>Ga0268266_10001504_pt1 | contig 27565 bp, 26 predicted proteins | sample KBSS13metaG_FD_190356 | JGI IMG/M metagenome (GOLD analysis project Ga0268266, IMG submission 190356) | Switchgrass rhizosphere microbial communities from Kellogg Biological Station, Michigan, USA - KBS S1-3 metaG (SPAdes) (version 2) | ecosystem: Host-associated > Plants > Roots > Rhizosphere... | reverse complement strand
CGCATCCGGCCGGTGCCGGTGGTCTATGGCGACACGGTGGAGGACCTAGTCGCCAACACGCGCCACCTACTCGACAGCGGCATCCGCGCCATCCTGATCATGAGCGCGGTCCTGCCCGGCGGCCGCTCCCCCGCCCATACCGACCTCGACCCGTTCTGGCGGCTGATCACCGAGCGCGACGCCACCGCCACGCTCCATATCGGCAGCGAGGGTGGCTTCCTGAAGACCGACGCCTGGGGCGACGCCCCGGCCTTCGAGGGCTACAAGACCACCGGCGAGGTGAATTTGAGCCCCTGGAACCTCTCGATCATCCACCTGCCGACGCAGAATTTCCTGGCGACGATGGTGGTGGGCGGCGTGTTCGACCGCCACCCCAGCTTGCGCTTCGGCGTGATCGAGGTCGGCTCCTTCTGGATCGGCCCGCTGGCCAGCCAGCTCGACATGTGGTGCGCACACAACCAGCTGTTCTCGAAGACCAAGGTGGTGCCGCTATCGATGAAGCCCTCCGAATTCATCCGCCGCAACGTCCGCGTCACCGCCTTCGATTTCGAGCTGGTGGACGAGTATATCGACCGCTATGGCCTGGAGGACGTGTACTGCTATGCCAGCGATTTCCCGCACATGGAGGGCGGCAAGGACCCGATGGGTTTCTTTGCAAAGCGGCTGGCGCGGCTGGGGCCTGAGGTGATGGAGAAATTCTTCGTGAAGAACGGGGAATGGTTGATGCCGGGGTGATCCGACATAGTTCGCCGTCTACTGTAGCTGAGAGTGATTTTGGGGGAGAGACGGTATGGGGCGGCGGCTGAAGCAGGACCAGTCGGAACTCCCGCTCGCGCTGACGGCCCTGAAAAGCCTGCTCAAGGCGAAAGGACTGCTGTATCGGGATATCGCGGAGCAGCTCGGGCTCAGTGAAACCACCGTCAAACGCTATTTGACGGGGCAGAGCCTGTCCTTCGAAATCCTGGAACGCCTCTGCCGGATCGTCGACGTGCGCGTCAGCGATCTGATGGCTATGGCGCAGGAAGAGCCGGAACAGCCGGTGCTGACACCGGAAGAAGAGGCGTTCCTGTCCAAGGATGCCTTTCTGTCAGGCATCTTCTATCTGCTGTCGCGCGGCTATACGCCGGCCATCGTCCAGCGCGACTTCAAGCTGACCGACGCGGAGCTGAACCGGTATCTGACGGCGTTGGACCGGCTGGGGCTGATCCAGCTCTTCCCATACAATCGGGTGCGCGTTCTGGTGGGCCCGAATTTCAACGTGCAGCAAGGCGGCGCCCTGATGCGGCTCGCGCATGACGCGATGCTGAAGGATTTCTTCGACAGCTTCGATGTGGGAATGCCGGACTGGCTGTTCGGCTACGGCAAGCTATCCCCGTCGTCCCTCGAGCGCGTGCGTGCACTGGCGCGCGATTTCATCCAGGCGTTCGACAAGATCGCCGAGGCCGATCGCGAATTGACGCTCGAGATGGCCGCCTGGCACGGCTTCTTCTTCATGCTGCGCCCGGTCGATCTGGCGGCGCTGAAGGACTGGTCGGCGGCCTGAGGCTCAGGCCGCCGCCTGCTGTGGCCCCGGCGCCTCGGCTGGATAGATCCTGGGCGTTCCGACATCGTAAGTCTGGTTGAGCAGCCGGATGAAGCCGACATCGGTCAGTGGGTCGGACGGTATTGGGAAGGTGATGCCCCGGCCGCGCAAATCCTTGATAAAAATGTCGAAGACGCGCTCATGGGTCAGGTCGTCGGTCCCGTCCATGACGACCTTGAGCTCATTGATGTCCAGGTAGATTTCGGCGCTCCAATGGACCAGGAAGCGCGTTTCCTCGGCCGGGATGTTCTGCACCAACCGCCCGCCGGTGGTGATCCGCCAATTGTCTGCGTGGTCGGGGTCGGCTTCGAACAGGGACTCGAAAGCCAGCCCGGCCGGAAATCGCATATCCTCCGGGCCATTGGCCTCTCCCCGGTGGTACATCATCTCGTTCTGGACCAGCACGCCGCGGTTCCACATCGGCGCGGCAAGGCGCTTCGGCTGGCCGAGGGGCCCGTCCGGCCAATAGGTGAAGCCGCCGCCGATGCCGCCGCGATAGAACCAGGTGATGACCTGCGCCTTGCGGTGCTGCCAATGCTTGAAAAGGCCGGACTTGGTCATGGTGTTCATAAGCCAGATCGGCGTGTTCTTCATCGTGATGCCGCGAAACGTCGTGGCATCCAGATGGGCCGGGTCGTGGCTGCCGGACGGTCCCTGGATATTGAACAGCATCATCTCCGGCCGGGCGTACTTGGCGCCCCAATATGACCTTGCATGCTCGAGGAAAGCGCTGTTGTAGAAGCAATCCTCGATCTCCGGATAAAGGCAGGTGCCGTTCTGCGCGAAGTAACCGCGGAAATTCGGCGTCAGGAACATATCGAAGGAAAGCTCGACGCCTTCGGGCATGCCGCCCGAAACCGTGGCGACCACCTCCTCGGGGGATTTGAAATGCTGCGCCAGAATCAGTTTCCACGGTCCTTCGCGGCGGACGACTTCCACCAGGCGACGATGCTGGTCGGCACTGTAGACGCCGTCGAGGATTCGCGGTTCCGATACAGGTCGAAGGGTCGACGCTATGTCGTGGTTCATGTCCAAGTCTTCCCCAAGGATAGGATGCCTCAAAGCATCTGCACGATTTCGATCAGGTGGCCTTCATTGTCGCGGGCGAAGGCGACCTTGACCCCATGCTCAGGCATGTCCCGTGCCTCTTGCACGATGCGGCCGCCGGCGGCGCACACTTTGTCCGGCATGGCGGCGAGGTCTGGTACGATGAAGAGCGTGATGGTTTCCGACAGCGCCGGTTTCTGCGTGTCCCGGTAAGTCAGCAGGACGAAGGTCGATCCGCCGGGCGCGGTCGGATGGAACATGATCTCGCTGATCGGCCGCCCCTCGATAGCGGCTTCTACGCGCGCCATCTCCTGCAGCCCGAAAACCGACGTGTAGAATGCGTGCGCCCTGTCCAGGTCGGCGACGATCAGTTTGGTGCAGCTGAAATGGGCCGGCATGTCCGCCATGTGCGTTCCCTCCGTTTCCGCGATCCTTGCGCTGGAATCCGGGCGACGCAATACCGGTGTCTTTAAGAGGTACTCGCGCTTAACAAAGTACCGTCAGCAGTCGCTTCGGGTATCGCCGAGCGGTACGGGTCGAGTGAAGCGCGTACGCTTGCCTGTAAAGCCGGCAGCACGTCCTGTTCGAACCAGGGATTGCCCTTCATCCAGATCCTACTGCGCCAGGCAGGGTGCGGCAGGGGGAAAAAGTCTGGTCCATAGCTATCGAATGCCCTGACCGTGTCGGTCAGCGTCGCGCCTTTGGGCAGCTTGAGATAGGCCTTTTGCGCGTAGGTTCCGACAAGCAGTGTCAGGCGCTTGGGAGGGAGCAGGGCCATGATCCGTGCATGCCAGAGCGGGGCGCATTCCTGGCGCGGCGGCAGGTCGCCGCCATTGCCCTTGCCGGGATAGCAGAAGCCCATGGGCACCAGCGCGACCCGGGCAGGGTCGTAGAACTCATCCTTCGACAGGCCGGTCCAGCCGCGTAGCCGGTCGCCGCTGTCGTCGTTCCAGGGAATGCCGCTGGCATGGACCTTGGAGCCGGGGGCCTGGCCGACGATGACGATGCGGGCGGTTTCGCTGAATTGAACGATCGGCCGCGGGCCCGCGGCCAGGGCATCGGAGCAGACGGTGCAGGCTCGGATCGAGGCCAGCAGCGCCTCTGTCTCGGGTGTCAAATCCGGTTCCCGGGTTACTTCCCCACCCGCCCCATCAGCGGCAGTTCGGCATAGGACGGATCGTCGGCATCGTGCCGGCCGCGCACCGCGCCGGCGGCGAAGGTGTCGTAGTCCGCCTGGTTCACGTCCCGCACGTTGCACCAGTCCATCGCTAGCGAGCGGTGGCTGAATTTCCAGACGCCGCCGCGCTTCTCGTAGCGATCCAGGTAGCGGCCGCCGACGACGATTTCCTTGGCGTCGGGGGCGTGGGTGCGGTGGTAGGCGACGACATAGAGCTCGCCGTTGGCCTTGTCGCCGTCCACCGCATAGACCGCGTTGGAGATGCTGTGCACGGTCGCGTCCCACATCTTCATGATCGTGGGCAGCCAGGCGACATAGTCGTCGGGGTTGCCCTTGAACATGTCGCCGTGATCGTCGATCGCGTCGTCGTGATAGAGGGTGCGGACCAGGGCGAAATCCTGCCGGTCTATGCCCCGGCAATAGGTTTCGCCCAACTCGCGCAGCTCATGCTTGTCGAGCATCAGCTGGAGGCGGGCTGCCTGGTCCGCCGCGCTCATTAGACGCCGAAGCCGCCGGAGACGGAGATCTTCTGGCCGGTGACATAGGCCGCTCGATTGGAGGCGAGGAAGACGGCGGCATAGCCGATCTCTTCCGGCTCGCCCCAGCGCTTCAAGGCCAGCAGCTTATGGGTCTCGTCGATCCATTTCTGGTCGAACACGCCCTGCTTGGTCAGCTCAAGGAACATGCCGGCCTTGATCACGCCGACCAGAACGGTGTTGGCGCGGATATTGTTCTTGCCCTCTTCCTTGGCCAGGCCCTGGATCAGCGCCTCGTTAGCCGCCTTCGGGATCACCGACAGGCCGTCGCGGTCCGGAAACCAGCTGTCGCCGGCCGAGCCGAGATGGACGTACGAGCCGCCGCCCGCCGCCTTCATCAGCGGCAGGGTGGCGTGGACGACGCGGAAGAAGCCGTTGACCTCCTGGTCGATCGACTTCTGCCAGCGCTCCAGCGTGTATTCGGAGATATAGAGCTGCTCGGTCAGCGGCGCGGCGCCGTAGACGACGGTGTGGATGCGGCCGTGCTGCTTGACCACGTCGGCCATCACCTGCGCCACCTGGTCGGCGTCGCTGGTCGACAGCTTGTGCGTCGTCGCCTTGCGGCCGGTGGCGCGGATCTTCTCCGCCGCCTCTTCGGCCGGGCCCTGGTTGTTGTGATAGGTGATCGCGACGTCCGAGCCGGCATTGGCGAACTCGGTGCAGACGAAGCGGCCGATGCCGCCCGACCCGCCGACGATAACGGCCGCGCCTTCGGGGAAGAGTTTGTCAGTCATATCCATTTCCTCTTGCGATAAATCTCAAATCTTGTTCAGCGGTGCGTCGGCCACCGAATGGCCGGCGACCAGGGCCTGCAGCGTGCCGGTCTTGTAGGTTGCGAAGAAGCCGCTTTTGAAATCGCTGCGGGTGCGGCGGATTTTCCACTCGCCGTCGATCTTCTCGTAATCGTCGTGATACTGCAGCGAGACCAGGGTGAGGGTTTCATCCTTGGTATCGATCTTGCGGTAATCCAGGCACCACAGGCCCTTGGCGTGGGTGTCGTCGATCAGGTCGATCTCGCCGTTGCCGGCCTGGTGTTTGTCCAGCACCCAGGGATGGCAGGCCTGTGCGGTATACATTTCGCAAAAGCCGTCCGCCGTGTCGAACAGGCCCAGGTGCCCGACGATCACATCGCACTTGCCGTCGGGCGCGAAAGTCGCGCGCACGGCTGCCGGGTCCTGCTCATCGCAGGCGTTCAGATAGCGCGCTTTCAGCTTCCGAATGGCCTCAATGTCTTCCAGGCGCTGGATACGGCGCAAAAGGGCTGATAGATCGTTCCCCTGTTCGCTCACTCTTCGTCTCCCTAGGCTCGCGGCCCGCTGCTGTCCTTGGGCGGGACCATAATGGGTCGGGCGCAAAATTACAGCCGGATTTCGACGGAAATCGACAAAATTTGCGGGCAGGGCTGGCCCGATGCAGAAATTCGAGGGGCGAATTCTCTGAATTCGCCCGGACACAACAGGTTGCCGGGATAGGGGTACAGGGGCATGGATTTCGGTTATTCGCCCAAGGTCGAGGCGCTGCGCGAGAAGATGCTGGCCTTCATGGACGACCATGTCGTGCCGGCCAATATCCCGTGGCACAAGCTGTATTCGCAAGGGGTCTATCCGCTGGAGGTGCTGGAGCCGCTGAAGGCGAAGGCCCGGGCGGCGGGCCTCTGGAACATGTTCATGCCGCACATCCCTGAGGGCATCGACGGCAACGGCCTGACCAACCTGGAATATGCGCCGCTGGCCGAGATCATGGGCCGGCTGTTCTGGGCGCCGGAAGTGTTCAATTGCGGCCCGCCCGACACCGGCAATATGGAGCTGATGCATCTGGCGGCGACGCCGGCGCAGCGCGAGCAGTGGCTGAACCCGCTGCTGCGCGGCGAAATCCGCTCCTGCTTCGCCATGACCGAGCCCGATGTCGCCTCCTCCGACGCGACCAACATCGCCACCCGGATCGAGCGGCGGGGCGACGAATATGTTATCAACGGGCGCAAATGGTTCATCACCGGCGCCACCCATCCGAACTGCAAGGTTGCGATCGTGATGGGCGTGACCAACCCGGACAATCCGGTCCATACCCGCCAGTCGATGATCCTGGTGCCGATGGACGCGCCGGGCCTGACCATCGTCCGCAACATCCCGTTCATGAACCTGAACGAGATCGAGGGGCACTGCGAGCTGCACTTCAAGGATGTGCGCGTGCCGGCGACCAACCTGCTGGCCGAGGAGGGGTCGGGCTTCGCTCTGGCCCAGGCGCGGCTCGGCCCCGGACGCATCCATCACTGCATGCGCTTCATCGGCCAGTGCGAGCTGGCGGTGGAGCTGATGACCGAGCGGGCGCTGGGGCGCATCGCCTTCGGCAAGCCGCTGTCGGACCGCGAGACGATCCGCGAATGGATCGCGCTCAGCCGCATGGAAATCGATCAGGCGCGCCTGCTGGTGCTGCGCACCGCCTGGATCATCGACCAGCACGGTAACAAGGCCGCCCGCAACGAAGTGTCGATGATCAAGGTCATCGTGCCGCGCATGCAGGTCAATATCATGAACCGCGCGATCCAGACCTTCGGCTCGGCCGGCCTCAGCCCCGACACACCACTGGCCAATTTCTGGACCTGGGGCCGCTCGCTCCAGCTCGGCGACGGGCCGGACGAGGTGCATATCCGTGGCGTCGCCAAGGCCGAGATCGCCCGGATCAAGGGCATGGGCGGCCAGGCTGCGCGTTATCTCACCCCTTACGCCGCCGTCCACGGCGACCCGACGCGCGAGGCTTAAGCGATGAGCGATTGGCCGAACGCACCGGCGATGCGCTACGAGGCCCATTATGGGGACCGCGTGGTGCGCTGCTTCACCAACCGTCCCAAGGGCGTCGACCAGATATTGCGCGATACCGTGGCGCTGCGCCCGGATGCCGAGGCGCTGATCGATAACGGCCGGCGCTTCACCTATGCCGAGTTCGACCGGATGGTCGATGCCGTCGCGGCCGGGCTGATCGCCCGTGGCGTGCAGCCCGGGGATCGGGTGGCGCTGCTGCTCGGCAACCGGGCGGAATTCGCTTTCGCCCTGTTCGGGGCCATGCGGGCCGGGGCGGCGATCGTGCCGCTCAATACCCGCGAGCAGATGCCGGAGATTGCCTTCAACATCCAGGACAGCGGTGCCAGGCTGCTGTTCTTCGAAGGTAACCTGGCCGAGCGCATCCCCGACGCGACAACGATCCCGACCCTGACCCATAAGATTGCCGTGGGCGATGCAGTCGCGGGCGCCGATTCCTTCGATGCCCTGACCACGCCTGCCGCCCCGGTGGCGACGCCGGAGTTCGGGCAGGAAGCGACGGCGGTGATCCTCTACACCTCCGGCACCACGGGAAAGCCCAAGGGCGCGATGCTGACCCAGCTGTCGATGGTCATGTCGGCGCTGCATTACGAATACTGCCTGGGCATGACCGACAAGGACCGCGCCTTGATGGCGGTGCCGGCGACCCATGTGACCGGGCTGGTCGCGATCCTGCTGACCATGGTGAAGTCGGGCGGCGCAACCATCTTCCAGACCGTGTTCAAGGCGGCGGACTTCCTGGCGTTGGCGGCCAAGGAGCGGATGACCTACACGCTGATGGTCCCCGCCATGTATAATCTCTGCCTGCTGCAGGCCTCGTTCGACGATTACGACCTGTCGGACTGGCGGGTCGGCGGCTATGGCGGCTCGCCCATGCCGATCGCTACGGTGCGCAAGCTGGCCGAGAAGCTGCCCAACCTGCAGCTCTCCAACATCTACGGCTCGACCGAAACGACCTCACCCTCCACCATCACGCCCTTGGGCATGGTCGAGGCCAAGATCGACTGCGTCGGCCAGCCGGTGCCGTGCTGCGACATCAAGATCGTCGACGATGACGGGGTCGAAGTGCCGCTGGGCGAGAGCGGCGAGATCTGGATAGCCGGCGGCCATGTCGGCGCCGGCTACTGGAACAACCCGGTCGCGACCGCCGCCAACTTCACCGCCGGCTATTGGCATTCCGGCGACATCGGCTGCATGACCGAAGACGGCTATATCAAGGTCCTGGACCGCAAGAAGGACATGATCAACCGCGCCGGCTACAAGGTCTATTCGGCCGAGGTCGAGGACGTGCTGGCGCACCATCCGCAGGTCGGCGAGGCGGCCGTGGTGGCTGAGCCCGACCCTGTGCTGGGCGAGAAGACCCATGCCTTCGTCCTGGTCAAGGAAGGCACCTTGACCGCCGACGATATCAAGCTCTTTTGCCGGGAGCGTTTGTCGGACTATAAAGTCCCAGACTTTGTAACGTTCGTAGATCAACCGCTGCCACGCAACGCGAATGGCAAGATTTTGAAGCGGGCTTTGCGAAACGCGTAATTTGTCGGGCATCGCTTAACCGGGGAAGGAACAACGCAGATGGCGGATCAGAGAGTTGCCGTGGTGACCGGCGCCAGCCGTGGGGCGGGGCGCGGAATCGCCGTCGCGCTGGGTGAGCACGGCTATACCGTCTATGTCACCGGCCGCACCCGCCAGGAGGGTGAGGCTGCCCTTCCCGGCACGATCTACGAGACCGCCGAGGCGGTGACCGCCGCCGGCGGCAAGGGCATCGCGGTCCGCGTCGACCATGCCAGCGACGCCGAAACCAAGGCGCTGTTCGAACAGGTGGAAAAGGAGCAGGGCCGTCTCGACATATTGGTCAACAATGTCGCCCATATCGGTGACGAGCTGATCCAGCCCGGCCCGTTCTGGGAGAAGTCGCTGGACCTGGCGAAGATCCTCGATGTCGGCCTGCGCAGCCAGTATATCGCCAGCTATTACGCCGCGCCGATGATGGCGCGGGTGAAGAAGGGCCTGATCGTCTTCACCTCCTCCTTCGGCTCGGTCTGCTACATGCACGGTCCGGCCTATGGCGCGCAGAAGGCGGGCGTCGACAAGTTCGCCGCCGATATGGCCGTCGACCTCAAGGACTACAACGTCGCCGCCGTCTCGATCTGGATGGGCATGCTGCTGACCGAGCGCAGCAAGAAGGCGATCAAGGAGCATCCGGAGACTTACGGCCAGCTGGCCGAGATGGCGGAGACGCCGGACTATACCGGCCATATCATCGCCGCGATGGCCGACGATGCCGACATCATGTCGCTGACCGGCCAGACCGTGATCGGCGCCGAGATCGCGCCCGACCGCTATGGCCTGACAGACGCCGGCGGCAAGAAGCCGATCTCCCACCGCCCGTTCCTGGGCGACCCGCGCGTCGCCCATCCGGCGATCATTCGGTGATCGTCATTCAAACAAGACACTGAGGGAAGAATTATGCTGCTGAAGGACAAGGTCGTTGTGATTTCCGGCGTCGGGCCGGGGCTGGGGCGGAAGCTGACCCTGCTCTGCGTCAAGGAAGGCGCCAAGGTCGGTATCGGCTGCCGCAACACGACGTTCCTGAACGACCTGACCGAAGAGGTGAAGGCGCTGGGCGGCCAGATCGTCTCCTCGCCGCTCGACGTCAAGAACAACGACCAGTGCGTCGCGCTGGTCGAAGCCACCGCCAAGGCCTTCGGCCGGATCGATGGGCTGGCCAACAGCGCCTATCAGTATGCGCCGGGCGCGTTCGAGGATATCGAGCTCGACAGCTGGGCTGGTGCGATGGACGTCACCTGCTTCGGCGCGCTGCGCATGGCCAAGGCCGTGCTGCCGCACATGAAGAAGGCAGGCGGCGGCTCGATCGTGAATATCTCGACCATGGAGACGCGCAAGGCCCGCCCCGGCGAGGGCGCCTATGCGATCCCCAAGGCGGCCCTGGAGATGGCGACCCGCCAGCTCGCCTTCGAGCTCGGCAAGTACAAGATCCGCGTCAATTCCACCCTGATGGGCTGGATGTGGGGCGTGCCGGTCGAGAACGCGCTCAATAACTGGGCCAAATCGGCCGGCCAGCCGCTGGACGCGATCCTGGGCGGTGTCGTTTCCCAGATCCCGCTGGCCGAGATGCCGACCGACGACGATTGCGCCAAGTCGGTGGTGTTCTTCCTGTCCGACTATTCCAACGTCGTCACCGGCCAGGGCCTGAACGTCAATGGCGGCGAGTATATGAACACATGAGGCCCCTCATGAACGTAAAGACCACGTAATGCCCTGCTACAGCTACGAGGGTGTGGTCCCCGTCGTCGATCCGACCGCGTTCGTTCATCCGACCGCGGTTCTGATTGGCGACGTGGTTGTCGGGGCCGGCTGCTATGTCGGAGCGGGCGCCGTGCTGCGTGGCGATTTCGGCCGGATCATCCTCAAAGACGGCTCGAACCTGCAGGACAATTGCGTTGCGCACTCCTTCCCCGGTCAGGACGCGGTGATCGAGGAGAACGGCCATGTCGGCCACGGCGCGGTGCTGCACGGCTGCATCGTCGGCCGCGAGGCGCTGATCGGGATGAATTCCGTGGTGATGGACGGGGCTGAGATCGGCGAGGGCAGCTTCGTCGGCGCCATGAGCTTCGTCCGCGCCGGCATGATCGTGCCGCCCAAGACCCTGGTCGCCGGCGTGCCGGCCAAGATCGTGCGCGAACTGCAGGACAAGGAAATGTCCTGGAAGGCCAACGGCACGCACCAGTACCAGGAGCTGGCGAAGCGCAGCCTGGCGACGATGAAGGAATGCGATCCGCTGCCCGCGGTGGAAGCCGACCGGCCCCAGGCCAAGCCGATCGTCGCCATTCCGCTACACAAGGTTAAGGCGGCCGGCTGATGCCCACCCCGGAGCACATGCGTGACGCGGTGCTGAGTTATTTCGCCAGCTTCGAAAACGCGGATGTCGACGCGATCGTCGCCCTGTTTGCCGACAATGCCGTGGTCGAGGACCCGATCGGCGGCGCCCGGATGGAGGGAACCCAGGCGATCCGCGGTTTCTTCAAGGGCGGGTTCGACTATGTTGGCGGCGGCTATCGGTTCGTGCCCGAGGGCAATGTCCGGGTCGCCGCCAACCATGCCGCCTGCGCCGCCATCGCCATCTGCGACAAGGCCGATCCGCCCTTCCGGCTGGAGACGCTGGACGTCATGACCTTCGACGAGGCCGGCAAGATCGTCGCGATGAAAGCCTATTGGGGGCCGTTCAACATGCAGTCGCTTAGCGGCGAGGCCACCGGGGCCGAGGCGGCCGAGAAGGCGAACGCATTCCTGAAATCGCTTGGGCCGAAATCGCTCGGGTAAGAACTTACAAGGAGGAACCGATGACCGACGCAGAACTGGCGCAGCTGAAGCGCGACGTGCAGATCCTGAAGGACACCGAGGCGGTGAAGAAGGTCAAGCACGCCTATTTCCGCTGCATCGACACCGCCAATCTGGAGGAGCTGCGGGGCCTAATCCACCCGAAATGCCATGCCAAGCTGGTCGGCGGCACCTATTCGATCGAGTTCAACGACCGCGAGGATTATCTCGAGATGGTCGCGAATTCCTTCCATGCTGAGTTCGTCGGCATGCATCATGGCCACCACCCCGAGATCGAGATCCTGAGCGAGACCGAGGCCACTGGCACCTGGTACCTTCAGGACATCGCCATCGATTTCCGCCGTAAGGTCACCACCACCGGCTCGTCGCTCTATTACGACAAGTACACGAAGACCGACGGCAAGTGGCAGATATCGGACACCTACTACCACCGCGTCTACGAAATCGTCGAAGACACCCCGGAGCGCCCGCCGCTGACCGCCCACTACCTGGCCGAGCACGGGCGGAAGGAGATCACTTTCACGGTGGTGGATAAGTATAACAAGCAGTAGGGACTTATGGGTGGCTAGGAAATAGCCGCCCGCACATAAAGCCCCTCGCCCGCAAAGCGGGAGAGGGGCTTATGATGCGTCTCGGCTTAGGCTGGCGCCCTCTGCGATCCCCGCACCAGCCGTCCCGGCAGAAACCCCGTCGCCCGATCCCCCCGCCGGATCACCTGCCCAGAAACGATCGTGGCGTCATACCCCGTCGCGCCCTGGTCCAGCCTGCGGCCACCTGCGGGCAAGTCGTATTTGATCTCCGGGGCATGCAGCGTCAGGCGAGCATAGTCGATGACATTCAGGTCCGCCTTGTAGCCTGCCTTGACCAGGCCGCGGTCCATCAGGCCCAGGGTCTGGGCTGGTTCGCAGGACAGGGCGCGGACGGCGCCGGCCAGGGACAGGCGCTCGCCGGCGCGGTCGCGGGTCCAGTAGGTCAGCATGAAGGTGGGGAAGCTGGCGTCGCAGATGACGCCGTAATGGGCGCCGCCGTCGCCCAGCCCGACGACGGTGTGCTGGTGGTTCATCAACTCCAGCACCGCGTCGAGCTTGCCGTCCTGATAGTTGCCGAGCGCGACATAGAGCTTGGCGGTGCCGTTATCCCCCAGCAGATAATCGTAGGCGATTTCCTCCGGTGACACGCCCTTGGCCCGGGCCTGGGCGGCGATGCTTGTGTCGAGCGGCGGCTCGTAATTGGGCGGATCGCCGAAGGGAAATATCCAGTCCCAGTTGCGGCCGACATGGGCCAGCGGGTGGCCTTCCGCCGGCTGCTCGGCGATCAGGCGGGCGCGGACCTCCGGCTTACGCAGCTCCGCCAGCTTGGCGGCGTGGTCGAGGCTCGCCAGTGCCTGGTAGGACGGGCAGAGCACGAACGGGTTCACCGACAGCTCATACCCGGTCACCATGCCGATCGGGCGCGGGAAGACCTGGGCGGAGACCTGCTCGCCGGCGGCGTTGGCGTCTTCGACGATCGCTAGCGCTTCCTTCCAGATCGTGTCCGGCCCGGTATTGCTGGCGCCCATCGAGAAGGTGGCGGGTCGACCCGAGGCGCGGGCGACGCCGCGCAGCAGGCCGAGCTCCTGGTCCCATGACTGGAACGGCGTGTTCAGTACCAGCTGGACGACGCCGTCGCCGGCATCGCCGAGGCCCTGGGCGATGGCCTCCAGCTCGGCCCGGTCGGCGTCGAAGGTCGGGATCTGCTCGCCGGCCTTGGTGCGGTGGATAGATTGGCGCGACGAGGCGAAGCCGACGGCGCCGGCCGTGATCGCCTCGCGGGCCAGGGCACGCATCTTCGCCAGATCCTCTGCCGTCGCCGGCTCGCGATTGGCGCCGCGTTCGCCCATCGCGTAGACGCGCAACGGCGAGTGCGGCAGATAGGCGGCGACATCGATGTCGCGCGGGTTGGCGTCGAGCGCATCGAGATATTCGGGAAAGGTCTCCCAGTTCCAGGGCAGGCCCTCGGCCATCACCACGCCGGGAATATCCTCGACCCCCTCCATCACCTTGATCAGCAGCCCGTGGTCGGCCGGGCGGCAGGGCGCGAAGCCGACACCGCAATTGCCGACCACCACGGTCGTGACGCCGTGCGACGAGGACGGGTTCAACGTGTCGGACCAGATCGCCTGGCCGTCGTAATGTGTGTGGATATCGACGAAGCCGGGCGTGACCAGTTTGCCGGCGGCGTCGATCTCCTCGGCGGCGGTGCCGTCGACTGTGCCGACGGCGGCGATGCGTCCGTCCTTGATCGCGACATCACCGGTGAACGGCGCGTCGCCGCTGCCGTCGGCGATCAGGCCGTTACGGATGATGAGGTCGTAGGTGTTTGCCATTGCCGCCTCCCCAACGCAGTGATTAAGCCGCCAGTTTCCCCGCCCAGATGTCGCCTTCGCGTTTGGTATCGACATCGACCACGCCACGCACGCCCAGGGCTTCACGGGCCTTATCCAAGGTCATGCCGAAGACCGGCTCGATCTTCTTCAGGAAGAGCGCATCGGACTCCTGGCCGACCTTTGTGCCGCGCTGGATGCAGCCGACCGCCGTTTCCCACACCTGCGGGTAATGCAGCAGGGTGCGGACCGTGTAGCGGAGCGACCCCAGCATGAACATGGTGCTGAGCTCCCCTGCCAGCTCCTTGTTCTGGATGTACTTGAACACGTTGGTCAGCCGGTACCAATAGGGCACCAGCTCACCCAGATAGTCGAAGCCGCCGCCGCAGAGGATGTGCTCGAAATCATGCGTCTGGCCGGAGCGCAGATTGTAGAATTCGAGCTGGGTCTTGGGCTTCTGCCACGGCACGATCTGCGCCTCGAAACCGCCGTCATGGAGATAGCGGTAATATTTCCCGCCCACCGTGTCGGGCGCGTAATCCTTGAAGTCGTCCAGCTTGTAGTCGGAGACGAAGCCCTCGTTGAACCAGTCGTCGAGCAGAGTGTTGGCCTTGCGCTCCTCGGTGAACAACGCCTCGATGCGGGCGAAATCGCGCAGTTCGTTGACGATGCCGATCAGCTCATACATCTCGGCCTGGGCCGGGAAGTCCGGGCCGTTCTTGCGCAGCAGGATCATCGCCACCCATTCGCGTAAGCGCGGATGGTTCAGGTACTTGGACGACGAGACCAGCATGCTGCTCTCCGTGCCCACCGGCACGACGCCGCGCAGCAGATAGGGAATGTCGTTCATCGAAAGGCTCCTCATTGCTGGACTCACTAAACGGTACCGTACCGTTTGATCGTAATCAAGAGACGAATGAGCCCTTTGAAGAGGGCTGTATCAGAGATGATATGGATCGGCGCGGGCGTGGTTGGGCTCGCCGCCGAGGCGTGCCTCCTGGGAGTTTATCAAACGGTATCGTACCGTTCTGTCGTGATCAAGCCATAAATGAGTCCTTTTGAACAGGGCTATATCAGAGATAACATAGCGCGACTCGCAGACAGGATTACCGGCTATAGCTACCGTCCAACAAACCACCCGACATGCGGATGACCGGCAACCAAGCCGCATCGACCACCTGCTGGAAGTGGGCCGGCGGGAGTTCCTGATGCACGGGTATCAGCGGACCTCGGTCGACGGCATCGGCAAGGCGGCGGGGGTCAGCAAGCAGACGATCTACCGCCATTTTAGCGACAAGTCGGACATCCTCCGGGCCATTGTCCTTCAGACCAGCGACGCGTTCGAACATGCGGTGACGCCGGTATCGGAACGGATGGGCACCGAGGCGGTGATCGAGAACTGCGTCGCCGCGATTCGCCGCTCCTTTTTTGCCAACGATTCCATTCCGCTGTTCCGCCTTGGCATGGCCATCGTCGCGCAGCTGCCTGAACTGTCGGCGACGCTCAACGGCTATTTCGTGAAGTCGCTGGCGCCGCTGGCCGACCAGATGGCGATGCTGGAGCGGGCCGGCAAGATCGCGGTGATCAGCCCGCTGGAAGGGGCGGCCCAGGCCGGCGTGCTGGGGGTGGAGGGCGTGCGCTATTACATGGGGTTTGCCCCGCCGCTGGCGCCGATGTTGCAGGACGACCTGTCGGCCATTGCCGATCTCTATCTCAACGGCTTCCTCGGCCGCACCGTGCAGTACTGGCCGGAATTCGCGCTCGATCCCGCCTCGGCGCCCGATGCCAGGACGCGGGCGCTCCATGGCGACCTGCGTGGGTATTTCGACGATGTCGCCGATCTGCGCCTGGCCGAGGAGGACCTGCAGCGGCTGGTCGGCGTGGCGCGCAAGATGTTCTTCGCCGCCGGCTATCGCGACACCAGCCTGGACGAGATCGGCCCTGCCGCCCGCATCGGCCGTGGCACGCTCTATCGCTGGTTCGGCGGCAAGGAGGCGCTGTTCCGCGTTGCCATGCTGCATGCCGCCTCCGAAGTCGGCGCGCGCAAGCTCAGCCTGCCCAAGGCCGGCGCACCGATCGAGGAGACGCTGCGGGAACTGGCGCTCTGGGTCTCGGGCGGGATCTGCGGCCGCGTCGGCACCCAGCTCTACCGGACCGTGATCGCAGAGGCCGGTCACGATCCCGCTCTCGCCCGCACCATCTATCAGCTGACCCGCAACCGGGTCGCCGCCGTCCTCATGCCGCTGCTCGCCGCAACTGATGCCGGCCGTGACCTGACGGAGGCGCAGCTCTACTGGACGGCGATGCAGTTCGTGACGCTGGCGACCGATGGCAACCGCTATCTCAGCCTTACCGGACGCCGCAGCCCGGAACAGCGCAAGGCCCTGGCCGAGCGCGTGACATCCGACTTCTTGTATGGACGCAGCACGACTGGGTTAACAAAGGCCGCATAGCAGGTGTGGCTCGATGGTACGCTCGACGAACGACCGCTGAGGGTGCAACCGATTTGGGCGATATTGCTCATGCCCGGGGCTTTCCGGCTTCTTCTGGCGAGCGCGGTGGTCGTCAATCACCATACAAGGCTGAAAATCGGCGCTGCGTCCGTCGAGCTGTTTTTCATCCTCAGCGGCTATTGGATAGATCGGATGTACGGCGGGCGGTATTCCAAACTGCGTCGCCGCGCCGCCGTTTTCGTTGCATCGCGCCTGATGCGGCTCCTGCCGATGTTCCAGCTGTTCAGCGCGATCGCCATGGTGTTGGCAATCACGTTTCACACCCCGGCCGCCCCGCAGGGCCTAAGTCTCGCGCTTCTTCCGAACTTCACGATTCTGGGCTACGCGAGCATGCCGGAGCAACCATTGGTGCCGGCTTGGTCGCTCGACATAGAGCTGCAATTCTACCTTCTGTTCCCACTCCTCTGGCTCGTCATGGTGCGCATCGATGCGGTGCTCGGCTATGTCACCGCCATTCTGCTGGTTGCCGGCGGGCTCTATCTCGGGCTTGTCCTGAAGGATCAGTCGGCGATCGTCTTCCCGTATCTGGGTTTCTTCTTTCTTGGCGTCTTCGCTTCGCGAAAGGCGTGGAAACCTTCGACGGCGCTCATCTGGGCTGGTGTGCTCGGCGCAATGGCGCTCGTGGTCTTTACCCTTGCGATGCCTGAGGCGCGGGGGATCCTGATCGCGGCGGACGGGCTTCCGGGGCGAAGCTGGAACACCGCCGTCAATATCGTCCTCGCGGTACTGATCGCGCCTTTGGCGATATCGACGGTCACAAGACCCTCCACCCGGATCGATCGCATCGCCGGCGACCTTTCCTATGTCGTCTATTGTTCTCACTGGGTGGGGGTGGTCATCGCGGGCGCTTACCTGGCCGATCTGCGTTTGCCGGCCAGGCTCCCTTTCATCGCCTTCGATATCGCCGTCACCTACGCGGTCAGCCTGGCGCTTCTTCTTTGGGTCGACCGGCCGCTCGGGCAATTCCGGGCAGCATGGATCGGTCGCCAACCGTGACCTGCCTTTTCGTGACATCCAGCTTCTTGTACGGACGCCGCAATCTGGGTTAACAAGGCCGTCCGCACCGCGGGTGTAGCTCAATGGTAGAGCAGAAGCCTTCCAAGGTTCTGATATATAACAGGTTTTTGGCGGCCCACCAGGCGTTTTAACAACGACTATTCCTACCTGTTACGGTTAATGGGGCAGGTCGTCGATCACTCCAGCGTGCTCCGGAGATCCCTTCGCCTGAGGGATAACAGCAAGTCAGTTTTATATTTTTCTATATAATCTAGGGACCTCTTATCCCTTCAGGAAGGCCGAGCATGCGAGGCATCATCCGCCGGAGGCGGCATGATTGTCGAAAACTTCCGATCTCCTCTAAGGACCTAACCGATCACTATCGCAGCGCAGACGTCATAAGCTTGTCACCTCGCCTGAACCGCTAAGCCCGACAATCCGCGACGGTAGGGATGCGCGTGATTATGGAACGCTATTCGGCGGTTGTTTGTCCCCGGCTCCTAGACGGTCAATGGCTTCGATCGTCTCGATCAGGTGTCGGCGAAGGTCATTCAAACTCACGCTAACGCTAAGTTCTCTGCGATCCGCAAGCATGAGGACCGCGCTTAGCACGACATCTGAACATGAAATTAAATTGATGAGGCTGTCGCCGTTCGGCCCGTTTTTGCCTTCGAACCAATTTCGAACGGTTCGTTCGTTCGTATGGCACAGTCGGGCTACGATTTTCTTGGCGGAGGGTACTTCACCAAACTCTGTGGCGAGGGCCCATGCGATAACCTCACTGAACGTCGGTCTTGCGGTCTCGTGAAAGATATTTCCCAACGTTGACTGAAATTTTCGGTCGTTCTCCGTAAAGGACATTCCTGCGCACTCCTTGCTAAACTTGCAAAGACGACAGTGTCTTCCTTGGGTTAATTGATAACTGACGTAGCGTTTGACGATGGGCTTAGGTGCTTCGCAAGGGGAGAACCTTCCGAAGGGCGAGACTATTCGGGCCGCCCAATATGTCCGTATGTCCACGGAACATCAGAGATACTCGACCGAGAACCAAGCCGAGGCCATCGCGCAATACGCAGCTCGTCGGGGCTTCGAGATCGTTCGGACCTATGAGGATTCCGGCAAAAGTGGCCTCAGCATCGGCGGACGCCAGTCTCTCCAACAACTGATAAGCGATGTGCGTAATCGTGTGGCCGACTACTCGGCCATCCTTGTCTACGATGTCAGCCGTTGGGGACGCTTCCAGGACGCCGATGAAAGCGCCTATTACGAGTTCATCTGCCGTGAGGCAGGTATCGCTGTCCACTATTGCGCCGAGCAATTCGAAAATGATGGAAGCCTTAGCGCGACCATCATTAAGGGCATGAAGCGTGCGATGGCCGGCGAATATAGCCGAGAGCTATCGGCAAAGGTGTTTGCGGGGCAATGTCGCCTTATTCATCTAGGGTTTAGGCAGGGGGGCTCTGCTGGCTATGGGCTACGCCGCCTTCTTGTCGACGAGCATCGCATGCCCAAGGCAGAGTTGCACCGAGGCGAGCAGAAAAGTCTCCAAACAGATCGCGTCGTGCTCACACCAGGGCCTCCGGCGGAAGTCGAGATTGTGCGCCGACTTTACCGGATGTTCGTTGTACAGGGACGTTCCGAGGGGGAAATCACTACCACGCTGAATGCGGAGGGAATTCTTAGCGACCTCGGCAAACCCTGGACCCGTGGAACCGTTCACCAAATCTTGACCAACGAAAAATACGTTGGAAACAACATCTTTAACCGGGTCTCGTCGAAGCTGAAGGGTAAACCCATCAGGAATACGCCCGATAAATGGGTCCGCCGGGACGGAGCATTCCCCCCGATTGTGGAACTCGATTTCTTCGAAGCCGCGCAGCGGATTATCCAAGAGCGCAGTCGCAGGTTCAGCGACCAGGAACTTCTCGACCGACTGTCGGCGCTGCTCGCGAAAAAGGGCTGGCTATCCGGCCTGGTCATTGATGAACTCGAAGATATGCCGTCGAGTTCAACCTTTCGCCAGCGATTCGGGAGTTTGGTGCGGGCCTACCAACTTGTCGGTTACACGCCGGCACGTGACTATCGCTATATCGAGACAAACCGTGCGCTCAGGGCTTTTTATCCTAATGTCGTTGCCGACGTTATCGCTGGCGTAAGAGCGGTCGGCGCCGAGGTCGAACAAGACCCGATCAACGATCTATTGCACATCAACCATGAATTCTCGGCTGCAGTGGTAATTTCACGTGCGCAGGAAACGCCCGCGGGGGGCTTACGCTGGAAGATCCGGCTCGACAGCGGGTTGCGTCCTGACCTTACGATCGCTGCGAGGATGAACGCGAGCAACGTCAGCATCCAGGATTACTATCTGTTGCCCTGGCTCGATGTGGGCAGCCAGCCGAGCCTGAGGCTCGCTCCCGAAAACGGTATCCTGCTCGATGCGTATCGTTTTGAGACCCTTGATACATTCGCCGATCTGACGCGACGTATCCCGGTACGAGCGGCGGCATGACGTCGGAAACACCCGAAATTCGTATGATTCCGGTGGATAGTATCAATGTCCTGAATCCTCGGGTGCGCAACAAACGGGTCTTCCATGAGCTGGTAACGAGCATCGCACATCTGGGTCTAAAAAAGCCGATCACGGTCAGCCGTCGAGCCGGTAAGTCACGGTGCGATCTGGTATGCGGGCAAGGGCGATTGGAGGCCTTCATCGCGCTCGGCCAACAGGAAATCCCTGCGATCGTCGTGGATGTCGCCGAGGAAGATTGCTTTGTGATGAGCCTGGTCGAGAATCTCGCTCGTCGTCAGCATATGCCTCTTGAGTTGGTTCGAGCCATCGGGGATTTGCACGAGCGCGGCTATTCCGTTTCTGAAATTGCCGCAAAAGTGGATTTCGGTCCTGAGTATGTCGGTGCCGTCTGCTATCTGCTGGAGCACGGCGAAGAAAAGCTTATCAACGCTGTCGAGCGTGGGGTGATGCCACATAGTATCGCTATCGAGATCGCCCGCGCAAAGGATGGTGATGTGCAGCAGGCCCTTGCGCAGGCTTACGAGGCCAAAGCGATCCCAGGCAATCAGGTGCTTGCGATCCGAAGGATTATCGAGCAACGCAACAATAGCGGCAAAACAATGAAAGGGCGTAGCTCCGGGGCACGTTCAATTCCCAAGGCGGTTACGGCAGAAAATCTGATTCGGGCCTACCAGCGGGAGACTGAGCGACAGAGGCTACTTGTTAAACGGGCTTCATTGGCCCGGGGACGTCTTTCGTTCATTTGCAACGCGCTAAAACGGCTATTGGCCGACGACCATTTTATGACCTTGTTGCGGGCGGAAGGGCTTGAGACCCTGCCGCGCCCTCTCGTCGAAAGAATGAGGGGAGGAGGCTCGTGACGTCCGAAGATGTTAAAATCGCCTTTGAAAAGCATGTCCGTCTTGTACCACTCAGCGTCATTCTCCCGTCGCGGGTGCTCTCTGAGACAATCAGGAAAACCGTCAAATATCGGCGTATTCTCGCCTCGGTTGCCGAAGTCGGGTTGATCGAGCCTCTATCGGTGGCGGTCCAGCCGGGAGGTACGTACTTGCTCCTTGACGGGCACGTTCGCCTGGATGGGTTGCGTGCGATTGGTGCATCGGAAGCGCGTTGCATCGTTGCAACGGACGACGAGGCATTCACTTACAACAAGCGAATTAACCGACTAGCGACGATCCAGGAGCACTACATGATCGTGCGGGCTCTGGAGCGTGGGGTTTCGCCTGAAAAACTTGCACGGGCGCTAAATGTCGATGTGAAAGTCATCAAAGCGCGGCGACATCTTCTGTCGGGTATCAGCCTTGAGGTCGCCGAGCTTTTGAAGGACAAGCCCGTGGGCCACGGCGCGTTTCAGAAGCTGCGCAAGATGAAGCCAATGCGGCAATTGGAGGTGGCAGAGCTGATGGTCTCGGCCAACAACTACACTGTAAACTACGCAAAAGCCCTTCTCGCGACATCGAAGTCGACGGAATTGCACAAACCCGACCAGCTAAAAAGGGCGACGGGGCTTACCACTGAGCAGATGGCGCGCTTGGAACGCGAAATGGCTTCAGTCAGCGAAGACTACAAGGAACTTGAAGCGTCTTACGGCGATGACATGCTGGTGTTGGTCGTCGCCTCGGGCTTTCTAGAGAGGGTGCTTTCCAAGCCGGAAATCGAAAATTTCCTGACAGGGCGTTATCCAGAGTTTCTAGAGAATTTCCGAGCGATCATCCAAGCGACGTCGCTGGATCAAACAACGGCCGCAGCCGCTTAGGGCCTATCCGCCAGCATATTTGCTCGATCATTCGCGATTCCGAGTCGCTTAGCACATCCAATGTGCACCATATGCGGAGGAACGCAGATTCTACCTTTCTGGCATGTTTGATTTGCGAAACTCACGATTGCAGATGATGCAAGAGTGGCCGGGTTAGTTGCACCGATTCCCAGGAGCATTATCGTGGCTAATAAGGATCAACTGTTTGTGGAACGCCGGCAGCAGGGTGACTATGCCGTGCGACGGGGTGGGGCCGAGCGGGCGAGCGATGTGTTGCCTACTCAAAAGGAAGCAATCGAACGTGCAAAGGAGCTTAACCCTGGATCGTATCCGCTCGTCGAGCGAGTGCGGAACACTGAAACGGGTGGTCGGGACAAATGGCGCAAGCCGTGATGGGTTGACCATTATGATGCGTGACATGGAGCTGGTACGCACGTTGCTGCTCAAGCTCGAAGCGTAATCCCGGTCTGATCGAACCAAGAACCCCTGCCGATTTCGAGCCGAGACCCAGGGAAGTTCTCGGCATAGTGGCGGCGAAGGCCCGGAAAAATCAACGCTACTAAGCGATTAGCAGGTAAGCGATAAGCTTCTAGAGCTGCCGATGCAGTTCGCTCTGTCGGTCAGCCAAAGTTAGCAGTAACTTATTTTAGAGTTTTTCCATATAATCCAAAGACCTCTTATCCCTCAAGAAAGCTGAGTTTGCCACAAATGGCGAAAGCCCTGGGCGACTGGGCAAGGATCACATGCAGCAAAAAGAACCGGCCGCGTTCCTGAGTTATGTTCGATCTGATGACGATCATGATGCAGGAAAAATAACGGAACTTCGCCGAAGACTCGAAGGCGAAATTAAAGTCCAAACTGGCCGGCTGTTCCCCATCTTCCAGGACAGAAACGATATTAGCTGGGGGCAGCAGTGGAAAAATAGAATTGACGAGACGCTATTTAGCGTCACGTTCCTAATTCCGGTTGTAACTCCAAGCTATTTCCAAAGCTCGGCTTGCTTAGCCGAATTTAATACATTTTTGATAAGAGAAAAGACATTAGGTGAAAATCGTCTGATTTTGCCCATATATTACGTCTCATGTGATGAGATGGAGCAGGCTGGCGGCGACGAGAACGTTGTTGCTAAAGTTCTACGTGAGCGCAATTGGGCGGACTGGCGGCGGTTCCGCTTTATGTCCCTGAATTCGGCAGCGATAAGAAGCGCAATTGCCTTGATGGCAACGACGGTGAAATCTAGATCGCGAGAACTTGACTCGATATTCATAGCTTCTCAGACACAAGGAAAAACGCCGTCAACCCCTCCAAGCCCCGACGCACTGAAGGATTCCGATTGGCTTGTTCGTGCGTACAACCCTTCGGTTCCGGTAATTCGGAAGGGGAGATTCAGCGAGAAGCGCGCGGAGATGATCAAGGGAAATCCCTATTACGCTTATACTGACGAGTTTGATGAAACTATAACGCCATCTAAATTGGCTGAGCCTGCCGAAATATTACGCCTTCATACGGAGCTTCAGAAGACCGTATCTGCGCTGCAGTCAATGCACCAAGACTATATTCGCGGGTGTACCAGGCAACTTGCCGAAGCAGGCACAACCAGGGAGGTTGCAATAAGCCTGCTTCTGGATAACTCGGGCAGTATGAGAGGGATAAAAATAGCCGCGTTGGCGTCATGGTGCTCCATCTTGGTAAATCTGCTACCTCAAGCGTCTGTAGCGTGTGAGGTCCTGGGGTTCACGACAAGGGCGTGGAAGGGAGGGCGATCCCGCGAGGAGTGGAGAGCCGATGGAGGTGTCGAGAATCCTGGACGGCTAAACGACCTCCGACACATCGTTTACAAGGCTTTCGATGAGACATCGCAGGAGAGCGACACTAATTTCGGGCTAATGCTCCGCGAAGGACTCCTCAAAGAGAATGTCGATGGCGAGGCCTTACTTTGGGCTCGTTCCCGACTAATCGAGCACCCGGCAAAGCGGAAAATCTTGATCGTTTTCAGTGACGGCGCCCCGGTGGATGATTCAACAATGGTCGTTAACGAAGGCAGCTTTTTGGACGCACACCTAAAGGCAACTGTCTCGTGGATACGCTCCAGTAGCTCCATCGAACTCTATGGTGTCGGGATCGGCTACAACGTCGCCCGGTATTATGGGGAAGGATCTCCCACTTTGAACCCTCGGGATATTGGGCCGGACTTTCTCGAGGTTCTTAAACTGGCGATTATTGGCGATTGGTCGAAAGCAGCATCTATCCAGCACAAGATCGAACCTGACGCCAAACCTCAGACGGCCGTTATACCCCTTAAGCTAAAGCCGACCCGCCGCCCCAGGCGAAAACCATCGGGCACATCTGAGAGCAAGACAGATTAAGCGGCTGAAGCCGCGTCACTTTTCGATGCAGATCTCAGTGCGCTGTGGAAAACCGCAGTTTATCAAAGCCTTAGGAAGTATCTCGTAAGCTTCTAAAGCTGCTAATGCGGCTTGTCCTCGCCGGTGGCTAGGGGATAACAGCAAGGTGGAACTTAACTATTCTTTATAAAACCAGATTCTGTTATCCATCGCTTTTGAGCAGTCGCGACTAAAGAAAGTGATAAAATGGCGAAGGCCGCCCGTTATCGCTCTGTTGATTACGAACAGCCGAATGCAAATGAACTTATGCGTAAGGGCCTTCTGCCGGAAACTCTTCCGCCTGTTTTCACCTCCGCAAAGCTTCTCCACATTCCCGAAGAAGTACATGCGGGCCGCTATCAGGTAACCAAGGCTCGGCGTGGTGGGCTTGCCAGTTTCAATGCAAGCAAACGTGGTCAGCAGCGGCGCTTGTTTGCGATTCCACATCCGCTCTTTCACCAAGATGCTGGTTTGTTTTTTGAGAAAAATTGGGAGGCGGTTTCGAAGGTCTATGCACGCTCGACAGGATCTGCTTCGAAACCCCGATTCGAAAGAGGCGGCTTTCGCGCGGTTGACATCACACCTCAAGGCAAACTTCCTACTCTTCGTCTGCAAACGCTCGCGCGTAAGCGATTTTGTCTAATCACCGATGTCTCGCGCTGTTTCCCGTCGATTTATACGCATGCTATTCCCTGGGCGCTCGACGGGCGCGCCGCGGCTAAAGCCGATCGGCGTGAGAACTCGCCAGAAGTCCGGGGCAATCGACTCGATTTTATCCTGCGGCAATCTCAGGATGGACAAACGGCAGGCATCCCCGTAGGGCCAGACACTTCAAGGCTGATCAGCGAATTGATCTTATCGAGAGTCGACGCCGATTATGTCCAAGCCGGTAGGAAGCCGGTCTACTACGTTCGGCACGTCGATGACTATTGGATCGGCGGCGACACTATCAGTGAGTGCGAATCCTACCTTCATCGCCTTCGGGCGGGATTAAACGAGTATCAGCTTGATATTAATGAAGCGAAGACGCGTATAGTCCCGTTGAGCCAAGCGATCGGAGAGGCATGGCCGAGTGAGTTGAAACGCCAGATTTCCGAGAGTTTTGGCTCTAGTTGGGATCGTCCCCGAACCGAAGATGTCACCGCGCTACTCTCGCAAATCATTGACAGAGCAATCTCGTCGCACGATGACGGCATAATCAAATATGCAATTCGCCAGATTGACCGCGCACGCGCTTGGAATAGCCGCTGGGAGATCCTTGAGCCATTCCTCGCGCATGCTGCGATCCAATTTCCGCATAGCTTTGACTACGTTTCCAGAGTCATCGCTTGGCGCGCCCGACTGGGTCAAGGTTTCGACGCCGCATTATGGAAAGAAGTCACTCTCTCGGTCGCGACAAGCGCTGCCGAGCTAGGCCACGATTCTGAGCTCATATGGGCGCTGTGGCTCATGAAGGAGATGAAGGTCAAGGTCACCCTCCGTCAACTCGATCTATTCACAAAGACCTCCGGATCTTTGGTGCTCGCGCTACTGGCCCACATGACCGTTCACGGACTCACCACCCGACCAGCGTTGCTGGATGAATTGCAAGAGCGCGTGGCAGGTCAAGGCCAGTTCATGGGGCATTTGTGGCCCATTAGCCTTGAGCTTCATCACTTGGGTCATCACGCTCGCCTGGACGCGTTTCGAACGCCGGGCAGCGAGGTCGCGGCGGCCTGGCATGCGGCAAAGGCATCGATTCTCGATTGGGGGAGCTTGCCGCGCGTATTTGATCGCGAGGAGGAGGACGATGAACCGGATGATGATTGGGAGCCAGATTATGCAATTGAGGACTACGCCTCTGCCTATGACGGAGAGGACGACGACGATGAAGAGGAGGCCCCCAAGCCGTTTGCCGACTTCCAATTCGATCTTTGACTGAGGCCGGAGCGAGAACCCATCGGCCGGCGAGCGCAACTTCTACTGACGGGACTATTGATCAATGTCGGATGGCAACGGTCTTATTAACCTCGGCGATTTGTCCAAACCTGCGACGGTTCTAATCGAGCGTATATCCGATGCGGTGGGTGGGCTAGCTAAACCATGGCAAATCACAAGAGTGGCAAGAGCTGAAGCTAGGGCGGATGTGATCCGGGCTCAAACACGTGCCGAAATCTCAGAAATCGAAGAACGGGCAATTCTACGAATGGTGCGGGAGGAGGGCCAGAAACAGGAGAATATGGAGAATATCACGGCTCTCGCCATGCCGTTAGTTTCATCAGAAGCTGAACCGGAGAAAGTTGAAAAAGACTGGCTTGCCCATTTCTTTGACAAAAGCCGGCTGGTCTCTGATGTCGAGATGCAGGCTATATGGGCTAATATTCTGTCAGGAGAAGCTAACAAGCCTGGCTCTTTCGCAAGGAAAACTGTCGATATCGTTTCGTCGCTTGAGAAAGCGGACGCTCACCTTTTTGCAAATCTGTGTAAGTTCTCGATGGAGCTCGAGGTATTTTCTCCTGTAATACCGGAACTAGGTAACAAAATATTCAGTAAAAGTGATATTAACTTTTCGACACTAAGCCATTTGGATGATATCGGATTGATTAAATTCAATTCAATAACTGGATTTACATTCCAGAATGTCAGGAAATACAGCACAGTTCGTTATGCTGGTGTTGATCTGGTCATGGAGCTCCCGGACGCGCGGTCTGATGTCGAAATTGGCCCTTGCATGTTCACTAAAGCGGGACGAGAACTCGCGTCCGTTTGTGAAATCCGGCCGGACAACGGATATCTGGACTACATAATTGGAACATTTGCTAACCGGTCCATCATATTTTCTAGCCCGGTTTTTGGGGGATTCCGCTAACGCGAGGTTGCGATCCTCGCGGGGTTTCGCCTAGGGATAACAGAAAAGATTTTTAAATGTTCTATATATCCATAGGATCTGCTATCCCAGAATCTGACTTCGCATCTTATGATTGAAGATAGTCAGCGGTTGTCTTCCGAGTCGGTTCATGAGCGGAGATTTGCAACATCGTCGATGGACATCCCAGGGAACCATTCTACGACCGTACTCTCCAGCCGGTCTGCACTGGGACACGAGCTTTTCAACTCCCACAGGGATTGTCGTTAGCACCGCAGATCTGGTCTTTTCTGCCTGCCATTTCTGCGAAAGCTCTGGTGAAGGCGATTATTATAGCGAGTTCGACGAACCTTTGGTGGAGGAACTTCGCCTCATAGCTGCGTTAATTTTGCCCATTGGCTATGCATGCGGTGTCCTTCCCTTCTATCCCCTGCTGTCGTCGATAAGGCTCGAGGAATACGTCAGTCTTGAAGATAAGATGAGCATCGACCGCATATCGGTTGTCCTCCGATCCGAGTTTCAGCCGGACCTCGATACGCCATGGTCGGACGGTCCTGTTCCCCCTGCTTTTGGCGGGAAAGCGTACCAATTCCGTGAAGGTCCGATACCTGCCGGAATCGCCTTACGCATCTACAATGCAATCGACCCGAAAGATTTTGTGC
>Ga0268266_10001503_pt1 | contig 27580 bp, 28 predicted proteins | sample KBSS13metaG_FD_190356 | JGI IMG/M metagenome (GOLD analysis project Ga0268266, IMG submission 190356) | Switchgrass rhizosphere microbial communities from Kellogg Biological Station, Michigan, USA - KBS S1-3 metaG (SPAdes) (version 2) | ecosystem: Host-associated > Plants > Roots > Rhizosphere... | reverse complement strand
CCGTCGACGAGCAGGGACAGATCCAGCTCCTTGCCGGCCTTGCGGCTGTCCCGCTCCAGCGCGGCCAGCTGGTCCTCCAGCAGCAATTGCGCATCATAGAGCAGCCGCCCGACCAGCGTCGACTTGCCGTCGTCCACCGACCCGCAGGTCAGGAAGCGCAGCAGCGACTTGCGGCCGAGCGCCTCGAAATAGGCGTCGACCTCGGTCCGCGCGGTCTCGGCCGCGGGGTTCAGCCTGAGCGCGGCGGAGGCCATCACTTGGTCCTCCCCGTTCCGGGGCGGATTTCAGAAGCGGCCATCAGAAATAGCCCTCCTGCTTCTTGCGCTCCATCGAGGCATTGCCGTCATGGTCGATGACCCGACCCTGCCGCTCCGACGTGGTCGCGACCAGCATCTCCTGGATGATCTCGGGCAAAGTCGCGGCCTCGCTCTCGACGGCGCCGGTCAGCGGATAGCAGCCCAGGGTGCGGAAGCGGATCGAGCGCTCCACGGGCACTTCGTCGGGCCGCAGCGGAAAGCGCTCGTCGTCGACCATCAGCAACGTGCCGTCCCGCTCCACGGTCGGCCGCTTCGCCGCCAGATAGAGCGGCACGATCTCGATATTTTCGGCGTAAATATACTGCCAGATGTCGAGCTCGGTCCAGTTGGAGAGCGGGAAGACGCGGATGCTCTCCCCCTTCGCCTTCCTGGCATTGTAGAGGTTCCACAGCTCCGGCCGCTGGTTCTTCGGGTCCCAGCGATGTGCGGACGAGCGGAAGGAGAAGATGCGCTCCTTCGCCCGGCTCTTCTCCTCGTCGCGCCGCGCCCCGCCAAAGGCCGCGTCGAAGCCGTAAAGGTCCAGCGCCTGCTTCAGCCCTTCCGTCTTCCACATGTCGGTGTGGAGCGCGCCATGGTCGAACGGGTTGATCCCCTGCGCCTCGGCCTCCGGATTGCGGTGGACGAGCAATTCCATCCCCGCGTCGCGCGCCGCCTTCTCGCGCAGCGCGTACATGGCCTGGAACTTCCAGGTCGTGTCGACATGGAGCAAAGGAAAAGGCGGCGGCGCGGGATGGAAGGCCTTCTTCGCGAGGTGCAGCATGACCGCGCTGTCCTTGCCGATCGAATAGAGCATCACCGGGCGCTCGGTCTCCGCGACCACCTCCCGCATGATGTGGATGCTCTCCGCTTCGAGCTGCTCCAGATGGGTCATCGAACGCGCACTCATGCCGCCTCACTCAACAGATTCTGCAACGGGGCCCTGGCCGCATGACGCGCGACCCGGCCGATGATGACGATGACCGGCGCCCCGGCCGGCAGGCTCCCGGTCCGCCCGGCGATGTCGGCGATGGTGCCGGTCACATGCACCTGCTCCGGCCGCGTCGCCGAGGCCACCGCCGTGGCCGGCGTCGCCGGGTCGATGCCATGCGCCAGCGCCTCGCGCCCGAACGCGGCGAGCGTCTTGCGCGGCATGTAGAGCAATGTCGTCACCGACGGATCGGCCAAGCCGGCCCAGTCGATATCCGTCGGCAGCTTGCCGTCCGCGCCATGGCCGGTGACGAAGCGGACGCCCCGCGCCTCCTTCCGCTCGGTGAGCGAAAAGCCCAAGGCCGCCGCCGCGCCCTGCGCCGCGCTGATCCCGGGGACGATCGAGACCTTGATGCCCGCCGCCTGGCACGCCTCGATCTCTTCCGAGGCCCGGCCGAAGATGAGCGGGTCGCCGCCCTTCAGCCGCACCACATTCTCGCCGGCTTGCGCCAGCGCCACGATCCGCGCATTGATCTCGCTCTGCCGGCAGGACGGGCCATGGCCCTTCTTGCCGACCGCGATCCGGGTCGCCTCGCGGCGCGCCAGCTCCAGCACTTCCGGCCCGACCAGATCGTCATAGAGGATCACCGTCGCCGCCTGCAGCGCGCGCACCGCCTTCAGCGTCAGCAGGTCCGGATCGCCCGGCCCCGCGCCCACGAGCGTGACGCCGCCTTCGGCCCGTGCCTCGCCCGCAATATCGAGGAAATCCGACTCGGTCGGCGTCCTGTCCGTCGCGGCCCAGGCGCGATCGACGAATGTCTTCCAGAAAGCACGCCGGTCAGCGAAGCCCGATATCCGCTGCTTCAGCCGCGGCCGCCAGGCCTTGGCCGCTTCGGCCCAAGCTGAGAGCCCGCGCGGCAGCACCGCCTCGATCCGCGCCCGGATCGACTGGCCGAGCATCGGCGCGGCGCCGTCAGTGGAGATGCCGAGCACGACAGGCGAGCGGTTCACGATCGTCCCGAAGGTGACGTCGCACAGCTCGGTCCGGTCGATGATGTTGACCACCGCCCCCGCCGCATGCGCCGCGTCGATGAAGCGCGCGGCCTGCGCATCGTCGGATATATCGGCTACGGCCACCGCCGCGCCCTCCAGGTCGGCCGGCGCCCAGCCCTCGCGCAACACCAGCACCTCGGCGCCTGCGGCCTCCAGCAACTCCGCCTTCCACAAAGCGCCCTGCGACGCCCCGACGACCACCGCCTTGCGCCCTTCCAGCTTATGGAAGAGCGGCAGGGTCGCCAGCGGCGCGATCCGCGCGGGGGTGGTCTTCAACGGTCGGACTTTCATGCCGCGTTCCTGACCAGCCGGCCGGTGTCGTCGACATGCAGGCCGCATTCGCGCGCCTCGTCCGTCTCCCACCACCAGCGCCCGCTCCGCTCCTGTTCGCCGCGCAGCACCGCGCGCGTGCAGGGCTCGCAGCCGATCGAGGGGAAGCCCTGCTTGTGCAGCGGGTTCACCGGGATGTTCTGGATCTCGCAGAAATAGCGGACCTGGTCGCGCGTCCAGTCGAACAGCGGCGAGACCTTCACCAGGTCGCGCTCCAGGCTGGCCAAAGCCACATTGCCGCGCTCGCCGGACTGGTCGGCGCGCAGCCCCGTCACCCAGGCGGCCGCATCCTCCAGCGCGCGGTCGAGCGGCTCGACCTTGCGGATCGCGCAGCAATCCAGCCGCGCCGCCTTGCTGTGATAGAAGCCGTTGATCCCGGCATCCGCGACGAAAGCGGCGAGCGCCCGCGCGTCCGGATGATAGGAGCGGATCCGGCGCCCGTAGCGCTCCTCCGTCTCCTGCCAGAGCTTGTAGGTGGACGGGAACAACCGGCCCGTGTCAAGGGTCACCACCTCGATGTCGAGGCCGCGGGTGAAGATCCAGTGGGCGAGCGCCTGGTCCTCCAGCCCGAAGCTGGTGGTGAACACGATCCGCCCCGCCACCGCAGCGCGCAGCGAAGCCAGCCGCTCGGCCGGCGTGTCGCCGGCGATGAGAGGGAACGTCGCGTAGCTCATGCCGCCGCCTCCGCCGCATAGCGCCGCCGGGTCAGGATGGAGGCGGTGCCGTCCTCGCCATTCTGGTAACTGTCATGAATCGCGGTCAGCGCGCCCAGCCATTGCTCGACCGGCTGGCGCTCCGCCTGTTCGTCCGAAATCTCGATCTGGTCGAAGCCGACATGGAGGGCGAAGGCGAACTGGTCCGGGATCAGCGCGCCCGTCGCCCGCAACACGCCCTCATAACCCTGCGCGCGCAGCGCCTTGGCGATGGAGAAGCCGCGCCCGTCGCTGAACTTCGGGAAGGCGATGGCGATCAGCTTCAGCCGGCTCTGCAAAGGCAGCAGGTCCGCAGCCTTATAGTCATTGGGCAGCAGCACGGCGTCGCCATCGCCCAGCGCCTCGATCGGCACCGGCACGACGTCGCTCGCCGTCCAGCCGTGGCGGTCAAGCAGCTTCAAGCCGGGCCTCCGTCGGCTGCAACGCCGGCTTGAACGGATCGAGCCCGACCCGGCGCACCGTGTCGATAAAGGCCTCCCCGGGGTCCGCTCGGATTTCGAGATAGGTGTCGACGATCCGCTCGATCGCCTCGGGCACGGCGTCCGCGTCGATCCCCGGGCCGAGTCGCTGGCCGAGCGCGGCCTGCTCGCCGGGATCGCCGCCCAGCGTGATCTGGTAGTTCTCCACGCCCGCCTTATCGAGCCCGAGAATGCCGATCGCACCGACATGGTGGTGGCCACAGGCGTTGATGCAGCCCGAAATCTTGATGCCGAGCTCCCCGATTAGGGCCTGCCGCTCCACATCGGCGAAGCGCTTCGCGATCTCCTGCGCGATCGGGATCGAGCGGGCGGTGGCGAGCTTGCAATAATCCATGCCCGGGCAGGCGATGATGTCGGTGATCAGCCCGGCATTGGGCGTCTCCAGCCCGGCCTCGACCAAAGCCGCCCACACCGCCGGCACGTCGTCCAGCCTCACATGCGGCAGCACGACATTCTGGACATGGGTGATCCGCAGCTCGTCCGCGGAATAACGTTCGGCCAGGTCGGCAAGCACCCGCATCTGGTCCGACGTCGCGTCGCCCGGAGGCGCGCCGATCGGCTTCACCGAGACGGTGATCGCCGTGTAGCCCGGCACCTTGTGCGGGAAGAGATTGGTCGCCGCGAAGCGCGCGAAGTCGGGATCGCGCGCCTTCGCCGCCTCGAAGCTTTCGGAGACAGCCGGCAGCGTTTCGTACGCGGGCGGCGCGAAATAGGCCGCGATCCGCGCCAGCTCGGCCGGGTCGGCATTGACGCTCGGCCCGTCCAGCTTCGCATACTCCTCCTCGACCCAGGCGATGAACGCGTCCGTGCCGATCTCGTGGACGAGGATCTTGATCCGCGCCTTGTACTTGTTGTCGCGCCTTCCGGAGAGATTGTAGACGCGCATGATCGCCTCGAGGAAGGCGAGCAATTCGTCCCTCGGCAGGAACTCACGGATGACCTTGCCGATCATCGGCGTCCGCCCGAGCCCGCCGCCGACCAGCACCTTGTAGCCAATCTCGCCGCCATCGTTCCGCACCAGCCGCAGGCCGATATCGTGCACCGCCACCGCCGCCCGGTCCCGCGCCGCGCCGGTCACCGCGATCTTGAACTTGCGCGGCAGGAAGCTGAACTCCGGATGGAGCGTCGACCATTGCCGGATCAGCTCCGCGGTTGGGCGCGGATCCTCCACCTCGTCGGCGGCGACGCCCGCGAAATGGTCGGCGGTGACGTTGCGGATGCAGTTTCCGGAGGTCTGGATGCAATGCATCTCGACGTCGGCGAGATCGCTCAGCAGATCCGGCACGTCGGCCAGCTTCGGCCAGTTCAGCTGCAGATTCTGCCGCGTCGTGAAATGGCCGTAGCCCCGGTCATATTTGTCCGCGATCATCGCCAGCTGCCGCATCTGCCGGCCGCTCAGCGTGCCATAAGGCACCGCGATCCGCAGCATGTAAGCGTGCAGCTGCAAATAGAGGCCGTTCATCAGCCGAAGCGGCGTGAACTCCTCCTCGGTCAGCGAGCCCTCCAGCCGCCGCTTTACCTGCGCGCGGAACTGCGTCACCCGGTCGCGGACGACCGCCTCGTCAAACTCGTCATAGCGATACATGGAGATGCTCCCCCGCCGCCTGCGGGCCGAGATCGCGGCGCACCGTGGGGCCGAGCGCCCGGATCTTCTCGCGAACATGGCTGGGCACGAGCCGCCCCGCGTCGTCGGTCGCGACCGCGGCGATTTCCGGCTCGACCACCGCGCCCGCCGCCTCGGCGGCCAGCCGCGCCGTCTCCAGCCCCGCCGCTTCCGCCTCGGTCACCGCGACCAAAGCGTCGGCCAGATGCGGCGACCAGCGCCCGCCCGCCGCATAATAGACGACGGCGCCGTCCAGCAGCGCATTCGCCGACATGATCCTGGCCTGGTCTGGCCGCTTGCTCATCTGCTCACCCCGAAATCGGCAATCCTGGAAGATTTACCTAATCCGTGGGCATAAGCGGTCTGCACTGGATCGCCCACGGAAAGGGTAGATCGACCTCTGGGGTAAGGCAGCTATGCCTCTATCCAATTGCACGCAACCACCCGGGAGCAGAAGGCGGGAAGCTTGCTGCAGCGCAGCAGAAGTTGGGGATTTCTTCCAATTTCGGAGTCAGCGGAGGTGAAACGATCCGGCCTGCCCGGCCGTCGGGCGCTTCCTTCGCGACCGGGTCCGCCGCGACTCTAGGCCGCGTCCTGCCCGACGACAGGCTTGCTTCCGAACGGGCGGTTGACGATCGTCAGCACTTCCGGCGCGGAGAAAACCCGGTTGCGGCGATGGCCCGTGCGCTCCTGTACGATCCCTGCCTTGGTGAGCTGCTCGATGGCGTTCAACGCGGCAGGAATGGAGACATCAAGCCGGGAGGCGAGGCGCTTCGCCGTAATCACGGGATAGCTCGTCAGGATGTCGAGTGCTTGCAGCGCCGCGGAGCCCGCACGGAAACGCCGCCTTTGCCGCCACTGCCGGCCAAGGCTGAGCAACGCCTCGCGCGTGACAACCAGCTCGTCGACCGTGCCGGTGATCGCGTCGGCGATGAAGCGGACTACCGAGGCCCAGTCGAGCTGCTGCTGGGCAGCCTTCAGGGCCGCAACATAATCCCCCTCATGGCATTCGATATAGGGCGAGAGATAGAGCGGCACCTGATTGTCGGCGGCCATCATCAGCGGCAGCAGCAATCGTCCGACGCGCCCATTGCCGTCGCGAAAGGGGTGGACCGCTTCGAAATGGACGTGGGCGGCCGCCATGCGCGTGATGAGGCTCTGCGTCATCACCTGCATGCCATCGCCGCGCATATAGGAGATCGTGTCGGCGAGCGCTTCGGGGACGTCGGCCGGCGGCGGCGGATTGAACGTCGAATAGGCGATGTCCCGGACGCCCCCGATCCAGACCACGCGCTCACGCAACCTGCCCGGAACATCCTGATAGTCGGGATCATTGCGCATCGCATCGCGGTGCAGGTCTTCGACGAGCTTGCGCGTGAAGATGTCGTTGCCGCGCGACGCGGCCCGCGGGAGCCTGCGCTCCAGCGCGATCGCATAGTCCCGCACCTGCCGCGCCGCGGACGCGGAATCCTCATTCTCAGCCTCTTCGACGGCCAACAGCTCATCCAGGGTACTGTGCGTGCCTTCGATCGAAGAGCTGCTGACCGCTTCCCGCCGCGAGAGCAGGCGGCTCACGACATAGGGGTCGTGAAATTCGCTCGCGAGCAGGTTCACGCGAACCATCGCCTCCGAAGCGCGCCGATGGCTGTCGATCGCCTCGCCGAGCGGGATGGCATGTTCGGGAGGGGGCAGTGGGAAAACGCCATAATGCGCGGCAAAGGGCGGCGGCAGGCGCCGCAAGCGCTCGCGAACTTGATGGCAGAGGTCGGCGCGGCGCACGATCAATAACCTTTAGCAACGAGCAGCGGACGGCTTCTTATTAAAGGTTATGCATAAAAGATTCAATAAGCGAGCCAAACGCCGCCTATGTTCAAGCTTTCGCATGCGCCGGCGCCAAAGTGCCGGACCCGTGACAGCCAGCATGAAAAGGGGGATGGTGGACAGGGCTGGATTCGAACCAGCGTACGGAAACCCGGGCAGATTTACAGTCTGCTGCCTTTAACCACTCGGCCACCTGTCCATGGGGCCCGACTATCGGAAGGCGGCTCCAATGACGAAGGAGCGCCCCCGTGTCAACGCATTGGGTACCCTCGTGCTCCCACCGTCTTGCCCGGCGAGCGCGCCCCTCCTAGACCGGCGCCGCAACATTAGGGCCTTCATCCATGCGTCTCGCTTCCGTCCTCCTGCTTTCCGCTGTCACCCTCGCCCCCCTCCCCGCCGCCGCGCAGGCAGTCGACCGGGTGGCGATCAACCGGATCATCGATGAGGGGCTGAACCGCAGCGAGGTGATGGAGACCGCGGCTTATCTGACCGACCGGATCGGCGGACGCCTCACCAACAGCCCGCAGATGCGCGCAGCCGAGCGCTGGACGCAGCAGCGCTTCCGCGACTGGGGCCTCGCCAACGTCCATGCCGAGGGCTTCGAATTCGGCCGCGGCTGGTCGATCAACTCCCACATGAGCCGGATGACGGCGCCGCGCCCGCTCGTCTTGCGCTCGATCCCGGTCACATGGACGCCGCCGACCGCTGGCACGATCAGTGCCGGCATCATCGTCGCGCCGATGACCGAGACCGAGGACTTCGCGCGCTGGCGGGGCCGGCTGCGCGGCAAGATCGTGTTGATAAGCCGTCCGACGCCTGGCTCGGAGCCGGAGACCGCCGCCTTCCGCCGCCTTACCGACGACGATCTGCGCCGCAACAACACCTATCAGCAGCCCAATTATTCGCCGCTGGAGATCGAGCGGACCCTATCCCGCGCCGATTTCGCCGAGCGGCTCGACGCCTTCCTCGCCGAGGAGGGCGCTCTGGCCTGGGTGAAAATCTCCTATCGCGACGGCGGCCTCGTCCACGGCAATGGCTATTCCTACCGGGCCGGGCGCACGCCGCGCCTGCCGGGCGTGGAGATGGCCGCCGAGGATTATCGCCGGCTCGCCCGCCTGGCGCTGACAGATGCGCCCCCGATGCTTGAGATCAACAATGACGTCCGCTTCCACGACGAGGATTTGAACGCCTACAATATCATTGCCGAGATTCCGGGCACCGACCCGCGCGCCGGCTATGTCATGGCCGGCGCCCATCTGGACAGCTGGGTCGCCTCGGACGGCGCGGTCGACAATGCCGCCGGCTCCTCGGTGGTGATGGAGGCGGCGCGCATCCTGCAGCGCACCGGCGTGCGGCCCCGCCGGACGATCCGCTTCGTGCTCTGGAACGGCGAGGAGCAGGGCCTGCTCGGCTCGCTGGCCTATGTCGAGCGCCACCTCGCGACCCGTCCCCCCGAGACGAACCCGGCGCGCCAGCAGCTGCGCCGCAACCAGACCTGGCGCTACCGCTGGCCCCTCACCCCGCTGCCGGGCCATCGCGACCTCGTCGCTTACTTCAACCTCGACAACGGCTCGGGCCGGATCCGCGGCATTCATGCCGAGGGCAATGTCGCCGCCGTGCCGATCTTCCAGGACTGGCTCGCCCCTTTCGCCTCGATGGGCGCGACCCAGGTCTCCACCGCCAGCACCGGCGGCACCGACCATGTCTACATGCAGTCGGTGGGCGTGCCCGGCTATCAGTTCATCCAGGACCCGCTCGATTATGGCTCCCGGCTCCACCATACGAGCATCGACAGCTACGACCATCTGAAGGCCGAGGATCTGCGCCAGGCCTCGGTGATCATGGCGAGCGTCCTGCTCAACGCCGCCAATCGCGACGAGCCGCTGCCGCGCATGCCCCTGCCGCAGCAGCCGCGGCCGAGCGACCCGTTCGAATATCCCGCGGAGGACTGAATGCGACGCAAGGCCCGCCAGGCCAGCAAGGCCGAGAACCGTCCGCGCTTCTGGGGCCGCCACGCCGTGGCCGCCGCGCTGGACAATGAAGAGCGCCAGATCCACCGCATCTGGGTGACCCGCGAGGCCGCGGCGCACTATGACATTCCGAAGGAGATCCCGGTCACCTTCGCGGACGTCGCCGATCTCGGCCGGCTCGTGCCCAAGGACGCGCCGCACCAGGGCATCGTCGCGGAGGTCGAAAGGCTGGACGACATCCTGCTCGCCGATTTGCTCGACCAGGCGGAGGACGGGAAGCCCCTGCTGGTGCTCGACCAGGTGACCGACCCGCACAATGTCGGCGCGATCCTGCGCTCCGCCGCGGCCTTCGGCGCGCTCGGCATCGTCACGCAAGATAGGCACGCCCCGCCCGAATCCGGCGCCCTCGCCAAGGCCGCCTCGGGCGCGCTGGAAACCATGCCCTGGGTCCGCGTCGTCAACCTCGCCCGCGCGCTGGACGACATGGCCGCCGCCGGCTTCTGGCGGATCGGCCTAACCGGCGAGGCGAACCAGAGTCTGGCGGAGGCGCTCGGCCCCGCGCGGGTCGCGCTGGTGCTCGGCGCCGAGGGCGAGGGCATGCGGCAGAACACCGAAGCGCATTGCGACGCTTTGGCGCGCCTGCCGATTTCGGGGATCGAAAGCCTGAACGTGTCGAACGCGGCCGCCGTGGCGCTCTACGCGGCGAGCGTGGCGCGTTCCTAAATCCGCCCCGGAACGGGGAGGGGGACCGCGACGCGAAGCGGCGTGGTGGAGGGGTCGACGAAGGCCGTGCCCGACCCCTTCGTCAGCGCTTCGCGCTGCCACCTCCCGTTCCGGGAGAAGCAACAGGCCTCAATCCTCCGGCGCGATCTGCACCCGCAATCCGTCCAGCTCCGCCGTATAGAGAATCTGGCACGACAGCCGGCTGACCCCGGTCTTGTGCTCGGACGTATCCAGCAAATCGTCCTCGTCGGCATTGCGCGCGCCGGTCCTGGCGAACCAGTCCGGGTCGACATGGACGTGGCAGGTCGCGCAGGAGCAGCAGCCGCCGCAGAGCGCGAGCAATTCGTCGAAGCCGTTGTCGCGGATATTTTCCATCACGCTCCAGCCCACCTTGCCCTCCACGGTGCGTTCGGTGCCGTCGCGGGTCACGATCGTCAGGCTGGGCATAAGCGTCCTTGAAAGCAAGAAATGGGAGGCGTTCGCGCCGCCCTATGCTAGGCGCGCCGCGTCAGCGCAAGCCGGGAGCGGATTTTGGGCATCTCAGTCGAGGACCTTGCAACCAGCCTCAAGGCGCTGGCCGCGATCGAGCCGGCCTTCGCTGCCGCCCTCGACCGCGCCGGCGTCCCCGCCGAGCGCACCGGCGAGCGCGGCTATGTCACATTGCTGCGCGCGATCATCGGCCAGCAGGTCTCGGTCGCCTCCGCCAATGCGATCTGGAACAAGCTGGACGCGCAGACCGGCGGCGCCGGCGATCCCGCGAACATGGCCGCGACCAGCGACGAGTCCTTGCGCGCCGCCGGCCTCTCCCGCCAGAAAATGGCCTATGCCCGCAGCCTCTCCGAGGAGGTCCTCTCCGGCCGCCTCGATTTCGACGCCCTCCCCGCCGACGATGAGGAAGCCATTGCCCGCCTCACCAGCGTGAAGGGCATCGGCCGCTGGACCGCCGAAGTCTATCTGCTCTTCGCGGAAGGGCGCCCCGACATTTTCCCCGCCGGCGATCTTGCCGTGCAGATTGAGCTTGGCGTGATCCTAGGCATGGAAGAACGGCCGACGGAGAAAGCGATCCGCGCGCTGGCCGAGGCCTGGCGCCCGCATCGCGGGGCGGCGGCGATCATGGCCTGGCACCACCGGCGGATGGACAAGGTGCTGGCGGATTGAATCGACCATTCAACGAGATGACCCGCTCACTTGTAAAGCTGCTTTCAAGGATCCGCGGATCGTGATATTATCCGCCACAGCACAGGCCCTAATCACACTTGGGGCGGGATACGCTGGCATCGTGTTGTGCGGGGTGCCTACTCTGACTTTCCGGCGTCTGCCGGTGAGGGTAGGTGTTTGTGGACCCGACGACGATCTCGTCTATTGGCTATTTGGTTTTCTCGCTGACGGCGTTCGGTGTCATGCTCCTATTGCATCGGCTCAAAGCGCCAATTGCTGCCTTCTTGGAGGGGGCCTCGAAGAGATCTTCAGCTAAACGTCTGGAGCGTTTGCTCAGATTGCCCAAGAAGACGCGCAAGCTGCTTGCAAAACCTGACTCTGACAATGCCTGAATTTGCTATTCAGACTTAGTTCTGCTCGCCCCGCCTGAACCCGAACCGCGGCGGCGCATTCTGGTCCAAGCCCGGCGGCGGCCGATCCCAGCGCGGCGGGGCGACGGTGGTCAGGCGCAACGGCTCGCCACCCGGGAGCGCCAGCGGGCGCCACATGTCCATCTCGGTCTCGCCGATCCCGCTCACCGCGACGCGCAGGCGGAGATTGCCGCCATGGACGCAGTCCAGGTCGATCGGGCAGCGCGTGTCCTCCAGGATGGCCAGTGGGCGGACACGGACCCCGCCGACAACCACCTCCTCGTTCAGTCGCGCGGTGACCACGCCCGGTTCCTGGAAGCGGCGCTCGACCGACTCCAGCATCGCGCGATATTCCTCGGACAGGCCCGGCCCCGGCGCCGGCGGCTCCGGTCCGACCATATTCGGCCCGACCGGCGGCCCCGAGGCCCCGCATCCCACCAGCATCAGCAACAGCCACAAGCTCCGCATCCCGCCTCCCCTTTCCGCGCCGCGTCTATTCGACGCCCACCAGCCTGAACGCGAACCGCTTCGGCGCATTCGGGTCCACGCCCGCCGGCGGCCGCGACCAGTTGGGCGGCGCGACGGCAACAAGCAGCAAACGGTGGGTGCCGCCGGCGTCGGCCGATTGGCCGATTTCCAGCACAGGCTCGCCGACACCCTCGATCGCGACCCGCACGCGCACTCGCCCTGCCCAGACGCAGGTCGCGTCGACCGGGCAGCGGCTGTCTTCCAATATCTCGGTCGGCCGCACCCGGACGCCGTGGACATCGACCTCCTCGCCCAGCCGCGCCGTGACGGCGCCCGGCGACCGGAACGGCGCCTCCGCCGCCTCGAGCGCGGCGCTGTACGGGCCGGCGCCCGGCCCGGACGGCGAGGTCTCGGAGGGCGGCACGACGCAGCCCGCCAGCGCCAGCAGCAAGATCAGGGTCCGCATCGGCCTCTCCTTCACCCCGCAGGATAGCGCCGCTTGCGCTCCTGTCGACGCGCAATGATAATCCGCCGATCGAGCGAAGATGGAGCAAGGCCGGCATGACGCGTACATATCGGGAAGGCGACCGGGTCCTGGCCCAGTGGGAAGGCGGCCCCTTCTGGTTTCCCGGCCATGTCCACAGCGTCGCCGCCGACGGCTCGGTGGCCGTGCGCTATGACGACGGCACGGGCGACATCCGCCCGGCCAATCAGGTGAAGCCCTATGACTGGGCGATCGGCACCGAGGTCGACGCGATCTGGTCCGGCAACGGCCACTGGTATGCGGCGCGGATCATCGACACCGACGCCAATGGCCGCATGCTCTTCGTCGAATATGCGGACGACGGCAGCCGGGAGGCGCGCCAGACGGGCCAGTGCCGGTCGCGCTGACCGCCTCCCGCGAGGGCTCCCCGACCTACTCCGCGGCTTCGCGGTAGAAGCCGCTGACCCGAAGCTCGTCGAAGGCGTCGCTATAGCCGTACTGGACGACCGCCCGCAGATTGTAGGAGCTGGCCGCCGGGGGCCGCCGCGCCGGCACCGGTGCCGGCGGGATCACCCTGGGCCGGCCCTGCGGCCGCCTGACCACCATGTCGCGAAACCATTCGCCCACATAGGTGCCGTCGAACCGGTGCACCCGGCAACCGACGATCCGGCCGAGCGGCTCCCCTGTCATATCGTAAATGGTAGTCTCGAAGACGAAGCCGACGGGCTGGCCGTCGGTCGAATACACATACATCGCCACTATTACTTGTCCCCGCACGTGGCGAGGCCAACCCTGCCCCGCCCACAGCATGATCCTGTCCCATGTGCGGCCGTGTGGGAAGCGCGATATGCCGTCGCTGCGACGACTTGTTTTCCCAAGAAGGCGGGCGGAATATAGAGGCGCATGAAGGCGGCCCGGCGCCGCTTCAAGTCGTTGCAGGAGCGTCACAAATGCGCAGAATCGTTAACGCCTCGCTGATCGCTCTTGCCTTGACCGGTACGCCGGCGCTGGCGCAGCCGCCCGCGGGGACCGCGATGCCGGCGCCGGCGCCCGCGCCGCCCCCGCCCGCCACGCCGGCACCGGCCGGCCCGCCGGTCACCACCAACCCGCCCGTGACGACCGCGCCGCCGGTCGCGGTCGAGACCCCGCCCGAGGCGCCGCCCGTCAACCAGCCCGTCCAGCAGGCCGCCCCGCCGCCGCCCGCGCCGATCGAGCTGTCGCCGACCGAGCCCTATCCGAACGGCCTCGCCGATCCGGTCGACAATTTCTCCCGCGCCGACAATGACCGCGACGGCGGCGGCTTCCCCTGGGGGCTGCTGGGCCTGCTCGGCCTGCTCGGCCTCATCCCCTGGCTGAGGGGCGGCCCGAAGACCATTTATGTGGAGCGGGAGAAACCGGGCGAGGGGCCGGCGCGGCCGCGGGAATAGGGCAAGGAAAAACCCCCTCCCCGATCGCTCGGAGAGGGGCATTTTCTTACCGCGCGTCGACCAGGACGATCTCGGCTTCCTCGAGCGCGGTAATGGTCACCGTCTCGACGCCCGTGATCGCCACGCCATCGCGGGCGTCGGCGCGGACGCCGTTCACCTCGATCGGACCCTGCGTCGCGACCAGATAGGCGTGCCGCGCGGGATCGAGCACCAGCGCGGCGCTCTCGCCTTTGGCCAGGGTCGCGCCAAGCACGCGGGCGGCCGAATTGATCTTCAGCGCGTCCGCATCCTCCGCATAGCCGCTGGCCAGGGTCACGAACGTCCCGGACCGGTCGGCCTTGGGGAATTTCGCCGCGCCCCAGCTGGGCTGCGCACCGGGCGTGTCGGTCTGCACCCAGATCTGGAACAGGGTCGTGGCCTCGTCCTCCAGATTATATTCGGCATGCTGGACGCCGGTGCCGGCGCTCATCACCTGCACATCGCCCGCCGCCGTCCGGCCCTTGTTGCCCATCGAATCCTGATGGGTGATCGCGCCGGTGCGGACATAGGTAATGATCTCCATGTCCCGGTGCGGGTGCGGCGGGAAGCCGGTCTTCGCGCCGATCTTGTCGTCATTCCACACCCGGATCGCGCCCCAGCCCATGCGGGCCGGATCGTAATAATCCGCGAAGGAGAAATGGTGGCGTGCGTCGAGCCAGCCATGGTCGGCATGGCCGAGCGACGAGAATTTACGGACGTCGATCATCTGAATCTCCTGTCTCATATGTAGGTCACCCCTCCCCGGCTGGGGAGGGGTGTTTGGGGGTGGGAGAGTCGGGGGACGCACTCTTCCGGCCGCGTGGGGGACCGCAGGCCGCCCCACCCCCGGGAGTTTTGGGGCTATGCCGCCAGCGGCAGCGGCTCGCGGGCGATCAGGCCGAGCGCCTGCGCGGCCTCCTCGATCACCGCTCCGGCCACGTCCGGCCCGAAGGCCAGTTTCTCGACGCGGACATAGGTAACGTCGTTCAGGCCGACGAAGCCGAGCATGGCGCGGATGTGGGGCTCCTGCCCGTCCATCGCGGCCGCCGGGCCCTCGCTGTACAAGCCGGCGCGGCTTTCGATCACCACCGCGCGCTTGCCCTTCAGCAGGCCCTCTGGGCCGGCCTCGGTGTAGCGGAAGGTAAGGCCGGCGCGCAGCACATGGTCGAACCAGCTCTTCAGCGTCGAGCTGATGCCGAAATTGTACATCGGGCTCGCGATCACGATCAGGTCCGCCTGCTGCAACTCCTCGACCAAGGCGTCGGACAGTTGGCGCGCCGCGAGCTCGGCCGGGCTCTTGGGCTCGCCCTTGATCGCGGCGACGGTTTCGTTGGTCAGGTGCGGCAGCGGATTGGCGCCGACGTCGCGGAGCACCAGATGGGCCGCGGGATTGTGCTCGCGCACGCTGTCCACGAAGCGGCCGACGAGGCCGTTGGATACCGAGGCATCGCCATTGGCGCTGCTGCTGATGACCAGGATGTTCATGTCTCATCTCCCCTTGGGGCGTTGAATGGCTGTCGTTGCGAAGCGGGAGATAAGCGCCTACATCCGTTGTCGGAAGCTCATCAAAGCGCATCATGGTGTTTCGGAATATGCAACGCTCCTCCACCGACATCGTCGACGTCCTCTCCTTCGTCCGGGTGGCGGAAACCGGATCCTTCGCCCGCGCCGCCGAGCGGATGGGGCTTTCGAAGCCCGTCTTGTCCCGCCGGGTCGCCCGGCTCGAGGAGCAGCTCGGGGCGCGCCTGCTCACCCGCACCGCGCGCGGCGCCCAGCCGACCGAGATCGGCCAGGCTTATTATGCCCGCGCCGCCAACATCCTCGCCGAGCTCGACGCGGCGGAGGAGGTGGTGGCCGAGGCCGTCACCCAGATTGCCGGCCCGATTCGGCTGACCGCACCGCTTACTTTTGGCGTGGCCCATCTCGCCCCCGCGCTGGCCGATTTCGCGCTGGAGCATCCCCGCGTCGAGCTGGACGTGGAGTTCGAGGACCGCACGGTCGACCTGGCCGGCGGCGGCTATGACATGGCGGTCCGCATCGGCCGGCTGCAGGACAGCGCGCTCATCGCCCGCCGGATCGCGCCGGTGCGCAAGCATGTGATCGGCAGCCCGGCCTATTTCGCGGCGCATGGCCGCCCCGCGCGCCCCGCCGATCTCGCCCAGCATCGGATCCTGCTCTACGCGCACGAGCAATGGCGCTTCGAGGTGAACGGCCGCTGGGAGACGGTCCGCACCAATCCCGCGCTGCGCAGCAACAATGGCGACATGCTGCTCGCTGCGGCCGAAAAGGGCCTCGGCCTCGCCTTGCTCCCCAGCTTCATCGCCGCCCCCGCGCTCGAGCGCAGCGCCGTCGAGCCTGTCCTGCTCGATTTCCCCGCCGAGGAAGGCGCCCTCCACGCCGTCATGCCCCCCGGCCGCGCCGTCACGGCCCGCGTCCGCGCCTTGGTCGATTTCCTCGTCACCCGCTTCGGCCCCGAGCCGAGCTGGGACCCGTGCTGGCTCGCGCAGAGGGATGCGGGCGCCGCGAATTGACGGCATGCGGGTCGCGCCGCATCATCCGCCGATGATCGACCGCCGCACCCTGCTCGCCGGCCTCGCCGCTCTTCCCTTAGCGGCTCAGGCCCAGCCCCGGATCAGCGCGCGCATCGACCGCCTGCCGCGCACCCTGCCGCAGATCGGCCTCGGCACCGCCCGCCGCTGGGAAGATGCCCCGGACGCGGCGACGCTCGGCGCCTTGCGCGACACGCTCTCCCGCTTCGTGGCGCTCGGCGGTTCCGTGATCGACACCGCCCCATCCTATGGCCGGGCCGAGGAATTGCTCGGCCAGCTCATCGCCGAGCTTTCCCTGCGCGACCGCCTGTTCATCGCCACCAAGGTCGGCGCCGACGACCGCGCCACCGGCGACACCCAGATCGAGGCGTCCTTCCGCAAATTGCGCATGACCCGGATCGATATGATCGCCGTCCACAATCTGCGCGACATCGCCAACCAGCTGGCCCGCACGCGCGAGCTCCGGGCGGCCGGCCGCGTCGGCTCTATCGGCGCGACCACCTCCTTCGACCGCCAATATGCGGATTTCGAGGCGATGATGCGCCGCGAGGCGCTGGACTTCATCCAGGTCGATTACGCCCTCGACAATCGCGGCGCGGCCGAACGGATCATCCCGCTGGCCCAGGAGCGGGGTGTCGCCGTGATGGTGAACCTCCCCTTCGGCCGCGGCCGCCTGTTCGAGGCCACGCGCGGGCGGCCTTTGCCCGACTGGGCGGCGGAGATCGGCGCGGCCAGCTGGGCGCAGATCTTCCTCAAATATATCGTCTCCCACCCCACCCGGCCGATCGCCATCCCCGGCATGGCCCAGGTCCGCTATGTGGAGGACAATCTCCAGGCCGCCCGCGCGCCCATGCCGGACGCGGCCATGCGGCGGCGGATGGAGATTTTTATCGACTCGCTCTAGGGCCGATACACAAAATGAACCAAATTGGTTGTATTGTAGGAATTGAAATTGTTCAAACTGGTTTCCGAACTCATTCCGAGTCGGGAATCAGGAGAATGAATCATGGCCGCCGATCTCGCCATCAAGGAACCCTGCCGCGTCGCCACGACTGGCAATCTCGCCTCTTTGTCGGGCCTTTCGCCCATTGACGGGGTAACCCCTTCCGCGGGCAACCGCGTCCTCGTTCGCGCCCAGACCACCGCCACCCAGAATGGCATCTACACGGCCGCCTCGGGCAGCTGGACCCGCGCCACCGACTTTGACGGCGCCGGCGAAGTGACCGGCGGCACCCAGGTCTATGTTCAGCAGGGCACGACGCTCGGCGATATTACCTGGCGCGTGGCGGGCGACACCGCGGTCACGCCCGGCACCAACGCGATCACGTTCGATCCGGAATTCCTGCAGGCGGGCAGCGGCGCGGTGCCGCGGAACGTTCAGGACAAGCTGCGCGACTATGTCTCGCTGCCCGATTTCCGTACCCCCGGCGCCAGCGACGACACCGCCGCCTTCCGGCTCGCCCTCGCCACCGGCAAGCCGATCTACCTGCCCGGCGGCAAGGGAGCGGATTCGGGCACCTACCGGATCGAGACGCCCTACAGCGCCTCCCAGGTGGGCTATTTGCCGGCCGACACGGTGATCTTCGGCGACGGCATGGGCAATACGGTGGTGCGCCCCCTCACCCATGATCAGGACATTTTCCGCCAGCTCTCCAGCGGCTCTGGCGCACAGGACGACAATATCGTGCTGCGCGACATGACGCTTCACGGATGGGCTTCCACGGCGTCGGACTTTGAGGAGAGCATCCATCTCGCGCAGTTTAACGGGACGCGCCGTCTCCTGGTCGAACGCGTTGAGTTCAAGGATTTCCGCGGCGACGGCCTGCTCATCGGCTCAGGCGAGTTTCCGGACACCGAGTTTCACAATCTCGATTTCACCGTGCGTGACTGCGTGTTCAGCGCGGCGAACGAGACGCTGCGCGACTTTACCCGCAACGGCATCACCATCATCGACGGCGATGGCGGCCTGATCGAGAATTGCCAGTTCCAGACCCTGAGTCGTCGGAGCATACCCGATCGCATGCCGGGGGCGATCGATATGGAGCCGAACACGGCGCCTGCCTCCGTCATTCGCAACATCACGATCCGCAAGTGCAGCTTCTCGAATATCGGCGGCGGTGTCGGGGCGATTTCCATCGTGATGCCGTCGACCGCCGAGGTCGCGCGGAACATCCAGATCCTCGACAATGATTTCCGGAACTGCGAGGCTGCGGACATCGCGATCTCGATGGGTCGAGAAGTGGCTGCGGACGGGCTGGATTCCGGGATCGTGATCGACGGCAATTACGGCTCGCAAGGCTGGAAGCCGGTCAACTTGACGTCCGTGAAGGGCGTCACCGTCACCGACACTAATCTCTGGCATGACTACGACACCACCACTCTGCTCGGCTGGCTCGACGCGGGCACCGGCGTTCGGAACATCGTCTACCGGGCGCAGCATGTCCTGGTGGGCACGGAGCCGGATCAGGCGAGCATTCTCGTCGGGATCGTCGACGGCCTCGTCATTTCGGGACGCCACGACCGGTCCGGCTATGACAGCGTCAACGGCTGGGTCATTGCCTTCCTGCCGCTTGCGATGGGCGAGACGTCCAGCAACGTGACCATCGAGAACTTCAAGGTCATTCCAAATCCCTCGCAGCCAGACGCCATCGCCGCGCTGGGGGCCCACGCGTTCACCCCCGCTACGAACCGTTTCGGGCCGAATGTTGACCTGGGCGGTCGTACCCGCACCTTCCCCGCCACCGCGCCGGGGCAGCTGCTGACCGCCTCGACGACGTTCGATCCGAGCAGTCTCGCCGACGGCACCGGCGAGACGTCGGGCGGGATCACGGTCACCGGAGCCGCCTTCGGCGACGAGGTCACCGTGAGCGCGCCCTACGACCTGCAGGGCATCCTTTGCACCGGCTATGTCTCGGCCGCGGATACCGTGAAAATCCGCCTGCAGAACGAGACCGGCGGCACGATCAATCTCGCGTCCGGCACCTGGAAGCTCATCGTCCAGAAGGCGCTCGCCTGACGCAACGGAAGGTCCACCGGTGCTTCGCCGAAGCCCGGTGGACCTCGCCGCGCGGGACGCTAAAGAAGCGGGCTTCTGTTCAGGGGAACCCGCCGTGAAGCTAACCCTTCCTTTTGCCGCCGCCCTTCTCGCCGCCAGTGCCGGCATCGCCTTGGCCCAGCGCCCCGCCGCCCCGGCCGCGGCGCCCGCCGCCGCCCAGTCCGAGGACGCCCGGCTCACCGCCTTTCTCGACGCCGCCTTCGACGAGCAGAACTCCACCAACCCGCAGCAGCTCACCCTGCTCGGCAGCCGCCAGCTCTACGACAGGCTCAACGATTATACCGACGCCTATCGCCAGCGGCAGCTCGCGCTCGGCGAGCGGCAGCTCGCGGAGATGCGCCGCCGCTTCAACCCGGCCCGGCTCAGCGCCCAGGGCCGTCTCTCCTTCCGCCTGTTCGAGAAGGAGGTGGTGGACGATCGCGAGGGCTGGCGCTGGCGCGATTACGGCTTTCCGGCCACCAACAATGGCAGCCCGCTCGGCAATATCCCGGTCTTCCTGATCAACAATCACCGGGTCGAGAGCGTCAGCGACGCCGAAGCCTATGTCTCTCGCCTCCGCGAGGTCGAGCGGGTGATGGGCGAGATCGGCGCTCGCATGCGCCGCCAGGCCCGGCTCAACATCATCCCCCCGGCCTTCAATTTCGCGCCGGTGCGCGACGATGGCCGCCGGGTGCTGACCGGGGCGCCCTTCACCAACGGCCCGGACGCGCCGCTCTTCGCCGACTTCAAGGCCAAGGTGAACCGCCTCCAGGTCCCGCAGGCCGAGAAGGACCGGCTGATCGCCGCCGCGCGCGAGGCGCTGACCGGCCCGTTCCGCCGCGGCTATGACGCGATGTTCCGCACCCTGTCTGAGCTCGAGCCCCGCGCCCGCGGCAATAATGGCGCCTGGTCGCTGCCCAATGGCGCGGCCTACTACAATTACCGCCTGCGCCAGTCGACGACCACCAACATGACGGCCGCGCAGATCCACCGGGTCGGGCTCGATCAGGTCGCGCGCATCCACCGCGAGATGGAGCGGATCAAGGCCCAGGTCGGCTTCCAGGGCACGCTCACCCAATTCTTCGCCCATGTGAACCAGGGCCAGGAGTTCAAATATCCGAACAATGAAGCCGGCCGGCAGCGTTATCTCGCCGACGCCCGCGCCTTCATCGCCCAGGTGATGGAGGGGGCGCCGCGCTGGTTCCGCCGCCTGCCGCGCGCCCCGCTGGAGGTTCGCGCGGTCGAGGCCTTCCGTCAGGAGACCGCCGCCGTCGCCTTCTACAACCGCCCGTCGCCCGACGGCTCCCGGCCCGGCATCTTCTACGTGAACCTCGCCGACATGAACCAGGTGCTCCGCCCGCAGGTCGAGGCGATCGCCTATCATGAGGGCGCCCCGGGCCACCATTTCCAGATCGCGCTGGCGCAGGAGCTGCAGGGCATGCCCAAGTTCCGCCGGTTCGGCGGCTATGGCGCCTATGCCGAGGGCTGGGGCCTCTATGCCGAGGGGCTCGGCAAGGAGATGGGCTTCTACCGCGAGCCGATGAGCGAGTTCGGCATGCTCTCCACCCAGCTCTGGCGCGCGATCCGGCTGGTCGTCGACACCGGCATCCACAGCCAGCGCTGGACCCGCGAGCGGGCGATCGACTATTTCATGACCAACGGCCTCCTCTCCCGCCGCGACGCGACCAAGGAAGTGGAGCGCTATTTCAACAATCCCGGCCAGGCGACGAGCTACATGATCGGCCAGCTCAAGATCCTCGAGTTGCGCGACCGCGCCCGCGCGCGGCTGGGGAACCGCTTCGACATAAAGGACTTCCATGCCGTGGTGCTCGAGAATGGCTCGGTGCCGCTCGACGTGCTGGAAGCGCTCGTGAATGACTGGCTCGCAACCCGAAGGACCGCAAACTGATGGCCGACACGCCTCCCCCCGATCGCCTTTCCAACAATCCGCGCAGTCCGGATTTCGACATCGACGCGTTGCGCCGCGGCGTCGGCGTCCGCTTCAAGGGCCGCGAGCGCGAGGATGTGGAGGAATATTGCGCCTCCGAAGGCTGGATCCGCGTCGCCGCCGGCAAGTCCGTCGACCGCCACGGCGCGCCCATCACCGTCAAGCTGAACGGCGAGACGGAAATCTGGTGGCGCGACGATGGCGAAGGCGGCGAGGGCGAGGGAACCACGGACGAGGCCTGAACGTCCGGGTCGCGTGAAGATCGCGACCTTCAACGTCAACGGCATCAATGGCCGCCTCGCCAACCTGCTCGCCTGGCTGGAAGAGGCCCGGCCCGACGTCGCCTGCCTGCAGGAACTGAAGGCGCCGGACGAGCGCTTCCCGGAGGCCGCGCTCGAGGCGGCGGGCTATGGCGCGATCTGGCACGGGCAGAAGAGCTGGAACGGCGTCGCCATCCTCGCCCGCGGCTGCGCGCCGGTGGAGACGCAGCGCGGCCTGCCCGGCGATCCCGCGGACATGCAGAGCCGCTATCTCGAAGCGGCGGTGAACGGCGTGCTGATCGGCTGCCTCTACCTGCCAAACGGCAATCCCGTCGGCACCGCCAAATTCGCCTACAAACTGGACTGGATGCAGCGTTTCATGGCGCGCGCGAAGCAGCTGGTGAAGCTAAGCGAGCCGGTCGTCCTCGCCGGCGACTATAATATCATCCCCACCGACCGCGACGTCTACAAGCCGGAGCGCTGGGCGGACGACGCCCTCTTCCAGCCCGAGCCCCGCGCCCAATATCAAAAGCTGCTGAAGCAGGGCTGGACCGACGCGCTGCGCCATCTCCATCCGGACGAGACCATCTTCACCTTCTGGGATTATTGGCGGCAGAGCTTCGCCCGCAACGCCGGCATCCGCATCGACCATGCGCTGCTGAACAAGGCGGCGGCGAAGCGGTTGCAGGCGGCCGGCGTGGATCGGGAGGTGCGCGGGCGGGAGAAGGCGAGCGACCATGCGCCGGTCTGGGTGGAGCTCGACTAAATCGTCACCCACGATTGTGCTCCGGCGAAGGCCGGAGCGCTGGCCGCAAAGGTGGGAGCGGTCTCGCAACGCTCCTGCCTTCGCAGGAGCACAAGTCGGATGAATCAGGCCTCCCGTGCGATCCCGGCCACCTCGTCATAAATCGTCTCGAGCCGCTCCGCCTGCCGCGCCCGGTCGAACCTTTCCACCGCCAGCGCCCGCGCCGCGAAGCCCATTTCCCGCCTCACATCGGCGGACTCGATCAGCGCCCCGATCCGGGCGGCCAGCCCGGCCCGGTCGCTTTCCTTCACCAGGAAGCCGGTCTCGCCATCCTCCACCGCCTCGACGATCCCCGAATGGCGCGTGGCGACCACCGGTATGCCCGAGGCCGCGCCCTCGACCACGACATTGGGCAGGCCCTCGGCATCGCCGTCGCGCGCGGTGACGCTGGGCGCGCACAGCAAGGTCGCGCGCCGCATCCACTCCGCCACCTCGCCGACATTTTGCGGCCCCAGGAACTGCGCCTTCACGCCCAGTTCGCCGGCCTGGCGCTGGAGCTGCGCGCGCAGCGGCCCCTCGCCGATCACGATCAGCCGGACCCCGCTCATCCCGGCCAGGGCCGCGATCAGATCCACCGTCCCCTTCTTCTCGACCAGCCGGCCGACATGGAGGATCGTGCCCGCCTCGCGCGGCCTTTTGCCCGGCTGGAAGCGGTCGAGATCGACGCCATTATAATGGGTCCGCGTCCGCGCCGCCGGATAGCCCAAAGCGATCGCCTTCTTCCGCAGCGCATCGGAGACGGCGAGGAACAGGGTCCCGTCCCGCATCAGTCGCCCGCGCTGCAGCGCATAGCGGCTCCAGGTCGGCCGCCCCGAGGCGATCAGGGCCGCCCGGGTCAGGGTCACGTCATAGCCGCGCAAATGGGTGATCAGCGGCAGCTTCAGCGCTCTGGCGAGGTTCAGCATCTTCAGCCCGTCCGGGCCGAAATGGGCGTGGATCAGCTTCGGCGCCGCCTTGCGCAATTTCGCCTCGACCGCGCCGCCCCGTCCGGTCGCCGCGAAGGCCAGCCGCTCGGCGACATTGGCCGGCAGGATCATGCCCTCCTTCAGCGCCGGAAAAATCTCGCCCTTGCGCTCCAGCCCGACCAGCAAAGGCCGCCAGCGGGTGAGGGCCGAGGCCTGCTCCTGGATGAAGCGCTCGGTCGCGTTGAACAGAGCGGTGCGGAAAATGGCCGCGACCGGCTGCTCGCCATCTGCCTGCGGGACGGACATGATGCTTGGTCAACCGCCGCCCGTTTCGATACAAGCGCAAAGTGTCCGGAGCCGCCGCCCAGCGTCTGATTCTGAAAGGAGGCGGCTCGGCCGCTCTCGGCTTCCTGATCCGCCTCGGCGCCCGCTTGCTCTTCGTGCTGATGGCGGGCCGCCTGTTCGGCGTCGCCTTGTTCGGCGCCTTCGCCATCGCCGTCGCCGTGGTCGAGCTTGCCGTGACCTTGGGCGGCGCGGGCATGAAGCGGCAATTGTTCAAATTGCTCGACGAGGAAAAAGGCGGCCGCAGCCCGCCGCACATCGTGCTCGACGGCATCGTGCTGGCGACGCTCACCAGCCTCGCCTGCATCGGCCCGCTCATGCTCGTCGTCGCCCTGCTCCCGCCGGGACAGATCGCGGCCAACACCGCCACTGCCTTGCTGCTGCTGGCGCCGATGATCCTCGGTCAGGCTTTGCTCGACCTTTTGCTCGCCGCCACCCGCTGGACGCACAAGATGCGCCACCAGGTCTGGGCGCGCTCGATCATCGAGCCTTATGCCGGGGTCGCCGCCTCGGCGCTCGCCTGGGCGCTCGGCTATGAGACGACGGGCCTCGTCATCGGCTATTGGGCGGGCACGCTCGCCGCTCTGGCCTATGCGCTCGTCGGCACCCGCAACTGCCTCGGCCCCTTCCATCTCCGGAGCTACCGCCTCCCGCCTGCACGGCTCCGCTTCGTCGCGACGCAGACCGCCTTGCCCACGCTTGGCGATTTCACCAGCGCGCTGGCCGGCCGGCTCGATCTCTATCTGGTCGGCCTCTTCCTCGGCGAGAGCCCGGCCGGCATCTACGGCATGGCCCGCCAGGTCCGCACGCCGATCCGCCAGGTCCGGCAGAGCTTCGACGGGCTGCTCACCCCGATCGTCTCGCGCACGCTCAGCCTCGCCGGCGCCGCCCGCACCGGCCAGGCCACCGCCTCGGCGACCCGCCTGATCCTCGCCATCCAATTGCCGATGCTGATCGGCCTGGTCGCGATCGGGGAGCCCTTGCTGGCGTGGATCGGCCCCGAATTCGCCGCCGGCTATTATGCCATGCTGCTCCTCGCCGCGGCCGAGTGTATCCAGGGCGCCTATGGCGTCTCCGACCTCATCCTCCTCTACCGCCGCCCGTCCCTGATCCTCTGGCTCACCGCCATCGCCGCCGCCGCCAACATCGCCGCCGGCCTCGCTTTGATCCCGCATTTCGGCATGGAGGGCGCCGCCGCCGCCGCCCTCATCGCCTACATCGCCGCCAATCTCGCCCGCCGCCTCTTCCTGGCCCGCGGCTTCGCCATCCACGTGCCGCTGGGCTACGCGAGCGCCCCGCTCCTGGCGGGCGCGGCCGGCGGCGCGGTGGCCGTGGCGCTTGCCGGCATGCCGGTTCTGGCTTTCCTGATGGGCCTCGCGGCTTATGCCGTAACTCTGGGAACGGCGCTGCGCCTCGGCCGGTCGAGCCTGTCCATGACCCATTTCGTGATCGAGGCGGAGGCGGAGGACATTACGCCGAAGGACCCGCGACTGCGGTGAGTCAGGGCGCCTGATCTGTAGCGAGCCCGGTGGGCGGTCTTGAATGTGCCGCGCATGGTAATTGATGCGCCAACGGCGTAGCATCACCTCATGTACGCACAGAAGCTCTCAATCTACGACTTCCGCTGCTTCGGCCGCGCGGTTCTCGATCTGCAATATCCGGGTCGGATCGGCGCGGGCGCCAGTCCGCTGTCGAACATCAACCTGATCCTTGGCGACAATGGCGGCGGCAAATCTTCAGTGCTCCGTGCGATTGCTATCGCCGTTCTGGCGCCCGTATTGCTCGAATCGGGTTTCGTCGCGCATCGCATGGTCCGGCGGCCTCAAGCGACCGAGTCGTTGCTCAAAGTCGATGCAGTGCTGGGGCAGGATGACCTGCGGGACATCACCGGCAAGACCGAGGTCGAGTTGCTCGCCCGGTTCGAGGCGCGCGAAGGGCAGAGCCGTGACCGGCTGCACCTCGACAGCACACCCGCTTCGCCGATCACTGATCGCCTGTACGACGACCTGTCCCCATCCTTTTTCATGGTAGGCTACGGCGCTACCCGCCGGGTCGAGACCGGCGACTTTTCCGAAAGCAGCGCGCGGCGAAGCCGCGGCTTGCGCTACCAGCGTGTGGCCGGCCTGTTCGAGGATCATGTCGCGGTCAGGCCACTCAATGTCTGGCTGCGCAAGCTGGAGCCACAACGTCGGGAGGAGGCGCTCGCCCTGCTTCAGAAAGTGCTCCCGGCAAATGTCGAGTTCGGCGGCGTGCTCGATCATGACGAGCAATATGTGTTTCGCTTCGACGGCCGGGAGACCCCGTTTTCGTCCCTTTCCGACGGCTATAAGGCGTTCATCGGCATGGCCGGGGATCTCATCGGCCATCTTGCCGACGTTTGCTCGCCCCAATCGAAGCTGGACGAAATACCCGGCATCGTCCTCATCGACGAGATCGACCTGCATCTGCATCCCGAATGGCAGCGCTCGATCTTGCCCACTTTGGCTGGCGCCTTCCCGAAGCTGCAATTCGTCTGCACCACGCACAGCCCACTGGTCGCGAGCACCGTGCACAAGGAAAATGTGTTCGTCACGGCGACCGACGAATTCGGGCTGGCGACGATCAAACAAATTGAGGAGCGGATCTACGGCCGGAATGCCGAACAGCTTTTGCTGAGCTCCTATTTCGGGCTCAACACCACGCGCCCGGATTCCTTTCAGGAAGAGGCGAAGGAATTATTCCAGCAGGCGGCTGAAGGAGACCCCAAAGCCGCGCTCGCTTATCTCGATAGGCTCGCCGCGCCTGCAACGAAGCGGCGCCAAGCCTTTGGCATGGAAGAGGGCGGAGACCTCCCCGCATGATCCGCTACGCGGCGACCGAGGCGGAGATTGAGGCCGGGGTCAACGCGCTCGACGAAAACTGGCTGACGAACGCGCAGACACGCACCGACGCTTTCGTCGCGGGGGGGCGGTATGATGAAACCGGGCCAATCTGGTCCAAGGTGAAGCCGGTCTTCATGGCGCTACAGTATAACAAATGCATCTTCTGCGAGCGCCAGTATGAGAATGTCGAAGATTACGGCAAAATCGAATTCGACCTTGAGCATTTTCGTCCGAAATCTTCGGTCAAGTCGTGGCCTGGCACCGACCAGGCTGGATTGAATTACGGCTTCCCGACCGGCGGCGCGGATGCACGGGGCTATTACTGGCTGGCGTACAAGCTCGGCAATTACGCTGCCTCCTGCAAGTCCTGCAATTCGGACCTCAAATCCAACTATTTTCCGGTTGAGGGCGCGCGGCTCCCTGCCTTGGCCTCGCCCCAGGATCTGCTGGGGGAGCTGCCCCTCCTCTGCTATCCGCTCGGCGATTGGGATGAGGATCCCGAGGCACTGGTGACGTTCGTGGCCACGACTGCTGTGCCCGCCGTCCAGGAAGAGAGCCACAGCCGAAGGCGCGGCCAGGTCATCATCGACCTCTTCCAATTGAACGATCGGGAGGTTCTGCATCGCGAGCGCGCCCGGATGATCATATTGCTTGGCGGCTCATTGCGTAACATCGAAGCGGGCGTCGACGATCCCGAGGACCATGAACTCGTGAACGAACTCGCTACGCGCCCGGTCTATCCTCACGCCGGCTGCCTGCGCGCTTTTCAGCGCCTGTGGGATGCTCCGGGCCAGCGTCCCTTGGCGCACCAGGTGCTCCGCGCTTGCAAGGCCTATGTCGCAAGCCAGACCGGGACGCCGCCGCCGCAGATCGGCTGACGAACAAAAGAAAATGGTGCCCAGAAGAGGACTCGAACCTCCACGCCCTTGCGAGCGCCAGCACCTGAAGCTGGTGCGTCTACCAATTCCGCCATCTGGGCACGGGGTAGGAGGGGCG
>Ga0268266_10001500_pt1 | contig 27597 bp, 23 predicted proteins | sample KBSS13metaG_FD_190356 | JGI IMG/M metagenome (GOLD analysis project Ga0268266, IMG submission 190356) | Switchgrass rhizosphere microbial communities from Kellogg Biological Station, Michigan, USA - KBS S1-3 metaG (SPAdes) (version 2) | ecosystem: Host-associated > Plants > Roots > Rhizosphere... | reverse complement strand
CGTCCGCGCCGGCGAGCGCCTGGGCTACGGCTCGACGCTCGTCCTTGAGCGCACCACCCGCATCGGCGTCGCCCCCGCCGGCTACGCCGACGGCGTGATTCGCGCCGCCGGCGGCCGCGGCTTCGCCTTCGTCGCCGGCGCCCGCCGCCCGCTGCTGATCGTCAACATGGACCTCCTCGCCGTCGACCTCGGCGACGCCGACGCCCGCCTCGGCGACCCCGTCGAGCTCCTGGGCGACAACGCCCCGCTGGACGACCTCGCCACCGCCGCCGGCACCGTGGCGCACGAGGTGCTGGTGCGGCTGGGGCGGCGGGGTGAGCGGGTGTACGTGGGCGAGGTGTGAGGGGGCGGGGGAGCACCGGCTCGACGGGTGCCAGCGGCGGCAGGGATTATGGCTGTAGGTGACTCCTCTGAGACGTTGGCAAGGTCCGCTTCGGGATGGGCAGGGTGTTGGCCGGCTGAGCTTTCGAGGATCTGACGCTGCGGGTTTGGGATGCGCACTTGGCTGCGCGGCGGCGGGCTCGACTCGATTACCTCACCCCCTTAGGGTTGCAAATGTCCGAATCAGATCCTGCCCGTGGGGGGCCGGCTCTCTGCAGAGGCTGCACCGAGCTGCACGACGAGCATGCTTCCACGATTGCGTGTCTTACAGATTGGGGATGTTCACTATCCTTCCGCATCGACGGCCGTCCGTGCGATCGACGACAAGGATGCGAAGTTTCCGCGCCTTCTGAAGGGCAGTGTTTCCTCCTTGCCTCTCAAGGCGGTAGTGAAACGGATCCACGATGAGCTATCGGCAGGCCGTGTCGATGCGCTGCTGTTCATGGGCGATCTCACAGACCAGGGAAATTTGGCAGGCTTCGAGAGTTGCGCGGCCTATCTGATGGATGCGTTGGAGCTCAAACCAGGCGCACAGTTCGAAGCTATCCCTACAGGTTTCGTCCCCGGCAATCACGATATTGATCGCAGGCTGGCGGTCGCCGGAGGCATCGAGGCGAAATTCAAGCCGCTGGCTGTGGCCATGGAGGCCGCGGGTGCTCGCAACTATCCGACATTGGCTTCAGTAGCCTTCCAGATAAATAAGGGCACCGCGGTCGCGGCTGTCCATCTCCTGAATAGCTGTTGGGGGTGCGGTGAGCCGGAGAACATTCCGGTTGAATTTCGCGACGCCATCAAGACTGCGATCGACGATGTAATAAAGGCTGACGCGAAGGCTGCGGCGACCTATTACGACCGCCAATTGGACACTCCCGCGTTTGACGCGGACACGATTGCTGAGGTTGGGACTGCGGTCGCTGAGGGACCGCCAACCACGATGCCCATCCTGGTCGCGCACCACAATTTGCTGCCGCAGAGGACGCCGCGGCTCGCGCCGTACACCGAACTCGTAAATTCCGGTGCACTCCGAGCCGCTCTGGTCGAGAGCGGCCGGCCCTGTCTTTATCTTCATGGGCACATCCATGAGGACCCGGTCGAAGTCGTCACGGTAAGTCAGGCACCTCCGCTCGTGATCGTCTCTGCGCCGGAGGCAGCGGCCGGCTTCAACATAATCGAGATTGTGTTCACCCTGAGCGGACTGCCGCTCGCCTGCGACATCAATCCGTACAGGTTCGAAGCGGGAGTTATGAAGAAGCTCCCGACGATTTCCGTGCCGCTGATCGGGGCCAGACGCCGCTCCAATGATCGTCGCTTGGCGAAGCTCTACGCCAAGATCCTAGATGAAGGAGAAAGTTACTGGTCGGACGTAATGCGATACGCTCGTGTCATCGACGCCGATATCAGTGAAGAGGAAGTGGTCGAAATTCTCGAGCTCCTCAACGCAGATGGTAGCGCACTTATTGAGAATAGGGATCTCCCGTCCCGCGATTGGATCGTAAGGGCTACTGTCTGATGGCAATTCAGATAAATCCCTTCCGACCCACGCGGTGGGAGCATCACACGGAAGGCCGGCCGCTTATTTGGTTCACGCCAACGGCGGAAAGCCTTGCTCAAGAGAAATCGACCTTCGTTCGGGGGAGCAGAGGCAGCGGCAAGACCACCTTGCTGAAGAGCATCTGCTGGGACGATTTAGTTCACAATGAATCGCTGCGTATGCAGCACTCAATGGGAGACTTCCAGCACATCGGTATTTACTTGCGATTTCCCGATCACATTTCGACATCGATGGGCCTACTCGACTGGAAGGCCGTGTTCCCGGACGCGCCTGAACCCGAGCTCGAATTCTACCGGTTCTTTTCTTTCGCGGTGGAGCTCTCCTGCCTTGAGCGGGCGCTAGTCGCGTGCCACGAACTGCGCCTTTCCGACTACCTTTCCGTCGCAGCGGCACAGGAGGTTCGGCTAGTCACTGAGATATTTGAGGAGTATCCGCGCCTAGCGGCGTTTGGTGACACGCGCCCTACCACCTTCGTGGCCGCCGCGCGCCTCTTCCGCGACGTCGTCAGGCGCATGAACGAGGCTTGCGGACGCGGTTCGCTAAAGACGTTCATCGAGACATTGCCCGCTCGCGAGCCAAATGAACTTCTCACGTTTGTCACAAGCCGGCTCTCCGGCGTCACTCGGCTGAAGACACGGCGACGTGGCGAACTACAGCCCGGCTTTAAGTTCTGCCTCGACGACTGCGAGGTCCTCAGCCAGGCGCAGCAACGCTCAATCAACTCACTCGTGAGGAAAGCGCGATTTCCGATCTCGTGGGTTGTGAGTTCCGTTGGCTCGTTTTTGGAGAGTCGCAGCACCTATATCCCTCAGCAACAGCTCACGGATGCCGATCGGCGAGTCGTCTCGCTGGACGACAGAAAGACTAAGGACTTCCGTCAACTCTGCGAGGCTGTAGTTGGGCTGCGTCTCCTCTACTCTTTGCCGCCCGCGCTCCGAGGGGATCGTGGAGCGAACGTCGAGCGCGTCTTCCCACTTGACGTCCGGCTGGGTGCTCAAGACGTCAACGAGACGATCCGCATCATCGTAAATCGGTCGACGAGCCCATACGCTGAGACGGTGAAGCGAGCGGCCTTGACGGTCCGGTCTGTTATGGAGCGGGTCAGCCCTAAGCTGGTGGAGGCAGACACCCCAGCCGCACCTTGGCTGCCGTACTACCAAGCTTGGGTGTTGCTTCATTGGCGTGGCCGTGAGGACAACTTCGCTGCAAACTTCGACCCTGAAAATGTAAACAATCTAGAGGAAAAGGCGCGAAATCTCCGTCACCGCTCATTCCAGGCTTGGTTAAGACGCAAGCAAGTCGGCGCGCTTCTTCACCTTAGCGCACGCCTTGGCTTTCGAAAACTGCCCCTTGCCGGTGCCAACATCATCATTTCACTCGCGGACGGATCCATCCGAGATTTCTTGGAGATCATGGGGGAAATATATGCGTCGCACGTACAGGCAAGTCGCGGCGATCCGAGTGACCCGCAACAGCTCGAGCGGTTCTCTAGGTCGGGGTCTAGAATAGCGGTCGCAACTCAAGCCGACGGGATTTACAAAGCAAGCGAAGCCTACTTCGAAGGAATTGCGAATCGTATCGACATCGAGCCGAACGCTGTCACGCGACTGATCGAGGGCCTTGGGCTTTACACATCAATCCTGCAGAGTAATCCGAGCGACGCTACCGTTATGGGGCGGGCAGAGCGCGGCATATTTGTATTGCGGGGCGGCCAGGAGGCCGCCGCAGGCAAGGCATTGAGCTACATTCGCGAGACCATCCGGCAGGCCGAGCTCGCCGGCTATCTTCGGCCAGTGACGGTTCGGCAACGCGAGCGCGAGGAAGTCGAATTACCCGCCAATGCTGCCGCGCCAGCACGTATGATAGCGTTCCGCCTTCACAGGCGGCTCGCGCCACACTTCATGTTCTCTTATCGCGGCGCCTACGAAGCCGTCACGCTAGACGCAGAGGATCTCGCCGCTCTCTGTATGCCTGGCTCAAACATTGCTCCGCGCAGCTGGGCGACAGATCTCGCCCAGGTCACACCCGCCTCGGAAATCCAGCTCAGACTGCCCTTCGACGGGAGCGACGATGATTGAGCGCAAAGCCTCGCTCGGACCGCTTGCAGTTGAGCAGTCGCTCTTAGCGAATGATCGGCTGCAGGATCGTTACGACCTTTGCCTAGGAGTCGCCAGCTGGGAGTCGCGGGCAACCACGGCGTTCAAGGCGCTTCCCGAGCGCGATGCGCTGTGGGAGGTGTGGTCTTTCGCCAGCGACGATGCTGAACGAGCGCATGCCAAGTCAAAGTGCTTTTCAGACCTAAGCAGCCTGAGAAAGGAGCGGGTCGACCTTATTGAGCTGTCTGGCTCCCTTCAATACGAACGAAATTTCGAAGTTATCCAATCGCATCTTGGTGCACTGCGTGACGCGCATTCGCGACCGCTCGATGTACTTCTTGATATGACCTGCATGCCAAAGAAGTACATGCTCTATTTCCTAGGCATGGCCTTCCGGAACGAATTCGTGCGAACGATCGATTTCGTGTACTCGGAAGGGATTTACGGTGCGCCCAACGAGCGAGAACCTGCGGGGGCGCTTTCGTGGAGCGGCAGCGAGGGCGAGTGGTCCTCGGTACAGGTGCCCTACTTCGAGGGCGATAGTTTCATGCCTGATTCCCGCGGCCTTGTGGTCTCACTCGGCGCCGAGATCAGTGCGTCCGTTCCCTTCATTGAGCGCTACGAGCCGGCGCTGATTTCGCTGGTATCGGTAGAGGACGACCCATCACGCATCGATACCAGTGCTATTGAAAAGGAGCGCCGGCTCCTGCACGAACTTTCATCTCTGCCGATCACCACCTCGAACGTATTTCAGCTGGGTGATTTGCTTGGTGTTGCGGATAGCTGTCGGGCCTTCTGTCGCGAAAGGCCCGAGATGCACGTAACGGGCCTAGCGATCGGATCTAAGCCCCATGCATTGGCGCTCGGGCTAGCCGCGCTAAGCGTTCATAATTTTGAGATTGTGTGTCGACTCCCCTCAAAGTATCTGCTTGGAGATGTCGCAGAGACTGGCCGAATATTCCTCTACCGTACATCAGATCGATTTGAGCCGCGATAAAAGCTCAAGTTTAGTCTCGCATTGCCAGCGAGATAGATGCTGGGTGATTTTGCGAAGGCGACCGTTCACTCGCCGGATGTTGCGTGCTCACCGAGCAGCCTTGCGGTACGGGTCCTATCATCGTTCGGCGCTCAACAACGCATGCCTGGGATGCGGAAGAGTGGCATCGTCGGTTTCTGGCGCGGCCCCGACTGAACGCGCCCCCCGTTCACAACGAGGTGGGCTCTGGTTCGACAGAGCCCATCCTTGGTAAGGATGGGTGCGGCGCTGCAATTCAGTGCGCGCCTGTTGATCGTTCAACCCCTTATCAGCCGCATTTGAACGTCCGGAATTCGGAGCGAGACCAAGTTCCGCTTCTGGCGCAACGCGGGCGCAACTCCGAGCACCCAGAAGGCTTGACGGCGCGATGCGCCCGCCGGACTTGACATTTTGTTCCCTATTTGTTCTCATCCACCCCATGCAGGACTTCGCCGACATGGCCGAGGCCCATGAGTGGACCTTGCGGCGGTTGCGGGAGATGGCGGGGCGCCTGACCGAGCAGGCCTATCTGCGCGCCAGCGCCGCGGCGGGCTTGGACGACGAGGCGCACACGCGCTGGATGCTGGTGTTCGACCGCATGGCACGCGGGCTTCGGCTCTCGATCGCGCTGGAGGCCCGGCTGGCGCGCGAGCGGCGCTGGGACGCCCGAGACATTGAACGCGAGATCGAGCGCGAGAGCGCCCGGGGCGATGCGGACTCGCCCCGCGCGCGCCGCGCCCCCTCCCCCGCCGATGCTTACGACGCCGAGCCCCGCGAGGCCGACCGCGAGGGTGACGACGACGGCCTGCCCGAAGACGCGCCGCTTGCCCCGCGCATCGGCCGGATCAAGGCGATCGTCGAAGGCGCGCCCGAAGTTCTCCCGCGTCCGGCCCGCGCCGAGCGGCAGGCGCTGGCGCTGCAGCGTATCGAGCGCGCGCGGCTGGCGGCGAGCGCGCGTCCGCCGGACGAGCCCTGGGACGTGCTCAGCGCCGTCGACCTGGCGGAGCACGCGCTCGACGCCAACGGCGAGCCGCCCTGGCGCGGCGCCGGCTAGTCGCGCATCGGCCCTTCCTTTCCCGCGCGCCTTCCTTTCCCGCTCGCGGAAAAGGGGGACCGCCCGCCGAGCGCAGCGAAGAGCCGGGGGTGGAAAGGGCGAGTTGCAGCGCGCCGCGCTATCCGCCCCGCGAGTCAGCACGTTTCCGGAACATCCCTGCGGCGGCTTGCCCTCTCCACCGCCCAATGGCGTTTGGCCGGTGTGCCCCGGGCGGTCCCCCTCTCCCGCGTCGCGGGAGAGGAAGCGCCTTCGCATCCCCTCCTCCCGCCCCGGCTCCGCTACAATCACTCATCCGAATCAGGAGCGTCCCCTTGGCCCGCGACGGCGCCGTCTACGTCTGCCAGGCCTGCGGCTCGGCCCAGTCCAAATGGGGCGGCCAGTGCGCGGGGTGCGGCGCCTGGAACACCCTGGTCGAGGAGACGAAGGTCAGCCCGCCCGGCGCCATGGCGCCCAGCCGCGGCGCCAAGGCGCGGGGCCTGGCCTTCTCCGGCCTCGCCGACGCCGCCCCGCCGCCGGCCCGCATCGCCACCGGGGTCGAGGAGTTCGACCGCGTCTGCGGCGGCGGCGTGGTGCCCGGATCGGCCATCCTGCTGGGCGGCGATCCCGGCGTGGGCAAGTCCACCCTGCTGATGCAGGTGGCCGGCCAGGCGGCCCGCCGCGGGGTGGCCTGCGCCTACATCTCCGGCGAGGAGGCCGTCGAGCAGGTGCGCGGCCGCGCCCAGCGGATGGGCCTGGGCGACGCAGCCGTAAAGCTCGCGGCCGAAACCTCGCTTCGCGAAATCCTCGACGGGCTCAAGCGCGAGCCGCTCGACCTGGTGGTGATCGATTCCATCCAGACCCTGTGGAGCGACGCCCACGAGGCCGGGCCAGGGTCGGTCACCCAGGTGCGGGCGGCGGTCGGCGAGCTGGTGCGCCTGGCCAAGAAGCGCGGGCTGGCGGTCATCCTGGTCGGCCACGTGACCAAGGAGGGGGCCATCGCCGGCCCCCGCGTGGTCGAGCACATGGTCGACGCGGTGTTCGCCTTCGAGGGCGAGCGCGGCTACCCGTTCCGCATCCTCCGCGGCGCCAAGAACCGGTTCGGCGCGACCGACGAGATCGGCGTCTTCGAAATGGGCGACTCAGGGCTCGCGGAGGTGAAGAACCCCTCGGCCCTCTTCCTCAACACCTCGGGCGAGCGCGCGGCGGGCGCGGCGGTGTTCGCCGGCATCGAGGGCTCGCGGCCGGTGCTGGTGGAGTTCCAGGCCCTGGTCGCGCCCTCGGCCTACGGCACGCCCAGGCGGGCCGTGGTGGGCTGGGATTCCGGGCGGCTGGCGATGGTGCTGGCGGTGCTGGAGGCGCGGTGCGGGCTGAGGTTCGGCGACCGCGACGTCTATCTCAACGTCGCCGGGGGCTTACGCATCAGCGAGCCGGCCGCCGACCTGGCGGCGGCGGCGGCCCTCGCCTCCTCGGCGCTGGACGAGGCGCTGCCCCAGGACTGCGTGGTGTTCGGCGAGATCAGCCTGTCTGGCGAGATCCGCGCCGTCAGCCGGATGGATTCCCGGCTGAAGGAGGCGGCCAAGCTGGGCTTCCGCCGGATGCTGGGCCCGGCCGACGCCGAGAGCGCCAGCGCGCCGCTGCGGGTGACTGGCGAGACCCGGCTCTCCGAGGCGGTGCGCCGCATCGGCGAGGCGGACTGGAGCTGAGGCGGCGTGACCAAGTTCGACTACATCGTCCTGGCGCTGCTGGCGATTTCCGCCCTGGTCGGCTTCGCGCGCGGCGCCGTGCGCGAGCTGGCGGCGATGCTGGCCGTGCTCGCCGGCGCGCTGGCCGCCCTTTTCGGCCTGCCCTATGTCCTGCCGCTGGCGGCGCGGATGATCCGTCCCGACTGGCTGGCGGCGGTGGCGGTGATCGGCCTGCTGTTCGGCGCGGCCTATATCGCGGTGCGACTTGTCGGCGCGCACCTTGTACGGCGTGTGCGGAACGCCAATGTGCTGGGCGCCCTGGACCGCACCATCGGTCTGATGATCGGCGTCGCCCGGGGCGTGATCGTCCTGGGCGCCCTGTATCTGATGTTCATCGCCGCCACGCCGGAAGACCTCCGCCCCGCCTGGATCGTCAAGGCCCGCAGCTGGCCGCTCGCCCGCGACACCGGCCGGGCGCTGGCGGGCCTGGCCCCGCACGGCCTGGACGTCGCCGACCGCGTCGGCCCGGCCTTCGCGCGTATCGTGCGCGAGCCCTCAGGTGACAGAAGCGCGACAGGAGAGTACGACCCCCGCGAACGCGGCGAAGCGGACGATCCGGTGGAGAAGTCCCGATGATACAGGTGCCCCGATGATGCAGGTGTCTGAGCGGCATACGGCGCCTGTCCGCGACCCCGACGACGACGCGCCTCGCCTCGAATGCGGCGTGTTCGGCATCTACGACGTCGAGGAAGCCTCGGGCCTCACCGCGCTCGGCCTGCACGCCCTGCAGCACCGCGGCCAGGAGGCCTGCGGCATCGCCGCCTTCGACGGGCAGAAGTTCACCACCGAGCGGCACATGGGCCAGGTCGGCGACGCCTTCGGCGGCGGCAGCCTCGCCGAGCGTCTCCCCGGCCGTTTCGCCATCGGCCACACCCGCTACTCCACCGCCGGCGGCTCCTTCATCCGCAACGTCCAGCCGATGTTCGCCGACCTGGAAAGCGGCGGCGTGGCGCTGGCCCACAACGGCAACCTGACCAACTTCCTCACGCTTCGCGAACAGCTCGTCGCCCAGGGCGCCATCTTCCAGTCGACCTCGGATTCCGAGGTGATCCTGCATCTGATCGCGCGGTCCCGTAAGGCGCGCCTGGTCGATCGCTTCATCGACGCCCTGATGCAGATCGAGGGCGGCTACGCCCTGGTGGCGCTGACCAACAAGAAGCTGATCGGCGTGCGCGATCCGCTGGGCATCCGGCCGCTGGTGCTGGGCGAACTCGACGGCAAGCCGGTGCTGGCGTCCGAAACCTGCGCCCTCGACATGATCGGCGCCCGCTTCGTGCGCGACATCGAGCACGGCGAGATGGTGGTCATCGACCACGAGGGCGTGCGCAGCCTGCGGCCGTTCCCGGCGCGCGAGGCGCGGCCCTGCATCTTCGAATACGTCTACTTCGCCCGCCCGGACTCGGTGGTGAACGGCCGCGCCGTCTACGAGGTGCGCAAGCGGATGGGCCGCCGGCTCGCCCAGGAGACGCCGGCCGAGGTCGACGTGGTCGTGCCGGTGCCGGACTCCGGGGTCCCCGCGGCGCTCGGCTTCGCCCAGGAAGCGGGGCTGCCCTTCGAGATGGGCATCATCCGCAACCACTATGTGGGCCGCACCTTCATCCAGCCGACCCAGGGCCAGCGGGAGATGGGGGTGCGCATGAAGCTCGCGCCCAACCGCTCGGTGCTCGCCGGCAAGCGGGTGATGCTGATCGACGACTCCATCGTGCGCGGCACCAACTCGGTGCGCGTGGTGCGGATGGTGCGCGAGGCCGGGGCCAAGGAGGTGCACCTGCGCTCCGCCTCGCCGCCCATCCAGTGGCCGGACTACTACGGCATCGACATGCCCGACCGCGAGAAGCTGCTCGCCGCCAACCACTCGGTCGAGGAGATCGCCAAGATCCTCAACGTCGACTCGATGGGCTACCTCTCCGTCGACGGACTCTACTGGGCGATGGACGCAGGTCCCCGCGACGCCTCGCAGCCGCAGTTCACCGACCACTACTTCACCGGCGACTATCCCACGCGCCTCTTGGACCGCGAGATCGCCCAGGGCCGCAACGAGGCGGTGGAGCGCCAGCTCTCCTTCCTGGTCGACGCTTGAGCGCGGTCGCGGCCGGCGGCCTGCTGAGCCGCGTCAAGGTCGACCGCTACCTCCTCCTCATCCTGCTCATGGTCGTCGTGGCCTCGGTCGCGCCGGCGCGCGGCGATGCGGCGCAGGCGGCAGGCTGGATCACCAAGGCCGCCATCGCGCTGGTCTTCTTCCTGCACGGCGCGCGGCTCTCGCGCGAGGCGGTGATCGGCGGCCTGGTCCACTGGCGGCTGCACCTGGTGGTGCTGGCCACGACCTTCGCGATCTTCCCCCTGCTCTGCCTGGGGCTGGCCGCCCTGCCCGCCTGGATCACCCCGCCCGCGCTCGCCGGCGGGATCGTCTTCCTGGGCTGCCTGCCCTCGACCATCCAGAGCTCGATCAGCTTCACCGTCATCGCCCGCGGCGACGTCCCCGCCGCCGTGGCCGCCGCTTCGGCCTCCAACCTGATCGGCATCTTCCTCACCCCCCTGCTGGTCGGCGTCCTGCTGCACGCTCAGGGCGGCGTTCAGGCCGGCCAGGTCTGGGCCATCCTCCTGCAGCTGCTCGCCCCCTTCCTCGCCGGCCAGCTGCTGCGCCCCTGGATCGGCGAGTGGATCCGCGCGCGCGCGGCGGTGCTCTCCCGCATCGACCGCGGCTCGATCCTGCTGGTGGTCTACACCGCCTTCTCCGGCGCGGTGGTGGAGGGCGTCTGGTCGCGGGTCGGGGCCTGGGACCTGGCGCGGCTCTTGATCCTCTGCGGCCTGCTGCTCGCCGTGGTGCTGGCGCTCACCGCCTGGAGCGCGCGCCGGCTCGGCTTCTCGACGCCCGACGAGATCGCCATCGTCTTCTGCGGCTCGAAGAAGAGCCTGGCGAGCGGCGCGCCGATGGCCGGCGTCCTCTTCCCCGCCGCCGCCGCCGGGATCGCGCTGCTGCCGCTGATGATCTTCCACCAGATCCAGCTGATGGCCTGCGCCGTGATCGCCCAGCGCTATGCGAAGCGGGCTGATGTCGCCCCGAAAATGCTCTAGACACCCCGCCATGTCCGCCTCCCTCCCGCTCGCCGACAAGATCGCCCTCGTGACCGGAGCCAGCCGCGGCATCGGCCGCGCCTCGGCGCTGGCGCTCGCCAAGGCCGGCGCCCAGGTCGTCGCTGTGGCCCGCACCCAAGGCGGCCTCGAAGAGCTGGACGACGAGATCCGCGCCGCCACCGGCCGCCCGGCGACCCTGGTGCCGCTGGACGTCTCCGACGGCGACGCCCTCGACCAGCTCGGCTTCGCCCTGCACCAGCGGTTCGCGAGGCTGGACATCCTGGTGCACGCCGCCGGCGTGCTGGGCCCGCTGACGCCGGTCGCCCATATCGAGCCCAAGCACTGGGACGTGGTGGTCGCCGCCAACCTCACCGCGCCCTACCGGTTGATCCGCACCACCGAGCCCCTGCTGCGCGCCGCGCCCGCGGCCCGGGCGATCTTCCTCACCAGCAGCCGCGCGCACAGGCCCAGGGCCTTCTGGGGTCCCTATGGGGCGACCAAGGCGGGGCTGGAGAACCTGGTGCGCACCTGGGCCGACGAGCTGGAGCAGACGCCGATCCGCGCCGTCCTGCTGGAGCCGGGAGCCATGCGCACGCGCATGCGCGCCGAGGCCATGCCGGGCGAGGATCCGGAGACCCTGCCCGACCCGTCCGAGATCGGCCCGCTGATCGTCGAGCTGGCGCAGAAGGCCGACCTCGGCCTGCCGGTCAGGAACGTGGCGTTCGCCGAGTGGAAGGCCGCGAGGCGCGCTTCGGCTTGACGCCCGGCCGGGCGAGCTTCTGCGCCCGCCCGCGCGGCGCGCCGCCCTTGGGCTTGGCCGCCTTGCCGGCCTTCGGCTTGGGCTTCGGCTTGCCGGCCGTCTCCGGCTGGCCGCTGGTCCTGGGCCGCGGGGCCGCCGCGCGCGCCGGCGCCGCCTCCCCTTCAGTGAAGGGATTGCGCGAGGAGCGGATGGTCACCCGCAGCGGCACGCCCGGCAGCTCGAAGCTCTCGCGCAGGGAATTGATCAGATAGCGCCGGTAGCTCTCCGGCAGCTGTTCGGCGCGGGTGGCGAACAGCACGAAGGTCGGCGGCCTGGCCTTGGTCTGGGCCATGTACTTCGGCTTGATGCGGCGGCCATTCACCGCGGGCGGCGGATGGCGTTGGATGGCCATGTGCAGCCAGTCGTTCAGGTCGCGGGTCTTGACCTTGGTCGACCAGTCGGCGTGGGTCTTGAACACCGCCGGCATCAGCCGGTCGAGCCCGCGGCCGGTCTCCGCCGAGAGCGCCACCACCGGCGCGCCGCGCACCTGCGGCAACTGGCGCTCCGCCTCCTCGCGGAACTCGGCCAGCTTGGCCTGCGGATCCTCGACCAAGTCCCACTTGGCCAGGACGAAGACCAGGGCGCGCCCTTCCCGCTCGACCAGGTCGGCGATCTGCAGATCCTGAACCTCGAACGGATGGGTGGCGTCCATCACCAGGATCACCACCTCGGCGAAGGTGATGGCGCGGATCGAGTCCTGGGTGGAGAGCTTCTCGAGCTTCTCCTGCACCTTGGCCTTGCGCCGAAGGCCCGCCGTGTCGACGAGCCGCACGGGACGGCCGTCCCATTCCCAGTCGACGGGGATCGCGTCGCGGGTGATGCCGGCCTCGGGACCGGTGAGCAGACGGTCCTCTCCGATCAGCCGGTTGACCAGGGTCGACTTGCCCGCGTTCGGTCGGCCGACGATGGCGATGCGGACGGGCTTGTCGCCGAGTTCCTCGTCCTCGCCCTCCTCGGGCGCCAAGGCGAGGATCGCGGCGTAGAGCTCGGCCATGCCCTCGCCGTGCTCGGCGCTGAGCGCGATCGGCTCTCCGAGCCCGAGGCGGAACGCCTCCAGGACCCCGGCGTCGCCGGCCTTACCCTCGGCCTTGTTGGCCGCCAGCACCACCGGCTTGTCGCGCCGGCGCAGGATCTCGGCGAACACCTCGTCGAGAGGGGCGACGCCCTCCCGCGCGTCGATGACGAACACGGCCACGTCCGCCTCGTCGATCGCCCGCTCGGTCTGAGCGCGCATGCGCGCCTCCAGGCTCTCGTCGGAGACGTTCTCGAAGCCGGCGGTGTCGATCAGTTCCAGGTCGAGGTCGCCCAGCCGCCCGCTGGCGAAGCGGCGGTCGCGGGTCACCCCCGGCTGGTCGTCGACGATGGCGAGCTTCTTGCCCGCCAGCCGGTTGAACAGCGTGGATTTCCCGACGTTCGGGCGCCCGACGATCGCGAGTTTCAGCGGCATGGGGCCCTATCTAACGCGCCGCTCAGCGCAGCGCGATCAACTGACCTTTGTCGCTGACGAGATAGATGGTCGGACCAAGCGCGATGGGCCCGATGAGCACCGGGGCGCCGAGGCGCACCTTCTTCTCGACCACGCCGGTCTTGGCGTTGACCGCGACAAGCTCGCCGGTCGAGCCGGCGGTGATCACCCGGTTGTTCGCCAGGATCGGGCTGGACCACACCGGCTTGGGCGCCGGGCGCCGGCCGATGCCCAAGAAGCCGCCGGTCTTGCGCACCTTGCGGCCCTCGTTCAGGTCGCGGATCCAGTAGATCTCCCCCTTCTCCCGCGAGGCGCAGACCAGCAGGCCGTCGCGCGAGATCACATAGACCACGTCGCCCGCGGCCCACGGCGTGGTGATGCCGACCACCGGAAGCGTCCAGCGCGCGTCGCCGGTTCGGAGGTCCGTGGCGGCGAAGACGCCCGAGTGGCTGACGGCGAAGACGTCGCCGCCGGCGATCACCGGGCGGCCCGGAATGTCGCGGATTTCGGACAGCGCGCTGGTCTGGCTGGTGCGCGACAGGGCGGAGGTCCACAGGTCCGCGCCGTTCTGCTGGCGCAGAGCGACGAGTTCGCCGGAGCCGAAGGCCGCGACCACCGTGTCGCCGCTGACGGCCGGGCTTGAGGCGGCGAGGATCCGCGCCGGCTCGCTCAGCGCCTGATAGGTCCAGCCGGGCGCGCCGGTGGCCGCATCGAAGGTGAGCAAGGTGTTGTCGATGGCGACGACGATCACTCGGCCGCCGGTCACCGTCGGCGCCGCATGGATCGGCTGCTCGGTGCGGGTCCGCCAACCCAACGCGCCGCTGGCCGCGTCCAGCTGAACCACTTCACGGTGGCCCGAGGAAACGTAGAGTTTGCCGTCGGCGTAGGCGAGCCCGCCGCCGAAAGCTTCGCGGTCACGCTTGCCGTCGCTGGGCCGCACGTTCGTGCGCCACACCTGCGCGCCGGTCTGGGCGTCGTGCGCCGAGACGCTGGCCCCGGCGTCCATCACGAAGATGCGCCCGGCGGCGGCGACCGGCGGGGCGGTGATGTAGTAGCCCTTGCCGGAGGCGCGGCCGATGCCGCGCTTCCAAGCGACCGACAGCCCAGGCGCCGCGTCGACGTGCTGGATCGACTGTTCAGGCGTGCCGCCGGGCAATGACCATTCGCTCACCGTCGTCGCCGGGGGTAGGGAGAAGTCTGCGCCCTTGAGGCTCTCCGCCGGCTCCAGGCGCTGGTCCGCGGGGACGATCGAGATGCGCTCGCCCGCGCTCGCCGTCTCCTTGGGTTCGCTCTTGCCGTGGAACGGGTTCAGCTTGCCGACCGTCGAGCAGCCGCTCGCGGCCAGGGCGGCGACCAGGATGAGGGCGAGGGTGCGAGTGCGACGCGGCGTCATTGAGGACCGGGGGCTTGCGGCTGCACGGGCGGGGCCGGCGCAGGCGCGGTGGGCGGAAGCGCGGCGGCGGCGCGGACGGTCGCAGCGACCGCCTTGGCCGAGCCGGAGTCGATCAGGCCGATGGCGGCCTTGGCGCGCTGGCGGGCGCCTTCGGGGGCATCCAGCATGCCCGAAATGATGACGAAGTCAGCCCGCGCGCCGGCGACGTCGCCGGCGGTCAGCTTCGAAAAGGCCAGCGCCTCGCGCGCCTCGACCCGGTAGGGACGGCCGTCCGCCAGCAGTGGGTTCAAGCGCGCCTCCATATCCTTGAGCGGCGCCGTGTCGAGGAGCGCGAAGGCGGATTTGAGGCGCGCGGCGTCGCCGATCACCTCGTCGGGCGCAGCAGCCGCGGCCTCGTCGTACAGTTGCACCGCCTTGGCGACGTTCTTCTTCGAGAGCTCGATTCCGCCGAGTTGCAGTAGGGCGAGCGACTTGTAGCCCTTGGCCCGCGACTTCGAGGTCTCGGTGAACAGTTGGACCGCCTGCGGCGTGCGCCCGTTCTCCAGCGCATCGAGCGCGGAAGCGTACTGAGCGGACGCCTTCTCGACGGTCTGCTGCTGGTAGTGGGTCCAGCCCCACCAGGCGAGGAAGCCCGCCAGCACGGCCGCCGCCAGCCCCAGCACCCAAGGCAGGGCCTTGAGGGCGAGCGACCGGTAGCGGTCGGAGCGAAGCTGCTCCTCGACCTCTTCGAACAGATCCGTCAAACGGGGGCTCCGGACTCGGTGCGCGGCGCGCGCAGAGGCGGGGAACCTATAGCGCGGCGCCAGCGGCTGCAACGTTGCTTAAGCCCTCATCCCCGCACGTACGGAGAGGGTTCTCACCCCGCCTTGGCGAAGTAGATCTCGGCGGGTCCGGGGAAGCGCCGCGCGCGCACGTCTTCGGCGTAGGCCGCCGCGGCCCGGCCGATCTCCCCCTTCAGGTCGGCGTAACGGCGGACGAACTTGGGCGTCCAGTCGAACAGGCCCAGCATGTCGTCGATCACCAGCACCTGGCCGTCGCAGCCGGCCGAGGCGCCGATGCCGATGGTCGGCACGTTCACGGCCTCGGTGATCTCCTTGGCCAGGCCCTCGGCCACGCCCTCGACGACGATCGCGAAGGCCCCGGCCGCCTCGCTGGCCCGTGCGGCGTCCAGGATGCGGCGACGCTCCTCCGCCTGCTTGCCCTTGGCCTTGAAGGCGCCATCCGTGAGCACCGCCTGCGGCAGCAAGCCAACGTGACTCATCACGGGGATACCGCGCTTCACCAGGAATTCAATGGTCTCGACGACGGTCTCGCCGGCCTCCACCTTCACAGCCTGGGCGCCGGTCTCCTTCATGATCCGCGCCGCGTTCGCATAGGCGACCTCAGGCGAGCCTTCGTAGGAGCCGAACGGCATGTCGATGACCACCATCGCCTTTGTCGAGCCGCGCATGACCGCCTGGCCGTGCAGGATCATCATGTCGACCGTAACGCCGACCGTGTTCGGCAGGCCATGGACCACCATACCTAGCGAGTCGCCGACCAGCAGCACATCGCAGTGCTCGTCGAGGATCTCCGCCACCGGCGCGGTGTAGGCTGTCAGGCAGACGATCGGCGTCTTGCCCTTTCGCGCGGTTATGTCCGGGGCGGCGAGCCTGCGGACGGCGTCCTGGCGATGCGACGACACTGATCGGTTCTCCTCAAACGGACGCGTCGGGGCGTTGCGCCATAGATTGTGACGCGCGGCGCGCTTTCCATAGCACGCCCGCGCCTATCGGCCGAACGCGCTCTCGTACTCGGCGGGCTTGAAGCCCACGAGCAGCTTGCCGTCCGCCTCCAGGATCGGCCGCTTGATCATCGAGGGCTGCGCCAGCATCAGGTCGACGGCCTTGGCGGCATCCAGGCCCTGGCGGTCCGCCTCGGGCAGCTTGCGGAAAGTGGTGCCTGCCCGGTTGAGCACGGTTTCCCAGCCCAGCTCGCGCACCCAGCCTTCGAGCTTCGCCCGGTCGATCCCCTGCTTCTTGTAGTCGTGGAAGCCATAGGCGACGCCGTGGTCGTCCAGCCAGGTCCAGGCCTTCTTCATGGTGTCGCAGTTGCGGATCCCATAGAGGGTCGTCATGTCCGTCTCCCGATTTCGGCCAAGGGCTTAGGCCGCGATTCTGCCCTCGCCTCGCAACTGGACCTTGTCGCGCGCCTTCGGCAAAATGGCCGCAAGAACATGTTGGGCGCCAGCGAGCGCTAAGGAGGAGCGTACGATGCAAGGCATGGACGGCGAACAGTGCCCGTTCGACTTCAACTTCGATCCCCGGACCTTCAAGGTCGGTGATCTGGTCAGCTATCGCGTGCCGGAGCAGTTCCAGGACTTCCCGTTCGTTGGCGTGCTGCTGGAAGTGCACGAAGACCACGTGTTCCTGGCCTCCAATCCCCAGGCTCCCGACGACCGCATGCGCGCGACCCGCGAGGCGCGGCCGATCGTGGCGGCGGACCAGATCTGATCGACAAGCGCTCGGGTCGACCTGCCCGCGGGTTGACCTGACCGCCAAACGACGTACCTGAGGCGTGTCCCGCGCCTGCGCGGACTATTTGCTGAGACCACGCCATGCCCGCTTATCGTTCCCGCACCTCCACCCACGGCCGCAACATGGCCGGCGCCCGGGGGCTCTGGCGCGCGACGGGCATGAAGGACGCCGACTTCGGCAAGCCGATCATCGCGGTGGTGAACTCCTTCACCCAGTTCGTGCCCGGCCACGTGCACCTGAAGGACTTGGGCCAGCTGGTCGCGCGCGAGATCGAGCGGGCCGGCGGCGTGGCCAAGGAGTTCAACACCATCGCCGTCGACGACGGCATCGCCATGGGCCACGACGGCATGCTCTACAGCCTGCCCTCGCGCGACCTGATCGCCGACAGCGTCGAGTACATGGTGAACGCCCACACCGCCGACGCGATGGTCTGCATCTCCAACTGCGACAAGATCACGCCCGGCATGCTGATGGCCGCGCTGCGGCTCAACATCCCCGCGGTGTTCGTCTCCGGCGGGCCAATGGAGGCCGGCAAGGTCGTGCTGAAGGGCAAGGAGGTCGCCCTCGACCTCGTCGACGCCATGGTCGCGGCCGCCGACGAAAGTGTCTCCGACGCGGAGGTGGCGATGATCGAGCGGTCGGCCTGCCCGACCTGCGGCTCCTGCTCGGGCATGTTCACCGCCAACTCGATGAACTGCCTGACCGAGGCGTTGGGCCTGTCGCTGCCCGGCAACGGCTCGACGCTCGCCACCCACGCCGACCGCGAGCGGCTGTTCCTGGAAGCCGGCCACCTGATCGTCGACATCACCCGGCGCTGGTACGAGCAGGACGACGCCAGCGTGCTGCCGCGCTCGGTCGCCAGCTTCAAGGCGTTCGAGAACGCCATCGCGCTCGATATCGCCATGGGCGGCTCGACGAATACGGTGCTGCACCTCCTGGCCGCCGCCTACGAGGCCGGCGTCGACTTCACCATGGATGACATCGACCGGATGTCGCGCAAGGTGCCGTGCCTCTCCAAGGTCGCCCCCGCCAAGCAGGACGTGCACATGGAGGACGTCCACCGCGCGGGCGGCATCATGGCCATCCTCGGCGAGCTGGAGCGCGGCGGCCTGCTGCACACCGATTGCCCGACCGTGCACAGCGCCACCCTGGGCGAGGCGATCTCGCGCTGGGACATCCGCCGCGCCAACAGCGAAGCGGTGCACACCTTCTATCGCGCCGCGCCCGGCGGCGTGCCGACCCAGGTCGCCTTCAGCCAGAACCGGCGCTGGGACGAGCTGGACATGGACCGCGAGGGCGGCGTGATCCGCGACGTCGAGCACGCCTTCTCCAAGGACGGCGGCCTGGCGGTGCTGAAGGGCGACCTCGCGCTCGAGGGCTGCATCGTCAAGACCGCCGGGGTCGACGAGAGCATCCTGGTCTTCGCCGGGCCGGCCAAGGTCTATGAGAGCCAGGACGCGGCGGTCAGCGCCATCCTGACCGGCAAGGTCGTGGCGGGCGACGTGGTGGTGATCCGCTACGAAGGCCCGCGCGGCGGCCCCGGCATGCAGGAGATGCTCTATCCGACGAGCTATCTGAAGTCGAAGGGCCTGGGCAAAGCCTGCGCCCTGATCACCGACGGGCGGTTTTCCGGCGGCACCTCGGGCCTCTCCATCGGCCACGTCTCGCCCGAGGCGGCCGAGGGCGGCCTGATCGGCCTGGTCGAGGACGGCGACCGCATCGAGATCGACATCCCCGGCCGCAGCATCCGCCTGGCGGTGGACGAAGCGACCATCGCCCAACGCCGCGCGGCGATGGAGGCCAAGGGCGCCGAGGCCTGGAAGCCGGCCCAGCGCGAACGGAAGATCTCGGCCGCGCTTCGGGCCTATGCCGCCTTCACCACCAGCGCCGCCCGCGGCGCGGTGCGCGACGTCGACCAGCCGCGGCGGTAGTCCGGTTCCGTAGGGCTCGGAGCGGGCCGCCATGGCCGCCCTGATGCTGCAAGGCTGCGGCTCGGACGTGGGCAAGTCCGTGCTGGTCGCGGGCCTGTGCCGGCTCTTCGCCAATCGCGGCCTGAGGGTGCGCCCCTTCAAGCCGCAGAACATGTCGAACAACGCCGCCGTCACCGTCGACGGCGGCGAGATCGGCCGCGCCCAGGCGTTGCAAGCGCTGGCCTGCCGCACCCCGCCGACGGTCGACATGAACCCGGTGCTGATCAAGCCGCAGAGCGACCGCTCCGCCCAGGTGGTGGTGCGCGGCCGGGTCCAGGGGACCCTGGACGCGGCCGCCTACCAGAACCGCAAGGGCGAGCTGCTGGACCTCGTGCTGGAGAGCCACCGGCGGCTCGCCGCCGAGTGCGACCTGGTGATCGTCGAGGGCGCGGGCAGCCCGGCGGAGACCAACCTGCGCCGCGGCGACATCGCCAACATGGGATTCGCCCTGGCGGCTCAGGTCCCGGTGGTGCTGGTCGGCGACATCGACCGCGGCCATGTGATCGCCGCTCTGGCCGGCGCCCGCGCGGTTCTCGCGGCCGATGATGCGGCGGCCATCAAAGGCTTCATCATCAACAAGTTCCGCGGAGATCCCGACCTGTTCGACGAGGGCCGCCGGACGATCGTCGAGCTGACCGGCTGGCCGGACCTCGGGCTCGTGCCCTGGCTTTCCGCCGCCGCTCGGCTGCCGGCGGAAGACGCCGTGGTGCTGGAGCGCGCGGCCGCGGCGGCCGACCGGCCGGCGAAGATCGCCGTCCCCATGCTTTCGCGGATCGCCAACTTCGACGACTTCGACCCGCTGCGCGCCGAGCCGACCGTGGCCCTGGCGTTCGTCCCGCCGGGCACACCGCTTCCGGGGGACGCCGACCTGGTGATCCTGCCGGGCGCCAAGGCCACCCTGGCAGACCTCGCCTTCCTTAGGGCGCAGGGATGGGACATCGACCTCCTCGCCCATGTGCGGCGCGGAGGGCGCGTGCTGGGGATCTGCGGCGGCTACCAGATGCTCGGGCGGCGCATCGCCGACCCGCGGGGAATCGAGGGACCGCCGGGCGAAGCGCAGGGGTTGGCCCTGCTCGACGTGGAGACGGTGCTCACGCCCGGCAAGACGCTGCGCGAAGTCACCGGATCGCGGGCTGGGGCGCGGCTCACCGGGTACGAGATCCACGTCGGCGAGACCTCGGGGCCGGGCCTGGAGCGGCCGTTCCTCGACGTGGACGGCCAGGGCCCGCATGGCGCGACCTCCGCCGACGGCCGCATCATGGGCGGCTATCTCCACGGCCTCTTCGCCTCCGCGCCGTTCCGCCAGGCCTTCCTGGCGGGCTTCGGCGCCGGCGCCGAGGCGATCGACCACGGCGTACGGGTCGATCAGGCGCTGGACGAGATTGCCGGCGAACTCGGCCGCTGCCTGGACGTGGAGCGGCTCGCCCGCCTGGCCGGGCTGAATGCGTAGCCAATACCTCTAGACGATTGCCGCTTTTTGCGTTGTGCCTACTCCGGCGCGGCGGGATGCTGGAACGCGATCAAATACGCCTGGGAGGAGCCTCCGATGAATGTGGCCGTACCGAACGCGAGCTGGCTCCCCGCGCATGTGCCTGCGGACCTCGCCTGGGATCACGACGTCATCAAATTCGCCAGCGGCTTCGACGACCCGTTCATCGGCCTCGCCGACCATCTTCATGCCGGACCCGACATCGTCTATGCGCGCGGAACCCTCCGCAGCGAGCCGGGCTGGCTGCTCACGCGCCACGCCCACATCGAGGAGGCCCATCTCAGGCCCGACCTGTTCAGCAGCGACAACTGGGCGCAGACGCGTGAGCTGCTGGGCGTGGACTGGGCGATGAACCCGCTGGAGATCGATCGGCCTGCGCACACCGCCTACCGGATGATCCTGCAACCCTGGTTTACCCCCCGCGCGATCACGGCGCTGGAGCCGATGGTGCGCCAAGTGTGCCGCGAACTGATCGCCAAGCTGGAAGACCGCGACGGCTGCGAGTTCATCTCGGAATTCGCCCAGCTGTTCCCGTCCTACATCTTCCTCTCGCTGATGGGGATGCCGAGAGAGCGCTTGCCGGAGTTCCTGGCGTGGGAGGAGATGTTCTTCCGCGCCAAGGACAACGCCGAGCGGGCCGCGGGCCTCGGCGCGATCGGCGACTATCTCGCCGAGTTCACGGCCGAGAAGCGCGCCAATCCCGGCGACGACCTGGTCAGCGCCATCGTCACGGCGAAGATCGACGGGAGGCCGCTCAACCACGGCGAGGTCATGGGGATGACCATGAACCTCTACGCCGGCGGCCTGGACACCGTGCTCAGCAGCCTGGGCTGGTACTTCCGCTATCTGGCCGGCGACCCTGAGCTGCAGGCGCGGCTCAGGGCTGACCCTCAGGACATCCCCGCCGCGGTCGAGGAGTTCCTGCGCGCCTTCGGCATCACCAGCGACCGCCGCATCGTGGCGCAGGATTGCGAATTCCACGGCGTTGTCATGAAGAAGGGCGACTGGGTGGCGCTGCCGACCGGCCTCGCCGGGCGGGATCCGCGCGAATGGCCCAATCCTCACGTCATCGACATCGATCGGCGTCCCCGGCACGTGACGCTCGCCCGCGGCGTCCATGTCTGCCTGGGCATGCACCTGGCGCGGCGCGAGATCAAAATCGTTCTGGAAGAGTTCCTCTCCCGCTTCTCGAACATCCGCACCCCGGAGGGTGAGAAGGCGCTCTGGCACCTGGAGGGCGTCTGGGGCGTCCACCATTTGCCGCTGATCTGGGATCGGGACCCGGCCTAGACCTGGACCCACCGCCCGTCGCGCCACTGGCGCAGCTCGGCAGCCCGTAGCGGTCCGCGAGCGGCGTCACCACCAGGGCGTTGTCGGCGATCGCCGGCCCGACGATGATCAGGACGCCCTCGGCCGCCAGCTCGGCGTAGGCGTTCTCGACGGCCGCCGCCGTGCCGGAGGGGAGCCCGTCGACGTCACGGCGAATGAACTCGACCTCTCGATCGAGCCGCCCGGCGGCCAAAAAGCTCGTCCGCCGCCCGGCGCAGCCAGGGATCGACGCCCTTGCCCTCCGGCGTGGCGGGAGGATCGTTCAACACGCCAACCCGGAACGGCGCAGCCATGTTCGAGCTCCTGTCGCGGGCGGCGCGCTAGGCCCGCGAGCCGCGGGCGAAGATCCGGCTGGTCAGGACGGCGTAGCTTTCGTCGCCGTCGCCCGAGGTCAGGGGCCCCTGCGGCTCCGGCGCGGGCCGGGTGATCGACATGTCGTAGGTGCAGGTGCGCCTGGCGAACCGCCAGCGCCCCTCCTCCACGCGGTACTGGTCGAGATAGCGGACCGCCATCAGCAGCTCTTCCCAGCCCCCCGCGCTGCCCGGCACGGTGTGGTAGGCCAGCGCGTAGACCTCCCCCTCGCCCCGGTCGCCATCGACGGAGATCAGGTGGTTGCAGACGTGATGGCCGCTGTAGCGCATGCGCTTGGGCATCCTCTCGGCCAGCAGGACGCAGAAGTCGTCCGCGGAGCCGTCGAAAAGATCGCCGTGCTTGTCGTGGCCGTCGCGGGTGTAAAGGGTCCGCAGCAGGCGAAAATCCTGGCGATCGATAGCCCTCGAATAGAGCAGCGCCAGTTCGCGGATCTGATCCTTGGCCACAAGCGTCGCCAGCACGTCCGTCTCCGCCATCCTCGCCTCCCTAAGCCGCCGGTCGGAGCCTGCAGCTTTGAAGATCGCATCCGGCAGGGCAAGCCTGTCCGACGAAGATTTCGGCGGTGGCGCGGGCCTAGAGGGGCGCTGTGGCGGGCGCCGCGGGGCGATTCATCGGACGCCGCAGTTGCATGCTGTCGCGATGAGCGCCGCTGAGCCCGCGGACCACTGCATCCACCGGCCGCTCGACGACCAGGCTCATGGAGGTCTGGCCCGAAAGGCCGGTGGTGACGACCTGGCACCGGTCGCCGCCGATATCCAGGACGCAGACCACCTGCTCGGGATTGACGTAGACCTCACGGCCGCCGCCGCCCGCCACCGGGAAGCCGACCAGACGAATGCCCATGGCTGATCTCCTTGTCAGGAGAGGTTGCCGGCTTCGCTTTACCCAACCGTGCAGCGGTAGGGTTAGCGGTGCTTAACCCGTTGAAGCCCTCTCCCCGCAAGCGGGAGGAGAGGCAAGAGGTAGCTGCGAGAGGCTTCTGAATGCCGTCCGGTCTGCTATAGACCCGCCTCCTCCCCCACCGGCCCGCGCAACGTCTCCATGCTGCAGATCAACGAGCTCGTCTTCGACGCCTGGGGCCGCCGGTTCTTCGACCAGGCCACCGTCGCGCTCCCCAAGGACGCCAAGGTGGGGCTGGTCGGGCGAAACGGGGTGGGCAAGTCGACCCTTTTCAAGCTGATCCTGGGCAAGCTTCAGCCGGGCGGCGGCGACATCAGCCTGCCGCGCCAGGCGCGCATCGGCTCCGTCGATCAGGAGCATCCGGCCACCCCGGTCAGCCTGCTCGACACCGTGCTCGCCGCCGACGAAGAGCGGGCCAGCCTGCTCGCGCGGCTGGATACCGCCCCGCCCGACGAGCTGGGCGACATCTATGGGCGGCTGATCGAGATCGACGCCGACCGCGCCCCCTCGCGCGCCGCGGAAATCCTGAGCGGCCTGGGCTTCTCGCAGGAAGACCTATCGCGGCCGATGGCCGAGTTCTCCGGCGGCTGGCGGATGCGCGTGGCGCTCGCCGCCGCCCTGTTCGCCGAGCCCGACCAGCTGCTGCTCGACGAGCCGACCAACTACCTCGACCTGGAGGGCGCGCTCTGGCTGGAGGCGCGGCTGCGCAAATACCCGCACTCCGCAATGGTGATCAGCCACGACCGCGAGCTGCTCAACAACTCCTGCGACCACATCCTGCACCTGAAGGACGGCAAGCTGGAACTCTACGTCGGCGGCTATGACGCCTTCGAGCGGCAGCTGGGCGAGAAGCTGCGCCTGCAGGAGGCGAACCGGGCCAAGATCGACGCCCGCCGCGCCCATCTGCAGAGCTTCGTCGATCGCTTCCGCGCCAAGGCGTCGAAGGCCACCCAGGCCCAGTCGCGCCTGAAGATGCTGGCCAAGCTTCCCCCGATCGCCGCGGTGGTGGAGGAGCATGTCGCCCCCTTCATTCTGCCATCGCCGGAACGGCCGCTGGCGCCGCCGCTGCTGCGCATCGAGGATGGCGTCGCGGGCTACGACGGCCCGCCGATCCTGAAGCATCTGAACCTGCGGCTCGACCTAGACGACCGCATTGGCCTGCTGGGCGTCAACGGCGCAGGCAAGTCGACCTTCGCCAAGGTCGCGGCCGGCGCGCTCAAGCTGGAAGCGGGCCAGCTGCACCGCTCCGGCAAGCTGAAGGTCGGCTGGTTCCACCAGCACCAGATCGAGGCGATGGACCCGACCGACACGCCCCTCGACATCATCCGCCGGGCCCTGCCCGAGGCGACCGAGGCGAAGCGCCGGGCGGTGCTGGCCTCGTTCGGCATCGGCGTGAGCAAGGTCGAGACCACGGTCGCCAACCTGTCCGGGGGCGAGCGGGCGCGACTGCTGCTGAATCTGGTGGCGATGGAGGCCCCTCACCTCCTCATCCTCGACGAGCCGACCAACCACCTCGACATCGACAGCCGGCGCGTCCTGCTGGAGGCGCTCAACGACTACGAAGGCGCGGTGATCCTGATCACCCACGACCGCTCGCTGATGGAGCTGGTCGCCGACCGTCTGTGGCTGGCGGCGGATGGAACCATCGCCCCGTTCGACGGCGACATGGAGGACTATGCGCGGCTCGTGCTGGACCGCGCGCGCGTCGCCGCTCGCGCGCCGTCCCAGGTCCGAGCAGAGCCGGTGAAGCCGCCGGAACCCGCGCCCGCCCCCGCCCGCAGCAAGGTTCCCACCGGAACGGCCAGGCGGCGGGCCGAGACCGCCGAGGCTGCGCTGGCCAAGGCTGCGGACGATCTCGCGCGCATCGACCAAGCCCTGACCGACCCCGAACTCTTCGCCCGCGACCCGGCCAAGGCCGCCGACCTCGGCCGCCGGCGCGACGCCGCCCAGGCCGCCGTGGAAGCCGCCGAGGCCGAATGGCTGGCGGCCCACGAAGCCTATGAGACGCTGCGCGCCAGCGCCTGACCTCGGCTAGGCGATTTCCGGCGCGCCGTAGCCGCGGTCCCCGGCGCCCATGCTGATGATCTGGCCGGTCATCGCCTTGCCGCCCTCCGTGGCCAGGAGGATGACGCCCGCGGCGATCTCCTTCGGCTCGATGATGCGGCCGAGCGGAACCCGCTTGGTGAAGTTCGCCATCGCCTCGGGATGGGCTTTCACCGACTGCTCCATCGACCAGGAGCGGGTCAGCCCGGGCGCCACGGCGTTCACGCGCACATTGTAGGGCGCAAGCTCGCCGCCCAGGCCTTTGACGAAGAAGTTGAGTCCGGCTTTGGAGACGCCATAAGGCATGGCCCCGTAGGTCGGGTTGATGCCGCCCGTCGAACTCACCGCCACGATCACCCCGTCGCGCCGCGCCTTCATCGCTTTCGACGCATGCAGCATCAGGGCGGCGTTGTTGACGATATTGCTCTCCATCAGGCTGGAGTATTCCTCCAGCGGCGTCTCGTCCGCGGCCCCGTAGTTGGAGGGCACCGTGGCGGCGTTGCAGACCAGGACGTCGATGCGCCCGAGATGCTCGAGCGCGGCGTCATAGGCGGCGATCAGGGTGGCTCGATCGTGCAGATCGGCGGCGACGCCGATGGCGGCCTTGCGGCCGACGCGCGCGTTGATCTCAGCGGCTGCAGCCTCGGCGTCGGCGGCCTTGCGGCTGGTGACGGCGATGGTCGCGCCGTGGTCGACGAAGGCCTCGGCGATCGCTCGCCCGATGCCCTTCGTGGCGCCGGTGATGAGGGCGAATTTCCCGGTGAGATCAAAAAGCGATTCAGTCATGTGTTCCTCCGTTGTCTGGTTGGGCCGACGCGTTCGCCGGCGAGATTTATTGTGGCGCCGCCGCTCCGTGGCGGGGCCGCGTGGCGAAAGTCACCCGGCGTAGAGGCCGCCGTCTATCGAAATGGCCTGCCCGTTGACGAAGGAGGACCGGTCGCTCACCAGCCAGAGGCAGGCGTCGGCGATCTCGTGCGGCTCGCCCATCCGCCCCATGGGATTGGGGACCAGTTCGCTCCAGTTGATGCCCCTGGCGGCCGCACGCTTCATGGCTGGCGTGTCGATCACCCCCGGGCAGATCGCATTCACGCGCAGGTTCTTCGGGCCGAACTCGATCGCCGCGCACTTTGTGGCGCCGACGACGCCGTGCTTCGCCGAGCAATAGGGCCCGAGTTGCGCGGTGCCGTACAGGCCGGAGTCCGACGCGATGTTGACGATCGAGCCCTTGCCGCGGCGCAGGATGGCGGCGGCCTCGTAGCGCATGCTGAAGGCGACGCCGAGCATGCACAGCTCCCAGACGCGCCGCCATACCTCGGTCGGCGTATCGATCAGCGGCGTTGGCGGCGCGCCGCCGCCGGCGCTGTTCACCGCGCAGTCGAGGCCGCCGTACGTCTCCTCGGCGAAGGTGACCATGGCGGCCACGGCGTTCTCGTCGGTCACGTTGCAGGCGAAGAACTGGGCCTCGCCGTGCTTTTCGCGGATCGCTGCGGCGACGGCCTGGCCAAGCTCCTCGTTCACGTCCGCGACCACAACCCGCGCGCCCGCTTCCGCGAGGGCGAAGCAGCTCGCTTCGCCGATGCCGGAGGCCCCTCCGGTGACCACCGCGACCTTGCCATCTAAACGCATGCGTTCCTCCCTTATCTGTCGGCTTGGAACGATAGTGATCTACCTGTGTATACCCAAGGCATTTGCTCGGCGCTCGCCGCCGGAACCGCCGAAACCTTCACGCATTGCCGCGACGCTGGTGTTTGGAGGGAGTGATGGGGCTGCGGCGAAGGACGGTCGAGTCTCGGCATGCACGCAGCCGAGGCGGCCTTGCATGGGACCTCGCGCCCCTCGCCGTCCTCGCAAGCGTCGGGGTGGCGCTGCTTCGCGATTTCTCGAACCTGCGAACCCGCTCCGACGCAGCCATCCGCGCGGCTCCGGAGCCCGGCCGCGGGCGGCGCGCGACCTCGCCGGCCGAGATACCAAAGCGCGGCTGGAAGGACATCCTGGTTCGCACGCGGAAGGAGTTCGCCGAGGATCAGGTGCCGCTGGTCGCCGCGGGCGTCACCTTCTACACCCTGCTGGCGCTGTTCCCAGGCCTCGCCGCCTTCGTCTCGCTCTACGGCCTGTTCGCCGATCCGGCGGAAGCTCGCGAACAGCTGCGAAGCCTTTACTTCGTGCTGCCTCCGGCGGCGCTGGACTTCCTGGGCGAGCAGATGGTGCGCATTGCTGCGGGAGACAAAGGCCGCCAGTCGCTCGCCTTCGCCGCCGGCCTGCTGGTTTCCGTGTGGAGCGCCAATGGCGCGGTGAAGGCGCTGATCACCGGCCTGAACATCGCCTACGAAGAAGCCGAGCGCCGATCGCTGCTCCGGCGAACCCTGATCTCGCTGGGCTTCACCCTGGGCTTCCTCGGGTTCGTGATCCTCGCGGTGGGTCTGATCG
>Ga0268266_10001499_pt1 | contig 27597 bp, 27 predicted proteins | sample KBSS13metaG_FD_190356 | JGI IMG/M metagenome (GOLD analysis project Ga0268266, IMG submission 190356) | Switchgrass rhizosphere microbial communities from Kellogg Biological Station, Michigan, USA - KBS S1-3 metaG (SPAdes) (version 2) | ecosystem: Host-associated > Plants > Roots > Rhizosphere... | reverse complement strand
CGGGACATGTGCGCGAACTATCTGCAAAGCCATTTCCCGGACAACCCCGAAATGGTCGAGCTCCTGACCCCGAAATTCCCGGTGTTCGCCAAGCGGCCAATTCTCGATTGCGGATTTTACGAGACGCTCAAGAAGCCCAATGTGAAAGTCGTTCGAGGCGCCTTGGCCGAATGCGAGGAGCAGGCCGTGGTTCTCGAGGACGGCACTCGCATTGAATGCGACGCAGTGTTGCTCTGCACGGGATATAACCTGCTCTTCGGCGTGCAGTTTGACATCAAAGGCAGAGCCGGCCGCACGTTGCGGGAAGCATTTACGCCTTCGCCGTATTCATACGAGGGCATGCTGATTCCCGACTTCCCCAACTTCATCCTAACCGGCGGGCCGTACAGCTTCCTTGTTGCCAACCACGCGGTCGTCAGCGAGCAGCAGGTGCACTACGCGATCGAGCTATTGCAATGGATGGTTGACGAAGACCTGGATTCGGTGGACGTCACTCAGCAAGCTTGCGCGGCTTTTGTCGAGGATGTCGATCGCGAACTGGCCGGGACCACCTGGGTCCAGTGTGGCAATGCCCACGGCTATTATCGTCACGCGAGCGGCAAGGTCATCCTTGCCATTCCGCGGCATAACTCACGCATCTGGCATGACCTGCGTGCGCCGCGTACCGAGGATTTTGCGGTGATACAGCGCAAGGGCGCTCAGCGCCTCCCCAAGCGTGAGATGGCCATGCTGTCGATATGACCTATGTGGTCGATGTGCCTATCGATCGAGCCTCACCGACACGAGAGAACCCACCCATGTCCAACGTTCGACCCTTCGGAGCCACACGCGACGCCCAATATGGGTTCAGCAAGGTGTTTGTTCACGATCTGGATGCCATGGCGGCCTTCTATCAGGAGGTCTTCGGGCTGGTCCCCTTCAATCGGCACCAGGATGTGATGCTGGGCCGCAAGATCGATGAGATCACCTACCAGGCGACTTATCAGGGCGGCAGCTCTCTCACACTGATCAAGTACCTCGACTCCGTTCGTCCGAGCGCAGGCGAATCGGTGCAGGGCTTTACGACCAGCGACATCGAGGCGCTGGTCCGCCGCGCCCAGGCGGCGGGCGGTCGGATTCCCGAGCCTATCCGGCGCATCGAGGAGTTCAAGCTCAAAGTGGCATTCGTCCTGGATCCGGAGGGTCACCTCAATGAAGTCGTCCAACTCGACGCTCAATAGGTCCACGAGCCACCGCGTTTCAAGCCTGTAGCAGGTGTGTCATGCAACTCAACGCTGCCGATAAGTTTCTACCGACGGCTCCGCCACGAGTCATCGAAAACGCCTACTCTGATGATCAACACCAGCGTCTGCTCGGGGTGGTGCGCCGGCACGGCCCCTGGCAGTTGATTCTGGCCGAGAACTTCAAGACCCCCGAGGAAGTCATTGCGACCACTTCCGGCAAGTTGCCGGAAGGCATCCAGCCGACGTGGGACATGATCCTCACTCCCGTTTTCCGTGGCTATCTCGCGCGACAGGGCGTGTGTTTTTACCCCGAGTTGGAGGACTGCTACTACAACTCCAGGTTCCTCGGGATGGTGCGCAACTACTGGGGTGCTCGGTACGCTGAGCCCGAGACCTTCCTGTTCAACATCCAGGGCCCCACGCCACTGGGCGGTCCGCCGCACCTCGACGGCACCGTGTTCCGTGGCATGACCATGGAGAATACGCCGCTGTGGTTGTTGCTCACCATGGCCAAGTCGTGTCTGTTCCGGCGCTGGCAAGCCAAGAAGGCTCAGGTCATAGCCTGGTACTACAAGGGCAGGATCGGTGGAGGCTTCAACTGCTGGCCCAAGGGGCCCAAAGGGGAGCCATTGCAGGTCAACGCGCCGATGTGGGGACGCGCGGTGGTGGTGGAAAACGAGATGATGTTCCACCACGCGCAGGCCTGTGGTCCCGTGGCGATGCGCAAGCCCGCCGGGCTGGACATCACTTCCCGCTTCGGAAGCGATCCCGACACAGCGGATGGCTGGCGAATCACTACGGGCGACAAGGTCAACCAGAAGATTCCTGCGCAGGAAATGCGCTTCCTGGTTCACTGGGGAGCCCGGATCTACATGGACTTCAACGAGTTGAAGGTGTCGTTCGATCACACCGACGACATTACGCAGGACCAGGCGCTCAACATGCTCATGGATGACATGCGCAAGCGCGGAGTCAAGTTCGAGGTACCCACCAACCCGATGAACGATCGTGGGTTCATCGGGCTCGTATCTCAGGTCTACGACATTGGTGGACCGACCAACATTCCGCCCGACGCGGTGGAAGAGTTGAGCGCAGCCTGATAGCCGAAAGGACACCAAAATGCCCCGCAACGATGTCGACGCCCAGGTCTATCTTCGCATGCTGAAGATCCGCCATTTCGAGCAGGCCGTGAGTGCGCTGATCACGGAGGGTGAGGTGGCGGGTGCCTGTCATTCCAGCATCGGCCAGGAAGCGGCGATCGTGGGGGCCTGCATGGCTTTGCGACTCGACGACTATATGTCGGGCACCCACCGCTCACACGGCCATCCGATCGGCAAGGGCGCCGAGCTCAACGCTCTGATGGCGGAGATTTTGGGTAAAGCGACTGGTGTATGCAGGGGGCGCGGCGGCTCGATGCATCTGACCGATGCTTCCGTTGGGAGCATCGGAGAGTCCGCAATAGTCGGGGGCGGTATTGCACTCGCAACCGGCGCTGCACTGAGTGCCCAGGTGCGCGGAACGGACCAGGTGTCCCTCACCTTCTTTGGCGACGGAGCGGTGAATGAGGGGGCCTTCCATGAGTCACTCAACATGGCCTCTGTCTGGAAGCTGCCGGTGATCTTCTTCTGTGAGAACAACGGCTATGCTGCTGTCACGCCGGCAACCCAGACTCACGGCCAGCCTGATGTGTCACGCCGCGCGGAGGGCTACGGCCTACCCGGAGTGACCGTCGACGGTCAGGACTTCGATGCGGTCTATTCGACGACCCGGGAGGCTGTTACCCGTGCCCGAGGAGGTGAGGGACCCACTCTCATCGAAGCCAAAACCTATCGTTTTGATGAGCATTGCGTGGGCCTCTTCATCAACGGAGCCTATCGCACGAAGGAGGAAGTCGAGCGCTACAAGACCCAGCGTGATCCGATTGCGCTGTTTCGCGCGAAATTGCTGGAGCGCGGCAAGAGCGTCGCGGAGCTGTTGAAGACTGAAGAGCAAGCGCGGGAGCTGGTCGAGGCGGCGGTCCGTTTCGCGAAGGACAGCCCTCGGCCCGAACCCGAAGAGGCATTCGATCTTGTCCATGCCTCCCGCATCCCGATTCGCCGCTGAGGGCTTCCAATGACTACGACCTTGCGAATGACCTATCTCGATGCGTTGGGTTTGGCTCAGCGTGAGGAAATGGCGCGCGATGAACGTGTGATCATCATCGGCGAGGACATATCACTCTATGCGGCTGGCGGAGCGTATGGGAACGTCGACGCAAAGCGCATTCGTAGTGCGCCGATCTCGGAGAACGGCTTTGCGGGCATGGCGGTTGGAGCCGCTATGACGGGCCTGCGCCCGATCGTCGACTTGACGATCGCCAATTTCATCTATCTGGCAGCGGATCCCATCATCAACCAGGCAGCACGCCTGCGCTACATGACGGGCGGACAGTTCAAAGTACCGGTGACCTATCGCGCTTCGATGTGGCACAACCAGTCCAACGCCGCGCAGCACTCGGACAGGCCCTATCCGATGTTCATGAACGTCCCGGGGCTTAAGATCGTGACACCCGCAACGCCTACGGACGCCAAGGGCTTGCTCAAAGCGGCGATCCGCGACGACGATCCGGTGCTCGTGTTTGAGGACAACGACCTGTGGTCCGTGCGCGAGGAGGTGCCGCTCGACAGCGAGTTTGTAATACCGATTGGCAAGGCAGCAGTACGTTGCCAGGGCGGGGATGTCAGCATCATTTCCGTCGCTGGGTGTTTGCCCCATGCTCTTGCTGCAGCGAAGGCGCTTCGGGAGGATGGGGTCGGTGCCGAAGTCCTCGACCTACGTAGCTTGCTGCCACTCGACTACGAGGCGATCCTCAACACCGTCGGTAAAACAGGCCGCGTGGTGATTGCCGACTATGCGCACCGCACCTGCGGTGCGGCAGCCGAGATTGCCGCCATCATTGCGGAGGACGGCTTCGATCTGTTGAAGAAGCCGGTGCGCCGGGTCGTTACACCCGATATCCCGATTCCCTTCAGCGAGGCACTGGAAAAGCCGCTGTATCCCAGCCCGGAATCGATCGCGAACGCAGCCCGCAGTCTCATGTGACTTAGCTGAAGGACACGATCATGCGAGTGAAAGTTGTGATGCCCAAGTGGGGCACTGGGATGAATGAGGGCACCATTGTGAAATGGCTGAAGGCGGTGGGCGACAGGGTTGAGGTCGGTGAAGCACTCGCCCAGATTGAAACGGCCAAAGCGGTGCAGGCGTTGGAGGCACCGGTGACCGGCACGTTGAAAGAAATTCTTCTCGAGGAGGGTCTGGAAGCCAAGGTGCGCACCCCCATCGCCACGATCGAAACCGCATGATTGACCATGGCAACTCTCCCAGATATCTCGGGGAAAGTAGCGCTCGTCACTGGCGCAAGCCGAGGGATCGGCCGCGCCATCGCACAGCGTCTGGCTTCGGCTGGGGCAACTGTCGTGGTGACTGCGCGTTCGGTGGATCAGGAAGCCAGTGCGACCCGGGTCGGCGTGCAGAGGAAAATGACCGGCACGCTTGCAGGGACCGTTGCGCTCATTGAGCGCTCGGGTGGTAGGGCAATGGCGATGGGCGCCGACTTGGCAGATCCGCAGGAGCGCGACAGCCTGGTCGACCGCGTAGCCCGCAGAGCCGGAGCCATCGATATTCTCATCAACAACGCCGGTTTCTGTGATTTCGTGCAAGTCGCAGACATGCCGATGGATGTCTTCGAGCGAACTCTCGATCACTACGTGCGGGCCCCTTTCGCGCTCGCCAAGTCTGCCATTGCGCACATGCGCGAGCGCGGCGCGGGATGGATCGTGAACATCACTTCCGCTCAGGCACTGCCGGTGGGCCGGCCGTTTCCCGAATATCTCGCCGTGAGCGGCGATACCGTTTATTCCGCAGCGAAGGCTGCAATCAACCGCTTCACTCAAGGGCTGGCGGCGGAATTGCTTGCCGCCAATATCGCTGTCAATGCCGTTGGGCCTTCGACGGCGATCATGACACCCGGGGCAGCCGATTACATTCCGGGCGGGTACCCGACCGAAGACGTGGCCTATTTGGCTGAGACCGTGCTGGCCATGTGCCATCTGCCGGCCGCGCTGCGCACGGGCCTGATCGCCCACAGCATGCATTTCCCTTGGCATCATGACATCCCGGTTCGTAGCCTGGATGGACAGACTGTGCTCCCCAGGACTGCTCCGCCCGCGTGGGCCAATCCCGCGATCAATCCCTCGGGGGAGTAGCGCTGGCGGGATTGCGCGTGGCAGCACGGGCGATGCTCGCGCAGACCGGCTGCATCCCCTGCGGGTGGCGGATATCATTCCGAAGGGTATAGCGTCGAGACAATTTTCGGGTTTCAACTCGTCTGGAGACAACCGCGTACGGGGCCAGGAGCCGCGCCAACTATCATTCCCGGCCGTTAACCAAGATGAGAACAACAGGATCCAGAAGCATGCGTGCCGCTGAAGTCACCCCTCGTATCGGGCGCCCGACGGAGGCTGAGGCAGGCATCAAGCGGAGTCAGATCCTCGCGGCCGCGCAGAGCCTGTTTGTGGAACTCGGCTACCGGGCGGTTACGATGCGTCTCGTGGCCGACAAGGCCCAGGTATCGACGCGGACCCTGTACAACCACTACGCCGACAAAGCCAGCCTGTTTGCGGCCTGTCTCGATTTCAGTTCTTCCGCCTTTCCCCAACTGGAGCCGCGGCCGGGGCTCGATGTGCGCCGTGCGCTTCGACAATATGCCGCGGAGGTCGTCCGGGTACTGTCGACTCACGCAAGTTTTCGCCTCGGTATGCTCATCTACCGTGAAGGTGGCGATTTCCCAGAGTTGGTGCGGGCCTCTGAGACTCACTACGAGCGCTACCTCGTACAGCCGTTGGCCAGGTTCCTGCACGAGGTCGGCCTTGCGGACAATCACGCGGAAGAGAAGGCGCGGCTGTTCATCATCATGGCTCTCTCCGAATGGCAGCGAGGGGTCATCTATCAGCGGCCGGCTTTGAAGGATGCTGAAATCGAGCACCACGCCCGCTTCGCTGTGACGGTCTTTTTGGATGGAGTTCTGTCCAGCTGAGTAAAGGCGCCGCCACGCCCGCCGTGCGCGTCATCCAGCCGCAGGCGCTGGAGTACTTCGCCACCAACACCCGGACATGTTGAAAGCTCTCCTCGAACAGATTCCCGCACAAACGAACGTGGACCGCTTCGAGTACTTCAGCTACATCTTCGAGCATCTACCTATGGCGACCATGGAGGCCCTCGATGCCCTGCTGCCGTGGACGTGAAACCCATCCTGGAGGGGCGCAAAAGCAGCGGGAAGCGGCACTCTGTTCTGCTGCTGCCACCTGACGCCACCTTTCGTCCGCCACAATGGCTAGCTCCCTATAGGGACCGGGGTCAATCAGGCACCGATCGCAGGGCACGTAACCTTTTGTCCTCGCGGTGCCAGTACCGCCGTTCGTGCTCAAATGATCGGGGTGACAGGATTTGAACCTGCGACACCTACGTTCCAAACGAAGTAATCCGTTTTTCTACATTTTTTCCGCGACAGAGCGCCGTCAGGGACGGTCGCCGAAAAATTCCGGCCCCCGTCTTGAGGAGTTCGCTCTGGCCCTGGAGTCGCCCAGAAGTTGTTTGGAGCGACTTTTCATGTGGATTTCATGTGCCGCGACCTGTGCTTTTCTAAGGCCTTGATTTAATGGCGCTCCCAACCGGATTCGAACCGGTGTACTAGCCTTGAGAGGGCTATGTCCTGGGCCTCTAGACGATGGGAGCGACGTGGGCCGGCGGCCAAGAGCCCGGCATTATAGTGGGGCGGGGCGGGGTGTAAATACCGTCAAGCGAGTCGGGGCGCCCATTTGGGCACCGGAGAGCTGATTCAGGCGCCCAAGGGGCTCATTGCCGGCCCACGCCCGCCCACACGCCACTCATTTATTAGTAGCAGGCGTGAAGAACGGGATGGGCGCCCCCGCATACACATTCTGGGGAAGCTGCCCGTTCCAGCGGTCAGCCTTGGTCTGCTCCACCTGGATCCGGCGAAGCTCGAGGACGTCCTTACTCTGGGTGAGCGCTTGGTTCTGAATGCGGAGAGCCTCGGCCTGGGCCGTGGCGTTTTTGAGCGCGGCGTAGGAGTCGCCGTCGGCCTTGGCTTTGACGGCGTTCGCTTCCGCCTCGGCGATGGCGACCTTCTGCTTCTGCTCGGCTTCCACCGTCTTGAGGCGGTTTTCGGCCGCGAGGCGCAGCTGTTCCTGGGTGACCTTGTCGTTGATGGCGGCCATGTACGAGGCCGAGAACGAGAAGTTGCGCATGTCGATGTTGATGACTTGGGCGCCGTAGATGGCGAGCTTGGTGCGCAGGGCCTCGTTGATGTCGGAGGAGACCTGGGCGCGTTTGCCAATCAGGTCGGTGGCGTCATAACGCGCCGTCACTGCCTTGAAGATCTCCTGGGTGGCGGTTTGAACGTACGAGGACAGGTCGCCGTTGTGGGTGTATTTCTCGTAAACCTCGGCCACCTTGTCCGGCATGATGCTGTAGCGGACGGTCATCGAGACCTTCACCGGCTGGGTGTCGCTCGTGCTGCCGTCGGCGTTCTCGATGTCGGCCTGCTCGGCGCGGATGCTGAAAAGAGCGAGGCGCTGCCAGGGCAGCAGGAGGGTGAGGCCTTCCGGCTCGATGCCCACGATGCGGCCGAACTGGGTGACGACGCCGCGGCTGCCGGTGGGCACGGAATTGAATGGCCAGAGGAGCCACAGCACCACCAGGATGGCCAATCCGCCGATGCCGTAGCGCAGCAGTTTGCCGTCAGCCATGATTTCCCCTGCGGGGCTTCCGGACGGCAGCAGGCGAGTGCTCATAGATGCTCCCAGGTGGACCGCAAGCGTGGCGATTATACCCCTCGGGGGCTGCCGTCACGCCCGGATGCGTCACTCACTTCGACGGTGCCTCAGCCCCGCTCACGTCGCTAACCACTTGATCCTATTACCGCTGCTGGCGAGAGCGCCGCTTTTAATTATTGCGCTGCGCCAAGTAAGCGGATAAGTTTATGATTCTGCGGGAAAAACTAAAAACGGTTGCGCTATAATCGCGCCCCTCAAAAATTGCCCCAGCCAAAAGCGCTTCATTGAACTCCACTAACGCGTCCGTGGTGGCGCCAACAGCGGTCCCCCGCATCATCCCGAGATCCGAGCACACGATCTCGCGATCCCATATCTCGCCTAACGCCTTGCGGGTTTTGTACAAGCTGCGCGACGCCGGGTTCATGGCGTTCCTGGTGGGTGGGTGTGTGCGCGACCTGTTGATCGGGCTCGAGCCGAAAGATTTTGATGTTGCAACGGACGCGCTGCCGGAGCAGGTGAAGAGACTGTTCCGCAACTGTCGGTTGGTAGGGCGGCGTTTCCGACTCGCGCACGTGTTTTTCGGGCGCGAGATCATCGAGGTGGCCACGTTCCGTGCTGCAAGCGCACCCTCGCAAGGGGAGGAGCCTTTGCCGGACGCCGATCCTGAGGACGGCGAAGCGCCCGAGCTCGATGACCCACAGCTCGAGGCAACACAGGAGACGCTGGTCGCGCCCGATCTCGGTGACGTTGGGATCCCTGAAAGGGATGCCAACGTTCCCAGGCCAACGCAAGCTGCCCGCGTGGCCTCCACCTACGGCGTCGACGGCGGCCGCACTTTCGCCAGCTCCGATTCTGACACCGACACCGATGTGCTCACCGAGCGCATGTTCGACGAAACCGGCCGGATCCTGCGGGATAACGTCTACGGCACGATCGACGCGGACGTCTGGCGTCGCGACTTCACCGCCAATTCGCTCTACTACAACATCGCCGACTTCTCGATCTGGGACTACTGCGGCGGCGTCGAAGATATCGCCGCACGCAAGCTGAAGTTGATCGGCGATCCCGAGACCCGCTTCCGTGAGGACCCCGTACGCATGCTGCGGGCGGCGCGCTTCGAGGCGAAGTTGGGATTTGAGATCGATCCGGCGACGGCAGAACCGATCGGACGACTCAGCGACCTGTTGGGTGGTGTGCCACCGGCACGTCTCTTCGACGAGACCCTGAAGTTGTTTCTGACCGGGCACGGCGAGCGCAGCTACGCCGTCCTGCGTCGACGCGGACTGTTGGCGGCGCTGCTGCCGACCGTGGATTCCTACTTGACCGCGCATCCCGGCAGCCTGGTCGAAAAGCTGTTGATACGGGGCCTCGAGAATACGGACGGGCGGGTGCAGGCGGACAAGCCAGTGACCCCCACGTTCCTCTTCGCCTTGCTCCTGTACGGCCCGATCGCCGGCATCATCGAATCGACACCGCCCGAGCAATGGCACGAGCTCGGAACGATTCTCGATGCGTGCGACCTCGCGGCCCGCCAGGCGCAGACGCACGTCGCCATCCCAAAGCGCTTCTCGCAAGGCGTGCGCGAGATGTTCGGGCTGCAACCCAGGTTGGAGCATCCGCGGGGGCGTAGGGCTTTGAGGGTGCTCGAGCATCCGCGTTTCCGCGCCGCCTACGATCTTCTGCTCCTGCGGGCTCAGTACGGCCTCGCGTCGGAAGAGATGGCGCAATGGTGGACGCGTGTGCAGGAGGTCTCATCGGAGGAGCGAGGCCAGATGGCCGACGCCATCACGGGGCAGTCACAACGCATCGATGGACCGCCGCGAACCGGCGGCGGTGGCAGCGGAGGCGGTCGCCGCCGGCGTAGACGTCGTCGTCCCTCAGGGCCGTCCTGAAGCAAATGGACCTCTGGCACCCCGCATACATCGGGGTAGGCAGCAATCTGGATGATCCGCACGCGCAGCTTCTGCGCGCCTTCGCCACGCTCGCCGAGCTCCCGAAGACCCGCGTCGTACTAACGTCGCCACTTTATGTCTCACAGCCCTTCGGGCCGGTGAGGCAACCCGAATTTGTCAACGCCGTGGTCGGGTTGCTTACGCAGCTCGATCCGTCGACGTTGCTCGCAAGCCTGCGTGCGATAGAGACCACGCAAGGACGCCCCGCCCTGGAGCAGCGCGAGCGCTGGGGTCCGAGGGTGATCGATCTCGACGTGCTCGTATACGGTCGCGAGCGACGCACCGATCCGGAGCTCACCCTCCCGCATCCCGGGATAGTGGAGCGCAACTTCGTTCTGTATCCTTTGGCGGATATCGCCCCGGACCTCGAGATACCTGGACTCGGTCGCGTCACCGAGCTCAAGGGACGTGTCACGTCCGCAGGCATCAGGAGGCTCGAGTTGAAGCGCACTGCGCATGAAGACACCTGACATTCCGCACCAGTTCATTGTGATCGAAGGTCCCATCGGCGTCGGCAAGACCAGCCTGGCGCGGCGCCTGTGCGCGAGCCTCGAAGCCGAGCCCGTCCTGGAGCAAGCGGCGGAGAACCCGTTCCTGGAGCGCTTCTATCGCAATCCTCGCGATGGCGCGTTGCCGACGCAGCTCTATTTTCTCTTTCAGCGCGCGCAACAGCTCGCCGCTCTCAATCAGCAGGACATGTTTGCGCCGACGCGGGTCGGTGACTACCTGTTGGAGAAGGACCGCCTGTTCGCCCGCGTCACCCTGGACGATGCCGAGTTCGGGCTCTACGAGCAGGTGCACGCCAAGCTGGATATCCAGGCGCCCAAGCCGGATCTCGTCGTCTACCTGCAGGCGCCGGTCGACGTATTGCTGGAGCGCATCGCCAAGCGCGGCATCCGTTATGAGCAGCAGATCGATCGGGCCTACCTCGAGCGGCTCAACGAGGCTTACGCCAAATTCTTTCATGAGTACGAAGCGGCGCCGCTGCTGATCGTCAACGCGGCCTCCATCGATCCGATCAACAACCAGGCGGACTACGACGAGCTCCTGGCCGCCCTCCAGCGCATGAAGAAAGGCCGGCTTTACTACAATCCGCTGCGGAGTCGCGGCATCTAGTAAACTCACTCTATGGATACCGTTACGACTGTCACCGCAGTTCGCGAGCACGTCCGCCGTTGGCGGAGCGAAGGGCGTCGCGTCGCCTTCGTTCCCACCATGGGTAATCTGCACGCCGGCCACGTCAGTCTCATCGATACTGCGCGTAGCCATGGCGATCGGTTTGTCGCCAGCATCTTCGTGAACCCGATGCAGTTCGGTCCGAACGAGGACTACGCGCAATACCCGCGCACGCCGACGCAGGATGCCCGCATGTTGACTGAGGCGGGTTGCAACCTGATGTTCATGCCGGACGTGGCGGCGATCTATCCAAACGGCTCGGAGCGCGCTACGCGTGTTGATGTACCGAGCCTGTCACGCATTCTGGATGGCGAGTTCCGACCAGGACATTTCGAGGGTGTGAGCACGATCGTAGCGGCGCTCTTTCACATTGTCGAACCCGATGTCGCGGTCTTCGGCGAGAAGGATTTTCAACAGCTCACGATCATCCGCCGCATGGTGGCCGATCTGTGCATGCCCGTGGAGATTGTTGGCGCGCCAACGGTCCGTGATACGGATGGCCTGGCAATGAGCTCCCGGAATCAGTACCTGACGCCGGCGGAGCGACAAACCGCGCCCATCATCTATCAAACCTTGCAGGCCGCCGCGAAGCGCCTCCAGGCTGGCGATACTGAATTCTCGAGTATCGAAAATACCGGCGTCGCCACCCTGCAAAGAGCCGGCATGAAGCCGGACTACTTTTCCATTCGTCGCGCGCAGGATCTGGGCGCCCCCGCTTCGGACACCCGACATCTCGTGGTGTTGACCGCCGCCCGCCTCGGCAAGGCCCGCCTGATCGACAACATCCAGATCAGGAAGTAACGGCGGCCGCGTGCCGCTGTAACGCCCACTCGACATGCTCCCGAACCATCGCCGAGGCGTCTTCACGGCGCGCGTGCAGCGCCGCTAGAACCTCCTCGGACGAAGGCGCGTTACCCAACGCGACGGCAATATTCCGCGACCAACGCTCGAACCCGATCCGGTAGATCGCCGATCCCCGCATCCGCTCGTCAAACTCCGCCTCCGTCCACCCGAACAAGGCGGCGAGCCGCGGCGCATCCAACCCGTGCCGCACCTTGAAATCCGGATGCGCGGCCGCGTGGGCAAACTTGTTCCAAGGGCAGACAAGCTGGCAGTCATCGCACCCGTAGATGCGATTCCCCAAGGCCGGTCGCAGCTCGACAGGAATCGCACTGTGGTGCTCGATCGTCAGATAGGAGATACAACGCCGCGCATCCAGCCGGTAGGGTGCAACGATAGCGGCCGTCGGACATGCCGGAATGCACGCCTGACAGCTTCCACAGTGCGCGCTGGCTTCACTGTCCAGCGGCAGCGGCAGATCCGTCAGCATCTCTGCGAGAAAGAACCAGGAGCCGGCATCCCGGGCTATCAGGTTTGTATGCTTTCCGATCCAACCGAGGCCGCCATTGCGGGCGAGTGCCTTCTCCAGCACGGGTGCACTGTCGACGCAGACCCGGTAACCGAACGGGCCGATCGACAAAGCCAGACTTTCGGCCAACTGGGCCAGGGCCCGTCGCATGATCTTGTGATAGTCGCGGCCGAGGGCGTACCGCGATACGTAGCCCAAGGCCCCATCGCGCAGCACGTCACCCGGAGCTCGCGCTCCTGCCGACGACGGCCAGTAATCCATCCGAACGCTGACGACCCGTACCGTCCCCGGCACGAGGTCCGCTGGCCTGCTGCGCAGGACTCCATGGCGTCGCATGTAGTCCATCTCGCCGTGAAAACCCGCTTCGAGCCAGCGCAGGAGGTGTTGCTCATCCTCCGGGATGTCGATGCTCGCCACGCCCAGCTTGCCGAAACCCAGGGCCCGGGCCCGTGCCACCAGCTCGAGTTTGGCCGCGTGCAGGTCAATTGAGAGCGGATCAGTCATAACGTCTTCACCGCTGTCAGTATAATGCCGCATGGCTTTGCCTATCGCCTTGTACTCCACTGCGCAGGTCCGCGCTCTCGATGCCTATGCGATCAAGGTACTGGGAATTCCCGGCTATACCTTGATGAAGCGGGCGGGCGAGGGGGCGCTGCGCTTTCTTCGTACGCGCTGGCCGATGGCTCATCGGATCGTCATCGTGTGCGGCGGCGGCAACAATGGCGGCGACGGCTACGTGGTTGCCCGTTTCGCGCACGCGGCCGGACTGGCCGTGACTGTGCTGGCGGCGGTGCCTCCCGAGCAGCTCCAAGGGGACGCCCGGCTAGCCTACGAGGACTTCAAGAACAGCGAGGGGCAGATCCACGCTTTCACACCCGCCTTGTTCAGCGAAGGTGACGTCATCGTCGACGCCCTGCTGGGTACCGGGTTGCGAGGGAGCCTTCGCGACGAGCTCGCCCACGTGATCCGGGAAATCAACTCGTCCGGTCGGCCGGTGTTCGCTCTGGACGTCCCGTCCGGGCTGGACAGCGATACCGGCGTGCCGCTGGGCGATGCGGTTCGGGCGGATTGCACGGTGACGTTTGTCGGTCTCAAGACCGGACTTTTCATCGGCGACGGCCCCGAGCATGCGGGTACCGTCTATTTCGACGACTTGGAACTTTCTGCGCCGGCAGGTTCCGCGGAGTTCAAGCCCGGGCTCGAGCGCATCGTCGACTCGGAAATCAAGCGCGCGCTGCCCCGGCGTCCCCGGGCCGCGCACAAAGGTAACTTCGGACACGTGCTGATCGTGGGCAGTGGCAGTGGCATGCCGGGCGCCGTGCGCCTCTCGGGGGAGGCCTGCCTGAGAGTCGGCGCGGGGTTGGTGACGGTCGCTGTTGCCCCGGAGAATGTACCGGCCATCTCCGCTGGCCGCCCGGAGCTCATCTGTCTGCAACTCACCTCGGCGAGCCTGCTGGCGGAGGCCATCGACAAAGCCGAAGTGATCGCCATCGGTCCCGGTCTCGGCCGAACCCCGTGGGCGCGCGAGGCGTTGCATGCCGTTCTAAAGAGTGACAAGCCTCTCGTGGTCGATGCCGATGCCCTCAATCTCATCGCCGAGGCCGGCACGAAACCCCGGGAAAACTGGATATTGACTCCCCATCCGGGCGAGGCCGGGCGCCTGCTCGACATCAGTACGGAACAGATACAAGCCGATCGGCTGGCGGCGCTCGACCGACTCGTCAAACGCTACGGCGGCGTCGTCGTTCTCAAAGGCGCGGGCACACTCGTCGGCACCAGGAACCACACGACCGCCTTGTGCGAGCGCGGTAATCCCGGCATGGCCAGTGCCGGTACCGGTGATGTGCTCACCGGCGCGGTGGCTGGAATCCTCGCGCAGTGTCGGGATACCTGGCTGGCGGCCCGAGTTGGTGTGCTCGTGCACGCCATGGCGGGCGATGCCGCGGCACGTACCGGCGAGCGCGGCCTCCTGGCGAGCGACGTAGCCCGGGAACTGCATCACTGCGTCAATATCTGACGCGAGTCGCCGGGCCGGCGGCCGTCTGTGTCAACGAGGCCCCTCAATGGTCGTTCATACAGCGACAGCAGCGGATACGCAGAGGCTGGGAGCGCAACTTGCAGGCTCACGACCTGGGCAGGAAAGCCTGGCCCATGGGTCCTCCGGGCCGTTTGGCGTCATCTACCTCACCGGTGACCTCGGTGCGGGGAAAACCACCCTTACACGTGGGTTTCTGCGTGCACTGGGGGTCCAGGGAGCGGTGCGCAGTCCCACCTATACCCTCGTGGAGACCTACGAGGTGGGCGATGTGACAGCGGTGCACCTGGATTTGTACCGGTTGAGCGATGCGTCGGAACTCGACAATCTGGGTTTGCGGGAATGGGCCAGGGCAGGCCATATCTGGCTGGTGGAGTGGCCCGAACGGGGCGCCGATCGACTTCCGGAGGCCGACCTGGTGGTAAGACTCACAGCGGGTGAAAGTGGACACGACATCGAGCTCTCGGCGCGCAGCGCGCATGGCTCGCTCTGGCTCGAACGCCTCGGCCAGCAGTTGAAATCCGCCCCGTGGACGGCGTAGATTACGCGCCAAGTTGACTCGCGAACTCCATGATTAAGAAGGCCTTTCAGACTGGAGTCGTCGCTTCCCTGATCGCGGCGGTGAACCTGGCGTCGGCAGCTTCCACAACGGAGCTGCGGGGCGTGCGCGTGCTTGCCACTTCCGCGAGCACGCAGGTCGTCCTGGATCTGTCCGGCACCACGAGTGAAAAGCTGTTCACCCTGGAGCATCCGCAACGCGCGGTGATCGATCTCGGCCATACCCGAATGGCGCGTTCGGCGCGTCTGCCGCTGGGCGCGGGTGTTGTTTCCGGTTTCCGCATCGGCACACAACCGGGCGGCACGTTGCGCTTCGTCATGCAACTGACGTCCTCGACCCCAACACACATAGCGTGGGTCGCCAACAGAAGAGGTCGCCAACTCATCATCACTCTCGGGGACGACGCGCAACCGTCGCCTGCAACAGCTACCGCCGCAACGGCTGCTGCCGCCGCGTCCGCTGCAAGAGTCAACGACGACAGCGCCGATCCCGTTCCAACTTCAACGGCAACCTCAACCCAAAGAATCGTCCGGGCAGCGCACGCCCCCATCGACAGCGGCAGCCGCGATGTCGTGGTGGCGGTCGACGCCGGCCACGGCGGACAAGATCCGGGCGCCATAGGCCACGGCGGCACGCGCGAGAAAGATGTGACCCTGGCGATTGCAAGGGCTCTCGCAGAACGCATCAACGGCGAGCCCGGCATGCGCGCTGTCCTGACACGCAATCGGGATGAGTTCCTGGTCCTGCGCGATCGGATCGGACGCGCGCGCCTCGCGAAGGCCGACATGTTCATTTCCATCCATGCCGATTCGATCGCCAACCGCGACGTGTCGGGTGCTTCGGTGTACGTGTTATCGGAGCACGGCGCGACCAACGAGGCGGCCCGCTGGCTGGCCGATCGTGAGAACGCGGCCGATCTCATGGGTGGAGTGAAGCTCGACGACAAGGACAAACAGCTGGCCTCCGTGCTGCTCGATCTGTCCCAATCGGCCAACATCAGTGCCAGCATGACCGCCGCACAGCAGGTCCTCGGCTCGCTGGACCTGGTGGGCCAGGTTCGCAAGTCGCAGGTTCAACAGGCCGGTTTCGTCGTGTTGAAGTCGCCCGACATTCCTTCGATGCTGGTCGAGACAGCCTATATTTCGAACCCCCGCGAAGAGCTCAATCTTTGCAACCCCCGTCACCAGGGCGCGCTTGCCGAGGCAATCTTGAAAGGCGTGCACGGCTACTTCGAGACATACCCGCCCGTCGGTACGCGCTTCGCGCAGGCGCGCCGAAGCACCGTCGCCAGCGTCCTCGCGGGTCCCCCCGGCGCTTCCGGCACCGCTGCGGTCAGCCGGACGCCTTAAGCCGATCACCGGTAAACTCGTTCCTTTTCCGGGAGCCCGGTGGCCCCGGAGGAGCCCGGTTTCGCAATGCCCATCCGCGTTCTCCCCAACGAGCTCGTCGATCAGATCGCCGCGGGCGAGGTCATCGAGCGGCCCGCCTCGGTCGTCAAAGAGCTGGTCGAGAACAGCCTGGACTCCGGTGCCCGGCGCATCGAGGTCGACGTAGAGCGCGGCGGTATCGGGCTCATCCGGGTACGGGACGACGGGTGCGGAATCGTTGCGGATGAGCTTCCGGTCGCGATTTCCCGGCACGCGACGAGCAAGATCGCCTCGCTCGATGACCTGGAATCCGTCACGACCCTGGGTTTCCGCGGCGAGGCGTTGCCTTCCATCGGCTCGGTCTCCCGCCTGCGGATCGTGTCTCACCCGGTCGAGGCGGAGCATGGCGCGCAGATCAGTGTCGACGGGGGTGCCGTCATTCCTGTACGTCCCGCCGCCCATCCTCACGGGACGACAATCGAAGTCCGCGAGTTGTTCTTCAACGTGCCGGCGCGGCGGAAATTTGTCCGCAGCGAGCCGACCGAGTTCGGACACATCGCGCGCTTGATCGAGCGTCTGGCGCTGTCACGTTTCGATGTCACGTTCCGGCTGCGCAACGGGTCGCGGCTGGTCTTCGATGCGCCCGCGGTGGCCGAAGGCGCGGAGCAGGCCCGGTTCGCCGAGGTGCTCGGCAAGGAGTTCGCGACGCGCTGTGTGCCCGTCAACCACTCGGCGGGACCGGTCAACATTTCCGGTTGGATCGGGCTGCCGACCGCGGCGCGCGCGCAGCCGGATCAGCAGTTCTGGTTCGTCAACAATCGCAACGTGCGCGACCGCCTGTTGATGAACGCAGTGCGGCTCGCCTACCGCGACGTCCTGTATGGCGGCCGGCATGCCGCCTACGTGCTCTACCTGACACTCGATCCGAAGCTCGTCGACGTCAACGCGCATCCGCAGAAGCTGGAGGTGCGCTTCCGCGACAGCCGCCAGATCCATGATTTCGTGTTTCGGGCCCTGGAGCGGGCGTTGGCGGATACAAAACCCAACGTTGCGGCACTTCCGGCCGCGGACGCGAGCCCGGTGTTCGGCGGGACCGGCGGCGGGGAGAGGCGTGCAGGGCCGCTGCCCTTCACGGCGACGTTGCCTCTGTATGAGCCCTCTCGTAGCCCCTGGGCGGTAGCCGAAACCGTACGCGAGCCGCCACCGCTCTTTCCCTTGCGACCGGCGGCTCCCGAGGTCGAGTTGGAGCCGGAGGTTGAGCACCCGCTGGGCACCGCCCTCGCGCAACTCCATGGCATCTACATCCTCGCGCAGAATCGTGATGGCCTGATCCTCGTCGACATGCATGCCGCCCACGAACGTGTCTTGTACGAAAGGCTCAAAGCTCAACACAACGGCAGCGGCGAACCCGCATCGCAGCATCTCCTCGAACCGATCGTGGTCGAGCTCAAGGGGCACGAGGTGGACGCCATCCTGGAAAAGCGGGCCGAGTGGGCGCGCACCGGCTTCGACCTGGACGCGCTCGGACCAACATCCCTGGCCCTTCGTCGGGTGCCGGCGCTGCTCGCGGGGGAAAACATTACCGAGATCGTAAAAGCTGTTGTGCGCGATCTCGACCTCGATGCGGACGTGCACCATCTGGACGGGGCTGCCGACAAGTTCCTGGGCACGCTGGCGTGCCGTACCGCGATCCACGCTCGCCGGCGCCTGACCGTTCCCGAGATGAATGCCTTGTTGCGACAGATGGAAGTGACCGAGCGCGCCAACCAGTGCAATCACGGGCGTCCAACGTGGACGCGCCTCACCCTGCCCGAGCTGGACCAGCTGTTTCTGCGAGGGCGTTGATGAGCGAGTTACCCGTCTTCGTGCTGACGGGTCCGACCGGTGTGGGCAAAAGCGATTGGGCCATTCGTCTTGCCCGGCAAGCGCCCGTGGAAATCGTCAGCGTAGACTCCGCTCTCGTCTACCGCGGCCTCGACATCGGCGCCGCGAAGCCCTCGCGTGCGATTCGGGCGGAGATTACGCATCACCTGGTCGACATTTGTGAGCCAACCGAAAGCTACTCCGCCGGCCGGTTCGTGACAGACGCAATCTCCCGCATTGCACAGATCCACGAGCGCCGCCGCGTCCCGCTGCTCGTGGGCGGAACAATGCTCTATATCCGAGCACTCGTGCATGGCCTGGCGCCCCTCCCGCAGGCTTCCGCGGAGGTGCGCGGGCAGCTCGATGAGCGCGCCGCCCGGGCGGGTTGGCCGGCATTGCACACGGAATTGTTACGACTCGATCCCCAGGCCGCGGCGCGCATCGCCCCCAACGACAGCCAACGAATTCAACGCGCTCTGGAGGTTTGTTACACGACCGGGCGACCGATTTCCGAGCTGCAGCGAGCCACGGTGAGCCCCCTGGCCGGGGTACCGTTGAAATACTGGGCCTTGGCCCCAACGCAGCGCAGTGTGTTGCATGAGAGGCTTTCGGGGCGTTTTCGAGCCATGATGGCGGCCGGGTTTCTGGAGGAGGTCAGAGGATTGCACCAACGGGGCGACTTGACGGCCCGCCATCCCGCGATGCGCTCGGTGGGGTACCGGCAGCTCTGGGCTCACCTGGACGGCGAATATGGTGAGAAGGAGGCCGAACAACGCGGTATTTTCGCAACGCGCCAGCTCGCCAAGCGGCAGTTGACGTGGTTGCGTGCCGAAAAGACCGCGCAGTGGCTGGATTCGGAAAGCGACGAATCGTCGTGGAATCGCGACGTACGTCACGTGTTAAGTGAGCTTGGTCTTTGATTGGGACTGCATGTTAAGATGGCGACGTCGCCAATCGCTGCCGTTGAGGCACGTAGCTTGCTGGGTCGTCGTACAGGGATGTGTGGGCGGTCCGTTACCGAAAAACTAGAAGTGTGAGAACAAGGAGAACCCGATGGCCAAAGGCCAGTCGCTGCAAGATCCCTTTTTGAATGCGCTCCGCAAGGAACGGGTCCCCGTTTCAATCTACCTCGTCAACGGCATCAAGTTGCAAGGTCAGATTGACTCGTTCGACCAGTTCGTCGTTCTGTTGAAGAACAGCGTGAGCCAGATGGTGTACAAGCACGCCATTTCGACAGTTGTCCCGGCGCGCAATGTACGCATCACCGAGGAGGGTGCGGTTGCCACCTCGGAGACTCCGGCCGAGTGACTTCCTGCCCACGGACAGCTTGAGTGTTCGAGCGCCCACGGAGCGGTGAGCGCGCGGTCCTCGTGCGCCTGGGTTTGGGCGCACAGGTCGATCCCGAGGATCTGCAGGAGTTCCGGCAGCTTGCTGTCTCGGCCGGGGCTGAGCCCGTTGCGACCGTAACGGGCCGCCGCGACCGTCCGGACCCGCGTTTCTTCATGGGCAGCGGCAAGGCCGACGAAGTCCGGGCCATCGCGGAAGACAACGCCGCCGACGTCATCCTGGTCGATCACGCCCTGTCCCCGAGCCAGGAGCGCAACCTCGAGAAGCTCACGGGCCGCCGTGTGCTCGATCGAAACAGCCTGATTCTCGACATTTTCGCGCAGCGCGCCCGCAGCTTCGAGGGCAAGCTGGAAGTCGAGCTCGCGCAGTTGAAACACATCGCCTCGCGCCTGGTGCGCGGGTGGACTCACCTCGAGCGCCAGAAAGGCGGTATCGGCATGCGCGGCCCCGGCGAGACGCAGCTCGAGACCGACCGCCGCCTCATCGGCCAGCGCGTGCGCGTGCTCACCAAGCGCCTCGAGAAGATCCAACAGCAGCGCGAGACCGGCCGCCAGATGCGCGCGGAGATCCCGGTTCCGTCGCTCGCACTGGTCGGTTATACCAATGCCGGCAAGTCGACGTTGTTTCGCTCCCTGACGGGCGCCGATGCCTACGTGGCCGACCAACTCTTCGCGACGTTGGATCCAACAGTACGCCGCATCACGTTGCCCGGCGGGACGCCGGTCGTTGCCGCCGACACTGTTGGTTTCATCCGCGAGCTGCCCCACGAGTTGGTGGCGGCCTTCCAGTCCACGCTGACGGAGGCGCGCGCGGCGACCCTCCTGTTGCACGTCGTGGATGCGAGCGACCCGCGCCGCGACGACCGCATCGCGCAAGTGGATGTGGTGCTCAAGGAGATCGGCGCGAGCGAGATCCCGCAGATCAGCGTCTACAACAAGATCGACCGTCTCGAGATGCAACCCCGGATCGATCGCGATGCCGAGGGTCGGGTCACGGCGGTCTGGATTTCCGCGGAGCAGCGCCTGGGGTTGGAACTGCTGGCCGGTGCGGTCGCGGAGCGGATCTCCCGCTTCGCCCGGTCGGCCCGCGTGCAGGTACCGGCTTCGGCCGGGGCGCTGCGCTCCCGCCTGTACGCCGCAAAGGCCGTTCGCGAGGAGCGCACGCTGGACGACGGCTCGATCGAGCTTCTGGTGGAGTTGCCGGACACCGAGCTTCTCGCGCTCGCCCGCACGGCGGGGGTGCAGATTCTGGAGGTACGCAGCGCCGATATGCCTTGTGCGACCGGTGACGCCTACCTACAATCGACGGCCGTTTCGGGCGCGACCCACCGATCTTGAGCGCGCAACGACTGGCGTAGGCTCAAATTTCTTTCATTATGGCTTGGAATCAACCTGGCGGCGGTCAGAACAATCCCTGGGGCCGGCGGCCTGGACAGGGTGGGCCCGATCTCGATGAGCGTGTGAAGAGCTGGCAGCGCAAGCTCGAATCGCTGCTGCGTCCCGGAGGCAAGGGCGGCGAGGGCGGCTCACTGCTGCTGGTGATCGGTGCCGTCGTGGTGGCCTTGTGGCTCTTCAGCGGCTTCTTCCAGGTGAAGGCCGCCGAGCGCGGCGTCATCCTGCGCTTCGGCAAGCTGGTCGATGTGCGTAACGAGGGGTGGGGCTGGCGCTGGCCCTGGCCGATCGAGACGGTCACCAAGGTGAACGTCGCGAACGTCAATTCACGGGACTACAAGCCGCGCGTCCTCACTTCCGACGTGAACCTGGTCGATCTGCACTTCTCGGTGCAGTACCAGTACACCGATCCGAAGAAGATTCTGTTCCAGGTGCGCGATCCCGATGAGACCCTCGGCGAGGTGAGCGAGGCAGCCATTCGCGAGGTCGTCGGACGCAGCGAGCTCGACCAGGTGCTGGTGGGCAGCACCCGCCCGCAGATCACCAAGCGCGCCAAGGATCTCATCCAACGGACGCTCGATTACTACAACACCGGGATCACCGTCACGACGGTCAACCTCATCGACGTGCAGGTGCCGGAGGCTGTGATTCCTTCGCAGCGCGATGCCAACAAGGCGCTCGCCGACCAGGAGCGCTACATCAAGGAAGCGCAGGCCTACGCCAATAACATCGTACCGGTAGCGCAAGGTGCCGCGGCCCGCATGGCGCAGGATGCCCAGGCCTACAAAGCGCAGGTCGTGGCGATCGCCGAAGGTCAGGCGACCCGCTTCAACGAGCTGTTGCAATCGTACGAGGCGGCGCCGGAAGTGACGCGCAAGCGTCTCTACATGGACACGATCGAAACCGTGCTCAGCCGCGCTCACAAGGTCGTGATCGATCAGAAAGCCGGCGGCAACGCCGGCGGCAACATGTTCTATCTGCCGCTCGACAAGTTGATCGAGAAGAGCTCCGCGCGCGAGACTGAGCAGGCGCCGGAATCGAGCAACAGCGTGCCGAAGGAACAGGATTCCGTGACGGTCGAAGCCCGTGGCCGGGGAGAGCGCTGATGCCTACCCGTGCTTTCCCGATCATTATCGCTCTGGGCGTGCTGCTGTTCCTGGCCGCGACCTCCCTGTTCACGGTGAACGAGGCGGAGGTGGCGCTCCGCACCGAGTTTGGTGCGATCGTCGGGATCGACTACCAGCCTGGCCTGCATCCGAAGTGGCCCTGGGACCAGGTCGTCAAGTTCGATCGACGCATCATCTCGCAGACCTATGCAGGCGAGACCTTCCTGACCAACGACAACCGCGGCCTCGTCGTCGACTTTTATATCAAGTGGCGCGTGCAGGACCCGAGCACGTATTTCCAGGCGACGGGCGGCATCGAGGACTATGCCAGCCGGCGCCTCGCCGATATCGTCAAGGATGGAATCAAGAGCGTCGTCGCGGAGCGCAGCCTCGAGCAGATCGTGTCGGCGGAGCGCGCCGCGGTAACGGGTGAGATGTTTGGACAGGCCAGCAAGAACGTCAGCGGCCTGGGCGCGCAACTCATCGACGTGCGGGTGCAGAGCATCAGTCTCCCGGACGAAGTCAGCACGCGCGTCTACGAGAGCATGAAGCAGAACTTCACGAAGATCGCGACACGCCTGCGCGCCGAAGGGCAGAGCGCGAGCGTCCGCATCCGTGCTTCCGCCGAGCGCGAGCGCACCGAGATCCTCGCCAACGCCGAGAAAGATGCCTTGCGTGTCCATGGCGAGGGTGATGCCGAGGCGACCGGGATCTACGCGCGCGCCTACTCCAAGAATCCGGAGTTTTATAGCTTCTATCGCAGTCTGCAGGCCTACGAGCGCTCACTCGGCAAAGACGGCGACCTGCTCGTCGTGACGCCGGACGGGGAGTTCTTCAAATACCTGAAGGACCCCGATAAGCGCGCGGGCACGAAGTAATGCGGGCGCTGGTGCGCGCGCGGCGGGAGTTGATCCCGTGTCGTTGAGCCTGTCGGACCTGGTGGCGGCGTTGGGGTTGTTCTTCGTGTTCGAAGGCATCGCCCCGTTCCTCAATCCCCGCGGAGTCAAGCGCGCGTTCGCCAAGTTGCTGGACGTCGGTGACCGCGAGTTGCGCATCGCCGGCCTGGGCAGCATGCTCTTCGGGGTCGTGATACTTTTCCTCGTCCGTTAGCCGGGGGTTACGTGGGTAAATTCGTCGTCGTCATTGGCACCCAGTGGGGCGATGAAGGCAAGGGCAAAGTCGTCGATCTGCTGACCGAGCGCGCCGCGGCGGTAGCCCGCTTCCAGGGCGGCCACAACGCCGGGCACACGCTCGTGATCGGTGGACAGAAGACCATCCTGTCCTTGATTCCTTCGGGCATTCTGCGTGAGCAGGTGCGCTGTTACATTGGCAACGGCGTCGTGCTTTCGCTCGAGGCTCTGCTGAATGAGAGCCAGACCCTCATGGACAAGGGCGTTCCGGTGTTCGAGCGCCTGCGGCTCTCGCCCAATTGCCCGCTGATCCTGCCGTCCCACATCGTTCTCGACCAGGCACGCGAGCGTGCGCGCGGTCCGAACGCTATCGGCACGACCGGCCGCGGCATCGGCCCGGCTTACGAGGACAAGGTGGCCCGGCGCGCGGTGCGCGTAGCCGATCTCTTCCAGCGCGACCGTTTCGCCGCAAAGCTGGGCGAAGTGCTCGACTTCCACAACTTCGTGCTGCAGCACTACTTCCGGCAGCCGACGGTGGACTTCCAGAAGACACTCGATCAGCAACTCGCGTTCAGCGAAAAGATCGCGCCGCTGGTGACGGACGTGACCCAGGCTTTGAATGCCCTGCGCCGCTCGGACGCCAACGTGCTGTTTGAAGGTGCGCAAGGTGCGATGCTCGATGTCGACCTCGGCACCTATCCCTTCGTGACATCTTCCAACACCACCGCGAGTTTCGCGGGCACCGGTACGGGGCTCGGTCCGCGGGCGTTCGACTACGTCATCGGTATCGTAAAGGCTTACACGACTCGTGTTGGCGCCGGACCCTTCCCGACGGAGTTGTTCGACGAATACGGCGAGCACCTGTCCCGTGTCGGTCACGAGTTCGGCTCGGTGACGGGCCGGCGGCGGCGCTGCGGTTGGTTCGACTCGGTCGCGTTACGCCGCTCGATCGTGCACTCCAGCGTGTCCGGGTTGTGCATCACGAAGCTCGACGTGTTGGATGGGCTCGAAGTCATCCGCGTTGCCACCGGCTATCGCATCGACGGCAAGGTGACTCCTGAGCCGCCGCTGAGCCTCGAGAGCTACAGCGAGGTGCAACCGGTGTACGAGGAACTGCCGGGTTGGCGGGAGTCGACTGTCGGGGTCACCGACTACGATGCCTTGCCGTTGAACGCCCGTAAGTACCTCGAGCGTCTGCAGTCGCTGGTCGACGTCCCCATCGACATGATTTCGACGGGGCCGGATCGCGACCAGACCATCACGCTCCGGCACCCGTTCGGCACTCATTGATGACGCTGGATCCGGGCTCCTGCCCGGCCCAGCGTGGCATCGGGCAAAAAGCGCGGTTTTTGCCCAATGCCTCCGCCACCTACGGCGGCGGGGCACATCCCTGTGCCTGGGCTCGTATTCAGGCCGCCTTTGTTTCCCAGGGTTGCACGGCGGAGACCTTTCCGGCCGCGGCGGTGAGGGCTTTCTGCGTAGCTTCCGGACCGAAGGCCACGCCCTCGATGTGAATAACCTCGACGTCCGTGATGCCGATGAAGCCGAGTACATGCTTCAGGTAAGTGTCCTGGAAGTTCGCGGCTTTGGCGGGCCCTTCCGAGTAGACGCCGCCGGAGGCCTGCACGACGAATGCCTTCTTGCCCTTCACCAGACCCTCGGGGCCATTGGCTGTATAGCGGAAAGTCGCTCCGGCGCGCAGCACATGGTCGATATAGGTCTTGAGGGTCGAAGACACCCCGAAATTGATCATTGCAGAAGCGATCACGATGACATCTGCGGCGAACAGCTCAGCAATCAGTCGATCTGAGAGGGCGACCGCGGCGGCCTGGGCCGGCGTGCGCTGCTCGGCGGGGGTGCCCAGCGCGGTGACGAAGTCCTCGCCAATGTGCTGCAAGGGCTCTTTGAAGAGGTCCCGTACGACGACCTTCGAGCTGGGATCGCCCGAGGCGAGCTGGTCGACCAGGGAGCGGGCCACGCGGCTGGAGTGGGAGGCGTCGCCGCGGGGACTGGACGTGACGAGGAGAATCTGGCTCATTGCGGTGGTTCCTTTATGTGGCCTGGTTACCATTTGTGACTAGCGCTAGAATGGTGACTATCGGATCCGTCCGCAAGAAGGCACTAATTTGGAACCCGGTAACACAAATGAGCCCGCATCCGCGGGACAGCCGCTCGGCGAGCGGGATCACGGCGAATGCAAGTTGGTGAGCGAGACGCTCGCCCGCATCGGCGACAAGTGGACCGTGCTCGTCGTGGAGTTACTCTGTGAGGGGCAGGGGCCCATGCGGTTCAACGAGATCCGCCGCGCAATCGGCGGTATCTCCCAGCGCATGTTGACTCTGACCTTGCGAGGGCTCGAGCGTGATGGCCTCGTTACCCGCACCGTGCATCCGACGATTCCGCCGCGAGTGGACTACGCGCTCACCGAGCTCGGCCGCACTCTGCGCAAACCGTTGGTCGCCGTCGCCGAATGGGCTCGTGCGAATCGCCCCGCGATCGATGCGGCACGCAAAGTTTTTGACGCAACGAGCGATGCCAGTCCGAGCTCGCGCCAGGTGCGCCGGCGTGGCCCTGCGTTGCTGACGAATACCCGCATTCGCAGCAGAGGGATGCCGCCTTCCTCCGACGCATGACGCAGACTTCGGGCGGAGCTGCGCGACGCATCGCCTCGCCTGCTGCCCGTATTGCGCTGGCGCTGTTGATATTGTTGTCGTGCTTGCTCGCTGCCAGCACGTGGCCGGTGTATTCGAACACGTGGGACGAGCCTGAGCATCTCGCCGCGGGTGTCGAGCTTCTCGATCGCGGGCGCTACGAATATGACACCGAGCATCCCCCGATCGCGCGGATCTTCATGGCCCTCGGGCCATACCTGGCGGGCGCGCATTCGTTCGGCACGCCGCCGCCTGACGGCACGATGGAAGGCATCGACATTCTCTATACGGACGGTCACTACGAGCGGCTCCTGACGCTGGCCCGGTTGGGGATGCTGCCGTTCCTGGTGTTGTTGCTGTGGGCTACCTGGCTTTGGGCGCGACGCATGATGGACTCCGAGGGTGAGGCGCTGCTGGCCGTCCTGCTGTTGGTTTCAGTGCCGCCGATCCTGGGGCATGCGGCGCTCGCGACTCTCGATGTGGCCGCGGCGGGGACGGTGCTGCTCGCGCTGTATGCGGCGCAGAGTTGGTTGGAGAGGGCGCGCTGGCGCGAAGCGGTTCTCTTCGGGCTTGCGGCCGGCGTTGCTGTCGGGTCGAAATTCTCGGCCATACCGTTTCTGATTTTGGGTTTCGGGGCGTTGGCCGTCGCGCATGGGGTATTGCGTTGGCGCGAGGGCCGCGCGGCCTCGGGTGTCGGGGCGGCGTTGCCGGCCGCGCCGGTGTCGACTGCTGCGCCGGTGTCGACTGCTGCGCCGGTGTCGGCCGCTGCGTCGGTGCCGGCCGCTGCGTCGGTGCCAGTTGCTGCGTCGGCGTCAGCTCCTGCGCCAGCGCTCGCTGGAGGCCGTGCGCGCTGGGCCGGCATCGCAATCATCGTTGTGACATCGCTCGTCCCGCTGTTTGCCGTGTACGCGCCGCTGTCGTCTCCCACCAGCAGCATTGCCCATCGCTACGACCTCGCCGTCACTTTCCTGCTGCGCGAGCATGGTCTGTCGCACGCGGCAGGCGTGCTGCTCGGGCACATCTGGCTGCCGCACTGGGCCAAGGGTGTCATCGAGGGCATCGTCGCCATCAAAGCTCACAATGACACGGGGCACCTGTCATTCCTGTTGGGACAGTTACGCTTGACGGGCTGGTGGTACTTCTACCTGGTGGCCCTCGCCGCCAAGACGCCTCTGCCACTGTTGGTCGCGGGTCCGATCGGCATGGTCCTGCTGGCCCGGGAAGGCTGGCAGGCAGGCGACGGCTGGCGATTGGCGCCCGCGTTGGCGTTTCTTACGGTGCTGGTGTTCGCCAGCAGTTTCAGTCACATCAACATCGGCATCCGGCACATTCTCGTGCTTTATCCCCTTATGGCGCTCGGAGGAGCCCACGTGGGGGCACTTGCGTGGCGGGCCCTGCGTAAGGCGAGCGTGCGGCCGCTCGCGATCGTGGGATCGGCGGGTGTCGTGGGACTGGTGGCCTGGCAGGTCCTGACCCTGTGGACGGCGAATCCCGACTACATGCCGTACTTCAACGAGGCCGTGGCTCACCCGGAAAAGGTGTTGGTCGACTCCGATCTCGACTGGGGGCAGGACCGCTTCAGGCTGGAGAAACGG
>Ga0268266_10001498_pt1 | contig 27603 bp, 25 predicted proteins | sample KBSS13metaG_FD_190356 | JGI IMG/M metagenome (GOLD analysis project Ga0268266, IMG submission 190356) | Switchgrass rhizosphere microbial communities from Kellogg Biological Station, Michigan, USA - KBS S1-3 metaG (SPAdes) (version 2) | ecosystem: Host-associated > Plants > Roots > Rhizosphere... | reverse complement strand
CTGCATCACCATCACCGCGATGAAGGTCTTGGTGTTCGACGCGATCAGGAACTGGTCGTCGGGGGTCGGTGCGCGGTCGCCTCCCAGATCCGCCTGACCCACGCCCTCGCCCCAGACCAGGCTGCCCTGGCGGGACACGCCCGCGAACAGTCCGGGCACTCGCCCGTCGCGCTGCTTGCCGAGCGCGATGCCGTGCAGAGATCGGGTGGTGGTGTCGAGAAGAGCGCTCACGGGCCGAACCTAGCGCCGCTCGGGCCCGTCAGCACCTCGGCTCAGTCCTTCTCGAGCTCGCGCTTCCGCTCGGCCCAGCCCTCGGTGAGCTTGGCCATCTCGGCGTCGACGTACCGCAGGAACTCCGCGCTGAGCCGGATCCGCTGGTACGCCGGGTCTCCCGGCCCGTGGTCGTCGAGGGCGGAGTCGAGCGCTCGGATCAGAGGCGCGTAGAGCCGGTCCCGGCGGACCATCAGGCCGTGCCACGCGTCGTCGTCGACGACGTAGACGTCCCGCCGCGACCCGGGCTCGCGCTCGCGCCGGATCAGCTGCAGGTGGGTGAGGTACTTCACCGCACCGGAGACCGACGCGGCACTCACGCCGAGGAGGCCGGTCAGCTCTGCCGAGGTCATCCGCCCGTCGTCGTCCATCAGCAGCGCCGAGAAGACGCGCGACGGCAGCGAGGGGAGCCCGGCGTCGGCGAGCGCGGCGCCGAACTGCTCGACGGAGCGACTGGTCATGGGTCACAGGGTAACAAGTGTTCAGAAGTTTCAAGATTTCGTGAAGGCGGGGTACGGTCGAGGCGTGAACGACGTACGCGAGAACGAGGTCATCTCGGTCCAGGGCCTGGTCAAGACGTTCGGCGCCACGCGGGCGCTCGACAGCCTCGACCTGGCCGTCCGGAGCGGTGAGGTCCACGGCTTCCTGGGCCCCAACGGAGCCGGGAAGTCCACCACGATCCGGATCCTGCTCGGACTGCTGCGCCGCGACGCGGGGGAGGTGCGGCTCTTCGACGGCAATCCGTGGTCGCAGGCCGCCGACCTCCATCGCCGGCTGGCGTACGTGCCCGGCGACGTGAGCCTGTGGCCGAACCTCAGTGGGGGAGAGGTGATCGACCTGTTCCTGAGGATGCGCGGGGCGCCGGCTGACCATCCGCTTCGCGCGCAGATGCTGGAGCGCTTCCAGCTCGACCCCACCAAGAAGGGCCGCGCCTACTCCAAGGGCAACCGGCAGAAGGTGGCGCTGGTCGCCGCCTTCGCCGCACCCGCCGACCTGCTGATCCTCGACGAGCCGACCTCCGGACTCGACCCGTTGATGGAGGAGGTCTTCGCCGACTGCGTGCTGGAGCGCAAGGCGGAGGGGACCACGGTGCTGCTGTCGAGCCACATCCTCAGCGAGGTCGAGCGGCTGGCCGACCGGGTGACCATCATCCGCGACGGCCGGGCCGTCGAGTCGGGCTCGCTCGAGGACATGCGGCACCTGCACCGGTCCAAGGTGCGGGCCGAGGTCGTCGGACGGGTGCCGGACCTCTCCGGCGTCCCCGGGGTGCACGAGCTCGCGGTCGACGGATCGGTCGTGTCCTGCACCGTCGAGCCCGAGGGTCTGCCGGCCGTGCTCACCGCCCTCACCGGAGCCGGCGTACGCACCCTGACCAGCACGCCGCCCTCGCTGGAGGAGCTGTTCCTCGATGCCTACCGCGGGGAGCCGGTGGGATGACCGGCGTCGGTGCGCTGACCCGGTTCGCCCTGCGCCGGAGCCGGGTGCTGATCGGCGCCTGGACCGCCGTGCTGGCCGTGTTCTGCTACGCCTCGGCGGCGGCCACGGACAGCCTCTACCCGACCCTCGCCGACCAGGTGTCGGCGGCCGAGTCGCTCAACGCCAGCTCGGCCCTGGTCGCGCTCTACGGACCGATCCTCGACGTCCGGAGCCTCGGCGAGCTGGCCATGACCAAGGCCACCGTCACCTACGCCGTGCTGGTGATGGCGATCGCCATCACCCTGGTACGCCGGCACACCCGTGTGGAGGAGGAGTCCGGGCGGGCGGAGCTGCTCGGTGGCCTCGCCATCGACCCCGGGGCGCCGATGGTGGCCGCGATCGTCGTCGGTGCGGTCGTCTCCCTCCTCGTGGCCGTGACGGCCGCACTCGGGGACATCGCCGGCGGCCTCCCGGTCGTGGGGTCGCTGTGGTTCGGGGCCTCGTGGTTCGGCATCGGCCTGGTCGGCACCGGGATCGGCGCGGTCTGCGCCCAGCTGTCCGCCAACGCCCGCACCTGTGGCGCGGTCGCCGCGGGAGTGGTGGCCGTGCTGTTCGGCGTTCGGGCGCTCGGTGACACGTCGTCGGCCGGGTGGCTCAGCTGGCTGTCGCCGTTCGGCTGGTCGACGCAGCTGCGCGCCTGGTCCGACCCGCGCCCGTGGCTGCTGCTCCTCGACCTCGGCCTCGCGGCTCTCCTGACGGGGGTCGCCCTCGCGCTGCGCGCGGGCCGCGACCTCGGCGCCGGGCTCGTCCCTGACCGGCCCGGCCCGGCCACGGGGTCGCCCCGGCTGGCCGACGCCCTGGCGCTCAACCTGAAGGTCCACGCCACCAGCCTCGCGGTCTGGACCGTCGCCTGTGCGGTGCTGGGGGCGCTGATGGCGGCGATCGTGCCGGGCATCGGATCCATCCTGGACTCCAACGGCACCCGGACCATGATGGAGAGGCTCGGGGGAGTGGGCGCGCTCCAGGAGACGCTGGTCGCGGCGCTGGTGTCGGTCGGCGCGATCGTGATCAGCTGCTTCGTGGCGAGCGTCGTGGGCCATGGCGGGGCCGAGGAGAACGACGGCCGTACCGAGGAGGTGCTGGCCACCGCCACGAGCCGGTCGACGACCTTCGCGGCGGTGGCGGTCGTCGCGCTCGGCGGTGCGGCCTGGTTGCTCCTGGTGACCGGCGTGGCCATGGCGCTCGGGTCGCTCGGCGCGGAGGTCTCCGCCGGCGCCGTGCTCGCGGCCGCCCTGGTGCAGATCCCCGCGGTCTGGGTCGTGGCCGCGCTCGCGCTCGTCGCGGTGGCGGTCCGGAGCCGCTGGGCGATCGCGGGCTGGGTGCTGGTCGTGGCGTTCTTCCTGCTGGGTCCCCTGGCCGAGCTCCTGCAGCTGCCGGGGTGGGTGGCCGGGCTCTCGCCGTACTCCCACGTGCCGAAGGTGCCCGCCGAAAGCTTCCAGGTCGGCCCCGAGCTGGTGCTCGTCGTGCTCGCCACGCTGTTGGTCGCCACGGCCTGGTGGCGCTATCGGGAGCGTGACATCGGATAGCGTCCGGGCCATGTGGGAGCCCGATCCCGTCTGGCTCGCCGTGACCGGCGGCACCGGGAGCTCGACGGTAGGTGTCTGGCGCACCGAGCGCGAAGGCCATGCGTTGGTGATCAAGAGGCTGGGCGCGCCCGGACCCGACGACCCGCCGGAGCTCTCCGAGCCGCACCACTTCGCCTACTGGCGCCGCCAGGCCGACGTCGCGATCAGCGGCCTCACCGACGACTCACCCGGTCTGTGCGCCACGCCGACCGACGTGGCCGAGGACGACGAGGGCATCACCCTGACCTGCGAGTGGGTCGAGGACGCCGCGCTGAACGGGCTGTACGTCGCGCACGCGATGGGGAGGTTCGCCGGCGCGGACCTGGGCCGGCACCGCTGGCTCGCGGTCGGGCAGCTGCGTGACCGGCTGCGCCGCGTGGAGCAACGTGGAGGTTGGCCGACCCTGGCCCGGACCACCGTTGCCGACGTCGCCGACCGGCTCTGGTCCCGGCGCGAGACGCTGCTGCGCGAGCTCGACGCGCTGCCGCAGGTACCGCAGCACGGCGATCCCGCGGCTCAGAACCTCCCGGGACGCCGCGGCGACGACGTGGTCGCGATCGACTGGAGCACCGTGGGGCACGGCCCGGTCGGCGCCGACCTCGGGCTCTTCCTGCAGAACGCCCGTGAGGACGCCGAGCCGTTGCTCGACGCCTACCTGATGGGGCTGCCGGACGGCGTCGCCACCGGCGACGAGGTGTCGTTCGGCATGCGGGTGAGTGCGGCGTACACCGCGCTCTCGCGCGCGGAGTGGGCGCTGGCCCGGGTCGCCGGGGGAGAGGGCGCCCTCGCCGGGAAGTACCGCCACCCGGCCGTTGCGCCGTACCTCCGCTCGCTCCAGCGTCAGTTCCCCCTGGTCGAAGCGCTCCTCTGATCAGCCCGCAGGAGGAACTCGACCGTCCCTGGCGAGCACCGGTACGTCGACACCGACGGTCTCGGGGTACTTGAGGCCGGTGCCGGTGTTGAGCACCACGACCCGCTCCGACTCGGCGATCCAGCCGCTCTCGCGGAGCTCGCGGGTGGCGGCGAGGCAGGCGGCGCCCTCGGGGCAGATCCAGGTGCCCTCCGCGGCGGCGAGCGCAGCGAGCTCGGCCACGATCGCGTCGTCGCTGACCGCGATCGCAGTCCCGTTCGACTCGCGGACACCCCGGAGCACGAGGAAGTCGCCGAGGGCCTTCGGGACGTTGATGCCGAAGGCGAGCGTGTGCGTCCCCTCCTTCAGGGTGCTCTCGTCCAGACCGGCCTCGAAGGCGTCCACGAGGGGTGGGCAGCCCTCTGCCTGGACAGCGACCAGCCGCGGCAGCCGGTCACCGATCCAGCCCAGCTCCTGCATCTCCAGCATCGCCTTGTGGATGCCGATCAGGCCGACCCCGCCGCCCGCGGGGTAGAGGATCACGTCCGGCACGCTCCAGCCGAGCTGCTCGGCGATCTCGTAGCCCATCGTCTTCTTGCCCTCGATCCGGTACGGCTCCTTGAGGGTCGAGACCTCCTGGTAGCCGGGCCGGTCCTCGACCGCCGCCTTGACCAGGGCACCGGCGTGGTTGATCAACCCGTCGACGAGGTACAGCTCGGCGCCGGAGGCCACACACTCGCGACGGGTGATCTCGGGCGCGTCGACCGGCATCACGATCAGGCTGCCGAGCCCGGCGCGTGCGGCGTACACCGACCAGGCGGCGCCGGCGTTGCCGTTGGTGGGCATCGCGACGGCCCGGACGCCGAGCTCACGGGCTCGGCTGACGCCGACGGCGGCGCCGCGGGCCTTGAAGGTGCCGGTGGGGATCAGCCCCTCGTCCTTCATCAGCAGGCCGGGTACGCCGATCGAGGCGCCGTACGCCGGCAGCGGAAGCAGGGGCGTCATCCCCTCGCCGAGCGTCGTGACGAGGCGAGGGTCCCGGACCGGCAAGACCTCGTGGTAGCGCCACAGGGTCGGCGGCCGCGCGGCGATCTCGTCGCGGGTGAGCTCGTCACGCACCCGCTGGAGGTCGTAGCGAGCCAGCAACGGGGCGCCGACGTCGCTGACGCCCTGCACCGCGTCAGCGTCGTACGACGTCCCGGTGCGCGCGCACTCGAGGTGGGACAGGTGGGAGTAGGGCACGGACCGGTGGCTACTCGACCGGCTGGCCGTTGAACGTGTTGCAGGCGTCGAGGGTGCCGTTCTGGTAGCCGGTCTGGAACCACCTCACCCGCGCTGCCGAGGAGCCGTGGGTCCACTGCTCGGGGTTGACCTGCCCCGTCGTCTCCTTCTGGATCGTGTCGTCGCCGACCGACTTGGCGGCGGCGATGCCGTCCTGGATGTCCTGGTCGGTGAGGTCCTGGATCAGCACGTTGCCCTGGGCGTCCTCGGTGCGGGTCGCGCTCCGCGTCCACATGCCGGCGTAGCAGTCGGCCTGGAGCTCGAGCCGGACCGAGTCGCTGTTCGGGCCCTGCTGGGTCTTCACCTTGCGCATCGTGCCGAGGAGGTTCTGGATGTGGTGGCCGAACTCGTGGGCGATCACGTAGGGCTCGACGAACGCACCGGACGGCCCGTTCAGCTGCTGCTGGAGGATGTCGTGGAAGAAGGTCGGGTCGAAGTAGATCGTCTGGTCGTTCGGGCAGTAGAACGGCCCCATCGCCGACGACGCCTGGCCGCAGCCGCTCGGGGCCGAGCCGGAGAACGTGACGATCGCGGTCTCGGGCTGGAACTTCGCGTTTGGAGCCTGCTGGGCCAGCGTGCCCTTCCAGTAGTCGACCAAGGAGTTCTCGACCGCGACCACGCCACAGGTGTCGGGGTGGTCGTTGGCGTCCTGGCCCGTCGTACAGCCCTGGTAGGCCGTGGAGTCGCCCTGGAAGCGGCTCGCGGAGTAGCCGCTCGCGCCGGTGCCGCCGAGGGCGCCGGTCAGGTCGACGCCGCTGCACTGGCTCACGATCAGGAACACGATGATCAGGACCAGGCCGACGCCACCACCGGCCTTGGTGCCACCGGGCATCGGGATCCGCATCCCGCCGCCGCCCATTCCGCCCCCGGCGCCGCCGCCCCCGCCGCCGTCACGCACGCGGCTCGTGTCCAGCCGAGCCTTGGGGTTGAACCGCATCGTGACTCCTCGCCGCAGGGGGCCTCGGTGCCCGGCACAGAGAGGCTGAGCAGGCCTCTTTAGACTAACCAGCCTGATGATCAGTGCCCAGCAGCTCGAGGTGCGAGCCGGGGCGCGGTTGCTGATGCACGACGTCTCCTTCCGGGTCGGGCCGGGGGACAAGGTGGGGCTGGTCGGGCGCAACGGAGCCGGCAAGACCACCCTGACCCGGATCCTCGCCGGCGAGGGCCTGCCCGCGTCGGGCCAGGTGACCTCGACCGGCTCCGTCGGCTACCTCCCCCAGGACCCGCGCACGGGTGACCCCGAGGTCCCCGTGCGCGAGCGGATCCTGTCCGCACGCGGCCTCGGCGACGTCGTACGCCGGCTCCGGGCGGCCGAGGAGGAGATGGGCAGCGACGATCCCGACGTCCGCGAGCGGGCGATGAAGCGCTACGAGCGCGCCGACGCCGACCTCCACGCCGGAGGTGGGTACGCCGCCGAGGCCGAGGCGGCCCAGATCGCGGCGTCCCTGGGCATCGAGGACCGGCTGATGACCCAGCCGCTGCGGACCCTCTCCGGTGGCCAGCGTCGACGCGTCGAGCTCGCCCGGATCCTGTTCTCCGGTGCCGAGACGCTGCTGCTCGACGAGCCGACCAACCACCTCGACGCCGACTCGGTGATCTGGCTGCGCGAGTTCCTCAAGGCCCACCGGGGAGGGCTCGTGGTGATCAGCCACGACACGGCCCTGCTCGAGCAGACGGTGACCAAGGTGTTCCACCTCGACGCCACCCGCCAGGAGATCGACGTCTACAACCTGGGCTGGTCGGCGTACCTCGCCCAGCGCGAGACCGACGAACGACGCCGCAAGCGGGAGCGGCAGAACGCCGAGCGCAAGGCCGACGCGCTGTTCGACCAGGCCGCCAAGATGCGGGCCAAGGCGACCAAGGCACAGGCCGCGCACAACATGATCCGGCGCGCCGAGAAGATGATGAGCGGCATCGAGGGGGAGCGACGCCACGACCGGGTCGCGCGGATCAAGTTCCCGGAGCCCGCCCCGTGCGGTCGGACGCCGCTGACGGCCGCCGAGCTCTCGAAGTCCTACGGCTCGCTCGAGGTCTTCACCGACGTCGACCTCGCGATCGACAAGGGCTCGCGGGTCGTCGTCCTGGGCCTCAACGGCGCGGGCAAGACGACGCTGCTCCGGATCCTCGGCGGCGTCGACGCCCCCGACACCGGTCACGTCGCGCCCGGGCACGGGCTGAAGCTCGGCTACTACGCCCAGGAGCACGAGACGCTGGACACGTCCCGGACGGTGCTGGAGAACATGCGCACGGCCGCGCCGTCGCTGACCGACACCGAGACCCGGTCGGTGCTCGGCTCGTTCCTGTTCTCCGGGGAGGACGTGGAGAAGCCGGCCCGGGTGCTCTCCGGTGGCGAGAAGACCCGGCTGGCGCTGGCGATCCTGGTCGTGTCCAGCGCCAACGTGCTGCTCCTCGACGAGCCGACCAACAACCTCGACCCCGCCTCGCGCGAGGAGGTGCTGGCCGCGATCCGCGGCTACCAGGGCGCGATCGTGCTGGTCACCCACGACGAGGGCGCGGTCCGCGCCCTCGACCCGGATCGCGTGCTGATCCTCCCCGACGGCGTCGAGGACCTCTGGAACGACTCCTACGCCGACCTCGTCTCGCTCGCGTAGTCAGCCGCCCGCTCGATAGTGCGGATCAGTAGGCCGCTCTTCAAGCCCGTCCAAACGGCAGCCTGATCCGTACTATCCCGAAATTGTGGTCGCTCGAGGGGCGGCCCGCGCACGCTCCTAGAGTGACCGCATGACTCCCGAGGAGCTCGCGGCGGCCGGCCTGACGTACGACGTCAGCGGTGTGGTCGCGACGGTCACCCTGAGCCGGCCCGAGGTCCGCAACGCCCAGACGCCGACGATGTGGAAGGCGCTGGCCACGATCGGCGACGAGGTGCCTGACGACGTACGCGTGGTCCTCGTCCGTGGCGAGGGGGAGAGCTTCTCGGCCGGTCTCGACCGGGCGATGCTCGACCCGGCGATCTCCGGTGACGACCCCGAGTCGGTGGTGGGTCTGCTCACGCGTACCGACGACGAGATCTCCGAGACCGTCGACCGGTTCCAGCAGGGCTTCACCTGGCTGCGCGACCCGCGCTTCGTCTCGATCGCGGTCGTCCAGGGCCACGCGATCGGCGCCGGTTTTCAGCTCGCGCTCTCCTGCGACCTCCGGGTGGTCGCGACCGATGCCCAGTTCTGCATGAAGGAGCCGGCGCTCGGCCTGGTCCCCGACCTGACCGGGACCGGGCCGTTGGTCGAGAGCGTGGGCTACGCACGGGCGCTGGAGATCTGCGCCACGGCACGCACGGTCGGCGCGGCCGAGGCCCTGGAGATCGGACTGGCGACGGTCGTCTGCCCGGTGACCGAGCTCGAGGGCGCCGTGGCCGACCTCGTCGGGGCGCTGACAGCGCCGATGGCCGGGGCCGTGCGAGAGACCAAGGCGCTGCTGCTGGCAGCGTCCGGCCGCTCGCTCGACGAGCAGCGCCGGTTCGAGCGCGAGGCGCAGATCCGCCGCTTCCGCGAGCTCGCGGAGCTGATGGGGTCGTGACGCGAGGCTGACGCGTCGACCACGGGTGTCGGTGGTCGTGTCCATACTCGGAACACACGCCGCCCCCGACTTGTTGGGGAGGTGCTGACAGACCAGGGCCAGGAGGTGGCATGTCCGGAGTAGGTGTGACCGCATGGCGCACCCTGCACTCCGACCGCGGCATCCTCGAGAACAAGATCGAGCGACGCACGCTGCGTCGGGTGTTCGGCTTCGCCAAGCCCCATCGCCGGCTCATCTCGTTCTTCCTGGTCGGCACCGTCGTCGACGCCGGCCTGGTCGTCGTACCACCGCTGCTGATGCAGCGGCTGGTCGACCACGGCATCCTCGCCCACGACGTGTCCCTGGTGGTCTGGCTCGCCGCCGGCATCGCGTTGGCGGCCGTTGCGGACGCCTTGCTCGGTGTCTTCACCGGATACCTCTCCAGCCGGATCGGCGAGGGCCTGATCTACGACCTCCGGACCAAGGTCTTCGCCCACGTCCAGCGCCAGTCGCTGGCGTTCTTCACCCGCACCCAGACCGGTGCCCTGGTGAGCCGGCTCAACACCGACGTGATCGGCGCCCAGAGCGCGTTCACCTCGACGCTGTCCGGCACGGTCTCCAACCTCGTCTCGGTGGTAGTCGTCGGGATCACGATGCTGACCCTGAGCTGGCAGGTCACGCTGCTCTGCCTCGCCCTGTTCCCGATCCTCTTGCTGACCTCGCGCTGGGTGAGCGGTCGGATGGCGGCCCTGACCCGTGAGCGGATGAACGGCAACGCCGACATGGGCAACGCGATGACCGAGCGGTTCAACGTCGGCGGCGCCATGCTGCTCAAGCTCTTCGGCCACCGCGAGACCGAGGACGCCCGCTTCGCCGAGAAGGCCGCCACCGTGCGCGACCTCGGCATCCGCATCTCGCTGCTGACGCGGGTCTTCTTCGCCGCGATGACGCTCGTGCCGTCGCTGGCGACCGCACTCGTGTACGGCGTCGGCGGCTACCTCGCCGTGCAGGGCAACCTGTCGGTCGGCACCCTGATCGCCCTCGGCACCTTGCTGTTGCGACTGCTCGGCCCCTTGCAGGGCCTGTCCAACGTCCGGGTGGACGTGATGACCGCCCTGGTCAGCTTCGACCGGGTCTTCGAGGTGCTCGACCTGCCCTCGCTGATCCAGGAGAAGCCCGGCGCCGTCGCCCTCCCGCCCACGGCGTCGTCCCTGGAGTTCGAGGACGTCTCGTTCACCTACCCGCGGGCCGAGGACATCTCGTTGGCGTCGCTGGAGAACGTCGCCCGCACCGAGTCCCGTGACAGTGGCGAGGTGCTGCACGACCTGTCCTTCTCGGCCGAGCGCGGACAGATGATCGCCCTGGTCGGTCCGTCAGGGGCCGGCAAGACCACGGTGACCCACCTGGTCGCCCGGCTGTACGACCCGTCCTCCGGCACCGTTCGGGTGGACGGCGTCGACGTGCGCGACGTCACCCTCCAGTCGCTCGAGGACGTCGTGGGCTACGTGACCCAGGACGCCTACATGTTCCACGACACCATCCGCGAGAACCTCCTCTACGCGCGGCCCGAGGCCACCGACGACGAGATCTGGGCGGCCCTGCGGTCGGCCCAGATCGAGCCCTTGGTCAGCGCGCTGCCCGACGGACTCGACACGGTCGTCGGCGACCGCGGCTACCGATTGTCCGGTGGAGAGCGCCAGCGCCTCGCGATCGCGCGGCTGCTGCTCAAGGCGCCGGCCATCGTCGTGCTCGACGAGGCGACCGCCCACCTCGACAGCGAGTCCGAGGTCGCCGTCCAGCACGCCCTCGACGCCGCACTCGCCGGCCGGACGTCGCTGGTGATCGCCCACCGGCTCTCCACCGTCCGCGACGCCGACCTGATCCTGGTGCTCGAGTCGGGCCGGATCGTCCAGCGCGGCACCCACGCCCAGCTGCTCGCCCAGGGCGGCCTCTACGCCGACCTCTACCGCACCCAGTTCCTGCCCGACGTCCGGCCGCTGCCCGCCGCGGTGGGTGACGAGTAACGGGCCGACTAGGTTCGGGACATGGACCTCGGACTCGCCGACCGCGTCTACGTCGTCACCGGAGGGGCCCGAGGGCTCGGCCGGGCCACCGCGGACGTGCTGGTGGCCGAGGGCGCTCGCGTGGTGCTGTCCGGACGCACCGCGGAGACCCTGGCCGCGGCGGCCCGCGACCTCGGCGACCGCGCGGCGTACGTCGTGGGCGACAACGCCGACCCCGACCTGCCCGGCCGGCTGATCGCGACGGCGTTCGAGCGGTGGGACCGGCTCGACGGTGCTCTGATCAGTGTCGGCGGTCCTCCGACCGGCAGTGTCAGCAGCACGACCGACGAGCAGTGGGCGGCGGCGTTCGGGTCGGTGTTCCTGGGCGGTGTCCGGTTGGCCCGCGAGGTGGCGGCGCGGCTCGGTGAGGGCGGCGCGATCGCGTTCGTCCTCTCGACCAGCGTCAAGGGCCCGCTGACCGAGATGGCGATCTCCAACGGCCTGCGGCCGGGGCTCGCCATGATCGCCAAGCAGCTGGCCGACGAGCTCGGGCCGCAGGGCATCCGGGTCAACGGGCTGCTGCCCGGCCGGATCGGCACCGAGCGGGTCACCGAGCTGGACGCCCTCCAGCCGGACCCCGCCGCGGCGAAGGCCGGTGCCGCCGAGCGGATCCCGCTGCGGCGTGACGGTGAGCCGTCAGAGTTCGGCCGTGCCGCGGCGTTCCTGCTGAGCCCGGCCGCCTCGTTCGTCAGTGGCGCCATGCTGCCGGTCGACGGCGGGGTCATGCGCTCCCTGTGAGGGGCCCGCACCGACCGGTGCACGCTTCTTGGCTGGTTGCTGCGCGCGCCGGAGATCGGCGCGACCGGTGAGCTCCTCCCAGGCCAGGTAGCCGTATCCGAAGAGCGCCAGGATCCCGAAGAACCACCACTGCAGGGCGTAGAAGAAGTGCGGTCCGTTGCTGAGGTCCGGTGGGTCCGCCGCCCGCAACGGGGTCGCCGGCTTCGGCGTCTCCGTGAGCAGCTGCACGAACCCGCCGTACAGCGGGATGCCGATCGCGGGCTCGACCTGGGTGCTGGAGATGGCCCGCGCGGAGGCGTTCACCACCTCGGCCGATGCACCGCCGGCGTTCTGCCGGACCCATCCGGTCACCGTCACGGTCCCCGACGGCGGGGCCGGCACCTGCGAGGCATCGGTCAGCCCCTGGTTGGAGGTCGCGAACCAGCCCCGGTCGACGAGGAGCGCCGTTCCGGATGTGGTCACGAGCGGGACGACGACGTCGACGCCGGCGTTGCCGTCGCGGGTCTGGTAGCGGACGATCACGGTCTTGGACGCGTCGTACCTGCCCGTCGCGGAGACGACGGCGTACTGAGCGGAGGACGGCGGGTCCACGCCGTGACGGAGCACCTGGTCGACCGGCGCCGGGGCGGCCTTCTCGTTGGTGCGGATGATCGTGTTGCCGGTCTTCTTGCTCTCGAGCCGGTGCCACTGCCAGCGCCCGAGCAGCAGGCAGCAGTAGGCGAGCACCAGCACGATGAGCAACAGCAGGATCCAGCGTCTGCTGACGAGGAAGCGGAGGCTCCGGCCGGGTGCTGGCACCGTTCGAGGCTAGCGGCCGAGCGGTGAGAAGCATGGGGCGCGGGGGTGCGACCGCCTAGACTCGCCAGGTGAGCACGCAGCTACCCCTGGCAGACGCCTACGGCCGGGTCGCGACCGACCTCCGGGTCTCGCTGACCGACCGCTGCAACCTGCGCTGCTCCTACTGCATGCCGGCCGAGGGGCTGGACTGGCTCCCGCACCCCGAGGTGCTGACCGACGACGAGGTCGTCCGGCTGATCGAGATCGGCGTACGCCGGCTCGGCATCCGCGAGGTCCGGTTCACCGGAGGTGAGCCCCTGATCCGGCGCGGCTTCGTCGACATCGTCCGGCGCACCCGTGCTCTGGGCGATGACCTCGAGCTCTCCGTGACCACCAACGGCCTCGGGCTCGAGCGCATCGCGACCGCGCTGGCCGAGGCGGGACTCGACCGGGTCAACCTGAGTCTCGACACGCTCGACCCGTCCCGCTTCAAGACCATCACCCGCCGCGACCGGCTCGACGACGTCCTCCGCGGCGCCAAGGCCGCGCACGACGCCGGGCTCACGCCGGTGAAGGTGAACGCCGTGCTGCTGCGGGACATTAACGACGACGAGGCGGGCGACCTCCTGGCCTGGGCGGTCGCCCACGAGTACGAGCTGCGCTTCATCGAGCAGATGCCGCTCGATGCCCAGCACGACTGGCACCGTGACCGGATGGTCACCGCCGACGAGATCTTCGAGCGGCTCGGCCGTGACTTCACGCTGACCCCGGCGAGCGAGCCGCGGGGGAGTGCCCCTGCCGAGCTGTTCCTCGTCAACGGCGGACCGGCGACGGTCGGGGTGATCGCGTCGGTGACGCGCCCGTTCTGCGGCGACTGCGACCGGGTCCGGCTGACCGCCGACGGTCAGGTGCGCAACTGCCTGTTCGCCCGCGAGGAGTCCGACCTCCGTGCCGCCCTCCGCGCCGGCGCGACCGACGAGGAGCTGGCCGAGCGGTGGGTGGCGGCGATGGCGACGAAGCTGCCCGGGCACGGCATCAACGACCCGACGTTCCTGCAGCCCGACCGTCCGATGTCGGCCATCGGAGGCTGAGCAGCACCGCCACGCGGCTGGTCGAGGCGGGCGAACTGCCCGCTCCGCTGGTTGAGGAGGGCGCTCCGCCTGCTGCCGCTGGTTGAGGAGGGCGCTCTGCGCCCGTCTCGAAACCAAGGCTTCCGGGTGATCGGTGCTGGGCGATCCGGGGCATCGGGGTCTCGAGACGCGCCGCTCTGCGCCTCACTTCGTCCGGCTCAGAGCCGGACGCTCCTCAACCTGTCGCCGTCGACTTCAGCCGAGCGGAGCTCGGCTGAAGCGGCGCCAAAATGACGACGAGTGCCAGACAGCCACGGGGGAAGCTTTCCGGCACTCGTCGGCGTTCGTCGGCTCGGGGAACCCGACGGACACGTCGGCGATTGTTGCACGGGCAACCACCCTCAACCAACCCCGCCCCACCGCGAAATCAGTCGGAATCCGTCCCTTTGGGGAGCTGTCTCTCCTGCGATGACCCGTCGCGCAGCTCGAAACCGTCCGATTTCGTGCTGGCGGCGTTCGCCATCACCACGGCGACGTACGGCAGGAAGACCGCCCCGCCGATGAACACCCAGGGCAGCCACCCGGGCCCGGCATGGGTGATCGCCAGGACGGCCACCGCGACGAAGCACAGGGTCCGGACGAGCATGGTGATCACGTACCGCCTCTGGCGCGACGAGATGTCCGCATCAGCGCCGGCGGACGCGGTGGTGATGCGGATCGGGGTCTCGCCCCGCCGCTTGGTGCGCGCCATCTCTCACCCTCAGTCCGAGTCTCTCCACAGTAGTCCGCGGCCGGAGCGGGGTTCGGATTGGTCGTAGAGTCCGCGTCCATGAGCAACCGCACCTATCGCGTCACCGAGATCGTCGGGACCTCGCCGGACGGCATCGACGAGGCCATCCGCAACGCCATCCGCCGGGCCAGCACCACGCTGCGGCACGTCGACTGGTTCGAGGTGACCCAGGTCCGCGGCCAGATCAAGGACGGCGACGTCGAGCACTTCCAGGTCGGGATGAAGGTCGGCTTCCGGCTCGAAGACGAGTGACGCTAGCGTCACCTGCGTGGACGAGCAGACAGAGCCGCGGTCGGTCCTGGTCACCGGTGGCAACCGGGGCATCGGACTCGCGATCGCGGAGGCGTTCGTCGCGCTCGGCGATCACGTCGCCGTCACGTCCCGTTCCGGCGGCGGGCCCGAGGGCGCGCTGCCCCTGATCTGCGACGTGACCGATCCGGCCGCGGTCGAGCAGGCGTTCGTCGACGCCGAGGCTGCGCACGGACCGGTCGAGGTGCTGGTCGCGAACGCCGGCATCACCGCGGACACCTTGCTGCTGCGGATGTCGGAGGACGCCTGGTCCTCGGTGATCGAGACCAACCTGACCGGCACGTTCCGCCTCACCAAGCGCGCCGCCAAGGGGATGCTCCGACTCCGACGCGGACGGATCATCCTGATCTCGTCGGTCGTGGGCCTGCTCGGCTCGGCCGGCCAGGTCAACTACGCCGCCTCCAAAGCTGGCCTCGTCGGGATCGCACGCTCGTTGACCCGCGAGCTCGGCTCGCGGTCGATCACCGCGAACGTCGTCGCGCCGGGCTTCATCGACACCGACATGACCGCCGTGCTCACCGACGACCAGAAGGCCAGCATCATGGGCCAGGTCCCGCTGCAGCGCTACGGCACCGTCGAGGAGGTCGCCTCGACGGTCACCTGGCTGGCGTCGCCGGGCGGTTCCTACGTCTCCGGCGCCGTCATCCCCGTCGACGGTGGCCTGGGCATGGGCCACTGAGCACGATCCCCACCACTGCGAGGAGCAAGGCATTGAGCGGCATCCTGGACGGCAAGCGGATCCTGGTCGCAGGCGTGACCCTGGACTCCTCGATCGGCTTCGCGACCGCGAAGGTGGCCCAGGAGCAGGGCGCGACGGTGCTGATCTCCAACTTCGGCCGCGCCCTCAGCATCACCAAACGGATCGCCAAGCGGCTCCCGACGGAGCCGCCGGTCCTCGAGCTCGACGTCACCAACCAGGAGCACCTCGACGGCCTCGCCGACGCCGTGCGGGAGCACGTCGACGGCCTGGACGGCCTCGTGCACTCGATCGCCTACGGCAACCCCGAGACGCTCCTCGGCGGCAAGTTCATGACCGGGCCCTGGGAGGACGTCGCACAGGCGGTGCACGTCTCGGCGTACTCCCTCAAGTCCCTCACGACGGCCGCCCTCCCGCTGATGAGCGAGGGCGGCAGCATCGTCGGGATGACGTTCGACGCCTCCGTCGCGTGGCCGGGCTACGACTGGATGGGCTTCGCCAAGGGCGCTCTCGAGTCGTGCAACCGGTACCTCGCGCGCGACCTCGGCCCGCAGGGGATCCGCTGCAACCTGGTCAGCGCCGGCGCCCTGAAGACGTTGGCGGCCAAGGCGATCCCGGGGTTCGAGCTCTTCGAGGAGGAGTGGGCCAAGCGGGCGCCGCTCGGGTGGGACCTGGACGACCTCGAGCCGACCGCGCGCTCCGTCGTCGCCCTGCTCAGCGACTTCTTCCCCAAGACGACGGGGGAGATCATCCACGTCGACGGCGGCTACCACGCCATGGGTGCCTGACCTGCGGCTTCGATAGCGTGCGCGCGTGACGTCGCTGATCGAGCTCCGGGTCCTCGAGGGCCCGAACCTCTACTTCCCCCGCGCGGCCATCAAGCTCACCCTCGACATCACCGGTCTCGCCTCGGCCCCGACGGCGACGGCCGCGCGGCTCGCTCGACGGATCGGGCTGACCGGGGCCCGGCCGGGAGAGCCGGACACGGGGTTCCGGCAGCGGTTCGCGCTGCGAGCGGTGGCCAAGCTGGTCCGCGAGCTCGCGCGTGAGTCGGGGACCGTGCGGCTGGCCGTCCGGGTCCGTCCGACCAGCGATCCCCACGTCGTGGTCGTGTCCTACCCGTGGCGGCATCGCGACCGGGCAGAGGAGATGGGCCGTGGGGTCGCGGACGTCCTCGACGCCATCGCGGGGGAGGACGTCGAGGCGGCCGTCGGCCGGGCCGCGGTGCGTGTGACGGCGTCGCCCGAGGGCGAAGCGCCGCAGACGATCACCCCGCGGATCCCGGTCGTCGCCGTCACCGGCACCAACGGCAAGACCACGACCAGTCGGATGATCGCCCACATCGCCCGCACCGGTGGCCAGGTCGTGGGCTGGTCCAACACCGACGGCATCTACCTGGACGGCGAGCTGGTGGAGGCCGGCGACTACTCGGGTCCGAGCGGTGCCGGTCGCGTCCTCGGGCTGCCCAAGGTGCAGTTCGCGGTCACCGAGACGGCCCGCGGCGGCATCCTGCTCAAGGGCATCGGCCTGACCCGGAACGACGTATCGGTGGTGACCAACGTCAGCGCCGACCACCTCGGTCTCCAGGGCATCGACACGCTCGACCAGCTCGCCGAGGTCAAGGCCGTCGTCCCCCGGATCACCCGCCGGAGCGGCTGGGCCGTGCTCAACGGCGACGACCCGCGCGTCTTCGCGATGCGCAGCGTGATCCGCGCGCACCCCTGGGTCTTCTCGCGCGACCCCAACTCGCCGGCCATCCGGGAGACGCTCGACGCCGGGGGACGCGCGACGACCGTGATCGACGGCTGGGTGTCGGTGCTGCGCCGGTCGTCCGACCCCGAGCCCCTGATCGAGCTCACCGACGTCCCGATGACCCTGGCCGGGCTCTCCCGGTTCAACGTCGAGAACACGCTCGCCGCCGCCTCGGCCGCGCTGGCGGCCGGCATCGCACGCGAGACCGTCGTGGAGGGCCTCCGCTCGTTCCGCCCGGACGCCGAGCACAACCCGGGGCGGATGAACTTCTTCTCCGTCCCGGTCGAGGGCGGCAGCGCCTCGGTGGTGATCGACCTGGCGCACAACGAGGCCGGCCTCGAGGCGCTGCTGGAGATCATGGGCGGCGTACGCGGTCCCGGTGCGCGCCTGCTGCTCGGCCTCGGAGCCGTGGGTGACCGGACCGACGAGCTGCTGGTCCGGCTGGGTGAGATCGGGGCGATGGGCGCCGACGTCGTTGCGATCGGGCACAAGGAGCGCTACCTGCGGGGGCGGACGCTCGAGGAGCTCGAGGGTCTCCTGCGGGACGGCGCCGAGCGGGTCGGCGTCTCCGACGTGGCGGCGTACCCCACCGAGGTGGAGTGCCTGGCGGCCCTGGTCGGCCAGGCGGATCCCGGCGACGTGGTCGGGCTGATGTGCCACGCCGAACGACCCGCGGTCTATGCCTGGATCTCCGAGCACGGGGGCACCTCCGACACCCCCGAGGTGCTCGGCGCGAAGGTGCGGGCGGCCCAGGTCTGAGGCTCAGCGCAGGGCCAGCGGCTCCAGCAGCCGATGGGGCGTGCGCAGGGCGGCGGACACCGCGTCGTCGCGCAGCGTCGGGTCGGAGCCCGGGCCGGGCCGGACCTCGATGTCGCCCGGTGCCGGCACGGCGCCGCACGCCGAGCAGCGGCCGTCGGCACCCAGCTCGCCGCACCCGACGTGGCGGTACAGCCGGCGCGGCCGACCCGGCGTCGTCCGCCGCTCGCCCCACTGGCCGAGGGCGTACAGCGCGGGCCACAGCCCCAGCGCCTCGTCGGTCAGGGCGTACTCCGGGTGTCCGGTCCCGCTGCGCGTCATCAGGCCGTCGGCCACGAGGGCGTCCAGCCGGGCACTGAGCACGGCGCGGGAGATGTCGAGGTGGGCCTGGAAGTCGGTGAACCGGCGTACGCCGAGGAAGGCGTCGCGCAGGATCAGCAACGTCCAGCGCTCGCCCACCACCTCGAGGGAGCGTGCCAGCGAGCAGTCCTGTCGCTCGTAGTCGGTACCGAGGGGCATCCGTCTCTCCGTCCGGAATATCTGGTCTGGTGATCGAACTCTATCTGCTACCGTACCGATAGTTCGATGAACAGACCAAATGGAGCCTCCGTGACCACCGCCCGTCGTACCCTCCTCAGCGCCACGCTCGGCACCCTGGCCGTGCTCGTCGCCTTCACCGCACCGCTCGCCAACCTCAACCAGACAGCTGCCGGTCTCGACGCCGGCGCGTCCGGGCGCACCTGGATCCTGAGCTCGATGAGCATCGGCCTCGGGGCGTTGCTGCTCACCGCCGGCCGGGTGGCCGACGACTTCGGAAGGCGCCGGACCTTCGTCGCGGGAGCGGTCGTGCTCGCCCTCGGCTCGCTGGTCGCGGCGGTCACCCCGGACGTCGCGGTGTTCGTGCTGGCGCGGGTCGTCGAGGGCATCGGAGGCGCGGCGGTGATCGCGTCCGGACTGGGCATGCTGGCGACGGCGTTCCCCGACCCGCTGGAGCGGGCCCGGGCGACCGGCCTCTGGGGCGCCAGCGTCGGAGCGGGGATCGCGGTCGGACCGATCCTCTCGACCTGGCTGGGGCGCTGGCACTCCTGGCGGGACGTCTACGCCGTGGTGGCCGCGGCCGGCATTGCGCTCGCCCTGACCGCGACCGGCTGCCCCGAGTCCCGGGCCGCGCACCGGGCCCGGCTCGACGTACCCGGTGTCGTCCTGCTGGCCCTGGGCACCAGCGCGCTGCTGGCCGGGCTCACCGAGGGCCGCGCCGGTTGGACCCGGCCTCTGGTCCTCGTCCTGCTGGCGGTCGGAATCGCGCTGCTGGCGTCGTTCGTCGCCGTCGAACGCCGGTCCGACCACGCGATGATCGACCTCGGGCTCTTCCGCCGTCCGGCGTTCGCAGCGGTGACGGTGGCGGCACTCGCGACCGGTGGCGGCATCATCGCGCTGCTCTCCTTCGTCTCCGGGTTCGCCGGCATCGCGCTGGGGCTGCCGCCCACGACCACGGCATGGCTGATGCTGGCGTGGTCCGGACCGAGCGTGGTCACCGCGCTGGTGTCGCGCCGACTCCCGCACCACTGGACCGGCCGCGCACGGATGGGGATCGCGCTCGTGGTGATCGCGGCGGGTCAGCTCATGCTCTGGGGTATCGACACCGGCAGTGGCGCGGGACGGTTCGTGCCCGGACTGCTGCTGGCCGGCGTCGCGAGCGGCGTCCTGAACGCCGCCCTCGGCCGCGAGAGCGTCGCGAGTGTCCCGCCCGCGCAGGCGGGGCTGGGCAGCGGCGCCAACAACACCGCCCGCTACCTGGGCTCGGCCCTGGGCGTCACGGTCGTCTCGGTCGTGGCCGCTCCGTCGGGACCGGTCACCTCGGCCGCCCTGGTGGACGGGTGGAACCGGGCGGCCCTGGTGACGGCCGCGGTCTCCCTGGTCGGTGCACTCGCCGTGCTGCTGGTGGGGGAGCGGCGGCCCGTCGTCGAGGCGGCTAGCGGTAGACCCGCACGTCCGCGACCTGCCACCAGTGGCCGTCCGCGTCGGTGAGCGTCACCCGGACGTAGCGCATCGGGCTGCGCGGCACCTCGAGCGTGGTCAGCTGGCCGCTGCCGGCACCGTCGCGAACGACGGTCCAGTGCACCCCGTCGGAGCTGGTCGAGAGGCGGTAGTGACGCGGGAAGTCCGCGGACGGCGCCACGTCGTTCGGCCAGCCGTACGACGAGGGGCCGGCGTCGAGCACGACCTGGCGGACCCGTCGGGCGTGGCCGAGGTCGACCTGAACCCACTGGCCGGCGGCCTGGGCGGTGCCCGACGTCCACGGTGTCGAGCCGTCGTCGTCGGTCGCCGCCGGCAGCGCGGCCGGGTCGCCGACGTCGGACGTCATCGACGTGGTCCACGGGTCGACGAGGTGCAGCCCGTTGCCCGGGCCGCGCGACGAGGGCCAGGTGAACGTCACCAGCGAGCCGCCCGGGAGCGTGTAGTCGAGGTGCCGGTCGCCGACGGAGACGGCGACGCTGCGCGGGTCGTCGTACTCGTTGTGCACGACCAACGCCGTCGACCCGTCGGGGTTGACGAAGGCGGCGCTCATCGGGAGGCCGTTCCACGCGGTGCTTCCGTACGACGAGCTCGCGACCCGCACTGCTCCCGGCTTCACGAACCGGGCGAGGTGGCCGAGCGTGTAGTACTCAGCGTTGCGGGTGACCGTGCCGTCGGGGTTGACCGTGACCACGCCCGTGCACGTGTCGCAGCCGCCGTTGTGGGGCGACCCGTCGGCGTGCAGGGCGAGGTTCCAGGTGACGACGGTCTTGGCCCAGTTGCGCGGGACGCCGAGGGTCAGGTTGCGGGCGTGCCACTTCAGGGTGTCGCTGAAGACCTGCGCGGGCGGGTCGGTCGGGCCGTGGGAGCCGGAGCACTCGGTGAACCAGATCGGCTTGTCCGGGAACGCCTGGTGGAGCTCGGTCATCCGCTTCTGGTCTCCGGCGTAGCAGTGGTACGCCGTGCCACTGATCCACTGCGCGGCGTTCGAGCGGAGGAGGAGCGTGGGGTACTCGGTCTCGGGGTCCTCACCGGGAGGGGTGTTGGCGATGTCGTTGGGGTGCTCGGACCAGTTGTGGTCGTAGCCCAGGATCTTCGTGTGCAGCCCGGCGTGCCGCAGCGCGGGCCCGAGCCGGTCGATGACCTGGATGGCCTGGCGCGTCGGCAGGTCGGTGCCGGGGTAGCCGGAGGGCGTCCGGTTCTGCGGCTCGTTCTGGATGGTCAGGCCCCAGATCGGGACGCCGGCCGCCCGGTAGGCCCGGACGAACCGGACCAGGTAGTCGGCGTACGCCCGGTAGATGCGCGGGTCGTCGATCAGACGCCCGCCAACCAGTGAGTCGTTGGTCTTCATCCAGGCAGGCGGGCTCCAGGGAGTTCCCATCACCTTGAGGTCGGGGTTGAGCGCGAGCGCCTGGCGCAGCAGCGGCAGGATCTGGGCTCGGTCGTGGTCGATGGAGAAGTAGGAGAGGTCGTAGTCGGTGGCGCCGGCGGGCATGTCGTCGAAGGTGTAGTGAGGCCCGTCGACGAAGTCCGACGACCCGATCGGCTGGCGCAGGAACGACAGGCCGTCGGTGACGAAGAGGTCCCGCATGGTCGCGTCGCGGGTCGCCCGATCGAGCTCCATGAGCACCGACGCCGACGAGTCGGTGATGGAGGCGCCGAACCCGTCCATCGTCTGGTAGCGATGGCTCGGGTCCACCGTGATCGTCAGCTGCTGGCTCGCTGTGCCGGAGACGAATGGAACGGTCCCGCGGTCGTGCATCTGCTCGGCTCCGTCGGGAGTCGTGACCCAGACCCGGGCCCGTGGTGCCGCCGGCGGGGCGCCCTGGCCGGCCGGGCTGACCACGACGGTGGTCGCGGTGAGAGCGGCTGCCGCGATGGTGGCGAGGGCGGCGGCCAGGGGCGCGCGTCGTACGACGGTCATGACGATCTCCTCCCGAGCAGGTGCCCCTCTGCCTATCGCTGCCCCGAAGCCCGCCACAACCCCCCGAGGGCGGGGATTGGTCCCGATCCCGGTCGAACACGACGACGACGGCGGCGAGGAAATCCGGTCGCACTGGGAGGCGTCACCCGCCTAGGGTCACGGCCATGGTGACGTACATGGTGATGGTCCGCCGTGGCCGCGGCACAGCCGCGGCACTGCCCTCCACCCCGGTGGGGCTGGCATCCCCTCAGGCCTGAGTGGGCCGACCGTCTGGTCGCGTCCTCGCCCGTTCGCGCCGATGACGTGGTGGTCGACCTGGGCGCCGGCGACGGTGCCCTCACGGTCCCGCTGGCGCTGACGGGCTGTCGCGTCCTCGCCGTCGAACTGCATCCGCGGCGGGCCACCGCGCTGCGCGAGCGCTTCGCCGGCACGCGGGTCGCTGTGATCGAGCTGGACGTCGCTGCGTTCTGCTGGCCTGGGCATCCCTTTCGCGTGGTCGCGAACCCGCCGTACGCTGGGATCAACGCCCTGGTCCGGCGACTGCTCGACGTCCGGGAGCTCCGGTCGGCCGATCTGGTGGTCGCTGAGTCGGCTGCCCGTGGCCTGCTCCGACGCCACGCGGACCGGCTCGAGCTGGGGCCGCGCGTGCCGCGCGCGGCGTTCCGCAACCGGCCGCCGGCGGACGCGCGCGTGCTCCTGATCCGGTCCTGAGGTGGACCAGTCGAATGACCATGAACCGGACCATCTCTCTGGTCCGGAGCTGGCCTAGATTGGAGGCCATGACCACGACCCAGCACGACACCCGCCACGAGATCCCGACCCGCCTCGACGTCGACGCCGCCGCGCCGTCGTTCAGCAAGGCGATGAGCCACCTCGACACCACCGCCACCCGCGAGCTCGACCGCGTCGGCTTCCCGGCCGGACTCCGCGAGCTGGTGCGTCTGCGCGCCTCGCAGATCAACGGCTGCGCCTACTGCGTCGACACCCACAGCACGGATGCCGCCTCCGCCGGCGAGTCGGCACAGCGGATCAACGCCGTCGCCGTCTGGAACGAGTCGCCCTTCTTCACCGAGCGTGAGCGTGCCGCACTCCGGTTCACCGACGTCGTCACCCGCGTCGCCGAGACCCACGTACCGACCGAGGAGTACGACGCGGTCGCGGCCCACTGGTCACCCGACGAGGTCGGCGCTCTGCTGTCGCTGATCGTCACCATCAACGCCTGGAACGCCCTCGCGGTCGCCAGCCGTGCCTGGGAGCCGGTCCTGGCCGACTGACCCGGGCCGGATCCGTTCCCCGCCGTGGACCTCCACGTCTCCCTCGACGGTCCGGGCGACCGGGTCGCCCGGATCTACGGTGAGCTGCGCGCGGCCGTCCTCGACCGCAGGCTGGTCGCGGGAGACCGGGTGCCGTCCACACGGGACCTCGCGCACCAGCTCGGGGTCGCGCGCGGCACCGTGACCGCGGCGTACGACCGGCTGATCGCGGAGGGGTTCCTCGAGCCCCGTCCGGGGTCGGGCACCTACGTCGCCGACGTGTCCCTGGATCCGCAGCAGAGCACCGGACGCCGGGCGCGGACCGGGGTCGTCCGGCCGCTCCCGATCTGGGACGTCGAGCCCGCGCAGTCGACGCCTCGCAACCGGCGCGTCCACGACCTGTCGATCGGACTCCCGGATCCCGCCCTCTTCCCGCTCGAGGTCTGGCGACGCCTGGTCTCCGCGCAGCTGCGTCGCTCGCGCCTGGAGGAGGCGACGTACGGCGGTCGCGGCTCGTTCCGGCTGCAGAGCGAGATCGCCCGGTTCCTGGGGTTGTCGCGCTCGGTCGTCGCGTCCGCCGACGACGTCGTGGTGACCGCAGGGGCGCAGCAGGCCCTCGACCTGGTGGCGAGGGTCCTCGTCGCACCGCGCAAGGTGGTCGCGGTCGAAGACCCGGGGTACGCCGTCGTGCACCGACTCCTCGAGACCCATCGCGCCACCCTCTGCGGTGTCCCCGTCGACCACGACGGACTCGTCGTCGACGCCCTCCCGGACTCGGCGCGACTGGTCTACGTCACGCCGTCGCACCAGTTCCCCACCGGGGTCTCGATGTCGCTGACGCGCCGTGCTGCGCTGCTGCGGTGGGCTGTCGAGCACGACGCGGTCGTGGTCGAGGACGACTACGACAGCGAGTACCGCTACACGCAGCAGCCGGTCGAGCCGCTGCAGAGCCTCGACCGGGACGGCCGCGTGATCTACGTCGGCACGTTCTCCAAGTCACTGCTCCCGGCACTGCGGACCGGGTTCCTGGTGCCTCCGCGGTCGTTGCTGCCGGCGCTGCGGGAGGCCAAGCGGGTGACCACGTGGGAGGGCGACCTGACCACGCAGGGTGCGCTCGCGGAGTTCCTCGCCGAGGGACACCACGCGGCGCACGTACGCCGGGCCACCCGGGTCTACCGCGACCGTCGAGCACTGGTGCTCGACGGTCTCGCTCGCCTCGACGACGTGCTCGACCTGGTGCCGTCCGTCGCGGGGCTGCACGTGAGTGCCCGGTTCCGCGACCAGACCACCGACGACCGCGCCGTGGCCGCCCGAGCCGGCGCACGCGGCGTACGCGTGGAGGCTCTCTCGGAGCGCTACCGCGAGCAACCGCCACGCCCCGGGCTCTCGTTCGGCTTCGGCGGCGTCGACGCGGAGGCGCTCCCGGACGCGATGCGACGCCTCGAGCAGGCCGTGCGCGGCTAGGTGTGCGCGGTCACGTGTGCGCGGTCAGGCGCTCGGCCCGACCTCGACCGGCTCGGACGGGGTGTAGTCGGGGTCGGCCGCGGGGGCGTCCGGGTTGTCGCCGGAGCCGGCCTGGGCCTGGTTGGACCAGTTCTCCAGCTCGCTCATCACCTGGCCGTGCTGGTCGACGCAGATCACCACCAGGTCGGCGGGGTTGGCGCGGGACAGGGCGTGCCGGACGGCCTCGATCTCGTCCAGCACCACCTCGACCTGCTTGCAGCGGGCACCGTCGGCCATCGCCTTCTTCACGCCCTCGGCCACCAGCGTCGACGTGTCGCCTCGCTGGCGCCGGCGCAGGGCGTCGTCCTCCCGGACGATGACGACGTCGAAGTGCTGGGCGGCGACGGTTCCGAGCTCGCGCATGTCCTCGTCGCGCCGGTCGCCGGCGGTGGCGATCACGCCGATGCGTGAGAGCTTCCCGAGCTCCGACACGGCCGACAGCGAGTCGCCCACGCGGTCGACGAAGTCGCCGAGCATCCGCATGCCCGGGGCGTTGTGGCAGTAGTCGACGATCACGTGCACGCCGTTGACCTCGACCTCGTTCAGGCGCCCGGGGGAGAGGTAGTAGTTGGTCGAGAATGTGCGCATCCCCTGGCGGATGTCGTGGAGCGGGGCACCGGCAGCGAACGCCGCGGCCGCGGCGGCCAGGGAGTTCTGCACGTTCATCCGGGCTCTGCCGCTGAACGTCGCCGGCAGCAGGTGGGTCCACGCCAGCTGCATCTCGCGACGGCCGTGCTTCACCACGATCATCTCGCCGCGGTCGGACGGGTTGAGCACGAGCGCCTTGCCGCCACGGCGGCAGTGGGCCTCGATCATCTCGCGCACCTCGGAGCCCGGCTCCTCCATCGAGAACCACACGACCTGGCCCGAGCACCGGCGCCGCATCTCGCGGACCAGCGGGTCGTCGGCGTTCAGCACGGCGTGGCCGTCGCGGGGCACCGCCTCCACGACGACGGCCTTGACGTCGGCGAGCTGCTCGACGGTGTCGATGCCGCGCATCCCGAGGTGGTCGGGCTGGACGTTGAGGACGACGGCCACGTCGTTGCGCTCGTAGCCGAGGCCCTCGCGCAGGATGCCGCCACGCGCCACCTCGAACACCGCGAAGTCGACGCGCGGGTTCTGCAGGACCATCCGCGCACTGCGCGGGCCCGAGGCGTCGGCCTTGATCAGCAGCCGCTCGTCGATGACGACGCCGTCCGTCGAGGTCATCCCGACCTTGCGGCCCATGCCCTTGAAGATGTGGCTGATCATCCGCGACGTCGTGGTCTTCCCGTTGGTCCCGGTGACGGCCACGATCGGGATCCGCGACGGCGCGCCCGGCGGGAAGAGCATGTCGACGACGGGCTTGGAGATGAACTGCGGCTCACCGATCGTCGGGTGGGTGTGCATCCGGAACCCCGGGGCGGCGTTCACCTCGCAGATCGCGCCGCCGGTGTCGCGCACCGGCTCGGTGATGTCCGGGCAGATGAAGTCGATGCCGGCGATGTCGAGCCCGATCATCCGGGCCGCCTCCTCGGCGATCTCGACGTTCTCCGGGTGTGCCTCGAAGGTGCGGTCGATCGAGATGCCGCCGGTCGACATGTTGCCGGTGAGCGCGAGCTTGACGGTCTCGCCCTCCGCCGGCACCGAGTCGAGCGTGTGGCCCTGTGCGGCCAGCACCTCCTCGGCGGCCGCATCCACCTTGATCCGGGTGAGGACCTTCTCGTGGCCGACACCGCGGCGCGGGTCGGCGTTCGTCAGGTCGACCAGCTCGCGGACGGATGCCCGGCCGTCGCCGGTGACCGACGCCGGCACCCGCTCGGCGATCGCCGCCATCCGGCCGTCGATGATCAGGCAGCGGTAGTCCTTGCCGGTCACCATCGACTCCACGATGCAGACGCCGCGACGCGACTGCTCCTCGGCGATCGGGAACGCCTCGCGCACGTCGTCTTCGTCCTGCAGGTTCAGGCAGACACCACGGCCGTGGTTGCCGTCGAGCGGCTTCACCACGACCGGGAACCCGATCCGGCGGGCTGCCGCGACCGCGCCGTCGACGCTGCGCACCGACTCCTGTTTCGGCACCGGGAGCCCTGCCGCGCCCAGCAGCTTGGTGGTGAGGTCCTTGTCGGAGGCGATGTCGACCGCGATCGAGCTGGTCTCGGAGGTCATCGTCGCCCGGATCCGCTTGGCGTGGACGCCCTGACCGAGCTGGACCAGGGAGTACTGGTTGAGCCGGATCCAGGGGATGTCGCGGCTGACCGCCTCGTCGACGAGGGCCTGGGTCGAGGGGCCGAACGCCGTACGCTCGGCGCGCAGGATGAAGCTCTCGAGCTCGCCGTCCCAGTCGAACTCCGGGTCGGCCTGGACGAGATGGTTGACCAGCCGGGCGGCGAGGCGCCCCGCCGCGAGCCCGACGTTCTCGTCGATGTAGCCGTAGATCACGTTGTACCGGCCCGGTTCGCCCTTGACCCCGCGGGTCTTGCCGCGGCGGAGGTCGTGACCGACCACCTGCTGGAGCGCGAGCGCGCAGTGCTCGGTGACGTGACCGAGCCAGGTGCCCTCCTGGAGCCGCTCCACGAAACCGCCCCTGCGGCCGCGTGAGCAGGAGTGCTGGGCGAGCCCGGGCAGCGCCTGGAGGAGGTGATCGGTGAAGCCGGGGAGCTTGTCGGTCGGGTACTGCTCGAGCCCGCCCAGGTCGACCACGAGGTGGATCGCCTTGTCGTACGACCAGATGTTCGGGCCGCGGTAGACGCGGGTCTCGACGATCTCGAGGTCGGGGGTCGGGCGTTCGCTCACCGGGGATCTCCGTCCTGCTCCTCGTGCTGGTCGTCGTGCGGGGCCTCGACGGTGCGGCCAGTCTTGCGGGGGGCGCGCTTGCGGGCCAGACGTCGGCGCAGGTGGGTCGGACCGACGTCGTCGGCCGCGATGTCGCGGGCCATCTGCCGCAGGTCTGCCTGGGCCTCGGCGAGCTCCGCAGCGTCGGCATCGGACACGTGCGGGACGTGGGGCAGCAGGGCCCGG
>Ga0268266_10001497_pt1 | contig 27614 bp, 23 predicted proteins | sample KBSS13metaG_FD_190356 | JGI IMG/M metagenome (GOLD analysis project Ga0268266, IMG submission 190356) | Switchgrass rhizosphere microbial communities from Kellogg Biological Station, Michigan, USA - KBS S1-3 metaG (SPAdes) (version 2) | ecosystem: Host-associated > Plants > Roots > Rhizosphere... | reverse complement strand
GGCTGGAAGCGCGAATGTGGAAGTTGCAAGGCCGAGCATTTCCCGCGCACCGATCCGGTCGTGATCATGTTCGTCAGCCTGGGCGACAAGGCGCTGCTCGGCCGGCAGAAGCAGTTCATGCCCGGCATGTATTCGTGCCTCGCCGGCTTTGTCGAAGCCGCAGAGACCATCGAAGATGCCGTACGCCGCGAGATTTTCGAGGAATCCGGCATTCGCGTCACCGACGTGAATTACTACATGACGCAGCCTTGGCCATACCCGTCATCGCTGATGATCGGCTGCACGGCGCGCGCAATCAGCGAGGACATCGTCGTCGACCGCGTCGAGCTTGAGGATGCGCGCTGGTTCGACCGCGCCGAACTGGCGCTCATGCACAAGCGTCAGCATCCCGATGGCCTGTTTGCGGCTCATCCGTTCGCCATCGCGCATCATCTGATCGGGCAATGGCTGCATGGCGACGGCAACAACGGCGCATCGGCATGATCCGGAAAAGTGGGTACCGGTTTTCCCTCGCGACAAACGCGGAACGCGTTTGCGCGGAGATCACGCCCAAACAAAGACATGCGATCATGATGCGGTTTCATCAAATCGCATCATGATCTCGCAGGGAACCGACGCCTGCCTGCCCGATTGACTGGAGACTTCAACGGACATGACGGGCCCACGCATGAACTTTCAGGATAAAAAGGCGCCGAAAATGCCACCCCGCATTCTCTGCATCGGCATGCCGGTGCGCGATCTCACCTTCCATACGCCGGGTGTTCCCGGACGCGGTTCCAAGGAGAACGCCACCGCATTCGACGAAATCTGCGGCGGCAACGCACTCAATGGCGCGATCGGTATCGTACGGCTTGGCGGTCGTGCCTCGATCTGCGGTCCGATGGGCGACGCCAAGGAAACATCGAGCCGCTTCATTTTCGACCAGATGGCGCATGAAGGCATCGAGACGAAACATCTCATCCACATGCCGGGACTGGTGACGCCGATCTCGGCGGTGATGATCGATCCTACCGGCGAGCGCACCATCGTGACCTTCCGCGATCCAAAACTGTGGCATGTGAAACTGCCCGACTTCGACACGCTGCTGGATGACTGCGCCGCCATCCTCACCGAGAGCCGCTGCGCCGAATTCTGCACCGAGCTCTGCGCCGAGGCCGTCCGGCGCGGCATTCCCGTGATCGTCGACGTCGATCGCGCCATGTCCTTGCGCGAAGGCCTGCTGAACGCCTCGACGCATCTGGTGTTCTCGAGCGAGCCGCTGCAGGAGACCGCAGATGTCACCGACGACGCCCAGGCACTGAAAAAGATTGCCAAACTGACCCCGTCGTTCCTGGCAGGAACGCGGGGCCCGAGGGGCACGATCTGGCTCGACGAGAAGGGCGAGATTCAGGAGACCCCGGCCTTCCCGGTGCATACCGTGGATACCCTCGGCGCCGGCGACGTCTTCCACGGCGCCCTCGCCCTCGCCATCACCGAGAAGCAGGAATTGCGGCAGGCGCTGCGTTTCGCCTCTGCCGCGGCAGCCCTGAAATGCACCCGCTTCGGTGGCGCTTTCGCTGCCCCGCAACGTGCTGAAGTTGAACAGCTTTTGAAGGATGGCAAGGTTGCAGACCGGGCCCCCGCTGGTCAATAAGTGGACTTGCTATAGAAGATTTTTCTATATATGAGGATATCAAACCTCATCTATGGAACATTTTTCTCATGACCGACCTAGCCGTTCAGCTCCCTGAAGCCAACCGCCGCCTAGATGCCATCGACCGCAAGATTTTGACCGTGCTGCAGGAGGACGCGTCCCTGTCGGTCGCCGAGATCGGGGACCGGGTCGGATTGTCGTCGACGCCATGCTGGAAGCGGATCCAGCGGCTGGAGGCCGACGGCGTGATCCTGCGCCGGGTCGCGCTGGTCGACCAGAACAAGATCGGGCTGGGCATTTCCGTGTTCGTCTCGGTCGAGAGCTCCGACCACTCCGAGGCCTGGCTGAAGACCTTTGCCGGCGCCGTCAGCGCCATGCCCGAGGTGATGGAATTCTACCGGATGGCCGGCGACGTCGACTACATGCTGCGCGTCGTGGTCGCCGACATGGCGAGCTATGACGTGTTCTACAAAAAACTGATCAGCGCCGTGCCGCTGAAGAACGTCACCTCGCGCTTTGCGATGGAGAAGATCAAGTCGGTGACCGCCCTGCCGGTGCCGGCGGCGTAGATTACCACCGCAATACTACGGAGCGGGTGCTTCACGGAACATTAGCCCTGTGTCCATAGACACAGGGGATGGGACGGAATGTCACACTCAGCCTCGGGTGGCCCGCATGGCTCAACGCCGTGCTGTTGCTGATCGCCAGCTTCATCGGCATCGCGGCACTGTCGTTACAAGCCCGCCCAGGCGCCGAAGTCGTGGCGGTCGCATTTCCCGTTTGGTGGGATTCTCAGCAAGCCTTTTCGGCCGCTGCTTCAGCCAATGCTGCCATCGTCCGCGTGACCGCCGTTCCATCGCTGCTGGTGGTGCGGCCCGACGGCGCTGAGGGATTATCACGGCTGCATGAGGCCGGGGCCTGGTTCGCGATCGATCCGCAAGCGATCGCTGCCTGTTTCACAAATCGAGCGGCCAGTTAGTAAATCGATCGGGGATCCGGAAATGACCATTGAGAGCGAAGATCTCGCCGCTTTGCGCGAAACCACCAGCAAGGCCCTGCTCGGACTGCTTTGGCTTCACGTCCCCATCGCGTTCGCCATCGGCATGATGCGCGATAATGGCTGGCTGGCGCCAACCGCATTGATGGCTGCGATGGCGATCGCGGCGACCGCATCCTGGGCCAGTTCGGGTAACGGTCCATCGACTCGCCTGACCGTCGCGATCGCGCTGATGGGCGGCGTTTCGGTGTTCGCCTATCAGCTTGCCGGACATCCCTGGCAGATCGATATGCATATGTACTTCTTCGCTGCGCTGGCATTTCTGGTGGCTTATTGCGACTACCGCCCGATCCTCGCCGGCACCGTCGCGGTCGCGCTGCATCATCTGGCGCTGAATTTCCTGCTGCCGGCGGCGATCTATCCCGGTGGCGCCGATCTCGGCCGCGTGGTGCTTCACGCTGTCATCCTGCTGATGGAGGCCGGCGTCCTGATCTGGCTGTCGTTCAAACTGTCGCATCTGTTCGAGGCGACGGCCGAGAAGACCGCCGAGGCCGAGGCGGCAAGCGCCGCCGAAGCCCGCGCCAATCGCGAGCGCATGGAAATCGAAAGCAGAACCAAGCAGGAGCGTGACGATGCGCGGCGTGAGCTCGCGGCCGGCTTCGAACGCAAGGTCGGAAGCATCGTCGAGGCGGTTGCGATTGCCGCAACGAAAATGCAAGGCCTGTCATCGACCATGAGCGGCAGCAATGCGGAAACGACACGCCAGACGGCCGCCGCTGCCACCGCCTCGAACCAGGCTTCCACCAATGTCGAGACGGTCGCATCCGCGACGGAAGAGCTCACCGCGTCGATCAACAGCATCGCCCAGCAAGTGACCCGTTCGGCGGAAATCGCGGCCAAGGCCGCAGGCGAAGCCCGCCGCACCAATACCGTGGTCGAGGGACTCGCCTCCGGTACCCAAAAAATCGGTGAGGTGGTGACACTGATCCAGAATATCGCTAGCCAGACCAACCTGCTCGCCCTGAACGCCACGATCGAGGCGGCGCGCGCGGGCGAGCATGGCAGGGGATTCGCCGTGGTCGCGAGTGAAGTAAAGGCGTTGGCCAATCAGACTGCCAAAGCGACGGAGGAAATCTCCGCGCAGGTGCAGGATATCCAGAACGCCACGGGCGAAGCCGTCAACGCCATCCAGATCATCGGCGGTACGATTGCCGAGATCGACCAGATATCAAGCCAGATCGCCGCCGCGGTCGAGCAGCAAGGCGCCGCGACGCAGGAGATAGCCGGCAACGTGCTGCAGGCGGCGAATGGCACCAAGGAAGTCAACGCCAACATCCACAGCGTGACGCAAGCTTCCGAGCAATCCGGCCGGGCGGCAGCAACCCTGCAGGAAGCCGCGAACGGATTGTCGTCGCAGTCCGGGCACCTGAAGGCCGAAGTCGACAGCTTCCTCAATTCGCTGCGCGTTGCGTAAGCGTTCGAGTTGTCATCCCCGCGAAGGCGGGGATCCAGTACGCCGCGGCTTCTCGGCGAGATCATTGAAGTCTCTGGAATACTGGATCCCCGCCTTCGCGGGGATGACGGGCACGTTGTACGAACGTCGCGCGATCAAATCTTCTGATTATACGCGCCGACTTCGGGATGCGTGCGCAGCACGGAATCCATCGCCTCGAACATGTCGCGCATCCGCTGCTCGCTCACCGGGCTCTCGACCACCACGACAAGCTCCGGCTTGTTGGATGACGCCCGCACCAGGCCCCAGCTGCCATCCTCGACGGTGACCCGCACGCCGTTGACAGTGACGAGATCGCGGATCTTCTGGCCCGCAACCTTGTCACCCTTTTTTTGCAGCGCCTCAAAATGCTTCACCACGGCGTCGGCGACGCCGTATTTGGTTTCGTCGGCGCAATGCGGCGACATCGTCGGCGACGACCAGGTCTTTGGCAGCGCGTCTTTCAGGTCGGCCATCGACTTGTCCGACGCGCGGTCGAGCATCTCGCAGATCGCGATCGCCGAGACCAGGCCGTCGTCGTAGCCGCGGCCGAACGGCTTGTTGAAGAAGAAGTGGCCGGACTTCTCGAATCCCGCCAGCGCGCCCATCTCGTTGGTGCGGCGCTTCATGTAGGAATGGCCGGTCTTCCAATAGGCGACCTTGGCGCCCTGCTTTTGCAGCACCGGGTCCGTCACGAACAATCCGGTCGATTTCACGTCGACGACGAACTGCGCGTCCTTGTGGATCGCCGACATGTCGCGCGCCAGCATCACGCCGACCTTGTCGGCGAAGATTTCCTCACCGGTATTGTCGACCACGCCGCAGCGGTCGCCGTCGCCATCGAAGCCGAGGCCCACATCGGCCTTGTGCGCAAGCACCGCGTCGCGGATCGCGTGCAGCATCTCCATATCTTCGGGGTTTGGATTGTATTTCGGAAACGTGTGGTCGAGTTCGGTGTCGAGCGGAATGACCTCGCAACCGATCGCTTCCATGACCTGCGGCGCGAACGCGCCTGCGGTGCCGTTGCCGCAGGCGACCACGACCTTCAGCTTGCGCTTCAGCCTCGGACGCTGGGTGAGATCGGCAATGTAGCGCGCCGGAAAATTCTCGTGGAATTGATAAGAGCCGCCGGCCTTGTTGTCGAACTCGGCGTTGAGCACGATTTGCTTCAGCCGCGTCATCTCGTCGGGGCCGAAAGTGAGCGGGCGATTGGCGCCCATCTTGACGCCGGTCCAGCCATTGTCGTTGTGCGACGCGGTCACCATCGCGACGCAGGGCACGTCGAGATCGAACTGCGCGAAATAAGCCATCGGCGTCACCGCCAGCCCGATATCATGCACCTTGCAGCCCGCCGCCATCAGGCCGGAAATCAGCGCGTATTTGATCGAGGCCGAATAGCCGCGGAAATCGTGACCGGTGACGATCTCCTGCTTGACGCCGAGTTCCTTGATCAGCGCGCCGAGCCCCATGCCCAGCGCCTGAACGCCCATCAGGTTGATTTCTTTCTCGAACAACCATCGCGCGTCATATTCGCGAAAGCCGGTTGCCTTCACCATGGGTCCGGATTCGAACGCATAGGTATTCGGAACCAGCGCGGATTTGGGCTTCGGGAACATGGGCTGCCTGTCATTGGAAATGCATAAGGGAACACCGCAGCCTTAGCGAATACGCCGGGCGGGCGATAGGCGGGATTGGCGCCTTGTGGCAACAAATTAAGGCAGATTGGTAACCGGTAAACCTTACTGCTCCAGCACCAGCCGGCCGTTGGCATATTCGAAGCGTTTCAGCTTCGACAGGAACGAGAGGCCGAGCAGGTTCTCCGACAGGGCTTCGTCCGGCAGCACGACCGCGTCAACGTCGCGCACCACGAGACCGCCGAGTTCGATCATGGCGAGCCGCGTGCGCGCCGCCTTGATGGTACCATTGGCGGTGGTGACCGTTGCATTGTAGTCGCTGCGCGAGGGACGCAGGCCGAACCGCGCCGCACTCTTTTCGTTCAACGCCACCAGCGAGGCGCCGGTGTCGACCATGAAGTCGATGCGCTGGCCATCGATGCGGCCGCCGGTCTGGAAATGGCCGCGGGCGTCGCGGGGAATGTCGAGGCTGCGGCCGGAGGCCTGTGCGACCGTTTGCTCGGGCAGTTTTGTCGGCGCTGCGCTGGCGGAGGCCGGCGCCGCCGACATCCTGTCCGCCATCTGCGCCATGTAGGTGCCGAGGCCGACCAGGACGGCGGCAATAATCATCAGGTTACGCATTACGCCACACTCGATTGCCAGACCGCCGATAACACCACGCCAGGCGCCAAGCCGCGACTTAACAGAGGCGGCCAAGGCGGCCATTTTGACGAAAAGGATGAGCGAAGGGTTAACGCTGTCTCGTGAACCTCGCCCCGCTTGCGGGGAGAGGTCGGATTGCGAAGCAATCCGGGTGAGGGGGTACAAGTCTATCGGTAAATCGCGTCGGGTGGAGAGAGCCCCTCACCCCAACCCTCTCCCCGCTAAAGCGGGGAGAGGGAGTAAGTCACGTCCCGCGCGGCTTGACCCGTCGGGTCGGCAGCGCGGTTCCCGGGTCTTCCGGCCACGGGTGGCGCGGATAGCGGCCGCGCAGATCGGAGCGCACGGCCGCATAGCTGCCGCGCCAGAAGCCGGGAAGGTCGCGCGTCACCTGCACCGGGCGCTGCGCAGGCGACAGCAATTCCAGCACCAGCGGCACCGCGCCCTTGGCGATCGAGGGATGGGCGTTGAGCCCGAACAATTCCTGCAGGCGGACCGCGATGGTCGGGCCCTGCTCGGCCTCGTAATCGATCGCCAGCATGGTGCCGGTCGGCGCTTCGAAATGCGTCGGCGCCTCGCGCTCCAGCCGCGCGCGCAGCTCCCACGGCAATAGTCCGATCAGCGCATCGGAGAGATCGCCGGGGGAAAGCTCCTTCAGCGAGGTCTTGTCGTAGAGAACGGGCACCAGCCAGTTCTCGCCGTCGGCCGCGAGCGCCGCATCGGACAGATCGGGCCAGCTATCGCCTTCCGCCTTGCGCAGGAACATCACGCGGTCGCGCCATTGCTTCAGGGATTTCGACCATGGCAGCTTGTCGAGCCCGGCGGCGACCAATCCCGCGGCGAATATGCGCGCCGTGTCGGCTGAAGGCGACAGCGCGACCGGCGCTTCCGACAGCGTGATCGCGTGCAGCGTCCGCTTGCGGCGCGCGCGCAGCGCCATCGCGCTGCGGTCGAACGAAATCTCTTGCCTGTCCTCGATCTGATCGGCAAAGCGCGTTTCGATATCTTCTTGCGCGATCGGCGCTGCCAGCAGAATCCGTCCCTGGGCCGCTGTGCCGGTCAGTTCGGCAACCGCGATGTAAGGCGCGCGGGCCAACGACGAGGTCTGCTCGACGGCCGCGCCGCGGCCATTGGCAAGCACGAAGCTACCGTTGCCGCGATTGCGCGCGACGCGGTCGGGAAAGGCCAGCGCCAGCATGATGCCAGTGGAGGGCGAGATGTCTTCGCCAGGCGGCCCTTCCGTCGTCGCCACCTGCTGGGCCCAGCGCTGCGCGAGACTGCGGGCGCTGGAAGCGCGTGGCGAGCGGTCGCGGCGGAACTGGTCGAGCCTGACATCGAGATCGACGCTGTCGCCGCCGAGGCCGCGCTCGGTGAGGACGGCGGCGATGTCGGCCGCCTCCTCGCCCGCCCCCAACCGATGCGAATCCACGATCATGCGCGCCAGCCGTGGCGGCAGCGCCATCGCGCGGAGGCTCTGGCCTTCGGCGGTGATGCGGCCGTCGCTATCCAGCGCGCCGAGTTCGCCAAGCAGGCTGTTGGCTTCCTTCAGCGCGGGTGCCGGCGGCGGATCGAGAAACGCCAGCGTGGCGGGATCGCGAACACCCCACTGCGCGAGATCGAGCACCAGCGAGGAAAGGTCGGCGGAAAGAATTTCAGGCTGAGTATAGGCCGCAAGCGAAGCGGTCTGCGGCTCGTCCCACAGCCGATAGCACACGCCGGGCTCGGTGCGGCCGGCGCGGCCGCGGCGCTGGTCGACTGCGGCACGCGAGGCGCGCATGGTTTCCAGGCGGGTCAGGCCGATGTCAGGCTCGTAGCGCGGCACCCGCGCCAGGCCGGAATCCACGACAATGCGGACGCCCTCGATGGTCAGCGAGGTCTCGGCGATCGAGGTTGCCAGCACCACCTTGCGTTGGCCCTTCGGCGCCGGCGCGATGGCGCGGTCCTGCACGGCGGCGTCGAGCGCGCCGAACAGCGGGACGATCTCGACATCAGCATCATGGACCCGCTCAGCGAGAAAATTCTGCGTGCGGCGGATTTCGGCAGCACCCGGCAGGAACGCCAGCACCGAGCCGGGATCGGCGCGCAGCGCGGTGGCGATCGCATCCGCCATCTGCCGCTCGATCGGCGCATCCGCCTTGCGGCCGAGATAACGCGTCTCCACCGGAAAGGCGCGGCCTTCGCTCGCAACAACCGGCGCGTCGCCGAGCAATTTGCCGACCCGCGCGCCGTCAAGCGTCGCCGACATCACCAGGATGCGCAGGTCTTCGCGCAAACCCGTTTGCGCATCGCGCGCCAGCGCCAGGCCCAGATCGGCATCGAGCGAACGCTCGTGAAACTCGTCGAACAGCACGGCGGCGACGCCCGACAGTTCGGGATCGTCGAGAATCTGCCGCGAGAAAATTCCTTCGGTAACGACCTCGATCCGCGTCGCGCGCGATATTTTCGAGCCGAAGCGGACGCGGTACCCGACAGTCTCCCCTGCCCGCTCGCCAAGCGTCCGCGCCATGCGCTCGGCGCTGGCGCGGGCCGCGATCCGCCGCGGCTCCAGCATGATGATCTTTCTTCCTTCCAGCCACGGCGCGTCGAGCAGCGCCAGCGGCACCCGCGTGGTCTTGCCGGCGCCTGGCGGCGCCACCAGCACGGCGGCATTGTTTGCCGTCAGCGTGCGCCCGAGTTCATCGAGCACCGCGTCGATCGGCAAAGGGGTGTCGAAGCTGCGGGGCAAATATGGCTCGCGTCATTGGTGCTCTTCCCCTCTCCCCTTGTGGGAGAGGGTGGATCGAATGAGCTTCAGCTCATTCGAGCCGGGTGAGGGGTTCTCTCCACGAGTGAACCTCTCACATTTGGACTCGTGGATAGAACCCCTCATCCGGCGCTTCGCGCCACCTTCTCCCACAAGGGGAGAAGGGAAGGAAGCGTTTACCTCGCCGACCGCCCGACACTGTCATACGTGAAGCCATGGGCGGCCATGTCATCAGCACGATAAATGTTGCGCAAGTCCACCACGACGGGCTGCGCCATCTCGCTCTTGATTCGGTCCAGATCGAGCGCGCGGTATTGCACCCACTCGGTGACGATCACCATGGCGTCCGCTCCCTTCACGCACTCATAGGGGTCGTCGCAATATTCAATGTCGGGCAGTTCCTTGCGCGCCTGGTCCATGCCGACCGGATCGTGCGCGCGCACCCTGGCACCCATGTCGAGCAGGCCAGTGACCAGCGGGATCGACGGCGCCTCGCGCATGTCGTCGGTATCCGGCTTGAAGGTGAGGCCGAGCACGGCGACGGTCTTGCCGCGCAGGCTGCCGCCCGCCGCGTTGGAAACTTTTCGCGCCATCGCGCGCTTGCGGTTGTCGTTGACGCCGAGCACCGCCTCGACGATCCGCAGTTGCACGTCGTGATCGAGCGCGACCTTGACCAGTGCGCGGATGTCCTTGGGAAAACACGAGCCGCCAAAGCCCGGGCCGGCATGCAGGAACTTCGTGCCGATGCGGTTGTCGAGGCCGATGCCGCGCGCCACTTCCTGCACGTCGGCGCCGACCTTTTCGGAAAGATCCGCCATCTCGTTGATGAAGGTGATCTTGGTGGCGAGAAACGCGTTCGCCGCGTATTTGATCAGCTCCGCCGTGCGCCGCGCCGTGAACATCAGTGGCGCCTGGTTGAGCGACAGTGGCCGGTAGACGTCGCCGAGCACCTTGCGCGCGCGCTCGTCCGAGGTGCCGACCACGATACGGTCAGGGAATTTGAAGTCGCGGATCGCGGCGCCTTCGCGCAGGAATTCCGGATTGGAGGCGACCACCACATCGGCCGAGGGATTGGCTTCGCGGATCAGGCGCTCGACCTCGTCGCCGGTGCCGACCGGCACCGTCGATTTGGTGATCACCACCGTGAAGCCTGACAGCACAGCCGCGATCTCGCGCGCGGCGGCGTACACGTAAGTCAGGTCGGCATGTCCGTCGCCGCGCCGCGAGGGGGTGCCGACCGCGATGAACACGGCGTCGGCTTCCGCGACCGGCGCGGTGAGGTCGGTGGTGAAATCCAGCCGCTTGGCCTTGACGTTGGAGGCGACCAGCGCATCGAGCCCGGGCTCGAAGATCGGGATCTCGCCTCGGCGCAGGGCTTCGATCTTGCCGGCGTCCTTGTCCACGCAGGTGACCTGGTGGCCGAAATCGGCGAAGCAGGCGCCGGAGACCAGCCCCACATAGCCCGTGCCAATCATGGCGATTCGCATGAAAACAGTCCGTATCTGATGGTTAACGCCGATCCCGATTTGCGGGCGTCTTAGAGCATTTTTCGGCAAAGGGGAAACCGGAAAAGCGCCCGATCCCGGCATGTCATTTGTATGAATAAAGGAGAAAGCAACGTATCGGGCCGAAGATGCGGCCGCGTCGCACCGAAGAGGGACACCGATGATCTTAAACGGCACATCCGCCGGACCTGAGCGTTCCACCCGCATCGACTGGGTGGACTACGCCAAGGGCATCTGCATCGTCATGGTGGTGATGATGCATTCGGTGCTGGGGGTGGAAAAGGCGGCCGGCGACACCGGTTTCATGCATGCGTTCGTCATGTTCGCGCAGCCGTTCCGGATGCCGGATTTCTTCCTGATTTCAGGCCTGTTTCTCGCCGTCGTGATCGACCGCGACTGGCGCACCTATCTCGATCGCAAGGTCGTGCACTTCGCTTACTTCTACGTGCTGTGGATGACGATACAGTTTGGCTTCAAGGCACCTGGCTTCGCCGCCGAAAACGGCTGGCGCCATGTCGGCTTCCTGTATCTGGAATCCTTCGTCGAGCCGTTCGGCACGTTGTGGTTCATTTATCTGCTGCCGATTTTCTTTGTCGTCACAAAACTGTCACGCAGCATCCCCGCCATGCCGGTCTGGCTCGTCGCCGCGGCGCTCGAGACGGCGCAAATCGCGACCGGCTGGACGGTGATCGACGAATTCTGCGCCCGCTTCGTCTATTTCTATTCCGGCTATCTGTTTGCTTCCTACGTGTTCGCGCTGTCGGATCGGTCGCGGGCAAAGCCGGCGCTGGCTTTGATTGGATTGGCGTTGTGGGCGCTCATCAATGGCGGCCTCGTGATGTCGGGCGTCAGCCATTGGCCGCTGATCTCGCTGGCGCTCGGCTTCGCAGGTGCCGGCGCCATCATCGTAATGGGCACGCTGCTGGCGCGGATGCGGTGGCTCAATTTCCTGCGCACTTGCGGCGAGCATTCCATCGTCATCTATCTCGCCTTCTTCCTGCCGATGGCGATGACCCGAACGCTGTTGCTGAAGACCGGCCTGATCACCGATATCGGGACGATTTCCCTGATCGTGACCGTTGCGGGCGTTGCCGGCGCAGTGGTGATCTGGCGGCTGGCCTTGGCGCTGCGTGCCGACTTCCTGTTCGAGCGCCCCGCCGCATTCTGGATCGCACCGAAAAAGGCCGCGCCTGCGCTGCAGCCGGCGGAGTAAGCCGAGGTCCTGTAGCCCGGATGAGCGAAGCGATATCCGGGGCCGCTCCCTCGGTGAGCGACGGCTGCAACAGCGTTCCCGCATGTCGCTTGCGCTCATGCGGGCTACAATACCTTGCCCCAGACGGCAATTTGGCTGTGCGGTAGCGGCCAAAATCCTCCTCCCGAGGCTGTCAATCCGCGCAAAAATCCCTAAATTTCGGCCATGCCGAAATCAGCCCCCAAAGCCACCGCGAAACCCGTTCCCTCCAAAACCCCTGCCAAGGCTGACGCGAAGGCGCCAGCCAAGCAATCGGGCAAGGGCGACCATGTGTTCCTGGTCGACGGTTCCTCCTACATTTTCCGCGCCTATCACGCGCTGCCGCCACTGAACCGCAAATCCGACGGGCTGCAGGTCAACGCCGTGCTCGGCTTCTGCAACATGCTGTGGAAGCTGCTTCGCGACATGCCCGAGGATGACCGGCCGACGCATCTGGCGATCATCTTCGACAAGTCCGAGATCACGTTCCGCAACAAGCTCTATCCTGATTACAAGGCGCACCGGCCACCGGCGCCGGATGATCTGATCCCGCAATTTGCGCTGATCCGCGAAGCGGTACGCGCGTTCGACCTGCCCTGCCTGGAGCAAGTCGGCTTCGAGGCCGACGATCTGATCGCGACCTATGCACGGCTGGCCGGCGAGCGCGGCGCGACCACCACCATCGTCTCCTCCGACAAGGATCTGATGCAGCTCGTGACCGACAAGGTCACGATGTACGACACCATGAAGGACCGCCGTATCGGCATTCCCGAAGTGATCGAGAAATTCGGCGTGCCGCCGGAGAAGGTCGTCGAGGTGCAGGCGCTGGCCGGCGATTCCACCGACAACGTGCCGGGCGTGCCCGGCATCGGCGTCAAGACCGCCGCGCAGTTGATCGTGGAATATGGCGACCTCGAACAGTTGCTGTTCCGCGCCGGCGAAATCAAGCAGCCGAAACGGCGCGAGTCCCTGATCGAGAACGCCGAGAAGGCGCGAATTTCCCGGCAGCTGGTGCTGCTCGACGACAAGGTCGATCTCGAAGTACCGCTCGACGACCTCGCAGTGCACGAGCCGGACGCACGCAAGTTGATCGCCTTCCTCAAGGCGATGGAGTTCTCCACCCTCACCCGCCGCGTCGCCGAATATTCACACGTAGACCCGGCCGACGTGGAGGCCGATGCGGGCAACAAGAGCGGTGCCAGTGTTTTCGCGGTGCCGCCATCCGGCGAGAAGCCGGAAGGCTATGCCGAGGGCGCGACACTGTTCGATGCGCCCGGCTCCTCTTCCGCTGTGCCCTCGAGCAAGGGTAAAGCCGCGCAGGGCAAGGACGCCGACAAGCAGGACAAGGCCGCCAGCCCGAAGGGCACGCCGATCTCGCTTGCTGCGGCACGCGAGGAAGCCGCGCGAAAACTGCCGGTCGATCGCAGCAAATATCAGACCATCCGTAACCTGAATGAACTCAGGGCGTGGATCGCGCGCGCCTACGACGCCGGTCGCTTCGCGATCGACGCCATGGCGAACTCCGAGGATCCGATGCAGGCCGACATCTGCGGCATTGCGCTGGCGCTGGCGCCGAACGACGCCTGCTATGTGCCGCTTGCCCACCGGCAGTCCGGCGACGGCGCGGGCCTGTTCGACGCCGGGCTCGCGCCGGACCAGATCAAGGCAAGCGACGCGCTCGCGGCGCTGAAACCGCTGCTGGAATCATCCGGCATCCTCAAGATCGGCTTCAACATCAAGTTCAACGCCGTGATGCTGGCGCAGCACGGTATCACCGTGCGCAACATCGACGACGCCCAGTTGATGTCGTATGCGCTCGACGCCGGGCGCAACTCGCATGCGCTGGAGTCGCTCGCCGAACGCTGGTTCGGCCACGCGGTGGTCAATTATGGCGAGATGATCGGCAGCGGCAAGAACAAGCTAACTTTCGATCAGGTGCCGATCGACAAGGCGACCGCCTATTCGGCCGAAAGCGCCGACGTGATCCTGCGGCTGCAACGCGTGCTGAAGCCGCGGCTCGCCGCCGAACACATGACGACGGTCTATGAAACGCTGGAACGGCCGCTGGTCAGCGTGCTGGCGCGGATGGAACGGCGCGGCATCTCGATCGACCGGCAGGTGCTGTCGCGACTGTCGGGCGATTTCGCCCAGACCGCGGCGCGGGTCGAGGCCGAACTGCAGGAGATCGCGGGCGAGCCGATCAATGTCGGCAGCCCCAAGCAGATCGGCGACATCATCTTCGGCAAGATGGGAATAACCGGCGGCACCAAGACCAAGACCGGCGCGTGGTCGACCTCGGCGCAGATCCTCGACGAACTCGCCGAGCAGGGTCATGAGTTTCCGAAGAAGATTCTGGAATGGCGGCAGGTGTCGAAGCTGAAATCGACCTATACCGACGCGCTGCCGGAATATGTCCATCCGCAGACCCACCGCGTCCACACCACCTACGCACTGGCCGCGACCACCACGGGGCGACTGTCGTCGAACGAGCCGAACCTGCAGAACATCCCGGTGCGTACCGAGGACGGCCGAAAAATCCGCCGCGCCTTTATCGCGACGCCCGGCCACAAGCTGGTGTCGGCGGATTATTCGCAGATCGAACTACGGCTCCTGGCCGAGATCGCCGACATCCCTGTGCTGAAACAAGCATTCCGTGACGGGCTCGACATTCACGCCATGACGGCCTCCGAAATGTTCGGTGTGCCGATCAAGGACATGCCAGGCGAGGTGCGCCGCCGGGCAAAGGCGATCAATTTCGGCATCATCTACGGCATCTCGGCGTTCGGTCTCGCTAACCAGCTCGGCATCGCGCGCGAGGAAGCCTCGGCCTACATCAAGAAGTACTTCGAACGCTTCCCCGGCATCCGCGCCTATATGGACGAGACGAGGGAATCATGCCGCAGGAACGGCTATGTCACCACGCTGTTCGGCCGCAAGATGTACTACCCTGATATCAAGGCCTCCAACGCCTCGGTTCGTGCCTTCAACGAGCGCGCATCGATCAACGCCCGCCTGCAAGGCACCGCCGCCGACATCATCCGCCGCGCCATGATCCGCATGGAAGACGCGCTGGCCGAGAAGAAGCTCTCGGCCCAGATGCTCCTGCAGGTGCACGACGAACTGATCTTCGAGGTGCCCGACAACGAGGTGGCGGCAACGCTGCCGGTGGTGCAGCACGTGATGCAGGACGCGCCGTTCCCGGCGGTGCTGCTCTCGCTGCCGCTGCAGGTCGACGCACGCGCCGCGAATAACTGGGACGAGGCGCATTAGCCACGCCGTCATCGACAGAAATGTCCTCGGAGCAATGTACGAAATGACATCGCGGCCTAACGCACGTTAGAAAAACGCGCATTCCTCCCGCGAGTCTCCCATGCCCCACACGTCAACGCTGCTCGGTTTTGCGCTGGTCTCGCTCGGCATCGTGCTGACGCCGGGGCCGAACATGATTTACCTGATTTCGCGCTCGCTTACGCAGGGACCAGCGGCCGGGATCGTATCGCTCGGCGGTGTCGCGCTCGGCTTTGTGTTCTACATGCTGTGCGCGGCGTTCGGCATCACCGCGCTGCTGCTCGCGGTGCCCTATGCTTACGACGCTCTGCGGTTCTCCGGCGCCGCCTATCTGCTTTGGCTGGCATGGCAGGCGGTCAAGCCGAACGGGCGCTCGCCGTTTCAGGTGAAGAAGCTGCAGATCGATAGCCCGCGCAAATTGTTCGCGATGGGGTTCGTCACCAATCTGCTCAATCCGAAGATCGCGATGCTGTATCTGGCGTTGCTGCCGCAGTTCATCGATCCCGCTGTTGGCAGCGTGCTGACGCAATCGCTGACGCTGGGCTCGATCCAGACTGTGATCAGTGTCAGCGTCAATGCGATCATCGCGCTCGCCGCAGGTTCGATCGCGCGCTTTCTCGGCACGCGGCCGACATGGCTATTGCTGCAGCGCTGGCTGATGGGAACGGTGCTGACGGGGCTTGCGGTGAAGATGGCGTTCGAGGCGAAGCGGGCGTGAGACCGGTTTCTCTCCAAGTCCACCGCTGTCATCGTCCGGCTTGACCGGACGACCCAGTATTCCAGAGCACGTGGTTTGATGCGCAACTCGTGCCGCATCGACCACTTCACTCCGTCGGAAAGGCCGCGGCGTACTGGGCGGATTCGCCCGGTCAAGCCGGGCGACGACAGCTGTGAGTGGCCGAGAATCTCAATCCAGCTTCGCTTCCATGCCGCGCTTGGTCGCCGGGCGGGCCATCAGCGCGTTATACCAGCGCTCGACGTTCGGAAAATCCTTCAAGTCCACCTTGTGGCGTGGGTGGCGCCAGGCCCAGCCGAGAATGGCGAAGTCGGCAACCGATAACGCGTCGGCGACGAATTCGCGGTCGGCCAGCCGGCGGTCGAGCACACCATAGAGCCGGCGCGTCTCGGCCATGTAGCGCTTCAGGCCGTAGGCGCGATCGGTTTCATTCTCCAGCGCGATGAAATGGTGCACCTGGCCCGGCATCGGGCCAAAGCCGCCCATCTGCCACATCAGCCATTCATAAACCGGGATACGCTCGGCCAGCGGCTTCGGCAGGAACTTGCCGGTCTTCTCGCCGAGATAGAGCAGGATCGCGCCTGACTCGAAGATGCTAACCGGCTTGCCGCCAGGGCCGTCGGGATCGACGATTGCGGGAATCTTGTTGTTCGGGCTGATCTTGAGGAAGCCGGGCGCCATCTGCTCGCCCTTGCTGATGTTCACCGGGATCAGCTTGTAGGGCAGCCCCATTTCCTCCAGCGCGACCGAGATCTTGCGGCCGTTCGGCGTGTTCCAGGTGTGCAGTTCGATGGTCATTGACGGTTTCCCCCCACTAAGGCTTGGGGTCTCCGTACCCCGGAACCTCCGGGCCTTACAACCCGTGCTTTCCACGGGGCGCCCCTGCGAAAGCAGGACGCATGCGCCGCTGTTGACGGCACGCGATCAGCGCTGGAATGTGCCCTGCAGCGCCGATAGATTGCGCCCGCCTCAAACCCCGGAAACAACGCCTTGTCCAAATCCGCCTCCCGCGCCCGCCTCGCCGAGATCATCCGCAAGCGTTCGTTCGGGCGCGGCGAGATCACGCTGGCCTCGGGCCGCAAGAGCGACTTCTACTTCAACCTCAAGCCGACCATGCTCGATCCCGAAGGTGCCGCGCTGCTGGCCGAACTCACGTATGAAGCGCTGAAGGACGACAACCTCGATTTCGTCGGCGGGCTAGAAATGGGCGCAGTGCCGCTGGCGGGCGCGATCGCGCAGCTCTCCTGGCTCAAGGGGCACCCGATCGCCGCGTTCTTCGTGCGCAAGAAGCCGAAGGAGCACGGCGCCCGCCTCGCGGTGGAGGGCTTGGCCAAGGGCGAGACCCTGCAAGGCAAGCGCATCGTCATCGTCGAAGACGTCACCACGACCGGCGGTTCGGCGCTGAAGGCGGTCGAGGCCGTGCGCGAAGCCGGCGGTGAGATCGTGCTGGTGCTCACCATGGTCGACCGCGAGGAAGGCGCGACCGAAAACTTCGCCGAGGCAGGGCTGGAGTTTCGTTCGCTCTACAAGGCCGGTGAGTTCTTGAAGGCGTGAGTGCGGTCGTTCCACACTGCCGTCAAGCCCGGCCATCACGTAGCAAGAGCGCGACCGTTTCGCTCCACATTTCTTTCCACGCCTCCGACCTCCGAACACCACTCATTTACCATCCCCCGTTAAGGTTACCCGAACTGAAGCGTTAGCGCTTCAGCGCGTTGGTTGCGTGGGGTGGAGTTGGCGTTGCGTACAGAGTTGGCTTTTTCGCGCAGGCGGCGCCGCGCGACATTTGTGGCCGCCGCGACCCTTGCAGGCGCGCTTGTACTCGTGCCCGGCAGCGTTTCGGCCGAGGGTCTGTTCGATTTCCTGTTCGGCGGCGTCCAGAAGCAGGCGCGTCAGGCGCCCGCGCAGGCAAACTTCTTCTCCGATCCGTTCGGCGTCAATCAAGCCGCCCATCCAGCGCCTGCGCCGCGCGTCGCGGGCTCCGGACCCGCCTTCTGCGTGCGAAGCTGCGACGGCAAGTATTTTCCGCTGACCATGCGCGGCAACGCCTCGCCGGTTCAGACCTGCCAGGCGTTCTGCCCGGCGAGCGTCACCAAAGTCTTCTACGGCAGCAGCATCGATAGCGCTGCCGCAGGCAATGGCGAGCGCTATGCCGACAGCGAAAACGCCTACGCCTACCGCAAGGCGCTGCGCGCCGACTGCACCTGCAACGGCCGAAGCCCGTCCGGGCTGGCGCCGGTCGATCTCACGCTCGACACCTCGTTGCGCTCCGGCGACGTCGTCGCCACCACCGACGGGCTGGTGGCCTATACCGGCGTTCGCTTGGGCACCGACCAGACGGCAGAGTTCACGCCCGTCGCCTCCTATCCCGGCCTCACGGCAGATGTCCGCGCCCGGCTCGGCGAGATGAAAGTGGCGCCGGTCAGCGCCGAGACGGTCGCGGCCAACGCGCCGCTTCCCGAGACGCGACGCGACGTCGAGCTGCCGACGGCCTCGATACCGAAGGCCGCTGCGCCGAAGCCGCTGAAACGGGTCGAAGTGAACTAGCCGATATCGTAGCCCGGATGAGCGCAAGCGACATCCGGGGCGGATCTCGCGCGCTCTCCCGGATATCGCTGCGCTCATCCGGGCTACGGGCTGCAGGGCGCGGACACAAAATATCGAAAACAACCCCATGCAAAGTAGAATGGGCTTGGGGCTCGCAGTCTCGTAGCCCGGATGAGCGCGGCGACATCCGGGGCTGATCTCGCACCTTTCCCGTATATCGCTTGCGCTCATCCGGGCTACGGCTACGCGACTGACGCCGGCACTACCGCCCGACGATGACGCCGATCACGTTGGGCGCCGACAGATATTTTTCCTCGATCGCCGCGCGCGCCGCGGCGCGGTTTTCCGGCGTCAGCAAGCCGCGCTTTTCAGCCAGGATCATCCAACAATAGCCCCACCAGTCGGTCAGCATGCCCTGGTCGTCGACCAGGTCGTAGCCCTGTTCGGCGGCAAAGATTCGCGCCTGCGCTTCATCGAGCGCGTCGAGAAAGGCATGGTCCGCGACCGAAAACAGCTCGTCGCTGAAATCGTCCGTGGTGTAACCCCATACCGACATGCAGACCGCGTTGAACTCGCGGTCGATGGCATCGTCGTCGACGAGCTGGCGGCGCGAGGCTTGGTGCAGGCGCGACAGCGACCGCGCGAAGTCGGCGATGCGGGTGAGAGCGAACTGATCGAAGGCGATGGTGGACATGTAGTCCTCACAAACTCGGATAGACCATAAATGTTGTGTCAGCGGTGTGCCGAATCACAATGATATATCAAACACTTGCTAAGTTGTTCTTAATTTGTTCTGGCGCTGCCGCAAAATCCTCCCTATCAGAGGTTAGTTTTCCGGCGACTGCTGCCAGGAATCGAAAAACGATGGACGGGACACAAGTCATCCAGATCCGGTCGCTGTTACTGGAAGCGGCCGACGCGATCGATCGCGCCAATGCGATCGTATCCACACTCGATAGCGACGACCGGGCCTTGTTGGCCACGCCTCTCGACGAGATATCGTCTGCCTTGCATTTCGAGCTGCTGCAGAAGCTCTATCTCCGCTACCCCGGGTTTACGGAGGAAGACGCTGGGGCGGCGCCAAGGCATGAACCGTCAGGATCAGGCGCCTCACATCGCCGACAACAGCCTGTCGCCGCAGGTGTTGGCGTAGAACCTTCCGCCGCACTGCCGCTTGATCGCCGCACAGCGCGCGGCCGGTGAAGCGCCTTGCGCGACACTGAAGGAGCAGCTCAGGCCGTCGGCGCTCCTGGCGGCCTTGCCGGCGGCGGCGCTGGTTGCGCTGATGCATACGACCAGCAACGCAGCGGTCGCGATCTCGATTGTCAATCTCATGGCAAGCCTCCCGCTCTGGCGGCACGGATTTACTTCGCGCACTGGCGGCCGGTCAGTAAAACCCGGCGATCCCACAGACTTTCTGACGCCAATTATATCACCAAAGCCCGCCTTCGGTGCCGCGAAATCGGCCCGGTCCTTGCATAAAATCATACCAGCGCAGCGCACAACATAGTCAGGCGTTTCGATTGCCGGACAAGGCGCGTATCTTGGTCATGAGTCTTCATTGCAGGGATTGACGTGTTGCAGGAACAATTTTCGGGAAATCCTCCGGCAAACTATCCGGCGTTGGGCCAGCCGATCGACGAGCTGGCGCTGGCCGAGATCAAGGGCGCGATCCTCGCCAAGCTCCGGCTTGCGATCGGCAAGGACGCCGGCATGGCGACCCGGCGCGACTGGTACAAGGCGGCGGCGCTGGCGCTGCGCGACCGCATTGTGCACCGCTGGCTGACGGCCGAAAAAGAGAGCTACGACGCCGGCAGCAAGCGGGTCTATTATCTCTCGCTTGAATTCCTGATCGGCCGCCTGTTCACCGACGCGCTGAACAATATGGGCCTGCTGCCGGTGTTCGAGGCGGCGCTCGGCGATCTCGGCGTCGGCCTTTCCGATTTGCGCAAATGCGAGCCGGATGCCGCGCTCGGCAATGGCGGCCTCGGGCGGCTCGCGGCGTGCTTCATGGAGAGCATGGCGACGCTCGCCATTCCCGCCATCGGCTACGGCATCCGTTACGATTTCGGCCTGTTCCGCCAGATCATTTCGCAGGGTTGGCAGCACGAATATCCCGACGAATGGCTGAGTTTTGGCAACCCCTGGGAATTCCAGCGCGCCGAGGTGGTCTATCACATTCATTTCGGCGGCCATGTCGATCATGTCGATGACCGCGGCCGTGACCGCGCGACGTGGCGGCCGTCGGAAACCGTGCAGGCCGTCGCCTACGATACGCCGATCGTCGGCTGGCGCGGCCAGCACGTCAACGCGCTGCGGCTGTGGTCGGCGCGCTCGCCCGATCCCTTGCGGCTCGACGTCTTCAACAGCGGCGATTACCTCGGCGCCGTCGCCGAGGAGGCGCGCGCGGAATCGATCTGCAAATTCCTCTATCCGAACGACGAGAGTCCCGCGGGGCGCGAGCTTCGGCTGCGGCAGGAATATTTCTTTGTCTCGGCTTCGCTGCAGGACCTGATCAAGCGGCACCTCGCTTCCGACGGCCAGTTGCGCAACCTCCCCTCCAAGGTCGCGGTGCAGCTCAACGACACCCACCCAAGCCTCGCCGTCACCGAACTGATGCGCATCCTGGTCGACCTGCACAATTTCCGATGGGACGAGGCGTGGAAGCTCACGGTGGCGACGCTGTCCTACACCAATCACACGCTGCTGCCGGAAGCGCTGGAGACCTGGCCGGTCGAACTGTTCGAGCGGCTGCTGCCGCGGCATCTCGAAATCATCTACCGCATCAACGCCGCGCATCTGGCGATGGCCGATGCGCGCTGCCCGGGTGACGTCGATTTCCGCGCCTCGGTGTCGCTGATCGACGAGAAGTCCGGCCGCCGGGTGCGGATGGGGCAACTCGCCTTCGTCGGCTCGCACCGCATCAACGGCGTCTCGGCGATGCATTCCGACCTGATGAAGGAGACCGTGTTCCACGATCTCAACCATCTCTATCCCGGCCGCATCACCAACAAGACCAACGGCATCACGTTCCGCCGCTGGCTGATGCTCGCCAACCCGAAGCTGACCGACCTGATGCGCGAGGCCTGCGGCGAGGCCGTGCTCGACGATTTCTCCCTGTTCGAGCGCCTCGAGGCCCGCGCCAGCGACAACGCGTTCCAACAGCGTTTCCGCGAGGTCAAGCATCACAACAAGCTGGCGCTGGCGCGGCTGATCGGCGAGCGCCTCAGCATCAAGATCGATCCGTCGGCGCTGTTCGATATCCAGATCAAGCGCATCCACGAATACAAGCGGCAATTGCTTAACATTCTCGAGACGATTGCGCTGTACCAGGCCATCAAGGACGAGCCGCAGCGCGACTGGGTGCCGCGGGTGAAAATCTTCGCCGGCAAGGCGGCGGCGAGCTATCGCTACGCCAAACTGATTATCAAGCTGATCAACGATGTCGCCGAAGCCGTCAACAACGATCCCGACGTCGCGGGAAGGCTGAAGGTCGTCTTCCTCGCCGACTACAATGTCAGCCTCGCGGAAGTGATCATTCCGGCCGCCGATCTCTCCGAGCAGATTTCGACCGCCGGCATGGAGGCCTCCGGCACCGGCAACATGAAGCTGGCGCTCAACGGCGCGCTCACCATCGGCACGCTCGACGGCGCCAATATCGAAATCCGCGACCATGTCGGCGCGGAGAACATCGCGATCTTCGGCATGGAAGCCGGCGACGTCGTGGTCCGGCGCAAGCAGGGGCTGGATGCGACGGACGTGCTCAGCCGCTCACCGCAGCTGGCACGGGCGATTACCGCCGTCGAAAGCGGCGCCTTCTCGCCCGACGATCCCGCCCGCTTTGCTTCCATCGGCCACGCGCTGCGCTATCTCGACCACTACATGGTCTCGGCCGATTTCGATTCCTACTACGCGGCGCAGCGCGGCATCGACGCGCGCTGGCAGGTGGTGCCGGCCTGGACCCGCGCCTCGATCCTCAACGTCGCGCGGATGCCGTGGTTCTCCTCCGACCGCACCATTCGCGAATACGCCGAGGAGATCTGGAACGTGCCGGTGCGCGCAGCCGCGCCGGAGGCCGGAGGCAGACGCCCAGCGCGGGGCGACGCGGTAATCCCGGTGGGCGCGAATCCATTACCTCTGGCGTCATTGAATTCGGCGAAATAGTCGCGATACTGCCTGCGACATTCACGACGTCATTGCGAGCGAAGCGAAGCAATCCATCTCGCCACGCAAAAGAAAGATGGATTGCTTCGTCGCGGAGCCTGTCATCGGGCGCGCATTCGCGCGACCCGTTGGCTCCTCGCAATGACGGAAATATGGGAATGCTGACCAAGATCCCTCATTTGTTCGACGACGCCACGCGGATCACCGCCGGCGATAGCTGTTGGCAGGGCAAGACCAGCCCGGATTACTGGGCCTTTGTCGGCCCGTTCGGCGGCTGCACGGCCGCGACCATCCTGCGGGCGCTGATCGACCATCCGCAACGGGCGGGTGATCCGCTGTCGCTGACCGTGAATTTCTGCGCGCCGATCGCCGAAGGCGCCTTCGATCTCGACGTCCGTCTGGTCAAGGCCAACCGATCGAGCCAGCATTGGTGCGTGGAGATGACGCAAGGCTGCGGCGACGTCGCTACGCTGGCGACCGCCGTGTTCGCCGAACGCCGTCCATCCTGGTCGCACCAGCAGGTGGCCTTTCCGAGTGCTGTGCCGTTTGAACAGGCGCGCCGATTTCCCAATACACCGATGACGTGGACCCACCAGTATGATTTCCGCTTCGTCGAGGGCGAGCCGAGCTTCTACGGCTCGCCGGCGTCCTCGCCGCTCGATGCTTTCTCAAAACAGTGGATCGGCGATCACGTGCCGCGAAAGATCGACATGCTGTCGCTGATGTCGATGTCGGACGCGTTCTTCGGCCGGGTGTTTCTGGCGCGCCGGGAACTGATCCCGTTCGGCACGGTTTCGATCACCACGTATTTTCACACGGCGGCCGAGGAACTCGCGGCCGAGGACATCACCCATCTGCTGGCGGTGGCCGACGCCCGGATTTTCCACAGGAGTTATGGCGATCAGCACGGCGAATTGTGGTCGCCTTCGGGACGCCTGCTCGCCACCACAACGCAAATCGCGTATTTCAAGGCGCAGTGAATCTCGGAGCGCCGCACCTCTCGTAGGGTGGGCAAAGGCGCGCTCGCGCCGTGCCCACCATCCATCGAAATCGTTCAGGCTGATGGTGGGCACGCTTTCGCTTTGCCCACCCTACAAACTTCGTCGGGAGCCGCTGATGTCCGAACCCGAAGCTGTCAAGCCGCGCATCGCCCTGCTCGGGATTCCCATCGAGATCGGGGCCTCGCAACCCGGAACCTTGATGGGGCCGGACGCGCTGCGCACCGCGGGCATCGGCCGCATCCTCGGTCAGCTCGGCTTTGCCGTCGAAGATCACGGCAACATGACGCCATCCGGCCTTGAGCCCGCTGAAGGATCGCCGCCGGCAAACGCCAAATATTACGGCGAGATCAAGGGATGGATTCGCGCGCTCAGCAAACGCTCCTTCCTGCTGGCGCGCTCCGGCGCGGTGCCCATCTTCATGGGTGGCGATCACTCGCTGTCGATGGGATCGGTGAACGGCGTGGCACGCTACTGGCGTGAAAAGGGCAGGCCGCTGTTCGTGCTGTGGCTCGACGCCCATGCCGACTACAACACGCCGCAGACCACGGAGACCGGTAACATGCACGGCATGTCGGCGGCGTTTCTGTGCGGCGAGCCCGGGCTCGACCGGCTGCTCGGCAAGGAGCCCCGCGCCTCGATCGGCCCTGACCAGCTCGACCTGTTCGGCATCCGCTCGATCGATCCCGAGGAGAAGAAGCTGGTGTTCGAGCGCCGCGTCGCGGTCGCCGACATGCGCGCGATCGACGAGTTCGGCGTCGCCGTCCTGATCCGCAAGGTCATCGAGCGCGTGCGGGCGCGGAACGGAGTTCTGCATTTGAGCTTCGACGTCGATTTTCTCGATCCCGCGGTTGCGCCGGGCGTCGGCACCACGGTGCCGGGCGGCGCGACCTATCGCGAGGCCCATCTGATCATGGAACTGCTGCACGATTCGGATCTGGTGCGCTCGGTCGATATCGTGGAGCTCAATCCATTTCTCGACGAACGCGGCCGCACCGCGCGTGTCGCCGTCGAACTGATCGGCAGCCTGTTCGGGCTGCAGATCACCGATCGGCGGACGCCGAGCAATGCGATGCTCGCGGGCAACAAATAGGCACGCCTGCCTCCACGCCGATCCGGGTTATCCGTCGGCGGAGTATCGAGGGATTACGTCGCATCGCCTGCGCGCTCCACAAGATGTGCACGCGAGGGCGCAGGGTCAAACCGATCGGCGAAATATTGTGTTTCGTTGGCCACGTGTCCGTCGCGGAATTCCATGATGCTCACCGCGTAGGATGGAATGCCGTCATAGGTCAGCACGAATTCGGTAACCCAGAGATCGCCGCCGCCGATAATTCGCCGGACCGTGAAACGCTTCTTGTTCGGCTGGAGAAACCGGCTCTGTTGAATGTTGTGCCGGCCGCGGATCCGCTCACCCGACTGCGGATAATCAAGCACCGCATCCTCGCGGTAGATTTCATGTTCGACGTTGAAATCGTTCGCGTCCGAGGCCTCCCAATGGCGCTGCAGCGCCGCCCGCACTTCTCGATCATCCATCCCGATCTCCCGCCTATGCACTCATGAGATCACACCTAATGCTGATCGAGGCTCATAACGACATGCACAAGGCAGCCATTCACGGTGCGCCCCGGCGGATGCGAGGATGACGACGTCGCGACGTGGAAGTCGCCGGCCTTCAGGTTGAGTTCGCCGAACGAGAGATCGCCCTCGATCACCAGCGACTGCTCTTCAGCATCGTGCGAATGCGGATGATAGGATGCGCCGGGCGCCATCCGGATCAGCAGATATTGCCGGTTCTGCGCGCGGTCGACATGCAGCAGGCGGCCCTTGATGCCGGGGCTGATCTCGAACCAGTTCGCCCGGCTCTCGCGCCTCGTCAGCGTGCCCGGCAGGTCGGCGCCCTCGCCTTCGATGCGGTCGAGAATCTTTTCGAACATGCCCGCAGGCGGCGGCTCGGCCTCTTCCCCCGGCAGGCCGGAGAACATGCTCTCCCAGTATTCGACCTGGGCCCGCAGCGCCTCGTCCGATTTCAGCCGCTGGGCAAAGGCGCGGCTGTCCTCCTTGCCGAGCAGCCCGAGGACATACTCCGCCGCCTCGCTGGCCCCGGGGTTCACTGGCTTAGACATCGCTGCAACTTCTCAACAGCACGGTGAATCCAGGTCTTGATCGTTCCAACCGGAACGGACGAATGCTCGGCCAGCTCCTCGTAGCTTAGGCCGTAGTAGTAAGCTAAAAGGACGGATTGCCGGTGATTTTGTTCCAGAAGGCCCAGGCACCTTCGCAGGTCCGGCGCCAGGGCGGGATCGCGCGGCGCCTGATGTGACAGCGCCTCGACCAGAACCGCGACGCTCTCGTCGGTCAGCGACACCGGCACAGCCCGGCGCACCGGCAGCCGGTCCAGCGCGACGCGGCGCACGACCGTCACCATCCAGTTCATCGCCGCACCCTTGGCGGGGTCGTAAAGGTAGGACTTTTGCCAGATCCGCAGCATCGCCTCCTGGAAGGCGTCCTCGGCGGCGCTGCGATCCCGCAAGATGCGGCCGCAAATCCCGAACAGGATCGGCCCCGCCCGCTCGTACAGCCCGCGGAAGGCCGCCCGGTCGCCTTTGGCGACAGACTTGAGCACCTGCCCCAAATCGTCCTCGGGATTCTGTCGCATTCTGAGCGGGATAGGCCGGAGACACAATCAAGGGTGGCGGTTCCTCGCAGACTATAGGGCTCAGGAAGCTACGGTTCAACCGGCCGGGGTTTCAAACCGGGCCGTCAGGCCGAGCGCTAAAAATCATGGCCGATGCGCTGCCGCCCGAAACTTTTTGAGCGGGCACTCCGTATTGCGACATACGGCCCCCTCCATGGATGTCCGGGGCCGGGTCCGACGACAGATAATCGAGCTGGGGAAACCATGGTGAACGCGACGCCGCAGGCCACAACCGGACAACAGGACGGCAGGACGGTCCTTCTGCAGCTGATCGCGGAAGTCGCCCGCGGCAACAAATCCGCCTTTGCAAGGCTCTATGGCCTCACACATGCCAAGCTCCTGGGCGTCGCCCTGCGCATCCTGAGAGACCGGGCGCTGGCCGAGGATGTGTTGCAGGAGAGTTATCTGAAGGTCTGGCGTCACGCCGCAAGCTACGATCCGTCGATCGCCTCGCCGATGACCTGGATGGCCACCATCGTCAGGCACGGTGCCATCGACGCGTTACGCAAGCGACAGATCGAGGCGTTCACCGGCGACGACGACGCGCTGGCGGCCGTCCCATCTGATGATCCCGACCCGGTCGAGGAGATGCACCTCGCGCGGCTGCGCCCGAAGGCGCTGGCGGCGTTTGCAGCCCTGCCCGAAGACAAGCGCCGCCTGATCATGCTGGCCTATCTCAGGGACCGCAGCCGCCACGACCTGTCGATCCGGCTGGGTATTCCGGCCAACACCGTAAAGACGCATCTGCGGCGGGCGCTGCTGGAAATGCGTGCAACCATGTTTGCATCGATCGAGACGGGGACGCACAGCGCGGCCTGACGTCGCCCTACGCAATGATCGCTGCCTCGGCGCCAGTCCGCGCGCGAACCGGCAGCAGCAGATAGTGCACCCCATTGCTCTCGGCCTTCGGAAAGCGGCCCGCGCGGATGTTCACCTGGATTGACGGCAACAGCAACGTCGGCGCGGACAATGTCGCGTCGCGCGCCTGCCGCATGGCGACGAACGACGCTTCGGTAACTCCGCCGCGAAGATGGATGTTGCTCTCGCGTTGCTCGCGCACCGTGGTTTCCCAAGCGTAGTCGTCGCGACCAGGAGCCTTGTAGTCGTGGCACATGAACAGTCGCGTGTCGCCGGGCAGCTGCAACAGCCGCCAGATCGAACGATAGAGTTGATGTGCGTCGCCGCCCGGGAAATCGGCACGCGCAGTGCCGTAGTCTGGCATGAATAGCGTGTCGCCGACGAACACGGCGTCACCAATCTTGTAGGACAGGTCCGCTGGCGTATGGCCAGGCGTGTGCAGGATCTCGGCGAC
>Ga0268266_10001496_pt1 | contig 27627 bp, 16 predicted proteins | sample KBSS13metaG_FD_190356 | JGI IMG/M metagenome (GOLD analysis project Ga0268266, IMG submission 190356) | Switchgrass rhizosphere microbial communities from Kellogg Biological Station, Michigan, USA - KBS S1-3 metaG (SPAdes) (version 2) | ecosystem: Host-associated > Plants > Roots > Rhizosphere... | reverse complement strand
ACTGCGGTCTGACGCGTGCCAGCTCCTTTAGTGTGCTGTCGTGGAACACCGTGTAGGCCGGGACGCTATGCTCCTTCGAGACTTCGCGACGCCAGGTGCGTAGCGCTTCGTAGGCCGCCTCATCGACGGGGGCAACATCAGCAACCTCCACGCCGATGCGACTCCTGTCTATGAGTTGCCGGTCGGAGCGTGGCTTTGCTGACGCTTTGGCTGGGCGCCGTAGACGCAACTGCTTCTCACCGCGCAAGACTGCGCGACTACCTTCGGTGAGGCGCAGCGTGTTGAATCGCTCGTGGTCGACCCTCACGAGACGCATCATCACCAGTTGCCGCAGGACCGAACGCCATTGCATCACGTCGAGATCGGCACCGATGCCGAAGGTGCTGAGTTTTTCATGGCCGAACTGCTCGACCTTCGCCGTGCTCTTGCCGCGCAGAATGTCGATGACCTGTTGCGCGCCAAACGAGAATCCGCTGGCCTGCTGACAGCGGAGAATACAGGACATCAACTTTCGCGCAGCCTCGGTGCCATCCCACTCCTCGGGGGGCGTCAGGCAATTGTCGCAGTTACCGCAGGGTTGGCTCGACTCGCCGAAGTAATCGAGCAGCCGCACGCGACGGCAATCTGCCGCTTCGCACAGGCCAAGAATCGCATCGAGTTTCGCCGTAAATATCCGCTTGTATTCCTCGGAGGCTTCGGACTGATCGATCATCCAACGCTGCTGGACCACATCTCCCAAGCCGTAAATCATCCACGCGTCCGCGGGTAATCCGTCGCGGCCTGCTCGGCCGGTCTCTTGGTAATACCCCTCGACGCTTTTGGGAAGATCCAGATGAGCGACGAACCGGACGTCGGGCTTGTCGATGCCCATGCCGAAGGCGATTGTCGCGACCATCACCACGCCATCCTCGCGTATGAAGCGGCTCTGATTTGCCTCACGAGTGCTGTTATCGAGGCCGGCGTGGTACGGCAGTGCGTTCACACCCTGCCCCTCCAGAAACGCCGCGGTCTCATCAACGGTCGAGCGTGAGAGGCAATAGACGATTCCAGACTCGCCGTCGTGCTCTGTACGGATGAAGGTCAGTAGCTGTTTGCGCGCGCTTTGCTTCTCAGCGATCCGATAGCGGATATTCGGACGGTCGAAACTCGAGATGAAGACCCGCGCGTTCTGAAGGTGCAGGCGCGCGACGATTTCCTTACGGGTCATCTCGTCGGCGGTGGCCGTGAGCGCGATGCGCGGAATTCCGGGATAGCGCTCAGCCAACACGGCGAGCCGGATGTACTCGGGACGAAAATCGTGGCCCCACTGCGATACACAATGCGCCTCGTCGATAGCGAACAGCGCGATCTTTGGGGTCGAGTCGAGGAGCGCCAGGCATTTCTCGGTGAGAAGACGCTCCGGAGCAACGTAGATCAAGTCGATCTCGCCGGATCGAACCTTGCGCTCGACTTCCTGGACCTGCGGCCAGGTCATCGAGGAATTCAGCGCTGCGGCGCGCACGCCGGCCTCCTCGAGAGCCGCCACCTGGTCCTGCATGAGCGCAATTAGGGGGGAGACGACAACGCCGATCCCTTCTCGCAGCAGCGACGGGATCTGGTAGCACAGCGACTTGCCACCGCCCGTCGGCATCAGAACGAGCGCATCACCTCCACCTGCAAGGTGCGTGACGATCTGCTTCTGCTCGCCGCGGAAAGCGGAATAGCCAAAGACATCCTGGAGTACTCGCTCGGCTTCATCCATCCCGCCAATATACCGTGCCGCTCTCTCAGCGCCCACGGCTATAAATTGGGTCCTTTCGGGTAAAGCAACCCCTAACTGAAGTCAGAGGCTTTATTCTAAGGAGCAAGCAGACCTTGCAGAATTCCCCGAACATGCCGGAGCCTTACACGAGAGCGATAGCTCTCGACCCAACGAATTTCCCTGTCGGGCTACACCGGTCTCTGGATCGTGCCAGGCACGCCAACATCCTCTGCCGTACTGCGACGACGGGCCAGCTTGCGCCAGAGAGCCCCCGATATCTGGTCGTATGCCACCCTGCGTCGATGGGGCTAAGCGCTGCATCCAACATCGTAGCGCAATTCATCCCGCGACTGAAGTCGCAGGTTTCCTTGCGGAGAGTTCTATGAAACTCAGCGGACTTGCTTCAGGGGCACGTTGGCCGAGAGACTGACGCGATTGCGTCCCGCGTCTTTTGCTTTGTACATCGCGGCGTCCGCGCGGTGACGGAGCGTCTCCAGGGTGTCGTTCTTCTCGCCCACCGCCAGTCCGATCGAGAGTGAAACCTCTCCAGCGTATTCCGAACCATCGGAGCGCGAGATCTTCGTGCGCGAGACGGAAACCCGGATCTGCTCCGCCAGCTCGGCAGCTTCGGCGAGAGACATCCCCGGCAGAAGAATTGCGAACTCGTCGCCACCCAGTCGTGACGCGATATCGTCCGCCTTGATGTGCGTGCGCAGGATCTCGGCAATCTTCAGCAAAACCTTGTCGCCGATCACATGACCGTGAGTGTCGTTGATGCTCTTGAAATGATCGACATCCGCAGCCAACAGGGCCACGCCCACCAGATCGGTCGAGGTCAACGCGTCGGCAGCACGCTGGAATCCGTGCCGGTTGTTCAAACCGGTCAGAGGATCGCGCAGCGGCTCCGTTTGTGCGCGCTCTAGTCGGTCGACGACGCCCATAGCCTCCGTACGATGCGTCGAGAGCTTCTCGGAGAACTCCACGGTCACTTTCTGCATGATCTGCGCCTGGCTGGCCAGCTCGGCAACCAAGCGTTTCAGAGTGGCAGCGTCGACGGGTTGCTCCAGCTTCTTACTGACGCTCTCGAGGGTATGCGTAAAACGAACCGCCGCGGTCTGGGTGCTAGCTGCACCACTCGCCGTATGCTCTAGCAGCGTGCGGAGCTGAGTCTGCGCACGCTCGAATGCCTCGACATCGCGCGCGGCAATATGCAGTCCGTAGAGCCGCGAGACGTCCGGCTCGCATAGGGGCGCATCGGGTACGGAAAACTTCTCGAGGTCGCGGGAGAGGCTGGGATTGAGGTCGGCCGCATGCTCATACCACAGCGCATAGCTGAGAGGATGAAAAGCGGCCTTGTGCGGCGCCATGAGTTGCAGCGCGCGCCGGAGGATTTCAGCACTCTCCTCGCGACTGTGAAAGTAATGCATTCTCTCGAGCGTTCAAGACATCGCGCGCACTAAGACCCCCCGTGCGCGCGACCTGCAAAAAGACCGAACGATCAGGCCGGAGCGTACTCTGCCGTGTGCTTCGGCTTATCTCCTGACTCGCCCTGCTGCTCGCGCTTGATGCGCTCGTAGATCTCCTCGCGATGGACAGCAACGCTCTTGGGAGCATTGATGCCGACACGCACCTGGTTCCCCTTCACACCCAGCACGGTGATCGTCACCTCGTCTCCGATCATTACGGTCTCACCGACCCGTCGCGTTAGTATCAACATGTTTTTTCGTCCTCTTGGTTCCTTAATGTCAGGATCGGGAAAACTGTGCGATTTTCGTGACTATGGAGCTCACGGCGTGCAGACAACGCTCGCACGAAAAAAACTGCATGCCCGGTTCGAATCATGGACGCCCTGCCGCATTTTCGCGCCAAGCCCCGGCGCGTTCACCGCCGGAAGAGCCTTCTGCCTTATAGGTTAGGACGTACGAGTCGCCGGTATCCGTTACTACAATCGGCCCGAGACGCTCGATGCGCTCCAGGGCCGCCGGCACGTCATGGATACCCAACGTGCCGCCGATGTTGATATCGGCCGATTCCAGGCGCGGGTCGGCGACCAGGATCGGCTTGGAGGTATAACGGTTGAGTTCGTTCACCACGGTGGCGAACGACTGGCCCTCGGTCTCGAGCAGGCCTTCGCGCCAGCGGACCGACTTCGGCGCAGAGACCGCGTGAACATCGGCGATCAGGCTGGCCTGGGTGTACTCGAGCTGCTCGTTGGGCCGCAGCAGGCGCTCTGTCCAAGCGGGTTGAGCGCTCCCGACCGCGAGCTCCTTGATGGCCACCTGGCCGCTCAGAACGGTGACGACGACACTGCCGTTGGACTTGCGGTAGACGTCGAATTCCGTCGCGAGATCGCGGATTTCGCTATTGCCGACGGTCACCCGGAAGGGACGTATCGGATCGTGGGCAATTTCGAAGAGCACCTCGCCCTTCTCGAGCGCGACGGCACGGTCTTTCCCCGTGCCCACCCAATGGATGCGGCTCTGCGTGTTGAGATGGGCGACGGAGCCGTCCGTTAGCACTACGGTGCGCGACTCACCCGTGCCGGTCGAATAGGTCTGCGTAGCGAATTCCCGGACGGCCGGGACGCTCAACCAGACGCCGAGGGCTGCAACGGCCGCCAGGGTCGCTACGGCGCCCGTCAGGCGCATCGGGCTGGTCAACAGGGCGGCTAGCGAGGGAAACCTCGCTTGCGGCATGGGCAACGCCGTGAGCACCGCGGCCTTCTGCTTCGGCAGCTCCTGGATGATCGACACCAGGGTGCGGTATTCCCGCAGCGCCCGCACGTGGGCCGGCTCCAGCAGCCACAAATGAAACTCGTTCCGCTGGGCGTCCGACATCTCGCCGCTTTCGATCAAGGTGGTCCACGAGGCGGCCTGGTCGCGGATCTCGTTCAATTCTGTAGACACGCTGATTCTCCGGTGCCTTTCAATCGACATGCAGCAGATCAATGCCGAAGGACTCCATGCGCTCGCGCAAGGTCCGCAGGGCCTTGGTCATGCGCTTGTCCACCCTCTTCAACGAGATCCCCAGTTGCTCCGCGATGTCCTTGCGTGCGATGCCCTGGACATGAGCCATGATGAGCACGGTGCGCAGGCTCGGGGAGAGCTCCTTGATGGTCTGCACCAACCGCTCGTTGATCTCCTCGGCGATGACGCGCTTGTCGGGTGACGCCGCCTCGTCGGGGACCTTCTCCATGCCCTGCGGCCCGGTGATGACCGTGCTCTCCAGGCGCGCGCGACGCAGCCGCATCAGGGCAAAGTTCGTCGCGATCTTGTAGAGCATGGCGCGCGGAAACATCACTTCTTCGGGTCGATACTGGATGTGAATCCTTTCGTACGTGTCCTGGACGACTTCCCGAGCGATATCGGTCCGGCCGAGCATGCGCGTGAGGTACTGGAGCAGTTGCGTCTCATGCGCCCTGCATAGTTCCTCGACCAGCTCTTCACGCCTTCCCGGTGGTGAGCTTCCGCCCATGTCGCCCGTATCCATCACCCCGTCCTTACCCATTTAAATGCGCGATAAGTGCACACACCCCCCACCCTTGCAAATAAAAATACTTGCTGCGATGCGGGTCCGTGCAGCGTTTGCTGCGATGTTCGGAAACCGCACAGGATGCCGTGCCGCGAGCGACACAGCCACTCGTAGTTGCCGCGAACGTCGTGTGCCGACGCAACGACGGAACGACCTTGCGAGCGCCTTCGAGACTTAATCCGCCGCCGCGAAATTTGTGCCCGAGCTTGGGTTATTGTGCTACGCACAATTGTGGTAATGTGCTGCGGCCGCGATTTGTACACGGGGCGTATTGACCCAGTGTGGAATCTACTGTAATTCGCCCTTCTCGAGTTGTCTGCCATCAGCGACAATTTTCTTTCGACGCTTTGCAACAATCACTTTTTATCTTGTTTAGGCCAACAAGTGCCTGTGGAGGAAAGCCAGCATGAACGCGAACCCGAACGAGTTGGTCAGGTTGGAAGAACACACGGACGTGGTTCATGAGACGGAGCTGGTTGAGGTGGGGGTGGTCTCCGAGGAAACGAAGGGCGGGATCGGTGGCTTTCATCCCGACGGCGGGAACGGCTACCAATTCGGCTAAGTCACGTTAGAGGCTCGATGCGCGACTCGATCGGGTCGCGCATCGTCCCTCGTGCTCACCAACTTTTGACGACTGACAAGCTCAGAACGCGTCCCAGTCCCTGGAAGTTCGCCTGGTCGTACCCAGCGGCATTGTCCACAAACGGTGGGCTCTGGTTGAAGACGTTCACCGCGTTCAGGGAGAACTCCAACCCGCTCCAAAGGCCGTCCCGCCGCGCCGTGGCATAGCGCAGCCGCGCGTCCACCGTCGTCAACGAGTCGATACGCGGAAGCAGTTTGCTGGCGGCATTGTCGTAGCCACCGGTATGGTTGAGAGCCAGGTTGACTCCCAGGCCCCGCGCCCCCTCACCATGTTGGCTCCAGCCCAACGTCGCACGGAATCGCAATTTCAGCGGATTTCCCAGGCTGTTTAGAATATCAACAGGTGCGACAGCACTGGTCAGTGCCTGGTCGAAGTGGAACACATAACTGCCGTTCAGCCCGAAATCGAAATGTCCCGCACCGGTCTTCAGAGCCTGGCGGACGTCGAAATCCAGGCCGGTAAGCCTGGTCGATGCCAGGTTCGCGAGGCGTAGATCGACGATCGCCGCCGGTAAACTCGCCAGGCAATCGGTGCGTGAGCCGTAATAGTCGGGCCGATTGCAAACGGCGGCGACCTGGGCCTGGGTGGGATTGCGCGTGATGAATGCCGACCACTGGTTCTCTTGCACGAGGATATTGAACGGATCGGCGGCATCCGGTGAGGTGACCTGGCCCTCGTAGTCGATCGAATAATAGGTGAGTGACAGCTTCAAACCGGGGTCGAAAGTTGGAACCAGGTCGAACCCGGTCGTCCAGGTTTTCGCCGTCTCCGGACTGAGCTTGGGGTTGTTGCCCTGAATAGCCAGGACCGTGGCTTGTCGGGTCGGCGATTTCGGGTCGGTCAGGACGGCCGAGAACGCGGCGTCGTTCGCCGAGTCATACAGGTCATCCAGCTTCGGGGCACGGTAAGACCGACCCCAACTAGCCCGCCACTTCAGCCATTCGAGCGGAGTCCAGCGCAATCTGAACTCGGGATTCAGGGTGTGGCCGAAATCACTGTAGTTGTCATACCGTGCCGCCAGGTTGAGCTCCAATCGCGGCGGTGCCCGCGGATTGGCCGGGTCGCCGATTACAGGTACCAGGAGTTCACCGAAGGCGGAACCCACGTGGCGGCTGTACCGCTCATATCCGGGCTGCGCAGGGTTCACGAGATTCGCCACGGTGTGACCGAGACTTTCCTCCCTCCGCTCTAAACCGGTAGCCAACTTGACGGAGCCGGTGGGCAGATCGAAAAGCGGGCCGTCAGCCTCTAAACCCGTCGTTTCGATCGACGAGACGGCGTGCAAAACATCTGTCGTCCGGATGGCGGCAATGGTCGTCGGATTGGTCATGCCGCCAAAGGCATTGAACGCTGTTGCCGGGTTGGTGTCTGCAAGAGCCGTAGCCAGCGCTGTGGGATCAAATATGTCGTACGTATTGCTGAACAGCGTCTCCCGCCCGTACGACTCCGATAAAGTTACCTGCCAATCATGACCGAGCTTGAATTTCGCACCCACAGTTCCCAGGTAGTCGCGAGTCCGAGCAGCCAACGAGATGGGACCAAGTGAATTGCCGAAGTTATAGGCCACGAGGGTGTCAGCCCCCAAGGGATTCAACCCGTTGGTCGCCGGGACCGATAGCGTGTCGGTCTCAGCAAAGTGTTGCACGTATGTATGGCGCTGGGTGAAGCGCCCCTCGCCAAAGAGCTCAATCGCATCATTCACGTCCTGCGAGACAGTTCCATACACACTATGCGACGTCCGCTGCGGGAATATCTCGTATGGTGCAAACTGGTTCTGCAGATTGGGAGCTCCCGAGGGAATCCCGGAGATCGGTTGATAGGTTTGCGGGTCGACGATGTTGCCAGGGTCGGTAAAATAGGTCCGATAGTCGGCGCCCCCATAAGACCGCTTGTCAGCATTCGCAGCGTAACCCCGAGTAGAGGCCGCCAGCACCGTACCATTTTCGTACTGATAGGCGAGCATGGCTTTCCCACCGCTCCAGTGGGTACCCAGCAACTGCGATGCCATGATGTCAGCGCGCCCACCGGGCGTGCCGCCGTAGCGCACCTGTGACTCCGCGCCGTCGAAGTCGTTCTTCATGATGATGTTGACGACGCCGGCGATGGCATCAGAGCCGTACAAGGCCGATGCACCGTCGGGCAGCAGCTCGATCCGATCGACCGCGGCCATCGGGATATTCGACACATCGACAAAGTCGCCGTTCAAACCGGACAGCGGCTGGCGACGGCCGTTGACGAGCACGAGAGTCGCGGCTACGCCGAGGCCGCGTAGATCGATACCGCTGCCGTAGTTATAGTTATTGTTGACGAACAGGTCCTCCCGAGGGGCACTCAGGGAGTTGATCGGCAGCTGGTAGAGCGTGTCCTGGACCGTCGGAAAAGGCGCCTGCGAGAAATCCTTGCTGGTCAGGTACACGACGGGGGCCGGCACATCCATCGCGGTGCGAATGAGACTCCCGGTGATACGCACCTCCGCAGGCGGGCCCGAGTCGGACACAACCGGGGTCTCCGCGGCGGCGACGCGAGTGAAATGCTCGGGTAGCTTGACGGCCGGATGCTCCAAGGCGGGCGGCGGCTCGCTGGCGACCTGGGGTTGTTTGATGATCACCGAGTGCTCGGTGTCGAACTCGAAAGTCAGGCCGGTGCCGCGCAACATGCGCTCGAGCGCGTCACGCGGCTCGAACGTGCCGACGACGGGCTGCGTGCGGATCTTGTGGAGGCTGTCGTTGGAGAGGAATAACACCTCCACCTTTGACTGGTGATAGAACTCGAGGATCGCCTTGGGAAATTCGTCGGGGTGGAGATCGAATTCGACCCCGGTGTCGGCCCAGGAGGCCGGCGCCCGCAACAGCGCGGCGAGCAGCAGGAGGCCCAAAACACAACCGCGCAACAGTCCTGGCAACCTCGTGGTTTCCATACGCCGGTCAGTCCCAATCCCGCTGTGGATAATCCCTGCCACCCTGGCGAGTCTGCCACGTGTGCAAATGCACGAACGAGAGCTGCGTCAAACCAACCACCACCGGGGAGGTCCTTCTCGCGCTGCGCCACATCATCGCGTCCATGGCCTTGCAGTGCTCAGGCGGCGGCACGCCAGCCTTGATTGCGCCAGTGGCGCAACCACGCTTCCGTTCCCATGCATTCCAGCAGCTCGGCGAGACCCGGGCGAATCTTGCTCGCCTTGCCCGAGAGCGCCAAGGTCAGTTTCTTACGGTCGACGATTCCCTCCTGCACCAGTGCGCCGTCGAGCAGCAACTCGCGCATGAAACCTATGTTGTGCTCGAAAATATTGCGCACATGGCGCTCGATTCCGCCCTTATTCCGGCGGTTGGCTACCTCGCGCGGCAGCTCCGTATAGAACGCGCGACGCGCGATCGCGCGATCCCAGCCTCCATAAGTGAGTGTGTGCACGGGGATGCGCAGACAGAGCTCAAGTACCGGCTGCGAATACAGCGGCGAAACCCGCTCCGGATCCTCAGGCAGGCCGAACGGGTCGTAGAACTCCCAAGGCGCCATCACTTGCAGGGCATGCCAGAGCTTTCCGCTCGGTGTGCCGCGCGGGTCGGTCAGCAGCGGGTGAACATAAGCCTGGCTGCTATAGACCTCGTCGACGATTTCCCGCCTGAGGAGCGGCAAGTGCTCTGACATGGCGTCCCGGATGCTCCAACGCCGCTGCTGCACCCGTTCGGCAAGCGCCTCGCGTAAGACCTGCCATACGGAAATGCGGTCCATTTGTGCCGAATCGAAGGCAATCCGCAGGAACTGCGGCCGAAGTCCCCGGTAGTGCAGGAAGTCGCCCGCCGCCAGAAACGCATGGTTCTGGTAGAAAAGTTGGTCCCCACCCCATCCCGTGAACGCCGCCGTCGCCTGATGCGACGCAGCAATCTCCGCATCCGGACGGCTGTTCTCAAGGTAGTACAAGTAATTCGACGGCTCGTGGGACGCCTCGCAGTCCAGTAGCGGTCGCAGGCTCAAGGCCGAATCGCGGGGGCGCTCGAGCAGGTCGCTACCGCCAGATCGGGCGACGAGGCGGGCGTAGTGGCGCTCGTCGATGTCCGTACCGATCGGGTAGTAGTGGAAGCAGGTGAGCTTCGACTTCGCGGGGGTGTCACGCAGAGTCGCGTAGACGATCGACGAGTCGAGACCCCCGGAAAGGGACAGAGTGATACGGCTATAGCAACCCGCCCACGCCCGAACTGCATCCATGACGCAGCCGCGCATGGCGTGGGTGGCTTCGAGCGGGTTCTCGATGATGTTTGTGCTGGCGACTTTGAGCGGGTCCCAATAGAAGGTGCTGCGCGCATGGTCATCGCGAAGCTCCACGCACTCCCCGCCCAGGACCTGGGACACCTCGCGCAACCCGGTCGCGTGTGTCGGGCCCTTCATCATGCAGATCGATGCGGCGAGATAGCCCCAATTGAGGTCGAACGAGCCCAGCCGCAGGTGCTGGATCACGCTCATCGCCGAGAAAAACAAGCGCACGCCGCCGAAGCGGACCGTGATGCACGGCAGACCCGCGGAGGGATCGCGCAGGACCCAGCTGGTCCCCGAGGCATCGTCGTGAAGGAAGGCTACGTAGCGCCCCCAATAGGACTCCACCAGGTGGCGGCCGTGGGACTCGAGAATCGGGCGCGTGCACGAGTCGTCCAGAGAAAGGGGGGCAGCGACCGAAGCGCTGTTGCTCGGACGCTCAAAAAGCTTGCCCAATACGACGCCCCTGCCGCCTTCCAGGCAATAGGGCTCGCTGGATCCGACTCTGCTGCCGGCGTACCCCACGAAAAGTCCCTTTTTTCTGAGGGCCACCTGCCACTCAGGCGATGCTGACGAGTGCAACTCGATGAGACGTCGTGCGGTCTCCCGTGCTGCGGCATCATCATCGTGCCATAGAAGTGCCAGATAGCGGAACAAGACCTTTCTCTTTTACGTTCGTTAAACGACCAGAATGGGAGAGAACCCCCTGACATAGTCGGGAGTGTCGTTGAGCACGAAGTCGCCCTGCTGGACCCAGCAATGGGCATAGAACGGGTCGGTTTTGACGCCGAATACCCATTCCGGAAACACACCGTACCCCGCGAGGAAATTGACGAGCGCAAACGAATCGAGCAGGCAGGCGTCCTTGGCGGTGTAGAGCAACGGACGCAAATGTACAAATGACGTTACAAGTGGGCGCACGACAGCTGCATCCAGCGTCGAGGTTGACCCGCGCTCTTTCCGCAGACGAGCCGCCTGCACAACCTCCTTGATGGGACGCCGCTTCAAGGACCATTTAGCGGCGGTATACGCAATACATACACGCCAGAATTGCGCCAACGTGGTGCGTGGCCGCGAGTTGAGGTCGTACTCGACCATGGCGTACTTGGGAGACTCAGCAACAGCGGGTGACGCCTCTTTACCGACGGAGGCATCCTTCACGAGCAGCCCTTGCGCGATCATCTTCGCGAGCAGCGGATTTTCGGCGTCCGATGCACCCTCGCCTGGTGCAGTGAGATCCACCGCAGGCGTGGGCCAGCCTCTCACCCAGCGTCCAATCGGATGCGCATGGGCCATCGACAGGTATTTATCTCGCTCGAGATCGAGGAGCACAACCTGCTTGCCGGCGACGCAGAGGTGGACGTGCGGGGATAGAAAGTAGGACGCGCTCATCAAGATTTCGAACGTTCCGGAGCGCGCATGTCGCGTCTGTTCAATTGCCATCTCCCCGGCGCTCGCCCGAATGGCTCTATGAACGCGCCAGTTCGCGAGTCGCCTGGCCGTGTCCAATACAGCTTTCCGCCAGCCGCGCGAGTTGGATACTTCGCGGATGACGGAAGATCAGGTCATGGCAAGCGGAATTTCCTTGAATCCGCACCCGCCGCGCGCCGCCCTTGCGCCTTAGGGACCCCCGAGGACCGCGCGTGATTCCGAAGTCTAACGGGCGCCCACAGTAATGCAACGACTGTGTAAGACGAATGACTTGTTTTGATCCGAAAAAGGCGCTAAGGCTTGCCGGCCATTACGGAATTTTGTGCGAAGTCCGTCTACTGCAAACAATTTGTAGGACTCCGTCACAGCAGACCATCGAGTCGGTCGAGGTCGTTGATCACCCGCCAATGGCCACCGCCCTTCTCTACTTTGACGCGCCAGGAATCCAGGCGCGAGAGGTACTCGCGCGGATCGAAATTGTCGGAACGCAGCTTGGTGACATTCAGTGCCACGACGTCAAATCCCTTGAAATCGAGCGGCAGATTGTCGCGCACGTAACCCTTGGCCAGCTCCTCTTTCATGTCGGAAAAGATCAGGATTTCCTTGCGCCCGGGGTCCTTCTCCTTGAGGAACTCGATCGCCTGCAACAGCCCTCCCGTGATGTCCGTGTAGGGCGCGGGATTCGACTCGTCGATGAATTTCTCGACCCGACTCGCGAAGGCCCGCTTCTGCTGATTGGCCGTGGTCGGCCGCTCATCGAACGTCGCCTTGGCAATGATGTTCTTCTCCGAGAAGCTACCGGTGTCAATGCGTGCTACCGCAATCGAATCCGCCGGCTGCAGCCGCGACAGCGCGAACAGAATGATTTGTTCCGCCTTGGTGACCTGTTTGTTGTAGGTTCCCGAGGTGTCTATGAGCAGGTAGACACCGGTGTTACGCGGAACGGATGCAGTCGAGCACGAGCCGAGGAACAGCGCTGCCGTGAGCAGCAGCGCAGTTCGAGCACGGGATCCCAACGGCGTGGGCGGGATCCCGGTGACTGACAACATTCGCCTCATGATTGCGCCTCCTGCCAAGTTTCCGGTGTAGCGTGCGAACGCATTTCGGCCGCATCCTCCGCGGCCTCCTCCGCGGCGGCCATCGCCATGCGCGTCTCGATCCACAGCGGCACGAACAACAACAGGTCGTAGACCTGCTGCATCAGGGTGCCAAGATGCCGTGCGCCATTGCCGAGTATCCGCAGCAGCAAAGCAAACAAACGCAGAACGCCGATCGCGACCAGTCCCATCACGGTGCGCAGCGAGTGAACGAAAGTCTCCAGGGGAATGGCCACGAAGACCAACGCAAACGGCAGGATGAAGCCCATGCCCATCTGGGCCGCCGTGGTGATCCACAGGTGTTGATTCACCAAGGCCGACGTCGTATCACCGCGCAACAGGGAGTTGGTCGCAAGCTCGTCCTGCAGGAGCACTTCGCGCATGTACGCGAGGCCCGCTTCGATGCTCGCCATCATGAGCAGGATCGCGAAGGTGATGAAAATCATCCGCACCCGCATCTTGTCGGACAACGCACCGATGACCGGGAAGAGTCGCGTGATGCGCAATGACTCCATGAGGAACAGGCCCATCGAGATTTCCACCATGATGATCACGAGAGCGGCGATGTCAGCGGTACGGAAGGCACCGATGAAACTCGTGCCGCCGACCATCTCCGCCATCGGCCGGGCGATCAGGGTGAAGTTGATAGCAGCGCCGGCCGTGGCAACGGCCAGGACCAACGCTGCGACGAAGAAATAGACCACGGAAGACGAAGCCAACACGGTAGCGGCACGATCCTCGCCGCGCACTATGGCGTCATACTCATCCATGTGACGATCGATGGCGACCGAGCGCTCCAGAACGCTCGTGACGCTCTTGTTGACGCGCTCGAGCGTATCCTGAATCTTGCGCCAGTCGGGCATCATCTTGCGCAAGAGCGAATGGCGTTCAGAGCTCGCCTTGCGATAGTCATCCATGGCCTCCTCGTGGGCCTTCACCATGGATTTGTGGATGCCGGAAAGAATGTCCGCACCACCAGCGCTTTTTGCATCGAGGTTGGCCACGACCTTCACGGCCTGTGCCCAACCCGGCGCTTCCGGCGGCACTTCCACCGCCTTTTGCTGATCCTCCTCTATACGGATGATCGCCTCGCTCAACCTCCTGTGCATGTCAGGATAGTTGGCGAGATCCTTGCGAACGGTATCGCCCACGCGAACAAACTCGCGCTCCACGATACGCTCCTTCGCTTCTCTTCCCGCGGCGAGCAACACGTCGCGATTACGCGCGGCAAGACGCTTCTCCGCGCAAGCGACAGCATGCGACGCGAGGCGGAAGCCACGCGACAGGGCCATCGCCAGAGCGTGAATGGCTTGATGAGCCGTGCCCCTGGCCAGGTACAAAGCCGTGACCAGTAACACCAGCAAGATGAGCGCCGATAGCGGCGGCCAGGGAGTGAACGCCAAGAGACTCGTCATTGACATGTGAATGCTCGCTATGTGACCCGTGTGTGTGAAAAACTACACGTCGCCCCTTCCCCGTTGGGGCTGTGAGTTCTGCAGCGGTCGAATGCCGCGTGAGAGCATGGGTTTCAGGGTGCTGTACAAGCGCGCCGGTGTCAACGCACCACAGCGTCGCGATTTGCCGCCAGTGTTATGTCACTAACGGCAAACGCGTGGATTTAACTGAAGATTTTCTGCAGGGAGGCTCAGGCGAGCAGCTGTTTCAACGCTCGAGATGTGACGTCTGCCGCAGGTCCTACGATCAAGTGCACACAGTCTGAAGACGGGACTGTGACTCCACGCAGTCCCAGGGCGCGTAATGCTGTTGCATCTATGACGGCAGCCTCGACAACACCGACGCGCAAGCGACTCGCCGCCACATCGATACTGCGGACGTTCCCGCGGCCGCCTAATGCGGCCAAAACGCCGTTCAGTTTGGTGGGATCGGAGGGAGTTTGGGACTGCGCCGGCGCAGCGATGCCAGGGGGGGCGACGCTCGCGGCCTGCCCGCTCGGACGCGCTTTGGCGGTTAGCGCAGCATTGGCGCTTGGCGACGGGCCGGCAGTCGATGCAGGGCTGCCGAGTCGGCTGACGCCCGATCGCAAAGCGTCGCGGATTTCGCCTGCGATCTGGTCTGCGTTCGCGCCGATTACGACTTGTAGTGCTGTGGCCGAAGGACGCACGACGCCGCGGGCCCCGAGAGCTTTCAGGGCGTCTGTATTGACAGCATCCTGTTTCCCGATCACCAGGCGCAAGCGCGTCGTACAAGCGTCCACGGTCGTGATGTTCTCCGGTCCGCCCAGAGCAGTTATGTAGGCTACGGCACGCTCGCCAGCACCGGCCGGAACGGCGGTCTGCGCGGCGGTCGTCGCTTCGCTCGTATCCCGGCCCGGCGTTTTCAGATTGAGCTTCACGATCGCGTAGCGGAACAAGCCATAGTAAAGAAGGAAGTACAGCGCGCCCACCGGAAACAACAACCACGGACGGGTCGCCTTGCTGAAATTCAGGACGTAGTCGAACAATCCCGCAGAGAACCCGAATCCGAGGCGCACACCGAGTGCATTCATGATGATGAACGACAACCCTGTCAGCAGGGCGTGGATCACGTACAGGAATGGCGCCAGGAACATGAACGAGAACTCGATGGGCTCGGTTACGCCGGTGAGCAGCGACGTCAGTGCGATTGACACCAACAGGCCCCCTACTGACTTGCGGCGCTCCGGCAACGCCGTGCGATACATCGCGAGGCAGGCGGCAGGAAGGCCGAACATCATGACCGGGAAGAAGCCCGACATGAAGGCGCCCGCGGTCGGATCGCCGGCAAAGAAGCGCTTCAGGTCGCCTGTGACGCCGTGGTAGTCGCCGAGAATGAACCAGGCGATGTTGTTGATGATGTGGTGCAGGCCGGTGACGATGAGCACACGATTCAACACGCCGTAGGCAAACAGGCCGAATGAGCCGGCGTGGAGCACGGAGCGGCTGAGTCCGTCCATACCCGATTCGAGGTGCTGCCACTCGGCACCGAAGCTGGCGGCAAACACGAGCCCTGCGAAGCCCGCCGCAATAGGAACGAAGCGGCGGCCGCCGAAGAAGCTCAGATAGGCCGGGAGGTTGATGTTGGCGAAGCGGTTATAGAGAGCGCCGCCGGTAAGACCGCAGATGATGCCCGCGGGCACGCTGAGCTTCGATAGCTCATGCGCCTTGTATGCGGCAACCGCCAGGTCGTGCGCCTGGCCGGTGAAACCTGCGACGGCGTCGGGCGGTACATTGATGAGGACCTCAGCGCCCTTGGTGGTCACCAGGTAGCCGACCACACTGGCGAGGCCGGCGGCCCCGTGATTCTCACGAGCGAGACCGACCGCGACGCCGATGGCGAAGAGCAGCCCGAGGTTGGCGAAGATCGCATCACCCGCCGCTGCAATCGATGGGGAGTTGAGCAGGTCGGACTGGCCTAGGCGCAGCAACAACCCCGCGATCGGGAGCACGGCGATAGGCAGCATCAGCGCCCCGCCGATCTTTTGCAGACTCGCCAGGAGTTTTTTCATGAGGACACCAACAAAGTCGGGCGTGCGCGGAGCGCGAGGGCGCGCACGGCTTCCGCGGTTTCGAGGTCGAGAGACTGCCGCGCCAGTTCGCGGCAGGTGTCGAGCGTAATACCGCTGATGAGGGCCTTGAGCTGCGGAATAACGGAAGGGACTATCGAGAGCTCGTGGACGCCGAGACCTATAAGTATAGGTGCCGCCGCGGGGTCGGATGCCAGGCCGCCGCATACGGCGACTCGGCGACCGTGGGCGATTGCCGCACCGGCCGTCCGCGCGATGAGGCGCAACACTGCTGGATGGAGGGCATCTAACCTTGCGGCGAGCTCGGGATGGCCGCGGTCCATCGCCAGCGTGTATTGGGTGAGGTCGTTCGTTCCGATTGAAAGGAAGTCGGCCTCCGCGGCTATGCGGTCCGACATCACCGCAGCCGCAGGCGTTTCGATCATCACGCCCAGTTCGATGGGAGCGCTACGACCGATCGCTCGGCGCTCTTCATCCAGCATGTTGCGCACGGTGCGGATCTCCGCGGGGTCAGTGATCATCGGCAGTAGGACCCGTGCCTGGTCTGGCGGTCTGATTGCGAGAACTGCACGCAATTGCGCACGCAATAGATCGGGCCGCCATAGGCTCGTGCGGACACCGCGCAGGCCCAGCGCGGGGTTGTCCTCGTGCGGCAACGGAAGATACGGAATGGGTTTGTCGCCGCCGATGTCGAGAGTACGGAGCGTCAGCGGGCGGCCCTGAAGGGCCGTCGCAATGCGTTGGTACTGAGTCGTTTGCTCTGCTTCATCGGGAGGGGACTGACGCTCCAGAAAGAGAAACTCGGTTCGCAACAGTCCGCAACCTTCCGCGCCGTTGCGGACGGCGGCTTCTGCTTCGGTCACCGAACCGATGTTGGCAAACACTTCGATGCGCGTGCCGTCGGCCGTGCGGCAGTCGCGTTGCGCGGCTGCCTGCTCAGCTTCGCGTCGTTCGCGACGTCGGTCGAGCTCGCTCTCGGCGACCGCGAGTTGACTGCAGTCGGGGTCGACGCGCAGCAGACCTTTCTCTGCGTCCAACACCACGGCTGTACCATCGACTAGCGCAAGGAGCTCGGGACCCATCGCGACCAGCACGGGGATGCCCATTGCGGCGGCCAGTATCGCAACGTGAGACGTAGGCCCACCGGCGGCAAGACAGATGCCAGCGAGACGAGACGAGTCGAGGGCGACGAGTTGCGACGGCAGTAGATCCTTTGCGATCAGGATGGTCTTTCCTGGCAATTCGCGCGCCAGGGGCACGCCGCCGTTGCCGTTTAGGACACCGAGCACTTGGGACTCGAGATCGAGTAGGTCGTCGACGCGTTCGGCCATTCTGGCGTCGTTGAGCGCGCGTAGGGCGTCGACCGTGGTACGGATAACCTGACGCCAGGCGAAGCCGGCGCTCTTGCCGTTGGCGATGGCGGCTTTCGCTCGACTAACCAGTTCTGGGTCGTCGAGTAGCTCGAGGTGTGCGCCGATGATTTCTCGCGTGGCTTCAGGACCGGAGCCGGCGATCGCCTGGAGGCGAGTTCTCACGAGGGTACGCGCGCGATCAAACTCGGCGGTCTCGTGTGCAATGCCAGCCCCGTCCTCCAGAACGGAGATCTCAGGGCGCGTCAATTGGAAGGTGTAGCCGACCGCCAACCCGCGACTCGCGATCACGCCGCGGAGCGTGCCAGATACCGGGAGAGAAGGAGCCGCCGGGATGGTGCGTGCGGCAGCGGCAGCGCCGGATGCGGCGGCCGCTGCGCCAGGCATCGCCGTGCCGACACGCGTGCTCGGGGCGCCGTGTGATGTTGAATCACCGTGGGACGACGTCGCCGCTGAGGCCGCACTCTTCTCGGTACGCAGGGCCGATTCGACGGCGTCGATCGCGCCGACGGCATCCGGGCCGGTGGCACGAATCTCCACCTCATCGCCCTTCTTGACGCCAAGCGTCATGAGGGCAACGGTGCTGTGCGCACTAACCTCCCGGCCATGAGCAACCAAGGTCACTTGCGAAGCCAGAGGCTTCAGCAAGCTACTCAACACCGCCGCGGGGCGAGCGTGGATACCATGCTCCAACGCAACCGTTACGCGGCGACTGAGCACAGCAGCAGGCCCACCCTCCTCCACCGCGTCAACAGCCATCGCCTGCTTACAAAGCTCCATCAGGAAGTCACCCACATTGACCTCCCGATCAAGAGCTCGCCGAGTGACCGTGAACCCACCCCCCTCGACCACCAGAATGGGCGTCAACACGCTGGTCGCACGACGCGCCAACAGATCCAGGTCGAAACTCAACAGCCGGTCACCGGTCCGGACGCGCTGCCCCTCCCGCACGTGCAGCTCAAAGCCCGCGCCATTGAGCCCGACTGTGTCGATACCGACGTGCAGGAGGATCTCCGCACCCTGCGTCGTGCGCAGCGTCACCGCATGTCTCGTTGCGGGAACCGTGACCAACTCCCCATCACATGGCGCATACAACGTGTGCCCGGTCGGGTCGATCGCGAGGCCATCGCCGAGCATACGACCGGCGAAGACCGCGTCAGGAGCCTCCTCGAGCGGGGTGCTCCAACCGGCCAGCGGTGCAACCAGGATCAGTTTCGACATCCGCGCATTTACTCCCGGAGTTGCACCCAATCCAGCGCCCATAGCGGGTCAAGCGTTCGCTGGGTGAAGCGAAAACAAAGGTCATGACGACCGGCCGTCGGCGGCAACCGCACCGGGGGCAATTCCGTGACGGCGTTGTTGCCCGCCGCCGGTGCCAGCGGCAGAACGGCAATGCGCTCCTTCGTACAACTGTCCAAGTACACCTCGAGCTCACCGGCCGCCGTTTGCGGCGGCGCCAAGGCAATGGACTCCCGGTCCTTGCCGATCTGAAAGTTGAACGCCACCTGCCCAACGGCGGCCTGCAGCGTGGGCCCGTGCGCAAGATCGGCGGACGGCAACAGCCAGCAGGGATTCATGATGTCGACGAGGAAGATGGCCCGTTCACCGCGAATGGGCGCATCGTCCTCGAGCGACAAGACCAGTTTGCCCGCGCACGTGCGCAGGTCCTGGCTGGCGTGGCGATCGAACGGGCCCAACTCGTGGCTGTCCGACGGACGTAACACATCATCGGAGTATCGTAGTCCAACGGCCTTGTAGCGGGCGAACTCGGAGGGCAGACGGCGCACGAAACCGTCCCAATTGTGCTGCTGGACGCTCGACCAGCCGACTTCGGCGACCGCGGCCGCCCGGGGGAACGTCATGTAGGCGACCCGGCTCTCGGTTCGGATGTGCTCGGTCCAGATGTTCGCCTGCAAGCCCAGGACGTGCTGGCGCCGCTCGGGCGCGATACCCGCGGGCATGGGGTCGAAATCATAAACCTGCCGCAGCGACACGACGCGCCCCCGCCCGGGCGGCTCGTTGGCCCCATCACCTTGACGGTTGTCAAAGTAGAGAATCGGGTCCGGAGACAACACCGCGTCGTGCCCGGCCCCGACCGCGGTCAGGGCTCCATCGAGGCCACGCCAGGACATGATGGTTGCATTAGGGGCGATGCCTCCTTCCAGGATCTCGTCCCATCCAATGAGTCGCCGGCCGCGCGCGTTGAGATGCTTTTCGATGCGTTGGATGAAATAACTCTGCAGGGCATGCGCATCGGCGACGTGCAACTCGCGCATGCGAGCCTGCACACGCGGCGAAGCCTGCCACTGATCCTTGACGGCCTCGTCGCCACCAACGTGCACGTAGGTTCCTGGAAAGAGCGCCATAACCTCGTCGAGCACGTCGTCCAGGAAGTTGAATGTGCTCTCCTCGACGTTGTACAGGTTTGGATAGATACCCCAGTCCGACGGCACAGCCGTGGGCGGATGATCTGTCACGCCCAGTTGAGGATAGGCCACGATGGCGGCGGTTGCGTGCCCCGGCATGTCGATCTCGGGTACGAGGGTCACGTTGCGCTCGGCCGCGTGAGCTACGATCCGACGGACATCATCCTGAGAATAGAACCCTCCATAGAGTCTCGGACGGCCGGTGGATGGGTCAATGTCGGCCGCCGCCGCGGGACCGGCGGGGACGCGCCAGGCCCCGACCTCGGTGAGGCGCGGATATTTCTTGATCTCCAGGCGCCAGCCCTGGTCGTCGGTCAGGTGCCAATGGAGCACATTGAGCTTGTGCAACGCCATCCAGTCGATGAGTTGCAGGATGAACCGGGGCGACTGGTAGTGACGCGCCGAATCGAGCATGAGGCCTCGCCACGGCAAGCGGGGGCTGTCGCTGATCGTTGCGGCATGAAGGGTGATAGAGCGGGAGTCGACGGTGTTGGAAGTGCAGAGCTGCCACAACGTGACGGCTCCATAGAACAGCCCTCGCGGGCCACCGGCGGAAACAACAACCTGCCGGGGCGTGATGTCGATGGAATAAGCTTCCGGGCTCACCCCGGCCGTTGTCCGCTCGAGACGAAACACAATAGGCGCAGAGGCCCACGCACCCGCCACCTTCAGATGCACCCCGCGCGTCTCCCCCAGGAGCTCGGCGAAGTAACGCGCGATCCGCGCGACACCCGGATCTGGGGGGAGTGAGATCCAGGTGTCGGCGCGGAACGCGAAAACGCCATCGCCAGACGTAACCCTGGCCGGAGCAGGGATGACATCGACCGTCTCGCTGACAGAAGCTCGAGTTGGGGACGCTGTGGCGGCTGCGCATAAGAGCAAAAGAAGCCCCATCTGGAGCAGGCTCGGCTTCAGCATCGATTGCCCGCCTCAAATGAGCCTGAACAAGCCCGCCTGAACTTGGCACCATAGCGGGTCTTCGCAACCGTGTCCGCTCGATGTCGAGGCTCCCGCTCATGGCTGAAAACGTCCATCCCCTGGTGCTCCGTGCCCGCGAGGCACTCGCGCGTAGTGAAATCAAATCCGCGGAACAAGCCGTGGAGGAACGGCTGAAAACCGCTGGCCGCGACATCTACGCGCTCGAGGTCCGTTACCAGATCCAGAAGCATCGGGGCCAGCTCGGCGAGGCGGCGCGCACGCTCGACACGGTGATCGGAATCAACTCGCGCGCCGACTGGGCCTACAACGAGCTGATCAAGCTCCTCACGACCCACGGCAAGACGGCCGACGCCGAACAGGTGACGCGCAACGCCCTGCGCGCGAATCCCGACAATGCCGAGGCTCATCACGTATTCGGCGCTCTCATCAGCGACACCGGCGACCTGGTCGCCGGTGAATGGCACTTGCGGCGGGCCCTGGAAATCGGCAAAACGCTGGCCTCGTCCGCGCAGGCCGCGTTTCTCACCAGCCTGGGTGACAACCTCTCCAGGCAAGGGCGGCTGGAGGAAGCCAGTGCGAGTTTCGAGCGCGCCCACGAGTTCGCTCCCAACGATGCCAAGACCCTCTCGTCGCTGGCCAAGCTGTACGAGGCACGCGGTGACCTCAAGCAAGCGGGCGCATTCATCGACCGGGCGGCGGCGGCCTCCTCCCCGGAGGAAGTGACCCTCCTGCGCGCCGGGTACCTGGCGAAAACCGGCAAGCGCGAGGCCGCCATTGCCGCTCTCGATGCGACCAAGACGTTGACCGGTGAAGGACAACTCGAGCGCGGCCGCTTGCATGAAAGCCTCGGCCACTACGAGCAGGCCTGGCAGGATTTCACCGCCGGCAAGCGCAAGCTGGCCACCGAGGGCGGTGGCCTGCAATACAAGGCGGACGCGGTCGAAGCGCTGTTTAGTCGCTTCAAGCAGTTCTTCACACGCGACAACATCTCCAGAATGCCGCGAGCGAAGCAACGAGCGGATGTGCCGCAACCGATTTTCATCATGGGCCTGCCGCGGTCGGGCACCACCGTTGTGGATCGCATCATCCGTAGCCATTCGGCCGTGCACGGCGGGGGTGAGCTCGCCTTTATCGGCGAGCTGCGCAAGATTGCCGGCGACGTGCTGCCGGCACCGCAACCGTTTCCGGAAAACCTGGCGCAGAGCTGGACTGCCGACCGGCACTACACGGCAACGCTGTTTCGCGACTACTACCTGGCCCGTGCCGAGGGCTTCGGGCTGTTGAAGAGCGGCGACGGTAAAACTTACTTCACCGACCGGATGCCCTTCAACGAGGTGTACCTGCCGCTGCTGAAGACTGCCTTTCCGCACGCCAGGATCGTCCACGTCATGCGTCATCCGCTCGATGTCTGCGTGTCGATGATTTCGAGCAACGTGACGCACGGCTTCAACTGCGGTTACCGGGTCGAGGATGCGGCCCATCACCTCGCGGCGGTCTTCGATCTGTTCGAGCATTACCGGCGCGAGATGGATCTCGGTGACTATGTCGTGCAGTACGAGGCGCTGGTCGCCGACCAGGCGGGCCAGACCCGCAAGCTCCTCGACTATCTCGGGCTGCCATTCGAGGAAGCCTGTCTGCGCACGAATCTCAACGATGGCTCGATCGACCGGCACAAGCACTACGCTCAACATCTCAAGCCCTACGTGCCGCGTGTCAGGTCTATGATGACCGGCTACGGCTACGACTGACGGTGGCGTCACTTCCATAACTAGAGACGCTCTTTGAGATAGGCCCGCAATCGAGCGATGTCAGCGGCCGAAAGCGCGCCTAGAACGCCGTGGCGGTGCGTAGGGATGTGCTCGGTTGCGTCAGACTGCGGCCCAAACACGTAGTAATCGAATAGCGACCGCCATGCCTCGCGTGTGGCGGGCGGCAGGGACCGAAGATTCAGGATGGCGTGAATCAAGGTATCAAAACCCGCCTGCGTCCCCATCGCAGCGTCGGCTGCGTGCCACCAGTAGTTGACCAGAAGATTGAACGGCTCCAGTGACTCCACGTGATGCCACCACAGCGGCGGTATGTAGAGCGCATCCCCCGGTCCGAGCTCGGCGCTGACGGCCGCCGCCAACGCTTCCCGAAAGCGCGGAAAGCGCTCGAAATCAGGGGCGTGCAGCGGCACGAGACTCATGGGCGCGCCCGTCGGGGCAAAGTCGAGCGGGCCGATGTACAGATTCCGGATCTGCTCCGGCGGGAAAAGGGTAAATCGGCGCCGGCCCCTGACCACACAGCCGATGTTGTTCCATTCATCGAGATGTGTCGGTGTCGTAATCGCGGTGCCGAGCCAGATTCGCGGCTGGACCGTATCGTCCAGAACGCTCAACGCATTCTCGGCGGTAAAACCCGGCAAACACTCGCGTACCAGGGCACTCTGCACCGCAACAGCCGGCGCGCGTGCGAACGCTCCATAGCGCAGCACCTGCTGGGCAACCGCGGTAATCGGCAGGCGATTGCGGACAAAGTTGAAGCCATTCATGGCGGCATCGTAAAAGAGTTTGCCCTCCGCCTCCGGAGGGGTCATCAGGGCATCTACCGCAGTGCCGTTATCGAACCGACGCAGGTACTCCACGAGCGCCGCAGTGGACTCGAGCTTTACAGCCGGCCACGCTTGGACCAGTCCACGTAGAACCGCAGGCCGGCCAGACCCCAGGATCTCGCGTCGGATCGCCTCGTCATCCAACGTGGAGAACTCGCGAATCGGGGCCGTTGAGTGCTGCATAGTGAGGTGTGGACCTGGCCGCGCCTACCAGAGATAAATCTGCAGCGACTCGTCAGTGCGGCGCGGCGCGATGCGAGCCAATGCCCGGCGATGGGCGGGGTAGTTCAACCGGCTCCGATCCAACAGGTTATCGATCTCCGCCATGTTGTAACGGGCCTCCTGCGAGGTCGGTGGCCGCAGGTCCCCTGCTTCCGGAAATATGCCCATGCCGGCCATGATCGAATACCAGGAAAAGAGCGGGTAGCCCTTGCCGATCACCTGCTGGCGCACCCCCGGAGCGATGCTCTTGCCGGACATCCAGGCCGAGTACAGTCGTTTCAAGTCGTCTGACAGGTTGAGATTGGCGGCGTTGGCGCGCCAATACTCGGTGTCGGTGCGCGTGTTCGTTTTGTAGTGGGTGACGATATAGTCGCGGATGCCTTCGAAGTGCTCATTGACACGCTGGTTGAAGCGGTCGTGGGCGGCCTCGCTGAGATCGCCCTGCTCCAGAAACTCGACGAAGACGGCCGCCGTTTGTTGGATGAACAGGAGTGCCGTGGCTTCCAATGGCTCGATGAAGCCCTGCGACAAGCCAACCGCAAGGCAATTCTTGTTCCAGTGCCGGGTCACGCGCCCGATCTTCATTTTCAGATGACGCGCGGGAGTGTCCGACTCGAGCAAACCGAGGTGCTGCCGCAACTCGGTTTCAGCCGCATCGGGCGAGCAGAATTGAGTGCTGTAGACGTAGCCGTTTCCGTACCGGCCGGTCAGCGGGATTTTCCACGCCCAGCCGTATTTGAGTGCGGTCGAAACGGTTTCGGAAGGGATCGACGCGCCAATCGGTGCGGGCATGGCGATGGCCGCGTCGTTGAACAGGTTGTTGGCGAAGCTGACAAAGGGCGTGTGCAGGGCCTTGTCGATCAACAGGCCGCTAAAACCCGTGCAATCGACGAACAGGTCGCCCGGGATGGTCGCGCCTTCCCGAGTGCCCACCGAAGCGATCGCCCCAGTGTCGTCCAGGTTCGCGTGGGTTACATGGCAACTCTCGTACCGGACGCCGCGTTCGAGCGCCTTGCGCTGCAGAAACTGCCCGAGCAACACGGAATCGAAGTGGTAACCGTACCAGATGTCGAACGGAAAGTTGTCCGGTGCCTTGGGAGCCCGGTGCTCGGCCGCGAGCCGGGCGGCGATGAAAAACCGGTCCGGATGCGCGTGCACGTTCGCGCCATTGACGCGGGCCTCGACGTTATGGACGAACTGAGTCATCGTCAGATTGTCCAGCATCGAGGCGAAGGGATGAAAGTAGCGCTCGAATCCAGGCTTGGTCGACCAGCCGTCGAAAGTGATGCCGCACTTGTAGGTCGCATGACACGCGGGCATCCACTCGGCTTCCTCGATGCCGAGACTGTCGAAGAACCCGCGCAACCAGGGCGTCGAGCCTTCCCCTACCCCGATCGTCCCCACGGTCGGCGACTCCAGGACGGTAAGCTGCACCCCCCGAGCCAGCAGTGAGCGCGCGAAGGTCAGTGCCGTCATCCAACCCGCTGCGCCGCCACCGACAATCACTATGCGGCGTAGGTTCGCAGGTGCCGGCGAGCGGTTTTCGCCGCTCTGGGCCCGGTAGGAGTAGTTGAAAAGCGTTGCGGTCGTCATGGGTCGTCACCGGCGTGCCGACCCCGCGCCCACCCCGGTATCGGGTAGGCGCGGTGCCACATTTTCTAGAGCTTGGCTCGTATAGTCAGGTAGTACTGCGCGCCGCTGCGGTAGAAGGCACGCGGTTGGTCCCTGTTGAGTGCGTAGTACTTGAGCGTTGGGTTGTTCAGGTTTTCCCCATCGAGCGACAGCGAAATCATGTCATTGAACGCATACTGCAACGAGGCCGTCAAGCTGCCGGTGGCATCCTGAGAGAACGCCGTGCTGCGGTCCAGGCCGCTGAAGAACGCCGAGCGGTAGGTCCATGCAATACGTGCGCTGAAATTGGCGTTCTCGAAGTAGCCGCTGAGGTTATAGGTGTTCTTGGATGTACCCACGAGACGGTCGTCGCCAGGGGTCCCGTCGGCGTTGGGGGTCACATTCGCAGTCTGCTTACCGTCGGCATAAGTGTAGTTGGCGGCGATGCCGAAGTAGTCATTCAACGACTGCTGATAGGCAAATTCGAGTCCCCGCACCCGGCCCTTCGCATTGATCGGCACCGTCAGATCGTAGGGAACCTGCGCTCCCTGTGGCGCCCCGCTGTAGAAGGTAAAGTACGATCCCCTGGCATCACCGAAGCCCACGTAGTTGCGCAGGTCCATGTAGAACAACGTGGCCGACAGCAGCGAGCGCTTGGCGAAGTACCATTCCAAGCCAGCATCGAAGTTGCTGGAGCGGATCGGCTTCAAGTTCGGATTGCCGCCCGTTCCCCTGCCGACGCCGCCCACCACTGAGGGAGGCGTGAGATCCGTAAATCCAGCCAACGCCGAATAGTCGGGGCGCGTCATGGTCTCCGCGGCCGCGAAGCGGGCCACCAGGTCCGACGTCACGTCATACTTGAAGTTGGCACTCGGCAGCACGTCGTTGTAGTTGTGATCGACCGGAATTCCCATGAACGGTCCAAACGCCGAGGTCGTGATAGCTCCGGGGGTCGTCGGATCCACCTGCGTATAGATGAGCACGTGCTCGTCCGTGCGCACGTAGCGCACACCGACATCGGCCGCCCACCTGTCCCCTTTGAAGTCGGCCTGGACGTAGCCGGCGTAATCCTTCTCCTTCAGACCAAACAGGTATTGATAGTACTCACGCGCCAGCGGGTCGCGGTTGACGAACCCGGGACCGTCGTAGGCGGCGAGCTGGCTCTCGCTCCAGTACCAGATGCCGGTCGGAATCGAGGCGCCGAAGGTATTGAAGGTGTTCGGGTAGTTGGTCCACGTGGTCGGATAGTGCGACGTGGCCTGTCCCGCAGCGGTCGGTCCCTGCGCGATGGCATTGTTCGAGGACCGGTCGTGGTTCTGGAGGCGTACGCCGAACTTCAGGTCCGCCCACGCGCTGTCATGGATCTGGTAGGCGCCGTCAATCTTGGCCCAGGTCTCAATATCCTTCACATCGACGTCCTGCGCTCCGAAGATCCAGTTGAAGGTAACCGGAACTCCGTTCGGGAAGGGCGTGGTGTGGTTCGTGGCTCCCAGGTTCCAGTTAGCACCCGAGCCCATGCCGTTCAGCGAGTACGCGGCGCCTGCGCCCGTGCCGGGGTCGGTTTCCGAGACGTTCTGGGTGGGCGTCTTGCCATCGCCCTGCGAGTAGCCGAACTGTGTCAGGAAAGTCAGAGAATCGTTCACCATCCACTGGCCGTCCAGGTCTACGTAGCCCGCCGTCGCACTCTCATCCGGGCGCGAGATCTGGTCATAAACACCATATAGCGTGCCGGGGACCGGCGCGAAGGTTGCCTGGGTCAGCGTACCATTGGTGACGGTGTAGCCGGGATCCGGGCCCTGGCCATTACCGTGGTTCACGAAGTGCGTCTCCCACTGGAGATAGTTGCGGTTGTAGTTGCTGGCATCCAGCTTCGAGAAGAAACCATTCAGATCGAAACGCAGGCCGTCCACGGGCTTCACTTCGAAGTCGAATGTACCGCCCTTGCGCTCACGTGTTTGTGTGAAGAACGCCGCACCGATCGAGGCGGGATACCACACATTGAGGAGGTCGGGGTGCGCAACCAGGGTCGGGTTAGGTGGCGAGCCCGCAGGATTCGGGGTGAACTGCTCGTATCCGAGTATCTCCTGACCGTCGCGCCGCAGATGTCGTTTTTCGTAAAAGCCCTGCAGCAGGAAACCGACGGTACGGTCGTCATTCCTCCAATTGATCAGTCCGTTGAACTGCGGATCTGTCTTGGACGGCAGCCGCGCATACACGGCGCCCGCTGAGACCTGGGCGGTGAGTGGCTTGGCGAAATCCAGCGGGTTGCGGGT
>Ga0268266_10001495_pt1 | contig 27633 bp, 17 predicted proteins | sample KBSS13metaG_FD_190356 | JGI IMG/M metagenome (GOLD analysis project Ga0268266, IMG submission 190356) | Switchgrass rhizosphere microbial communities from Kellogg Biological Station, Michigan, USA - KBS S1-3 metaG (SPAdes) (version 2) | ecosystem: Host-associated > Plants > Roots > Rhizosphere... | reverse complement strand
CGCAGAGGTGAAATGGGAAGGCCCTATCCACGCTATGTATGGCAACCCGGCCCGCTCGATCAGTTGTCGGCTGTTGCGCTCGTCGAACACGTAATGATGAAGACATCGGTTTTCGATGTTCTTCTGGGACCGGATCCAGAAGCTTTCAGCGTCCGTGCTCCCCGGATCCTTCGAGAGGTCGTGCTTCTCCAATATCTCTGGCAGGTGAGTCAGGTTATCTTCCCCTACCCCTGTTCGTAGTCGCTGAACATGTGATCGATACCGGTCGGCTCGCGACGTTGGTCGCAGGTGTTTTTGTAGTAGGAAGCACGAAAACCATCGCACCGGACTGACTTCCACTCCATGAGACCCTTGACCGGGTCTGTGAAGTGTTCCAGATTGTGCGACTTCAGAATGAAGTCGTAAGTGCCTGTCAGCTACGGCTCCAGAGCCGACCCATCGGAAGATGCTGCATCCAGCCGGATTACTCTTGGCGAAGACATAAGAGTCCTGGTGTCACGCAAAATGATGGAAAGTAAGACTGGTGTCGCCGATCTTGTACACGCCGACACTAGTCAGGTGCTCTGCTTTCTCTGCATCTTCATGGCAACCGAAGCCGCAATGCGATGTGGCTGATGGCTAGCAGGATCCTTGAGTAGTGCTGGACCACTACTCGAAATTGAGTCGAAAACACTATTGTCACTCGTTCTTCTGAACTCCTAGTATTTTCCCGATCTCATCAGGAGGAAACGAGCGTGAAACACAGGGAGAGGTGCGCTCTTCGCGAGTGGCTGAACATCGTACTTGCGCGTGTAGTGATGGCTGTCGTGGTACTGGAGCTCGTCTCCGGGTTGTCCATCGCAGGGGCGCAGGTGCTGACGGGTGAGATTGATGGCGTAGTCCGTGACTCAGCCGGTGCGACGGTGCCAGGAGCGACGGTCACGATTACGAATACCGATGTGAATCTGGTGCAACGAACGCTGAAGACGGACGTGCAGGGACAGTTCACGGCGCCGCTACTGTCGGTGGGGTCGTACTCGGTGAGGATCTCGGCTGCGGGATTCAAGACAAATACGTTGAGCGGGATTCAGGTGCACGTTGGCACTCCCGCGGATGCGACGGTGGTGCTGTCAGCGGGCGAGGTGGCAGAGTCGGTGACCGTGACGGCGAGCGAGGTGACGACGCAGCTGGATACACCTGCTTCAGCAACATTGATCGAAAATCAGCAGATGACGGGACTTTCGTTAAGCAGCCGGAACTATCTGCAGTTGCTATATATTCAGCCGGGAATCAGCGGAGGAATTCCGGGGCCGAACGATCGGGGAAATATTACGACCAGCGGCCAGGTGAATGTGCAGACCTTTTCGGTGAATGGTAACGGCACGGCGGCGAATGCCTACTTCGTGGACGGCGCGGACACGTTGAAGCGAGCCGGGCAGCAGCCGGTGGCGTTTCCTGGTGTCGACTTCATCAAGGAGATCAATCTGCAGAGGTCGAACTATGGCGCCGAATATGGCGGAGCGGGCGCCGCGTTTACCAGCGTGCAGACGAAGTCAGGCAGCACGGATTTTCATGGAGGGGCTTTCGGGTTCTTTCGCAGCCAGGTGTTCAACGCGAATACCTACTTCAATAACCTTGCGCATGTGCCGAAAGGCGGCATGCGGTATGCGGACTTTGGTTTCTACCTGAGCGGACCGGTCTGGATACCGAAGGTGACGAACCGGAAGAACGCGAAGACATTTTTCTTCTTTGGGCAGGAGTATCTGCGGAGCGCGAACTCAGTGCAGCAGAACGTTACGAATCTGCCAACACTGGCGCAGCGGCAGGGTAACTTCGGGGCGCCGGTATGCACGGCGTACGTGAGCGGACGATGCGTAAGCACGACGACGAAGATTACGTCGATCGATCCGACGGCGCAGCAGTACCTGACTGACATTATCAACAAGCTGCCGATGCCGAATAATCCGAACGATCCGCAGGGATTGATTACTCAGGCGACCGGATTCAACGACGAGACGCAGACGATGATCCGGATCGATCATCAGTTCACGAATAACCTTAGCGTCTTCTTTCGCTACCTGGATGATCCGTTTTACCTGACGGTGCCGAATGGTTTTCAGGCGGTGTCGGCGATTCCGGGCGTGGCGACGTCGAAGATGACGAACGGGTCGACGAACTGGTTAGGACACGTGACCTGGGTGCTTGGGGCGAACCATGTGCTGGAGGGTGGATATTCGCAACGAGCAAACTGGGTGACGGCGCAGGCGATTGGATACATGGTGGCGGGGAACTCACCGGATATCCAGGTTAAGCTGCCATATGCAAATACGATCGGGCAGGTTCCTCACCTGAATATCAACGGGGCAAACTATGCAGTGACGTCTCCGTATAACGAGCGGACACCGCTTGAACAGATCTTTGTCAATAACACCAACTCGCTGGGGCGACACACGCTGAAGCTGGGCGCGAATGTGGAACTGATGACGGGCGGGAGTACTACGGGGTCGGCGAATGCGGGCAATTTTACGTTCTCGCCGGGCGCACTACCCCCGGGAGGAGCTACGCAGTTCTCGCAGGCGTTTGCGAACTTTCTACTGGGAGCACCGTCGACGTTTACACAGGCGAGCATCGATCCGGCGCCGGCGTATCGCACGAATATCTATGAGGGATATGTGCAGGATGACTTCCGGGTGTCGAACCGGCTGACACTGACGGCGGGCATGCGCTACACGTATTTCGCGGCGGGGTCCAGCGCGCGGCTGGGCGATGGATACACCAAGCTGCCGGTGCTGAATTTTGATCCAGATACGTACAGCGCGTCGAAGGCGCCGACACTGAACAGTCAGGGAGTGATTTGCACGGTGGCTCCGTGCGCCGGCGGGAAGGCGCCGAATCCAGCGTATGACCCCATGAATGGAATCATTGTGGGAGGCAATGGATCCCCGTATGGGGACACGATGCAGGAGACCCCGGCGAAAAACTTCGCGCCACGTGTGGGCTTTACCTATGATGTGTTTGGCAACGGAAGTATGGCGATTCGCGGTGGCTTCGGGATGTACTACCTGTCGGTGACGGGCAACCAGATCAAGTTTGCGCAGGCGCAAAACTATCCGAATATTCTGAACGCGACGATCTCAAATCCGTCGTTTGGAAATCCCGGCAACGGTGTACCGCAATTCAGCGCTTCACCGAATGTGTTGCAGGCGCTACAGGTGCGCGATGCTTCGCCATATTCGGAGCAGTACAGCCTGGATATTCAGAAGCAGTTGAAAGGGGGCACGGTGGTGGACGTGGGGTACTACGGAAATCACGGGGTCCACCTGTTCTCGAATATCGACATGAACCAGGCACCGGCGGGGCTGTACGTGCAGCGGGGTCTGATTCCTGGCAACGGAGTGACGGCGGGGAATACACCGATTCTGAATCAGCTGCGGCCGTACACGGGATACAGTGCGATTACAACGCAGGCGAATATCTTTAGCTCGAACTACAACAGTCTGCAGGCTTCGTTGCGGAAGCAGGTCCATGGCGGAGGAATTGTGACGGCGAGCTATACGTACTCGAAGGGGCTGACAAATGCGAGGGCGCCACAGAACTCGGCGAATCTGGCGGCGGAGTATAGTCACACAGACTTTGACCGAACACATATTGTGAATGCGAGCTTCGTGTACCCGCTGCCGTTCTTCAGGGACCAGAAGGGCCTGGCGGGTCATGTTCTCGGCGGGTTCGAACTGAGCGGCATCATGGGATTCGGAACAGGACAATATTTGACCGCGACGACCTCTGCGGTCGATCCGGGTGGAGTTGGCTTGCTGGTTGGTCCCGCGGCGGGACGGCCGGATTACCTGGGCAATCCGAATAGTGGTGCTCCGCATACGCTGAAGCAGTGGTTCAATACCACAGCGTTCGGTCAGGTCCCGACCGGACAGTATCGACCGGGAAATACGAGGCCGGATTCGATACTCGGGCCGTCGTATCAGACATGGGATCTGAGCGCATTCAAAAACTTTCGTATCCAGGAACGGTTGAAGTTCCAGCTGCGTGGAGAGGCATACAACGTCTTCAATCATACTAACTTCAGCAGCGTACAGTCGACGCTGGGTTCGAGCAACTACGGCCAGGTGACAGGCACAGGGTCCCCACGCATCATGCAATTGGGAGCAAAGCTCAACTTCTGATGATGGCGTTGACCGCAGCGAGTCGCGAAGCTGAATTTCCGTTGGAGGGTCGGCGCCGCAATGTGGTGCTGATCTGCTGCGATGCGTTCCGAGGCGGCTTAGGCAAGTCGGCGGGGATGCAGTTCGATGTGTGTCCGCATATAGATGAGCTTGGTGCGGCTGGAATGACCTTTCGTCACGCGTACTGCACGATGCCGCTGTGCGTACCGAGCCGCATCTCGATGCTGACGGGACGGTGGCCTGACGCTCATCGGGTGCGGATGAACCTGGATGCTGCGGATGCAGTATTTACCAAGGACCTGTACCAGGTCGCCAGGGAGGGTGGATACAGAACCGCGTTGACGGGAAAGAACCATACCTATCTGAAGCCCAATGATGTGAACTTTTGGAGCGAGTATGGGCATGAGGGAGGACATCGCGATGCGAATTCGCAAGCTGAGGTGCCGAGCTTCGAGCAGTGGCTGAAGAAGCAGGACATGAATGTCGTGCAGGAGCCTACACCCTATCCGATAGAGGTGCAGCTCAGTTACCGGATCGTGTCGGATGCGATCCGGTTTGTGCGGGAGACGGGCGATCATCCATTTCTGCTACAGGTCAGTTTTCCGGAGCCGCATGGGCCGATCCAGGTGCCAGAACCTTACTGGAATATGTTTGACCCGGGTGAGATGTCTGAGCCTAAGCCTGGAGCAGAGGCGTTGCGCAGGCTGGGATATCGGATGGAGTGGTTGAGCCGGTTGCAGGAGGATGGCACGCCTCGAAGCCACGGCGACTGGCGGCGATATCTGTCGAATTACTTTGGCGCGATCCGGATGGTGGATGATCAGATTGCGCGGCTGGTGGCGGAGTTGGACGCTACGGGCATTCGTCAGCGCACGCTGATTGTCTTTGTGGCCGATCATGGCGACTTCATGATGCAGTATGGTCTGGGCCGCAAGGGTGTGGGTCTGTCGGAGGCGCTGACACATATACCAATGGTATGGAACGGTGCTGGAATTCCAGCGTCGCCGGCGAACACGCGAGACATGGTTTCGATGGCGGATGTGATGCCAACCCTATGCGATGCGATGGGGCTGAAGACTCCTGAGGGAGTGCAAGGCCGGAGTCTGTGGAAGACGTTGCATGACGATGCGTCTGAGGAGCGCCCGAAGAGTGTGTACGCCAGTGCGGGACTGGGAGGTTTGTACTACGACGCGAGCGATGATCCACCGCTGACGGTAGGAGAGGCTCCGAAAAACCATCACTTGTGGGACACGTTGAACAAGGTGACGCAGAGTGGCAACCAGAAGATGGTTCGCATGGGTGATTGGAAGCTGATCTACGACATGATGGGCAGCGGACAACTCTACAACCTGAAGGAAGATCCTTATGAGCTGAGCAACCGGTTTGGAGAAGAGAGTGTGCGAACGATCGAGGCGCAGCTGATGCAGCAGCTGGTGCGCTGGTTGCAGTATATGGAGAACACGGTGGCGCAGGGGAAGCGGAGTATCCGTGCCGCGGCTGCGACACGCGAGTGATGCAAGAGATAGTTGAACGCGAAGGGAGAGATTCTGATGCAGCGGCGAGAGTTTATGAAGATAGCGGGAATGACGATGGCCTCGGCGGCAGTGGCGCCGTCCTACGCGAGTGGCTCCGCACAAGGCATAGTAGAGAAGCCGAACGTGATCGTCATCATCGCCGACCAGCGCCGCTACGGTCTGAGCAAGGCCACGGGGTATCCGGTGGACACGAGCCCGACGCTCGACCGGCTGCAGGGGAAGGGAATCGGGTTTCAGCATAACTACTGCACGGCGCCGCTGTGTGTGCCAAGTCGTATTTCAATGCTGACGGGACGCTGGCCCGAGGCGCACCGGGTGCGCATGAACCTGAATGCGAAGGACGCATACTTCTCGCAGGATCTGTACCAGGTAGCCAAGCAGCGAGGGTATCGGACCGCGCTGGTTGGCAAGAATCATACGTACATGACGAAGGCGGATGCGGATGTGTGGCGCGAATACTCGCATGAGGGAGGGTATATCTCGCCGGATGATCCACCGGAGGTGGCTGCGTTCGACAAATGGATTAAGACGTTGCACTTCAACGTGGCGAAGGAAGCGAGTCCGTATCCGGTGAGCACACAGATTCCGTACCGCGTCGTGAGTGAGTCGATGAAGTTTATCGACGAGACGGGAGATCAGCCGTTTCTGCTGCAAATGAGTTTCCCGGAGCCGCACGATCCGGAGCAAGTTCCGGCGCCGTACTTTGATATGTTTCCTCCTGCCTCGGTGCCGAAGCGATGTGCTGGACCGGAGGCGCTCGAGAATTTGGGGCCGCGGGCGCAGTGGGAATACCGGCTGCAGCAGGACAACTTTCCGGATACGGAGAACGACTGGCGTCGCTACGTGTCGAACTACCTGGGCGCGCTTCGCATGATCGATGACCAGATCGCGCGCTTCACAAACTATCTGGAGAAGAAGAATCTGACGAGTAAGACGTTGATCGTGTTTACGGCGGACCACGGTGACTACCTGATAGACTACGGGCTGGGTCGCAAGGGCGTTGGTCTGTATGAAGACCTGACGCATACGCCGCAGATCTGGTGGGGGTATGGCGTGAAGCATTCGATGGGCGTCGAGCAGGCGTTCACCTCAATGGCGGATCTGATGCCGACGATGTGTGAGGTTATGGGAGCGGAGATTCCGCATGGCGTGCAGGGGCGGAGCCTTTGGCCTCTGCTGCAGGGTCAGGAGTATCCGCGTGAAGAATTTAGGAGCATCTACTCGGGAGTGGGCCTGGGGGGATTGTTCTACGAGGACGAAGACAAGATTCCTACGTCGATCTCGCATGATCCGGCGCGATCGGGATCGTGGGACGAACTGAATAAAGTGACGCTGAGCGGTAACCAGAAGATGGTTCGTATGGGAAGCTGGAAACTGATCTACGACATGATGGGATCGGGACAGTTGTATGACCTGAGCCGTGATCCCTGTGAGATGGTGAACCTATTCAACAAACCCGATCATGCGAAGATCCAGGCGCAGCTGATGGCGGAGCTGGCGATGTGGTCGATTCGAACACAGGATAGTCTGCCGACCGGGCCGCAGAATGGGAAGTATCAGACGAAGTGGTCGAAGCAGCACAACTGGTATGCGCCGTATCGGCACGGCGGCGCTCCGCCTAATTCGTACATCCCGTAGGAGCAAGCTCAGGAGTGCGCCGTTGGGTCAGTGGTTGGTCGAAGACTCGACGCCGAAGATGAAAACGGTCGTCGAAGAGAAGGCCTTGCCTGGGCGCAAGACGGTCGAAGGGAAGCTGGGATGGTTGGGTGAGTCGGGAAAGTGTTGAGTCTCCAGGCAGAAGCCTGCGTGCTTTGCGTAAAGGGATCCGCCGGAGCCGCGATTGATGCCGGAGAGAAAATTGCCGGAGTAGAACTGCACACCGGGCTGGGTGGTGAGAACGGTGAGGGTGCGGCCGCTGGCGGGGTCGAGTGCGAAGGCTGCCTCACGAAGCGTGCCGGAAGCTCCACGGAGAACGAAGTTGTGGTCGTAGCCGCCAGCGAGACGCAGCTGGTTGTCGTTCGCATTGATCTTTTCGCCGATTGGGGTGAGTCTGCGCAGATCGAAGGCTGTTCCACTGACCGGGCGAATCTCTCCAGTGGGTATCATCGTGGCGTCGATCGGTGTAAAGCTGTCGGCTGAGAGACGAATCTTCTGGGAGAGAATGTCGCCGTTCGATTCGCCGGCAAGATTGAAGTAGCTGTGGTTTGTCAGATTGACGATGGTGGGGTGATCGGTTTCTGCGCGGTAGTCGATACGAAGGCGATTGCCGGTAAGTGTGTAGCGGACGCTTGCGTGAAGTGTGCCAGGGAAACCCATGTCGCCATCCGTGCTGGTAAGGGTAAGCTCGACGGCATCTGTGCCCATGGGAGTGCCGTGCCAGAGTTTACTGCTAAAACCTTGTGGGCCGCCGTGAAGGGCGTTTCCATTGTTATTAGCCGGAATCTGATAAGACTTGCCGTCAAGGCTGAAGGCGCCCTTGGCGATACGGTTGCCGTAGCGCCCAACGATGGCGCCGAAGAAGTCCTTGGGATCGGAGACGTACTGGGCGATGTTGTTATAGCCGAGCACAATGTTTACGCGGTGCCCATTGCGGTCCGGGGCCTGGATGCTGACGATGCGGGCGCCGTACTCTACGATTTGCACTTGAAGATCATGGCTCTTCAGAGTGAAGAGCTTGGCGTGACCTTGTGCGGTGGGCCCCCAGTCTTGGCTCGCGATCTGGGCGTGAGCGGTGGCAGCGGCCGTGGGCGCGAGAAGGAGTGATCCCAGGAGAACACTATGTAAGCCGCAGTACGGTCTCATTGCTTTTTTGATTCTCCTCGGGCTAAAAGATTATTGGATCGGAACACGGATCACGGTGACGCTGTCGTGGGGAAGGATGGCGGAGACAGCATTGTTGCCGGAGATATTGGCGGTGCCATCGAGCGGGAGCACATGCTTTGGCTCGATCTCGTCGTTGCGCTCGTAACGACTGGCGGCGTAGATCTGCTTCATGGGCGCGGGGCCCGCAGCGCGGAGCGCACCGAGATCAAAACGAACGGGCAGGTCCTGCCCAAGACTGCGATTGACACAAAGCAGAGTAGCGGTCTTTCCGTCCTTGCTGCGCGTGGCAACAACATCGACATAAGGCACCTGTGTGACGGTACTGAGTGGAGCGACGCCCCCCTTCACATCGTAGGTGCCGCTATCGGTCGTGACGGATAACAAGGTATCTCCCTTTACTGGCTCGTACATCTTGAATGCGTAGTATGCGGGCACGGCGTAGACCTGCTCACGTCGCTTCCAGATTCCTGCAAACTCTTGTGAGCCGGTCATGTCGGCGATGTGTACCTGGTCAGAGTGGCGTAGCAGGGTATTGAGGAATCCCGCGGCCATCACCGCGCCGCCCTCATTCATCCAGCTGGGACTCTCGTTCGTGAAGTTTCGCTCGCCAAAGCCCTTGCTGTTGAAGAGCCACTCCGTGACGGCGAAGTGAACCTTGTCTCCATGCCTCGAATCCTCTTTGATCTGTTGCCACGCGGTATCGATGTGAGGACCTACCGCGAAGGGAATCGAATAAGCCGAAGCTGCCACGAAGTCGGGCGTAGCCTGCTTTAGCTCAGGATGATTAGTACCAACGATGAAGTGCAGCGAGAGGTAGTTGAAGGTGCCTGTGGGCAGCGTTAGCAACTGCGCGTTCCATTTACCGTCGGCCATGGGGCCGAGCCCGGTAGCAATAATCTCTGCATTTGGTTCAATAGAGCGCACTGCCTTGCTGAAAGCAAGAGTACGCCCAGCGATCTCATTAATCGTGGGATAGCCGACCTGCCACTTGCCGTAGAGCTCGTTGCCAATCTCGAAGATCACGCGGCCCTTGTGATGCTCGCGGATGTAACGCACCCAATCAGATGCCTCTTCCGGTGTACCGCTGCCCATGTTTAGGTTGAACTGAGGAATCGCTCCAACCAGGTCGCAAAGCTGGAGGAACTCGTCGGTGCCGAAGTTGTTGTATTCCGGGATGCCCCAGGCGATGTTCTTCGTCGTCAGGCGTTTGTCCGCTGGACCGATGCCATCGCGCCAGTGATAGTACGAGCTGAAGTTACCGCCGAAGCGGAGCTCGGTGATATGCATCGCCTTCAGCATGGCGATCTCGTCGGGGTCAAGCGTGCCGACCGCATCGGAGGGCATGAGCGAGATCTGATCCACATCGACACGCTCTATACCCTCGACAGAAACGGCAAAATCAACCGCCTCAAGCCGGCGCACAGTTCCTTGCTTTAGTTCAAGCGTGGCTGAATACTTCGTCCATTCCTTCGCAGGTGCCTTGATCTCGGCCTCGGCGAGCACCTTCCCGTTTGATCGATCGCGGAAAGAGACGCGCAGCGTCTCCGGTCCAGTGAGGTGTTTGGCGTAGAGCGAGACCTTGTAGCCCAACACGCGATGCACAGGCAGGTAGACCTTCTGCTTGATGCCCGTAAGTTCGTCGGGCTGGCCCATGATCTCGAGCGACTGCCAGCTGTTGGCAGCATCGCCTACGTGCAGCTCGAAGCGGTTGCCGGCCTGCGTATTGAGCGACTGCCACGGCAGCGGAATGCCCGTCTCGTTCGAGGCCCCAATCAGCTCCGGTTGTTCGCGATACATGTTCTCTAGGTTGACGTGGTTCCACAGGCCGTCTTCGAGGCTGCGGTTGACAAGAATCTCAGCGGAGACACCGTTGTTGATGGAGTTGCCGATGGGCTCAAGGAAGCTTCCGAAGAGCGTCTCCGGAATCACATGCGCGCCCTTGTCGGAGACGTGGACGACAACCTCATGCGGATTGGGTTTGCTTTGGGTAATCTGTGCCATGGCACAGCTGGCAAGCATGCAGGAGATCGCAACGGCTCTTGTTCGCACGATTGCGCTCTTCGCTGATCCCACCCGATTCATCGTTAGCGACATTTCTTCTCCAGGTAAACGATAAGGAACAAAGGTGAAGCGTCATTGTTTGTCTGGCGCGTCCGCACCGGACACGCGTGATTCCAGCATAGTTAGAACTTGATCATGCCTCCAAGCTGGATAACGCGCGCAGGGTGTAGGGTCGATGTGATGAGACCGAAGTTAGCCCCAGCCGCCACGCCACTGTTCGGGTTAGCGAACTGCGTGTGGTTCCAGATGTTGAAGAACTCAGCACGAAACGTAAACTTGGTCTCTTTGTACAGGGTGAAGTTTTTGTGGATGCCCATGTCCCAGTTGTTGATGCCAGGGCCGCGCATGCTGTTGAAGCCCGAGGTGCCGAAGGCTGCACGGGCACGTTCATTCGTGCCGGGCTTCAGCGGCAGCGCACCGTTGACCAGGTTAACTGGATCGCGCGAAGGATCGACGTAGCATGCGCCCTGCTGCTGCGTCTGCCCGACGGTCTGAGGCTTCATCCAGTAGTGTCCGTTGGTGCGGACGTCTTTGCTGGAGAGCGCGTCTCTGCCATCGCAGTAGGTGTTCGCTCTTACCTGTCCCGGCGACCATGCTGTGTTGTTCGGAGCCGTTATGGTGAAGGGAAGTCCGGACTGCATATTGACGATGGCGTCGACATCCCATCCGCCGAGCACGCCGTTCACCACAGGATGGACAGTGTTGCCGAAGTGGCGGCCGCGGCCGTAAGGCAGTTCATACACAGCGCTGATGACAACCGAGTGCGGAATGTTCGATGTGGTTGGACCATAGTCGCACCAGGGGATACAGCTGCGGCGCTGGTTTAGCGTGCCATTACTACCCTGCTGCGAAGCAGCGAGCGCCTTCGAGTAGGTGTAGTTGGCCAGCAGGCTGAAGCCGTTCGAGAACTGGCGCTGGAACTTGACCAATAGCGCATTGTAGTTTCCTAGGCCGATGTTGTCGACCTCCTGCATATAGGCGAACTTGCCGTTATACGGATTATTGGAGTCGAAGCATAAGTTGGATCCGGGAGAGGAGCAGTCAAAGGGATTCCAGTTGTAAGGCAGTCGATGCGATGTGTTGCCGATGTAGGCCACGTCGACTAAGTTCTTCGGACCGAAATTGTGCTGAACATCGACGTTCCATTGCTCAACATACGGCGATCGCTGCGTGGTACTGAGGTACTGGATTGGGCCTGTAATCGCATCGGCCTGTGCTTGGGTGATCTGACCCACGGTGAAGCCCGGCATCGCGTTTACCCCAAGGACATACTGCGGATTGGGCTGCGTGTTGGAGATGGCGTTGTTGATAGAGATGACCTGCGAGACGACCGCGTACTGGAAGTTCACAGCCTGCTGTGTGGTGTAGTAAAGACCGTAGCCAGCCCGGATGACCGTGTCCTTTAGAGCCGGCGGCGCATAGTTGACACCGACGCGCGGAGCCCAGTTTGTCATCGTCATTGGGTATACGGCCGGATTCATCTGGCCAAGTGCGGAGAAGATCGGCTTGCCTAAGTTGAAATCGAAGGCGTGGATCAGGTTTCTGTCCGGACCGCTGGGGTTAGGCGAAGTTGCGCCGTACCAGGCCAGCGCGACGTTCGCGGTCAGGTTCTTGGAAATCTTCCAGGTGTCCTGCACATACGGCTGCATCGTGGTCCAGCGAAGATGAGTGCGTGGCATGCCGATGGACTGGCCGGTGTTGATCGCTCCCAGCAGAAAATCTGCGAAGGAGTTGCCCGTGCCCGCCACCGGGTTGAAACCGCCCCGAATAAACTGCGCCGTGTAGTTGCCATTGAAGTTGAAGATGCCGCGCGCATTCGCATTGGCGCTTGACTGGATAGTACGCAGATAGGCGACATCGATCCCGAACTTAATCTGATGCTTGCCCAGCAACCAGTTGAAGCTGTCCTGGATCTGGTAGTTGTTGTCGATATTGCCGATGAGGCCGGTTGAAGTACCAAAGTTGGTGTAGCCATTAGTGAAGTTGATGCTGGGCACACCGTTCACATCAGCGGTGCCAGTGATGTTGAGTTGGTTCTGGATACCGTTGACCTCAACGCCCTGAGAATATACGGAGTCACGAATGCCGCCGATGCGTAGCACATTCACTTTGTTGGAGCCGATGGTATAGTTCCAGCCGACGTTTACCAGCTCTGTGTCCAGCGGATACGAGATGCCCTGTCCGGGGAAGAGGCCCGGATTGATCACAGGCGAGTTCAGCCAATTGCCCTGTACGAAGATCTGATTATTCGGGTTGAGGTTGTAGTCGATTTTGCCCATGAACTGGTCGGAATTGTAGGTTGCCTTGGGTGTGCCGACCACGTTGTTGGTCGTCTGGGTGGCGCCGGGCGTGTAGTACTGCAGCAGTCCCTTGATGTTTTGCGAAATACGCGAGTCAGGAATTTTGTTGCCGGGGAAGGGGTTGCGCTGCCCGGTGGCCGGATTGTAGGTCGCAGGATCGTAGATGGTGAAGCCGCTATTGGAGAAGTCGCCGGAGAACATCGCTGCGGTAGGAGTCGTCGCGTTCTGCACGTTCGAAGTAGTCCGGCGATAGCCCTCGTAGTTCACGAAATAGAAGAGTTTCTCGTTCAGGATGGGACCTCCGAAATCGAACCCGAACTGGTTGAGATGATACGGTCCAGGCTTAGTAGGAACTCCCGCGGCGTTGACGTTGAAAAAGTCGCGCGCCTGCATCTGATTGTTGCGCACGAACTCGAAGACCTCTCCGTGAATGCGGTTTCCACCACTTTTAGTGACGACATCGACGATGCCGGGGTTGGGACCAAGGTCAGGCATGAAGAAGCCGTAGTGCACTTCGAACTGGTCGATGGCACCGACCGAGAGGTTGAGCGATGTGTTGCCGGCACGGCTGCCCAGCGTCTGAAGGCCGTTGACAACGTAGAGAGTAAAGTCTGGCTGATTGCCCGCAATGTTGATCGCCACGTCATCGTGTCCGGTCTGATTAGTCGAGCTGGCGGCAGAGCCGCTGACCTTCTGGGTAGCGCCGGAGAGCAGGCCAAGCTGCAGGTAGTTCCTGTTCGCGAGCGGGAGCTGGTTGACGCTAGTGGGGCCGATGACAGTGCCTAGATCATTCGAATCGGTGTCGAGCAAACTGGTCAGGCCGCTAGCATTAACTTCGACAGTCGCTGTGGAGGCGACGTTCAGTGCAGCGTCCAGGCTTGCACGTTGGCCAACAGCAACCGTCAACTGCGAGACGCGATGGGAGGCAAAGCCCTCTTTGTCGATAGCGACGCCGTAGATGCCAGGAGATATGGTGGGAAAGGAGTAGTTGCCGGCCGTATCGGTGATGGTATTGAGGGCGACTCCGGTAGAGGCGTTTGTGAGAACGACGCGTGCGCCTTGAACGACGGCGCCGGTCGAATCGGTGACAGTCCCGGCGATGGAGGAGGTGCCGCTCTGGGCGTGAAGGACGAGGGCTAGAGCTGGGAGAAGGAAGACAGTGAGGACGGTTCCCCACCTGATAGAACGAAGGAATTTCATCTGCTGCCCCCTTATAGGCGTACAGTCTGATGGCATTTATGTAATGCTTTACATTTTGTTTCGCGAGCATATGATTTATGTCGAGCCATTGTCAAGCGTCATGCAAGCTAGGGCCTCTCAGTGGAAGGCTAACGAGCGGTGGGTATACTGTTGCGCAGTCTGAAAACCGCACCTGGAAATTATGGATATTGTTGAAGTAGCGCAGAAAGCAGGGGTTTCGACCGCCACGGTCTCGCGCGTTCTGAATGGCTCGAACAAAGTGCGGGAGAGCACGGCCGAAAGGGTGCGCGCAGCCATTGAGGAGCTGAATTATCGGCCAAACAGCTACGCTCGCAGTCTTCGCTCCGGGCGCAGCAACCTCTATGGCATCATCGTCTCCGACATCCGCAATCCTTTCTTTCCCGACCTGATCGAACACTTCGAATCGCTTGCGACTCAACATGGCATCGACGTCACGATCGCCAATACGGGGTATAGCGAACAGCGGCTGGTAACCGCGGTTAGCAGGTTGCTGGAACGAGGCGTTGACGGGCTGGCGATCTTCACCAGCGAGGTGAGCGGTGCCGCAGTGAGCCTGTTGCGCTCTGCGTCAGTACCGATCGTGGTACTGAATCAACCCTCGCTGGCACCTGATTTTCAAATCGTCACCGTGGACTACATCCAGGGTTTTGTTGAAGCCATTGAGCATCTACGAATGCTTGGTCACCAGAGGATCGGATTTATCGCGGGACCAGCGACGCTAAGCTCTGCGTCACGTCGCCGCAAGGCTTTTCTCGCTGCGATGAAGTCGTGTCATCTCGCATTGCGGGACGAGTGGATCTTTGAAGGTGACCACCGCCTGACGGGAGGGAAGTTCGCTGCCGAACGGCTATTCTCCATGCGGCAACCGCCGACAGCGATGGTCTGTTCCAATGACATGACGGCGATCGGCTTCCTCGAGTCGGCGAGCAGGTTGGGGCACAAGGTTCCTGACGAGGTCTCGTTGATTGGTTTCGACGACCTGTTTCTTTGCGAGATCGTTCATCCTTCTCTGACGACGCTGCACCTGTCGCGAAAGGAGATTGCCACTCGCGCGTTCTACTGTTTGCAATCGGCGCGAGGCGAGGGTTTAGAACACCCTCCGGCAGTGATCTCACCTTACCTGGTCCCTCGCGCGTCGACGGGACGGCTTCCGCGTGTCAAAGGGCGTAAGTAACGGAAAAATGTAATGCTTTACTTTTTTGCGGCACGCGAGATATGGTGAGGGGCAGACTCTATGGATCGCAGGCAATTTCTCGGAACGGCTGCAGGCGCTGTCATCAGCAGCACATTCAGTTCTGCCCAGGGCCAGCAAGCCTCAGGCAGGCAATTTATCCAACCGCGATCGGGCGTGGGGCCTTTTCTGCGGACGAAAGCAGGGAAGCAGCCGAACATCTTTGTCATTTCGGCCGACATGGTCAGTCCGGATCTCTATCATCCGGATCGTCCGCTCTCAAAGCATGTGCGGTTGCCCAATATTCGATCGTTGATGGCAGATGGCACTTTCTTTTCCAACGCATTCTGCACGGTTCCGCTGTGCGCTCCGTCGCGTGCCTCGTACATGACCGGTCGTTACAGCTACATTCAGGGGAACGGAGAGCGTGCGCCCGAGGGATTGGAGACGCAGCTTCGACCCAACGACATAATCTTTCCCGAATATCTACGGGCCGCCGGGTACATCGCGAGGCAGGCGGGTAAAGGACATCTGGGAACCAAGAAGTTTTTGGATGCCTTCGGCGAAAATGACCAGCCGTGGGACCGATGGTCTCCACCAGTCTTTGACGACGAGGCCTTTCTGGCCTATCAACGTCGATTGGGAGTGGGGCGGCAGAAGTATTCGCGCGAGATCGTCTTTCGAATGCAGGATCGTAAGACACCTGGTAATTCCGCTGGGGGATGGATCGTGCAGGAAAATGGAAAGCCATTTCCATTCGAGGCACAGTACTCCTGTTTCCTTGCTACGCGTGCTGTCGAGATGCTGCGTTCAATCACATCGACCGAGAACGCAGCAGGACATCCGATCTACCTACAGCTGGATATCTTTGATCCTCACCAGCCCTTCTCCATTCCTGCGGGGTACGAAGAACGCGAGAAGGAGTTGCGGAGTGAGATTAGTTTGCCCGATTCCTACAACGCCGTGCGGCAGCGTGACTTCAACAAGGCGCCAGACGAGCCCGAGATTTTGGATGTTTATCGCAAATACTGGGGGATCTATGATTCCCAGACGCTGATCGACTATCGTGTGGCCTACATCCTGCAGATGGAAATCGTCGATCGTTCCATCGGTATCTTTCTGGATGAGCTGCGCCGGTCAGGGCTTTACGACAACTCCATCGTGGTATTTCTAAGTGATCACGGCGAGATGAATGGGCGGCGGGCGATGGTGGATAAAGGGGTTTACCTCTATCCGGATGTGCTGCGGGTTCCTCTGGTGGTGAAGCCCGCGGTAAAGACGCAGGCCCGAGTGGTGAGGGAATCGGTGTCGCTGCTGGACCTTTCGCAGACATTGCTGGATGCGGCGGGTGTAGCTCCAGAGGCTAGCTTTGATGGCGTTTCACTTATGCCGCAACTACTCGGGGAGCATGCGCCACAGCGCGGCAACCTGCTTTTCTTCGGCGGATGGCATGTGGGAGTCAACTTTGCTTGCGGAATCGAACATCGCACCGCGGAGGGCCGTCATTTTCTATATGCCTATAACCTGAGCTCTCCGAACGACGAACTCTACGATCTAGACGTAGTGGATGCAGTGAACTTGATCGACCAAGCGGAGTACGCGAAGGTTCGCGAAGAGATGATTCGGTTGCTTGGAGAACAGCTGGAGCGCGATCCCCGATGGATTGGATACTGGGCAGAATTTCGTGTAGCTCGATATAATTCGCTACCAAAGACAAATGGCGACATGCAGCTGTTTACCAAGCCTGCGTGAAGTCAGGTCGGCTCGTCCAAGACAAAGAAGGCGAGCGGTAACGGACCATCATGCAAGACAACGTCACCTCGCGGCACCAGACAGTCAGAGTCGTATTGGCGTTTGCCTGTGTTTATCTCTTCTGGGGTTCCGCCTTCGTTGCCATTCGTTACTCGGTCCAGCTGGTCCATCCGGCATTTGTTGCAGGCATCCGCTATCTGATTGCGGGATTGTTGCTAATGGCGTTTGTGGGATTTCGCGGCGACCGTTTAAGTCTCGGGCTCAGAGATCTGGCACGGGTCACGGGACTAGGGCTGCTGATGTTCACCTGCAATACGATACTGCTGAGTTATGGAGGCAAACAGCTTCCGGCAGGCCTGACGGCTTTGCTCATCTCTACGATTCCGCTCTTCATCGCATTGCTTGAAACACTGATTGGCGGAAGGTTTACGTCAGTTCGCGAATGGGTAGGGGTGTTCACAGGATTCCTGGGAATCGCCCTGTTGCTAAGGCACAACCTGCATGAGGGATTGCTGCCCGCAAAGGCCATGCCAGCGGCACTTGGGCTGCTGACTGCGGCACTGGCGTGGGCATTGGGATCGGTGTTGCTGAGCCGCATGAGATTTAGTGCGCCGGCGCTCGTGTGCACGTCGTGGCAGATGCTGATCGGCGGAGCTGTCGATGTTCTGATCGGCGGCGCGGCAGGGGGATTTCGATCGTCGCATTGGAGTCGGGCGGCGTGGGGGTCGCTGATCTTCCTGGCGATTGGCGGCACACTGGTGGGTTACACAGCGTACTCGTACTTGCTCCGGCGAGTGTCGATTGCGTCGGTTGCGACCTACGCTTATATCAATCCCTTGGTAGCGGTGCTGTTAGGGTGGCTTTTGTTAGGAGAGCAGTTGTCGGTGAGCCAATGGGTTGGATTGGTCATTGTGCTGGGATCGGTGGCGATCGTCGTGAGTTTGCCGCAAAGGGAGCTTGCGAAGGATATTGAGGCATCGCGGACCTGATGCACTCATTGAGAAAGAGATGATCTAGACGACCGCCACGTTGCGGATCGTCCAACCTCTGCACTGTATGAGGATAGACGTGGTTTTTGTTGGAGACATTCGTTTCATTCGGATTGAGAGCACGATTCAAAATTGCTGCTCTTCACGCTAAAAGCGTAGTATCCGCTCCGATCCGGCAAAACGACAAAACAGTGACAATTCGTCCATATTCTCTTGACACAAGGTCGTTGACGCCTAAGGGACACTGAATCAGGTCGAAGGTCAACGTCGATGCCAAAAAAAAACAGGTCGTCAAAGAAGATAGTCTTTTTCTTTCCCTCCTTCGCCAGTACAGAGGCGACAGCACCACTAGGGATTCTCGCGGTTGCAACGCCTCTCATCCGCGCTGGGTTTCAAGTCGTTCTAATCGATTCCACGATCACGCCAAACTATAAGAAGCGCGTCCTCGAAGAGGTTCGCGACGCCCTTTGCCTCGGCATCTCTCTCGTTACTGGACCCATGATCCGCGAGACTGTCGAGATCGCAAACTCCGTTAAGGAATGGAATTCAGAATTTCCCATCGTCCTCGGGGGCTGGCACCCATCGTTGCTTCCCGATCAAACTCTCCAGGCTTCCTGCGTCGACTATGTCGTTCGCGGTCAGGGAGAAGAGGCCCTTCTGGAGCTAGTTCAGCATCTCCAATCAGATGCGGCCCCTGATCTCATCCCCGGAATCGGTTTCAAACGCGGCGGCAAGCTCGTCTTTACTCCGGAGCGTCCCCTCAAGCCACTCGCCGACATGCCACCCAAGGCATACCATATCGCCGACTTCGACGCCTATGAGCGTGGGTGTGGCAAGCGCTGGGCCATGTACACCTCTTCTCTCGCCTGTCCATTTAATTGTGCCTACTGCACAAATGCTGGAGTCTACGGTCGCAAGTGGAATGCGCTCCAGCCGGAGCAGTTCGTTGAGGAGACCGTCGATTTAACCCGCCGCTACAAGCTTGAAATGCTCTGGATCGTGGACGACAACTTTATGGTCGATCTCGATCGCGCTCGCGGCATCGCCGAGGGGCTGGTCAATGCCGGCTCGCAGTTCAAATGGAGCATCCAGGCCACCACAAACATGGTCGCCCGCCTCTCCGTACAAGATTTGAAGCTGCTCCGGCGCGCTGGCTTACACCAGATATGTCAGGGTGTTGACTCCGGGTCTCCTAAGATTCTCGAACTGATGGGCAAAACCTTTCAGGATTTCGATCAGATATATGAGAGCGCTGAGCGTTGTCTCTCCGCCGATATCCGGCCGTCGTTCAACATCATCTTTGCCTTCCCCGGTGAAGGTTCAAAGGAACGCCGCGAGACCATTGAATTCATGATGGATGTGTGCCGCCGGTTTCCAGGGGCTGAGTTCTGGACCAATATCTTTACCCCATACCCAGGCTCACCCATCATGAAGCGCGCCCAGGAGCTCGGCATCGAGGTTCCCACTACACTTGAGGGCTGGGCTGACTACTTTCCCAGGTACACCACACTTCCTTGGCTCAAGGGCAAGGATCATGCGCGGCTTCAGACCACGCGAGACTATCTGCGGTTAGCCTTCAACCGCATACCCATTGCAGCGGACAAGCGCGATCCCATCACCCGCGTCGCGCAGAAGGCCCTCTCTCTACCAGCTCGCTGGCGGCTTGACCATGACACTTACAAATATCCGGTTGAGCTTTGGCTCAACAAGAAGCTCAATCAGCGACTGGGCCTCGACCGAAGCAACAAGCCCGCGGTAGATGCCAAGCGTCTCGCCAATACTCCTGCAGAGGCCGCATGCTGAAGACGGCGCAAACCCGAGGTAAGGTCGTCCTCTTCTACCCCCCTTACGACGGCCCACCGCTCGGGGCGCCTCTCTCGCTACTCGCACTCGCGGGAACTCTCCGCGAGGCTTGCTTCGAAGTTGTACTCATTGACGCCGCCATCGAGCCTCATTATTTGGATCGCATCGCTGAAGAATGCGTGTCCGCCCTTTGCATTGGCATTTCGGTTCTTACCGGTCCAATGATCCGCGGAGCCATCGTCGTTGCCCAGCAGGTGAAACTGCATACTCCTGACGTCGCCGTTGTCTTCGGTGGCTGGCATCCTACCCTTTGTCCTGAGTCGACTCTCCGTGAGCCCTACGTCGACATTGTGGTCCGAGGTCAGGGCGAGATCACCATCGTCGAACTGGCTTCCGCATTATCCGCCAAACAGCCTCTTGACCTTATCGCCGGCATCTCATGGAAGCGCGAAGGACGTATCATTCAGAACTTCGACCGTCGTGTCCAGCCGATCGACACCTTCGCTCCGCCCGCGTTCGATCTCACTGACTTCGACGCTTACGAGCGCGAGACCGGCAAGAGAGAATTAGCCTATGCCACCAGCGTCGGTTGTCCATACGCCTGCAACTACTGTACGGATATGGTGGTCTACAAACGACGCTTCAACGCCTACGATGCCGAGCACGTTGTTGCGGAGTTGACCGGCCTCGTCAAGAGCTATCGCATCACCCATGTCGCTTTGCTCGACTCGAACTTCCCCGTAGACTTGCGGCGCGCCATGGCTATTGCCCGGGGCATCGTCAACTCCGGAGTTAAGTTCTCTTGGACCTTTCAAGCCTCGACCGATTTCATCTGCCGTATGACTCAGGACGAGGTGCAGCTTCTCGCGGACAGTGGCGTTAACTACATGGGGTTTGGAACCGAGTCGACCTCAAAGCCGGTGCTCAAAATGATGAACAAGCGTCATCAACGCGTCGACGAGATGTACGAGACTGCCCGCAAGACTTCGCTCTCCGGCATCCGTGTCAACTTCAACCTCATCCTCGGCTACCCGGGCGAAACCGAGGCCGACCGTCTTGAGACGTTTCGCACGATGAGTGACATCAGGCGGCAGTTCTCGAATGTCCGCTTCTCCCCGAACATCTTCACTCCATACCCAGGTATCCCCATTTGGCCGCAATTGCGCGAGCTTGGCGTTATAGAACCGAAGACTCTGGAAGAGTGGGAGACGATGCCACTGGGTGCAAATCTGCTCCCCTGGCTCAGGGGACGCGAACTTACACGCCTCAATCGGATGCTTGAGTATTTCCTCGTACTTAACCAGCCTGTTCGCCCGTCCTCTGGCTCCTCGCGCGCCAAGCGGCTCATCTCGTCGCTCATCTCCAATCCCATCCGATGGAGATTGAAGGCGAGCCTGTTCTTCTTTCCTTGGGAGTTGTGGTTGTCGCATCTCTCCGAACGCATCGTTAAACGCCGGTCTTTGGTCACCGGCGCAGAGCTTCCCGCGGAGTCCGCAAATGCCTGCTGAGTCCTCCCCATCCGGAAGCAGAGTGGACGTGCTGCTCACGCACTCGTACCATCTGGCGCACGACGCGAAGCAGTGGCGCAAGATGCAGCCCTATCCTCCGCTCGGCACTCTCTACGCCGCCACAGCGCTGCGAAACTCCGGCATCCCGGTCGCGATCTTCGATTCCACCTTCGACGACCCGATTCCAAACTTCATCGCCGCACTTGATCGACATCGGCCTCGAGTCCTGGTCATCTACGAAGATGATTTCAACTTCGTAACCAAGATGTGTCTGACCCACATGCGAGATCTGGCTTGCGAATTGGCCGCCATCGGCGCCTCTCGCGGCATTACCGTCATTGCCCACGGCTCTGACGCTACCGATCATCCAGTCTCGTATCTGGACCGCGGAGTTGATTTCATCCTGAATGGCGAGGCCGAACAAACGCTCGTCGAGCTCTGCAACTCGCTGCTTCAAGCCTCTGAACTAGAAGCGTTGCCTGGGCTGGTGCACTATCTGGAAGGAGAACTGAGGATAGCTTCGCCTGCACCTCACAACCCATCCTGGGCCGATCTACCGATCATCGCCCGTGAACTCATCGACATGGAGCCATACCGCGCCGCATGGACGGCAGCACATGGGCACTTCTCCACCAACGTCGTAGCCAGCCGGGGCTGTCCTTTCCGCTGCAACTGGTGCGCTAAGCCAATATCCGGCAGCCGCTTCCGACTTCGTCAACCTGAGGCGGTCGCGGCGGAACTGCATCAGTTGAAGACGCTTTTCGGAGTTGAACACATATGGTTTGGAGATGATGTCTTCGCTCTGGATCATCGCTGGGTGGAAGCGTTCGCCACAGCCGTAGAAGCCGATGGGGACCCTCTTCCATTTAAAATCCAATCCCGCGCCGATCTTCTCTCTGAATCGACGGTCGCGTCTCTTAAGCGTGCCGGCTGCGCAGAAGTCTGGATGGGCATAGAGTCCGGCTCACAAAAGATTCTCGATGCTATGAGCAAGGGCCTTTCCCTCCCCGCCGTTCACAACGCACGAAGACGTCTCGCTGATGCAGGTATCCGTGCCTGCTTCTTCCTTCAGTTCGGCTATCCAGGGGAGGGCTGGCCAGAGATTCTAGAAACGATCGCGCTGGTACGTGAAACCCGCCCAGATGATATCGGAGTCTCCGTCTCCTATCCGCTCCCCGGCACCGTGTTCTATGAGCGCGTGCAGCAACAACTCGGGTCGAAGCGCAATTGGAATGACAGCGACGACCTCTGTACGATCCACACGGCTGCTTACCGCGATGATTTCTACCGCGCCCTTCGCCAGGCGCTCCACGCAGAGGTGGCGAATGTCGATGCGCAGACCCTCGACTCCCTGTGGGCCGCAGTGCACGCGCTCGAGCCGGTTAGTCGTAATGCCAACGTTCTTACACTTAAGCAATCTACATTCATGTCGCTTGAAGAAGTGTTCGCCGAGAGGAGCGCCTGATGCCTGATCTTCTTCTCACCCATGGCTACTTCCTCTACGAGGACCCCAAAGAGATGCAGATTATGAAGCCCTACGCTCCCTTGGGCATTCTCTATCTCTGCTCTCATCTTCGTCAGAACGGTTTCGCCGTTGATGTATTCGACACCACCTTCTCCAGTCGTGCCGCACTCTTCGACCATCTGCGTTCCGAAACGCCCTCAGTCCTCGGTATCTACGCAAACCTGATGACGCGAGCCAACGCTGTCGAAATCATGGGCGTCGCTCGCCAGGCCGGCTGGCGTGTCGTTGTGGGTGGCCCCGAGCCCGGCGCTTACGCCCAGGAATATCTTGAAGCTGGGGCAGAATTTGTCGTCTTCGGCGAGGGCGAAGCGACGATGCAGGAGCTTCTCACTGCTCTCCGCGAGCGCGCCGATACTCTCGACCCGGCCTGGCGTTCCAAGATCAACGGTGCGGCATATCTGGACGAATCAGGTCACTTCCATCAGAATCCACCTCGCGCTCAGATTGCGAATCTGGACTCGCAACCCTGGCCTGCACGCCATGCCATCGATATTCACCGTTACGTCGATACCTGGAGAAAACATCATGGTACGGGAGCCGTAAACTTCATCACAGCGCGTGGATGCCCGTACAAATGTCGCTGGTGCAGCCACCAGGTCTACGGACAAACCCATCGACGCCGCAATCCTATCAAGGTCATCGACGAACTCGAATGGCTTATTGGGGAGTACACCCCGGACATCGCCTGGGTCTCCGACGATGTATTCACGATCAATCACGAATGGATTCGCCAGTACGCCGCAGAGATGCGTCGTCGTCAGCTGCGTATTCCCTTCGAGTGCATCTCACGCGCAGACCGCCTCAATGAAGAGATGCTCGACCTTCTCGCTGAACTCGGATGCTTCCGCATCTGGATCGGCTCAGAGTCCGGTTCGCAGCGTCTTCTCGACTCAATGGATCGGGGCGTAAAGGTTGAGCAGGTACAACGCGCGATTTCGATGACGCGCGCTCGCAACATTCAGAGCGGCATGTTTCTCATGTGGGGCTATGAGGGAGAGGAGATGCAGGATATCGAAGCCACGATAGACCACGTCCGCAAAGCCCAACCCGACATCTTTTTCACAACGGTCTCTTACCCGATTAAGGGCACACCCTACTACTCCGAGATTCAGAGTAAGCTCGTCCAGCTTAAGCCCTGGGGCCAGTCTTCCGATCGCGAGATCAAGATCCATGGACGCCACTCTCGTGACTACTACGCCCACGCGGACAAGTTGCTACGCGCCGAGGTTCAGCTTGCCCGTCTCAACCAGGGCGCCTCCGGCAATCTCTCCGATATTCATCAACTCGAAATGCAAATTGCAGTCGCTCGCCGGGAGATGGCCGCAACCGCGTCTGAGGTGGAAGCATGAGCGACACGGGACTCGGAATCGCCGCTGGGGCCGTCTTCGATCGCCTGGCTCCCAGTTACGACAGCGACTTCACCGGCTCATTCATTGGCCGTGCCCAGCGCAATGCTGTCTGGAAGGTGCTTCTGAAAACCTTCCCTCCCAAAGACAACATTCTCGAACTCAACTGCGGGACCGGCGAAGATGCACTCTTCCTTGCCAGGAATCACATCTCTGTCTTCGCATGCGATGCCTCTCAGCAGATGATCTCTCGCGCCGACCAGCGACTCAATATGAGCGCGCCTCCTCACCTGGTAACCTTTTGTCACCTTCCGACGGAGGACATTGCCGGACTCAATCCAGCCATCAGCTTCGACGGCGCCTTCTCGAATTTTTCTGGCCTCAACTGCATCGAGGACCTGGGACCGGTCGCCACATCGCTTGCAAAACTGGTTAAGCCGGGAGGCCACCTTCTTTTCTGCTTCTCTACACGCTTCTGCCTCGTCGAGATCCTTTATTACCTCAGTCAAGGTCAGGTGAACAAAGCGCTTCGCCGATGTAAGGGCCACACCATCGCGCACCTGAACGATGCTCCACCTCTTTCGGTCTACTACCCCACCGTGCGAACGCTTCGGCGCATCTTCGCTCCGCACTTCAAGCTTCGCTCTCGCACCGGTGTCGGAGTCGCCATCCCACCCTCCTATCTGGAACCATGGGCACAGCGGCATCCGTACCTCTTTCGGCTACTCTGCCGCCTCGAAACCCTGTTTTCCAACCTGCCATTCTTTCGCACAACGGGTGACCACGTTTTGCTCCGCTTCGAGAAGGTCACTCCATGACTAGCCCACAAATCTCGAACCTCATCACTTTTGCTGCGGACACCTTTCCCTTGTGTTGCTGGAGTTGTGGAACTCCCTTGGACCCGCAGACTTCAACCATTCAACCTTGCTCACAATGCGGCACCGTTACTTTGCAGCAGGAAGGGATCTGGTGCGCGCTTTCTCCGCACCTCTCCCAATCCTTCAACCGCTTTGTCGCAGAGTACGAATTCATCCGCAACGCCGAAGGCCGTGGCAGCAACGAAGCCGAGTACTACCTCGCCCTTCCTTATAAGGACCTGACGGGTAAGCTCTCCGCTCAATGGAAGATCCGAGGCGCCACCTATCGCTACTTCGAACGCCGTATCCTTCGCCGCTTACCCAGGCGTCCGCTTCGCATCCTTGATCTTGGGTCAGGAAATGGCTGGCTCAGCTATCGGCTGTCTCTTCTCGGGCATCGGCCTGTAGCCGTCGATATTCTTACAAACGATCGAGACGGTCTAGGTGCGGCCGCCCACTACGCCACTCATCTTCCTGCAATGTTTCCGCGGGTACAAGCCAGCCTCGAATGCCTGCCCTTTCCTGATGCTTCCTTTGACCTCGCCATCTTCAATGCCTCGTTTCACTATGCGGAGGATTACCGCCGGACTCTCGCGGAGGCCATCCGTTGTGTACGCCCCGGCGGCTCAATTGTTATCGCGGACACTCCCTGGTATCCCCATGAATCCAGTGGTAAGGAGATGGTCGACGAAAAGCATATGCACTTCCTCGCGACCTACGGCTTCGCCTCCAGGTCTCTCGCAAGCCAGGAGTTCCTCACACCGAAGCGCCTCGAAAGTCTGGCCACTGCATTTGGTATTCACTGGAATATCTTCAAGCCCTTCTACGGGCTCCAATGGGCTTTACGTCCTCTTCGTGCAAAGCTGAAAGGTCGCCGTACCCCCTCGCAGTTCCATATCTTCACAGTAGAGGTGCCGGCGTGATCATCCTCTATCACCCTCGCGCCACGAAGCCCCGCAACCGTCGCCTTCCGCTCGCCGTGCTCGCGCTCGCCGCCGTGCTCGAAGGGAAAGAGGAGTATGAGATCGTCGACGGCAACCTTGATGAAGATGCCACAGCTCGCATCCTTCAACTTATTCAGCAGCATCAGGTCGAGCTGCTTGGCGTATCGGCCATGCCTGGCCCACAGATGGTTGCGGCGATGGAGACCTCCCGTGAAATCCGACGTTTGCATCCGGAGGTCCCTATCTGCTGGGGAGGCTATTTCCCTTCGATCTATCCCGATGCTGCTCTGAATGCGCGCTACGTCGACTACGTGGTCCGCGGCCAGGGCGAAGATACTCTGTTGGAGCTTATCGACGCACTGCGCGGCAAACGTACCTTTGACGGCATAAAGGGACTGCTCTACAAGGATGTCTTCGGCCTGCGTCACGATAACGGAGAACGGCCTATGAAGGGACCTGACGAGTTTCCCTGGTCACCCTTCCACCGCCTTCCCGTAGAGAAGTACCTCAGGCCATCGTTCTTTGGGAAGCGTACCGCCGTGCACCACGCCAGCATAGGCTGCCCGTTCAATTGCAGCTTCTGTGGCGTTCACGCGGCTTACGGCAACAAAGAAAAATTCGAGTCGCCCCAGCGCACCGTCGCCATCTTAACTCACCTCGTAGAGCACTACGGAGCTGACTCCGTGCAGTTCTATGACATGAACTTCTTTCTGCGAGAGGATCTTGCCCGCGAACTATGCGAAAGCATGGCCCATCTCAAACTCCGCTGGTGGTGCGAGGCTCGAGTCGATATCATGTCACGCTACACAGACGAGACTTGGGCTGCGATCAAGCGTGCAGGTTGCGCCATGATCTTTTTCGGAGCGGAATCTGGCTCCGACTGGGTGCTCGAAGAGATGCAGAAGGGAATTACCACCCAGCAGACTGTGGAGATTGCCCGTCGCACACGGCAGTTCGGAATTATTCCCGAGTTTTCTTTCGTCATTGGGAATCCGAATGATCCCGACCGCGACACGCAGGAGACCCTCCGATTCATCCGAGAGATCAAGCGCATCAATCCAGACTCTGAGATCATCATTCAGCACTACACGCCCACGCCGCAGCCCCACAAGGCTGGCGGGGAGATGTATGGCAACATCGACGTTGCTTTCCCTGATACACCCGCCGGCTGGGCCACTTCCGAATGGATGAATTACACGCTCCGCATCGATACCCATGCGCCGTGGCTTAAAAGCAAGACGAAGCAGCTTATCGACAACTTTGAGATTGTTGTCGCTTCGCGATGGCCCACCGTGCAGGATATTCGCGCACCTCGCTGGAGCCGCCTCTTCCTCAAAGCCCTCAGTGCATGGCGCTATCGATTACACGTCTATAGTTTTCCATTCGAGCTTCATCTTGCGAACCAATTTATAGCTCTGCGCAAGCCCAAGCGGGAGAGCCTATGAGCGCGCTCTCTGCAGCCCCCTCATCCGTTGGCATCTTCGATCGATGGGCCGAAGTCTACGACCATCAGGCGAACCCTCTGCTCGCACTTGAGGAGCGGAGCCTCCCCACGCTTCTGCCTTCAGTCACCGGAAGCGACGTCCTCGACGCCGGATGCGGTACAGGTCGATGGCTCACGCGCCTTGAGTCCCTCGTTCC
>Ga0268266_10001494_pt1 | contig 27650 bp, 26 predicted proteins | sample KBSS13metaG_FD_190356 | JGI IMG/M metagenome (GOLD analysis project Ga0268266, IMG submission 190356) | Switchgrass rhizosphere microbial communities from Kellogg Biological Station, Michigan, USA - KBS S1-3 metaG (SPAdes) (version 2) | ecosystem: Host-associated > Plants > Roots > Rhizosphere... | reverse complement strand
TCTTCCTTATGCAAAAAGGCCCCCGCGACAGCAGAATAAACACCCTGCCGCGAGGGCTCGAGATTCACCAGGGGCATCCTGCCCGCACGGTTGCATCCGCCGGTGCCGGGCGGACGCGATTAATTGTCTTGCCGACTATCGAGCGCTGTTCAGCAGCTCGCTAATCAGCTGATCGCTGGTCGTGATCACCCGGCTCGAGGCCGAGAAACCAGTCGACGCGATGATCAGATTGATAAATTCCTTCGACAGATCGACGTTGCTCAGTTCGAGCGAGCCGGCGCGAATTTCGCCTGCACCGAGCTGCGATGAGCTGGTGATAATCGGCAGGCCGCTGTTCGAGCCGACGGTGTACGCGTTGCCGCCTGCATCCTGCAGGCCGTTCGGGTTGTTGAACAACGCGATTGCCACCTGTCCGAGCGACTTGGTCAGGCCGTTGCTGAACGCGCCGGTGATCGTGCCATCCGCGCCGATCGAGTAGCTGGTCAGCGTGCCGATCGGCGAGCCGTCCTGCTGCGTGGTAACGAGCGTCGAGTGCGCGCTGGTCAGGCTGGTGGCCGAGCCGAAGTCGAGCTTGAGGACGATCGGGGTGCCCGAACCGGTGTTCGTGCGGTCGATCGACAGCGTCGTGCCGGTACTGTCTTTCAGCTTGCCGTCGCTGTCGAACGTGAGCGTTCCACTGCCGAGAGTAATGCCGGCGCTCGGAACGGAGTTGATATCGGTATCGTCGCCGCTGGTAGCGAAGAAACGCCAGACGTTGCCGGTGTCATTCTTGGATTCGAGGACGGCCGTCACGTCAACCGTTACCGGCGTACCGAGCGAGTCGTACGCGACGAAGCTGGTGTGAACCGATTCGCCGGTGGGAGAGCTGAGGACACCGGCCGAGTTCTGACCATCGGTGAACGTGAACGGCGACACGCCGGTTCCGTTCAGGAAAGCCGCTCCGGCAAGCGAGAGCGAGTTGGCCGTGCCGAGGTTCCCGGTCACGACGATCTTGGTTTGGCCGGCAACCGATTCGATCGTTGCGCCGGGTGCAGGGGTCGCGGTGACGCTGGTATCGATGCCCAACCCCTGATTGAAAAACCCGAGAAGGTCATTGACGGTGGAGCCCGCGCCGACTGTAAAGGCGGAAGTCGGCAGCGTTCGCCCGTCCTTCTTACCCGCGAGATTCATTTGATCGCCGGCGGTGTACAGAGCGGTGCCGGGCGTGGCGGCGCTCGCCAGATCGGTCAGCAGCGTGGTTCCATCAAGCACTGATCCGGTAGCACCGGTTTTGAGCGCCAAGGCCTGGCTATTCAGGATGCTCGCGCCTGATCCAACGGTGCCGTTCGCATCAAGGTTGCCGGCAAGGGTGACGTTTTCGGTCGCCTTGGCCTGCGTCAGTTCACCTAGTGGCACTTCGATGTTTTGCAGGAGCCCGGGGACGACGTTGTTGTCCGCATCGACGCCGAACCCTTGCACGAAATCGCCGCCGGTGGTGACCAGTTGGTTGGCGCTGTTGAGGGAGAACGATCCGTCACGGGTAAATTTCTGATTGACGCCCTGGACGACGAAAAATCCTTCGCCGTCGATGGCCAGGTCGCTCGGCTTGCCGGTGCCTTCGATGGAGCCGGTGGTGAAATCTTTTTCGATGGTCGCGACCGTGGCGCCCAAGCCGCGCTGCGACGGGTTGGTTCCGCCGAACTCGCTGGTGGGCGCGGAGCCGGCCACGTCGGTCACGTAGAATTGCGATTCGAACAGCGTGCGGCTGCTCTTGAAACCGGTGGTGTTGGCGTTGGCAATGTTGTTGCCGACGACGTTAAGGCGGGTCTGGTTAACGTCCAGTCCCGAGAGTCCCGTGAACAGTGTGCTGGTCAGTGCCATGACAATTCTTTCCGACTGACTTTCCTGACTGACTTCTTATCGCGGGCTCCGCCCGACGATGCCGGTGCAACATTCACCGGAACGAACTAAACCGCCGGCGGCGCGGTGGTCGTCGCGGCCGTCGTGCCTGACGCGGCAGGCGTAATCGTCTGCACCTTGCCAAGGCCCAGCGTCTTGCCGTTATCGAGTTCGAGATTGACGTCCGAGCCCGAGACTTTCACAGACGTGACCAAACCGGACACCGGATCGTTGCCGTCATCCAAACCAGACACCGTCTTGCCGATCAAGTTCGCCGCGCTGCCGATTTGGCTTTGCAACGTCAGGCCCTGCAGCGTGGTGGTAAGCGTGTTGGACGACTGGAGCTGACCGATCTGGCTCATCTGCGCCAGGAGCTCTTCGTTCTTCACCGGCTGCGTCGGGTCCTGGTTCTGAAGCTGGGTGACCATCATCTTGATGAAGTCTTCCGGCTTCAGCGCCAGCGCGCTGTTTTTCGACGTGCTCGACGAGCTGTTCGTGGCCGGCGTTTGTCCGATGCCTGTGGTGGTCATGCTCAACGTTTCGGCACGCTCCGCAAAAAAGAATTACAAATCCGACTGGGTAAAATCGAGGCAGGCAAGCCTTGCGCACGCGGAGCGCAACATCGGCGCGAATTCGCTCGTCAACGGCTCGAACTTCGCTACAATCCACAGTCGCGCCCGCCCAACCGCCGGCTAAGGAATCGAATCGTTCATGCAGCAGAACTCTCTCCTAGCCGTCGCTCGTGGTGATGTACCGGCCGACTTGCTTCTCAAAAACGTACGCCTGGTGAATGTCTTTTCTGGCGAAATCGAACATACGGAAATCGCCATCGCCGGCGGGATGATTGCAGGTATCGGCCCGGGGTACATGGCGAAGGAAACGATCGATCTGGCCGGTGCGTTCGTTGCGCCAGGGCTGATCGACGCCCACGTTCACATCGAAAGCAGCCTGTGCGTCCCCAGCGAATTCGCGCGGGCGGTGCTGCCGCGCGGCGTGACGACGGTGGTGACCGATCCGCACGAAATCGCCAACGTCGCCGGCGTTGCGGGCATTCAATACATGTATGACGCTTCCCGCGGACTGCCGCTCCGCGTGCTGCTGATGGCTCCGAGCTGCGTGCCCGCCACCGACATGGGCACCAGCGGCGCCACGCTTGAGGCCGACGATCTCTCGCCGCTGCTCAAAGGCAAAGACCCGGTGGTGATGGGCTTGGCGGAGGTCATGAATTTCCCCGGCGTGATCGGCGGCGAGAAATCCGTGACCGCCAAGATCGACCACTTCCGCAAGCACCACCGCCCCATCGACGGCCACGCCCCCGGCGTGCTCGGTAAGGCGCTCAACGCGTACGTCGTCGCCGGCGTCGGCAGCGATCACGAATGCGTCGGCGTCGACGAAGCCCGCGAGAAGCTCAACCGCGGCCTGTATCTGCTGATCCGCGATGCCACCAACGCGCACAACCTCCGCGCCCTGCTGCCGATGATCACCGCCGCCAACAGCCGGCGCATCTGCTTCTGCACCGACGACCGCCAGCCAGCCGACCTGCTGTCGCAGGGCAGCGTGGATTACATGGTCCGCGAGGCAATCGCATTCGGCATCGATCCGATCAACGCGATCCGCATGGCGACGCTCAATACTGCTGAATGGTTTGGACTCTCTGATCGTGGCGCGATTGCGCCGGGACGCGTTGCGGACTTGTTCGTTTTCGACAATCTCGACGCGCCGACCGCGAAACTCGTTTACGTAAACGGGCAAAAAGTGGCGATCGACATGAAGACGGTCGCCCCGTCGCTTGCGCCTTCGCGGCAGCCAACCATCAACTGCCCACTCAAGGTTAAGTTGAAGCCCAACTCCCTGAGAATCCCCGCCAAGGGTCCGCGCATCCGCGTGATCGGCTCGCTCCCCGACCAGCTCGTCACCCAGCACCAAACGGTGCCCGCGCACGTGGTCGACGGGCAAGCCGTCTCGGACCCGACCCGCGACCTTCTGAAGATGGCTGTCCTCGACCGCCACCACGGCAGCGGCAACGTGGGCCTCGGATTCATCAACGGCATCGGCCTGAAGCGCGGCGCGATCGCCGGCACGGTCGCCCACGATCACCACAACCTCGTCGTGATCGGCGTGGACGATGAATCGATGCTCGCCGCCATCAACGCCGTCATCCAAATGGGCGGCGGACTTGTGGCGACCGACGGCGAGAAGGTTCTCGCCTCCCTGCCACTACCTGTGGCTGGGCTGATGAGCGATCGACCGATCGAGCAGGTGCGCGACGCGTACCGTGCGTTGCTCGAGGCCAGCCTCGATCTCGGCTCGCCGTTGCATGACCCATTCATGGCGATGAGTTTTATGGCGCTGGAGGTCATCCCGTCGCTCAAGCTGACGGATCAAGGCTTGGTGGATGTCGAGCAATTCAAGCGGGTGGATTTGTTTGTCAGTTAACGCCGGTTGCGTTATTTTAGCGAGGCTCGCCAGCCTGCCGTTGGCAGCCCGTCTTTCGCCCGGCAAGGGCCACAGGGAAGATCACCGAACATGAGAGCGCAAAACCAACTCCTGCACAGCCGCACGCGCGTTAAACCTCGATACGCCCTTTTTCCGATGGAAGGCATTCCGTTTTCGCGCCTGCCCGCGTGGAAAGACACAGAAGTCCGCATCCTTGCAGCCCCCGTGCTTGGCGCGAATTTCGTCGAATATCTCCTCGACGTGAAACCGAACGGCGGCGCTCATGTGCATGCTGACGGACGGATTGAAACCTTCTTCTACGTCTTGAGCGGCGCCGCGAAGCTGACGATCAACAAATCCCCAACAACCGACTTGGCCGCTGGCGGTTTCGCACTGCTCCCGCCGAGCGCGTCGTACGAATTCACCGCGACGAGCGCCGCCCAAGTACTCATGCTGAAAAAAGTCTTCGAGCCCGCGACCGGAATCCCGATGTTCGCGCCGCTGATCAGCAACGCCTCGAAGGTAAAAGCCGACATCTACTGCGGCGACGAGGGCGCAAAGCTGCAACTCCTCATCCCCGACGACCTGCAATACGACATGGCCATGAACATCTTCGAGTTTCAGACCGGCCACTCCCTTCCGTACGTGGAAACGCACGTGATGGAGCACGGCCTGTACTTCCTGCAGGGCAAGGGCGTTTACTTTCTTGATGACACGTGGATGGAAGTCGAGCAGACCGATTTCATCTGGATGGGCCCGTACGTGCCGCAGAGCTACTACGCGACCGGGCCGGTGGCGAGCAAATACATTTACTACAAGAACGTGAACCGAGACATCGCGTTGTAAGGCGACACGCATGGAAAAGATTTATCGTGATGCGGACGTGGACGCATCGATCCTGAAGGGCAAGACGATCGCCGTCATCGGCTACGGCATTCAGGGCAAGGTGCAGGCGGCCAACACGCGCGACAGCGGCTTTAAGGTCATCATCGGCACCCGCGAGCCGAGCGAGAGTAAGTCGCGCGAACAAGCCAAGGCCGACGGGTTTGAGGCATACAGCTTCGCCGAGGCGACGAAGAAGGCGGACATCCTCCTCATCGAGCTGGCCGACCCGGTCCAGCCGAAAATTTACAAAGAATCCATCGGCCCCAACCTGCGGCCGGGCCAGACGCTTTGCTTCTGCCATGGCTTCTCGGTTCTCTATGGACAAATCCAGCCGCCCAAAGACGTGAACGTCGTGCTGTACGTGCCGAACGCGCCCGGCGCTTTCGTACGAGCGAAGTTCCTCAAGGGGGAAGGCGTGTACGGCTGCGTCAGCGTCGATCACGACGCCACCGGCGACGCGCACAAGATCGTGCTCGCGATTTCCAAAGCCGTCGGCTCGACCCGAGCGGGCGTGGTCGACATGACGTTCCAGCACGAAACCGAAGGCGACAATTTTGAGGAACAAATCCTCTACGGCGGCGCCGTGCACCTGATGCGGGCCTGCTACAACGTGATGGTCGAAAACGGCTACTCGCCAAGTTTCGCCTACGCTAAGGCCATCCGCTCCATCCGCAGCGTGATCGACGTGATGGACGAAAACGGCATTGAAACGTACCTCACCACAGGTTGCAGCCGCACGTGCGAGTTCGCCGTCCGCACCCGCGGCCCGCGGGTTATCAACCTCGACGAAATCCGCAAAATCTTCGCAGAAACCGAAGCCGGCATCTTCGCCCGCGACTGGATGCAGGAATGGGCGCTCGGGATGCCGCAGTTGCACCGCCTGCGCCGCACGGCCGCAGAGAGCAGCATGGAAAAGACGGGCATTACCTGGCGGAAAGATTTTGGAAAGTAACGCAGCCATGCGAATCGACGCCGAACGAATTTCCCGCGACATTGAAGCCATCGCCGCTTTCAGCGAAGTGCCCGCGACAGTCGGTTACAGCCGGCCGACGTTCACCCCCGCGTGGGCGGCGGCGCGGGATTACGTGATCGCTGAGGCAAAAAAGGCCGGCTGCCGCGTGTGGATCGATGCCGCCGCCAACGTGCACGCCCGGCCGGCGTCGATAGGAGACGACGCAAAAGTCTGGCTCAGCGGCTCACACATCGACTCCGTCCCCACAGGAGGAAAATACGACGGTGTGATGGGCATCGTCGCGCCGCTTGAAGTGCTGCGGGTCCATCCGAACGCCCCGCTCGAGCTGATCATCTTTGCCGAAGAAGAGGGAAGTACCTTCAACCTCGGCATGCTCGGCAGCCGCGCCTGGGCGGGTACCCTTTCCGCAGAAGAGCTATCGAAACTGAAGAACAAAGCCGGCATGGATCCGCTCACCGCCGGCAAGCCGTACGGGCTCGAACCCGACAAGCTCGCTGCAGATCGCTTCGCGCCTTCGAAGTATCTTGGCCTGATCGAAATCCACGCCGAGCAGGGCCTGGCGATGTGGAAGAACAACATTCCCGTCGCCGTCGTCACCGCGATTAACGGCCGCAAGCAGTACTCGATCACCCTCACCGGCCAACCCAATCACGCCGGCAGCACAAAAATGGCCGACCGCAATGACGCGCTCACCTGCGCCAGCGAAATCATCATCGACTTAGAAGACCTCGGCCACGCCCTCGACGCGGAGTCCGATCACACTGTGATCACCGTCGGCCAGCTCAATGTGAACCCCAACTCGATCAACGTGATCCCCAGCCGCGTGGTGTTCACCATCGACTTCCGCGCCCGCACCGGCGCGGTGCTGGATAAGGGCGACACCCGCATCAAGAACATCATCAACGAAGCCGCCGGCCGGCGCGGAATCACAGCGCAGCTCGTGATGACCGAGTCGCTGCCTGAGGTGCCGATGAATGCGGATCTGATCGAACGAATCCGCCGGGCCGCGAAGACCATCGGCGTCGATCCGCTGCCGGTGGCGGCAAGCGGCGCGCTGCACGATAGCGCCATCCTCGCCCCACTGCTGCCGACGGTCATGCTCTTCGTCGCGAGCGAAGACGGCATCAGCCATAACCCGGCCGAGTTCAGCCGGATCGAAGACATCGCCACCGCGACCGAAATCCTCGCCGCCGCCGTCACGGAGGCGCGATGAACAGCAAAACACCGCTGCCGAAACTCAACGCCATGTCGCAGGCCGACTTCGTCAACGTCTGCGGCGGTTTCTTTGAGCACTCGCCGTGGATCGCCGAGCGCACCTGGAGCAAACGTCCCTTCGCGTCGCTAGACGCGCTGCACGCCGCCCTCGTCGCCACGCTCGGCGCGTCGACACGCGACGAGCAGGTCGGCCTGATCGCCGCCCACCCCGATCTCGTCGGCCGGCTCGCCAAGGAGGGCCGCCTCACCAACGAAAGCACCGCCGAGCAGCGGGCCGCGGGACTGACGGGACTGAGCGAAGCCGAAGTCGAAGCCTTCGATCGCTACAACGGCCAGTACCGAAACAAATTCGGGTTCCCATTCGTCATTTGCGCCCGTGAAAACAAGAAGGACGCTATTCTCGCAGCGTTCCCGATTCGCCTGAACAACGACAAGTCCGCCGAAATCGCCACCGCGCTCGCGGAGATCGCCAAGATCGCCCGGTTGCGATTATTCGACGCCATCTCGGAGACCTGAACATCATGGGCAGTACACTCACGCAAAACAGCTACGGCAAATCAGGCGTCCGCCTGACCAAGGTGGTGCGCGACGGCAAAAAACACACGCTGATGGAGTACGAAGTATCCGCCATCCTCACCGGCGATTTTGTTCCGGCCTACACCGAGGGTGACAATCGCAAAGTCATCGCCACTGATTCGATTAAAAACACCGTCTACGTCATCGCAAAGGAAAACAAATTCTCCTCCGCAGAGGAGTACGGCCTGCTTCTCGCCAACCATTTCACCAACACCTACAAGCAGGTGAAGAGCGCAACGATCGAGATCACCGAGGCGAGTTGGAAGCGCATTAAGGTGAAGGGCAAGCCGCACGAGCACGCCTTCCTCAACGGCGGCAAGGAACTGCATACCGCCAGCATCGTCGTGCCGAAGAAGGGCAAGGCCGCGACCGTTCACGGCGGCGTGACCGATCTGCTGGTGCTCAAGACCACCAAATCCGCGTGGAAGGATTTCTGGACGGACCGTTATCGAACGCTGAAAGACGCCGATGACCGCATCTTCGCCACCAGCGTGACGGCCAAGTGGGAATACAGCGACCTGAAGGCCGACTTCGCCGCGTGCACGGCAAAAATCCGCGACATCCTGCTCGAAGTCTTCGCCACGCACGACAGCCTGGGCGTGCAGCAGACGATGCATGTGATGGGCCAAGCCGCGCTGGCCGCGGTGCCGCAGATCAAAAACATCTACTTCCGCCTGCCCAACAAGCACCGCATTCCGTTTAATCTCGATCCGTTCGGGCTGAAGTTTGAGAAAGACATTTTTGTTTGGACCGACGAGCCGTACGGCGATATCACCGCACTGATCGAGCGCGACTAAACGGAGCAACCATGGCCGGAAAACTGTCTACCCACGTGCTCGACACCGCCACCGGCAAACCGGCGGCCGGCATGCGCGTGCAGCTTTACTGGATCGAGCCGCACAGCGAGGTGCTGATCCGCGCCACCGCCACCAACGCCGACGGCCGCACCGACGGGCCTATGATTGACGGCGAGCGATTCTCCGCCGGCATTTACAAGCTCGTCTTCCACGTGGGCGATTACTTCGCCGAGACGAAGCACGCCGACGCGAAGAAGTTTCTCGACATCGTGCCGCTGGTGTTTGTGGTGGACGATGCGAGCAGGCCGTACCACGTGCCGCTGCTGGTGTCGCCGTGGTCGTACTCGACGTACCGGGGAAGCTAAATTGGAAAGTTGAGCCATGCCGATCGATCTTGCCATTCGCGGTACGAAAGTGGTTACGCCCGGCGGAGTCGTCGAGCAGGATCTCTTCATTGATCGCGGCAAGTTCGTCGATGGCGGCTCACCCGCCACGCAGACGATCGACGCCAAGGGCCTCACCGCTTTCCCCGGCGTGATCGATTCACACGTTCACTTCAACGAACCCGGCCGGCCGGAATGGGAAGGCATCGCCACCGGTTCCGCCGGACTCGCCGCGGGCGGCGGAACGTGTTTCTTTGACATGCCGCTCAACTCGCTGCCCACGCTCGATGGCCCGTCATTCGATCTCAAGCACGCGGCCGCCAAGGCGTCGAGTATCACCGACTTTGCACTCTGGGGCGGGCTCACGCCGGTCAATCTCGACAAGATGGAAGAACTCGCCCGCCGCGGCGTGATCGGCTTCAAGGCGTTCATGAGCCATAGCGGCATTCCTGATTTTGAACACGCCGACGACCTCACGCTCTTCCGCGGCATGCAGATCGCCGCCAAGCTCGGCCTTCCGGTGGCGGTGCATGCCGAGAGCGACGTGATCACCGGTAAACTCACTGACGAAATCCGCAAACGCGGCGGAAAGTCGATCGACGACTACCTCGCCTCCCGTCCCGCCGTCGCTGAGGCGGAGGCGATCGCTCGGGCCATCATTCTGGCTGAAGAAGCCGGATGCAAGTTGCACATCGTTCACGTGAGCACGTCACGCGGCGTCGAGCTCGTGACGCGCGCCGCCACGTCCGGCCAATGCAACGTGTCGTGCGAAACGTGCCCGCACTACCTCGTGTTGAACTCCGACGAACTCAAACGCCTGGGCGCCGCCGCCAAGTGCGCGCCGCCGCTGCGCAGTGATGCGGAATGCGAACGGCTGTGGAAAGACGTCGCTGCCGAGCGGATCAATTTCGTCGCGTCGGATCACTCGCCCGCGCCAGCCAGTATGAAGCAAGGCGACGACTTCTTCGCCATCTGGGGCGGCATCTCCGGCGTGCAATCCACCCTGCCACTGCTGCTGAGCCGCGAACCGGCACTCCCGCGCGCGGTCATCGGCCGGCTGACAGCCACGAGTGTCGCGTCCCGTTACGGCGTTCGCACAAAGGGACGCATCGCGCCCGGCTACGACGGAGATGTCACCCTCGTCGACGAGGACGCCACCTACACGCTCACGCGCGAGCAGTTGCTCGATCGCCATAAGCTCAGCCCGTACGTCGGCCGCTCGTTCCACGGACTCGTGAAGCGCACGATAGTTCGCGGCACGACGGTTTTCAACGACGGCAAGGTCGTCTCCAAGCCGATCGGCCAACTCGCTACGCCGGGGGCGGCATGATCGCGCGGATTATTCGTGGGCCGATCCTCAATCCCACGCCGGAAGGCAGCGTCGACTACTTCGCCGAAGGCGCGATCGCAGTCGACAAGTGGAACATCATCACGTTCGCCGGTGAATGGAGTGAACTCCAGAAGGAACTCGGGGCTGCTCGCCCGCCGTTCGAAAGCGCGCACGGCGTGATCTGCCCGCCCTTTCTCGACGCGCATATTCACGTCCCGCAACACCCGATCCGCGGCCACTTTGTGGACGGCATTGAAGGCAATCCGCCTGAGGGCCGATTGCTCGCTGGACTGCTGAAGAACGTCTTCCCCGCCGAAGGAAAATTCGCCGACACGAACTACGCTCGCCGGATCATCAACGAATTTTCCGCCGACACGCTCTCGCAAGGCGTCGTCGGCGGGGCCGCATATCTCACCGTTCACGCCGACGCCGCTGATGCGGCGTTCGAATCGCTCTCTCCTTTCTGGAGCGCCGGCGTCGTACTGATGAACCAGAACTGCCCGGAATACCTGCGCAACGACGAATGGGTGCTCGCCCGCCTCGGTTCGATGGCGCAGCGGTACGGCCGGCGCGTGATCGTCACTGATCGCTTCGCCGTCGCCGTCGATTCCACGCTGCGAACGCTCGCGTGTGCCGAAGCCGCACGGTTCGGCCTGCGAACGCAAACACACCTCAACGAGCAGCGGGCCGAGAAGCGTTTCGTCGAGCAAACGCTCTACCCGACGGCCGGCAGTTACACGAACGTCTACCTCAAGGACGGGCTGCTCGACCACGAGGCGATTCTCGCTCACTGCATTCAAATGACGCCGGCAGAATTCGACACGGTGGCCGAGAAGAAATGCGTCATCGCTCACTGTCCCACGAGCAACACGCTGCTCGGTTCAGGCGTCATGCCGCTGGACCAGGTGGTCGCGCGGGGTATCGAGTGGGCGATCTGCACCGACGTCGGCGCGTCGCCGACCACGTCGATGCTCAATGAAATGGCCCAGTTCCTGAAAGTACACGCCGGCCGATCGAGCCACGCCACGCCGTCAACCGCCCTCTACCGAACCACGCTCGCCCCCGCGAAAATTCTCGGCCTCGACAAACAACTCGGCCGGTTCGCCCCGGGTATGCCACTCAGCTATTGTAAAATCGATGCAGGCGCGGACCTGAAGGATTCGCACACGGCCGACGAGGCGATCGTCAACGCCCTGCTTGGCGGCCACGTCACGCCGCCACACGCGGAGATGGATCGCCTCGCAGAGACCGGCCTGGACGCCGGCGAAGCGCTCGGTGTGCTCGAAGGCGACGTCCGCCGAACCACCTATGCGCTTGAAAAGAAAATACTGACAGTGACCATCGCCGGCCGCGAAGTGTTTCGGCGGGCGTAGGCTTGTCACCCTGGCGATCGCGACATCACACTCGGCCCTCAAGCAGCTTGGTCAGCAGTTGAATCTGCTGCTGCTGCATCGCGACCAGTTCCACCCACTGTTCCTGTCGCAGCGTGTCGATCTTTTGATGCAGCGCGAGGATTTCCAGTTCGGACTTCAGGTTCACTTCGTAATCATGCTGGGCCGCGATCCGGTCTTTGGCGGCGTGCCGATTCTGCGACATCATGATTACCGGCGCCTGCAGCGCCGCGAGCATCGACAAAATGAGGTTCAGGAAGATGTACGGGTACGCGTCGAACGGCTTGCCGATTCGCGTCAGGACGACGGTGTTCAGCACGATCCACGCGAGCAGCAGCGACAGGAAGAGCAGGATGAACGTCCACGATCCGCCGAACACGGCGATCCGATCCGCCACGCGGTCGCCGAACGTCAGGCCCGCTTCAAAATCCTTGTGGGCATTGTGGCTGATGTGAAGCCGCTGCGTCAGGCGGTCGACCACGCGCTGCTCGCTTTCACCGGCGGCATGGCACGTACTCAGGAATTTCTGCGTCAACTCTTCGATCGGATTTTTCATGAAGCACTCTAGGAAGGAGGCGGCCGCATTAAGTGCGACGCATGCGCAAGGGGGGAGGAATTGAACGACCGCAACGTCGGCCGGTTGCACTCCATGCGCGAAGTGCAACCGGAATCGATGGGCCAGAGCAGATTCGAACTGCTGACCTCGTCCTTATCAGTGAGGCCCAAACATCGCCGATAAGCCCCGAAGCTCGGGCAACTGCAACAACTTACGGATCGACGAGATATTTCGCAAGCAATCGCATAGACACGCGTTTTTCGCGTACAGAGGCGGTACGACGGTACAGCATCCAGTACAGTGGAAGCACGACTAATTACACCGTGGCATCAGCACCGTAGGCCGAATGAACGGCTATGTGGAGTGAGCTTAGCCTTCAAACTCACCCAGCTTTTCTTCCTCGATCTGCCTCTCTGCGTCCTGTTCGTAGTGTTTCGCAATCCGGTCAAGGATCGAAGCTGTATGCGGCCAGCGAGACCTCACCTTGTCCGCGAAACCGCGGAACTTATCTCGAAGCCGCAGCTCCTGTACGCCACCCTTCTGGACGAAATGGGCACCCCGCCGGTTGTAGATGCCGATCTCCACCCCGTGCTGTAAGGATTCGACTGTGAGCTTTTCCAATGCATCACGGACGGCTTCAACGGGCCACGTTCCATCTGCATCGGAAGGTGCAAACGCGAGTACCTTTCCGATGTGCGAATCAGCGACAGCGAGCCGCCGTTCAGCAGTGGCCAGCTCGCGGGCCCTTCCGAGCCATCGCATCAAGGCTTCTCCGTCAACGGTACCGCGAGGGAAAGGTATATCACCCTCGTCTTTCGATGGCGGCTCCGACTCCACTAGTCCAGGTACCATTTCCCAATTGTGCAGCAACTTATACGCGTGCTGTGCGAGTTGGCGACTCTGCTCAGTTGGTTCGGTTGGTTCATCACCCTCCCCGCGGTAAATCAGCTTGAGTGCCTGCAGGAAGAGATCCGGGGAGCTCGCTAATGCTTTTTGCAAACTCTTAATTCCCCGTCTGGAGTGTTCGAGAGCAGGCAGCCACCTCCACTCCAAACGAACGAGTTCGTCTTGTTGAAGCCCATTTTTCTCTAATCCATCAAGAATCGTGGCTACGTCGTTGCCGGCCCCACCTGTTCTCGGGCCGGGCCAAGATTCCTCCCGCTGCACTGCCTCATCGAGCACTCGAACCGCCAAACCGTTACCCCAGCCATCCTTAGCACTTGAACATCACGCTGAATGTTTCTTCGGGTTGTTTTGAAGTGTTCGGCGAGTCGACGACCGTTCCAGCTCGTTGGCCCCTTTAGAAGAGCAATGAGCTGAAACAGTCGAGCTATTGGTCCACCACGCACAGGAATTTAAACCCTGAGCCCTGTGCGTGGCACTGTCGTTCGCCCCTACGACGGACACATGGTCGTATGTGGGGAGGAAATCTTTAGATCGGGTGAAGGGTCGTTACAGGTATCGATCGGTGAGATAATCCACGAGTTGCGGGACGTGTCTGCGATGCCTCCACAAATTCAGCACGAACTCTTGAACCGTCACGCTTCTGACTTTCACCCCGTCTTGGGCTACCAGCTTGATCAAGGACTCGATCTCTGCCTGATGGCGAGTACCTTGGGGCCCAGGTACTGCGTACCAGAGATAGACAAGCTCGAAGCCGACCTTGCCGTTGCGGTGACACAGTCCCAGCAGATCCTTCAATAGTTGGCTGGCATGGAGGTGAGTGTGATTGGGGTCGCCATCGTCTGAACCGATCTTCTTTGCAAACTCACAGCAGCTTGGCAGCTTGCCCCACAGGGCAACTGTTTCGAGATAGCGGGCTTTGATGCCTTTGGTCTTATCGCGGTCCTCGTCAATACACGTTCGTTGTGTTGAGGAGCCACCGCATTCCCGAATCGCATTAAGCCTTCGAAAAATCGTCGTCGAGATTTCACATCGTGCGACAACTCGTTAGCCCGCCTTTGACATAACTTCTTGAGCCTTTGCATGATCAACCTCGGCGTACACTTCAGTGACGGCGGCCGAGCGATGCCCTAGTACCACCCTCGCCGCGTCCAGCCCGTATTCGCGCCGAAGTCTTGTTGCGGCGTTATGGCGAAGTTGATGTGGATGCCATTGGGGGACAAACACCACCTCAGGCGATGCCTCTGCAATGGCTTGGCGTGCTGCGAGGTCAGCCTGCTTACATGCTCTCGCAATCGCTCGCCTATATGACTCCGTGGTGTAACGGTTTCCCACCGTCGAAACTGGTCGTCGTTTTCGCTTTGCTTGGCTTGGAGTGATCTTGGTTTTTCGTAGCCGACGACGTTCAGCGTGGTACGATGCCATGGCCTCCATCGGACTGAACAGATAGGCCGAAGAATCAGTCACGAGGAACGGCGTGAGGATCTCTTGTGCCGTTGGACCCAAGTACACCGGCCGAACATGCCCGTGGTGCTCGGTCTTATGATGAACCGGGGTGTAGATCCATAACGCTGCCGAGCGATCGATGTCCACTCCTCTCATTGCAACCACTTCACCTGGCCGCATGCCGGTGACGAGTTGAAGTTGGATCATCGCGTTGACTTGCTTTGAGAGATAGGGCTTGACCGCCTCTACGTATTGTTCAGGAACCGGTTTGACGGGTCCATTTTCTTTTGCATCGCTTCGTCCCTTTCTGAGCCCACCGACAGCCTGCAAACCGTGGAAGACGGTTGGCGGAACGAGTTCATTTTCTGTTCCCCATCGGAACATCCTCTTCAAACAGCCGACGTATTTGTTGATCGTGCTGCGGGAGAGCTTTTTACCAATCATCTGCTGCTGAACAGCCTTCAGCCTCAATGGACTGAAGCAGGCGACAGGTTCTAAACCATACAGGTCCTTCAGATATGACAAAGCGTCCTCGACGTTGTGAAAATGACTAGTCGCCTCACCGTCGCGGCGATAGAAGACACGTGCATGATCGAGATAGGCTAGGATCAGTTCGGCAACGCTAAATTGCCCTTCCTCCACAGGACTCTGCGAAGTGATTGTTCTCCCGCTTGCTAGCCATTCTTGGATGAGTCGATCGTACTTGCGTCGACTTTGTTCTGAGTTGTACGGGCCAAGGTAAATGTCTTTCCCGTTCAGGGTGACAACACCAAGACCACGAGACTTGTGATGGCGATAGGCTGGGAGGTGCTGAGACGAGTATGGCATATGCGACTCCGTGAGCCTTGGGATATCCAGTACGTGTACTGGATACCCCGAAGCTTCAGAGCCGCTCTGCCTCACTGAGGCAGGTACGCTAACTGCGTTCGGCAAAAGATCCTACGAGAATGGGCCAGAGCAGATTCGAACTGCTGACCTCGTCCTTATCAGGGACGCGCTCTAACCAACTGAGCTACTAGCCCGAGCGGCGTTGCCCGCCGTTTCGAGCGGAGCATTGTAAATAGAGCGACCTCGGTGTCAAATGACCGCCATGTCGCAATTCAGCGTGCTGATTCTCACCGCCGCCCCGCCGGGGCTGGGAAAAGACGCCGCCGGCGGTGCATTCCTCAAAATCGACGGCCGCGAATCCCTTCTCAAATCCGCTGAACTTTTTCTGAATCGCGACGAGATCAAGCAAATTCTCGTCGTGGTGACAGCCGATCAGGTGGAAGAAGCCAAGCGAAAATACGGGCCGCACTTTGGATTTTCGGGGATTAAATTTGTGGTCGGCGGATCGCGATGGATCGAGCAGATCGCGGCGGGTAAGGAAAAGATCGACCCGGCCAGCACGCACGTGATCGTGCACGACGCCGCCCGACCAGCTGTGGCGTTTTCGGATGTCGACGCGATTCTCGCTGCGGCCGATTCCGCGAAAGTCGCGGCGCTGTCGTACCCACTTCGCGCCACGCTCGCTGAGACGGATGAAGGCGGGTCGCCCGTCACCCTGCACACGCCCGACCGCTACGTCCAGATCGTGACGCCGATCGCGTACGCGAAGAAGACGTACGACGAGATGGCCGCCAGCAAAACCGATCCACACGCGTCGCTGTTCACGCTCGTCAAAGGGCTGCCGCAGAACGTTCGCGTGAACTCGCCAGCCGACGTGCCACTGGTGTCGGCGATGATCAAGATCCTGCCGAAGCCGAAACTCAAGGCGCCCTCCAGTCCGTTCGATGAGGCCCAGTGGTAGTCGGCGCGCCTGTCATTCCAACCCATAAAACCGGAGTCGTTCATGCAAGCTTACGTGATCCCTGTGGTTCTGTTGATCATTTCCAACACCTTCATGACCGCCGCGTGGTACGGGCATTTGAAGTACGAGAACAAGGCACTCTGGCTCACGATTCTTGTGAGCTGGGGCATCGCGTTTTTTGAGTATTGCTTTCAGGTCCCCGCGAACCGCATCGGCCACGTGGCCGGCACGTCGGCGGGTGAGTTGAAGGTCATTCAGGAAGTGATCACGCTCGTCGTGTTCGTCGTCTTTGCACGGCTGTATCTGGGCGAGAAACTGACTTGGAACTACTACGTGGCGTTCGGGCTGATTCTGGCGGCGGTTTTTTTTGTGTTTTACTTCAAACCTGTGCCCGCGACGGTGTAAGAACCCCGCTTCACGCCGGAAATTGCGGCAGTTCGTCGCCCGTCCACCAGGCCGATACGTTCGTCGGCGCCGCCGCCACGCGAACGCCAAGCCACGCGGCGCACACCGCAGCCGCGTGACGCGCCTGTTGCGGCGTATCAAACACCTGCTCGATGCTCTTGTGATTGAACGGATCGTTCCACGCCGACAGGAAATTGCCGACCGTGTATACGTGCAGTACCTGCTGCAAGCTCAGCGCGATCTCCGATCGCATAACCGAGGTGAGGGAAAGATCTAAGATAGGGTTATGATGCATTGCCCGAATCCTTTTGGCACGCAACGACACGCTACTCTCGCCACACAACGTCCGAAAACCAAACAACGGCGTGGATGTGAACACCCTATCCACCGTCACCTGATGTAACAGACTGATCCGCGGCCCTATTTCCGATTTCTTTTTCGGGCGACATCCTGCCCGAACCGAGAGAGTGATCCGCCTAGGGCGCTTCCGTGCAGCGGCGGAGATCGTTGACGTCGACAAACTAGTTTGACGCCGTGAATTGTCAATCAAAGCAAGCCGAGGATTATAAATAATTTGTCGGCGCGGACTAACGATCCCGGCAGAACGGATCGAACGCGCTCGAAATGTGACAAATCTGGCCGCCCGAATCGGTTTATGGTTCAATCCGCAGCCATGACGATCATCGACACCGAAGTAGCCGATCTGTCGACACCTGCCGGTCCCATGCGGACTTACGTCTTTCGTCCGAACACGCCGAGCAAGTCGCCGGGCGTGGTGTTGTATTCCGAAATTTTCCAGGTGACCGCGCCGATCCGCCGCACCGCCACATGGCTGGCTGGCCATGGCTTCGTCGTGGCCGTGCCGGAGGTGTATCACGAGCTGATGGACGGCCCCGGCGTGGTGCTGGCGTACGACCAAGCCGGCGCCGACCGCGGAAACGCCTGCAAAATCCAGAAAGAACTCGCCAGCTACGACGCCGACGCCGCCGCGTGTGTCAAATTCCTGCAAAAGCACCCGAACTGCAGCGGATCCGTCGGCACATGGGGTATGTGCCTCGGCGGACACCTCGCGTTTCGAGCCGCCTGCACCAATCCCGCCGTCACCGCGTCGGTCTGCTTTTACGCGACCGACATCCATAAGCGCAGCCTCGGCAAGGGGATGAACGACGACACGCTCGACCGCATCAAGCAACTCAAGGCCGAGCTGCTCATGATCTGGGGCCGCCAGGACCCGCACGTGCCACTTGCGGGCCGGCGAATCGTCTACGACGCTCTCACCGAGGCGAATATCGACTTCACCTGGCTCGAAATGACCGGCCAACACGCGTTCATCCGTGATGAAGGCCCCCGCTACGACCCTGAACTGGCCCGGCAGGCGATGACACTGGGTATCGATCTGCTGCGACGGAAATTGAGATGAACGCCAAGTTGCCAAGAACGCCAAGCTAGAAACGCCAAGAAAATCAGATAAAAAGGCATTCTTCTTGGCTCTTATCTTGGCGGTCTTGGCGTCTTGGCGTTCATCCCTATACTCTCCCCTTCCGTTCATTCGAAAGGCTAAATGGAATCGTTCGTTGAAGGAAACTGTTGCGTCGTCGGCCTCCAGTGGGGTGACGAGGGCAAGGGAAAGATCGTCGATTTTCTGGCTGAACAAGCCGAGGTCGTCGTCCGCTACTGCGGCGGCGCGAACGCGGGACACACCGTCCGCATCGGCAAGGAAAAGTACGCCACCCACCTGCTGCCGGTCGGCATCTTTCGGCCGGGCGTCGTCAACCTCATCGGCAACGGCGTGGTGATCGACCCGAAAGTACTGCTGAGCGAGATTGACGAATTCACCGCTCGCGGCATTGTGATTACGCCGCAGAACCTCAAGATCAGCTACAAGGCGCACCTGGTGATGCCGTACCACATGGCCCAGGACGCCGCGAGCGAATCCGCCGCTGGTGAAGGCAGCATCGGCACGACCAAGCGCGGCATCGGCCCGACGTACGCCGACAAGATGCACCGCACCACCGCCATCCGCGTGGCCGACTTGGCGCACGAAGACCGACTGAAACAGAAGATCGAGAAGATCGTCACCGATCGAAACAAACTGCTGCACGCGTTGTACGGCGCTCCGCCGCTCGATTGGAAAGAGATTTTCGAAACCTACCGCGAGTACGGCCGCCGGTTGGCCCCATTCGTCGATGACGTCGGCCATCTCCTGCTGCAGTACAACCGCGACGGCAAGCACATTGTGTTTGAAGGCGCACACGCCGTGTTGCTCGACATCGATCACGGTACGTTCCCGTACGTCACCAGCAGCAACTGCAGCGCGCTCGGGCTGTACACCGGCGCCGGCGCCCCGCCGCAGAGCGTGAAGAACTTCGTCGGCATCATGAAGGCGTACAGCACCCGCGTGGGCGGTGGCCCGTTCCCCACGGAGCAGGACAACAAGATCGGCGAATACATCCGCGAACGCGGCAACGAGTACGGCACGACGACTCGCCGCCCCCGCCGCTGCGGCTGGTTTGATTCGATGGCCGTTCGTTACAGCGTAGACCTGTGCGGCATTACCGCGATCACACTCACGCTGCTCGACGTGCTCAGCGGCCTTGATGAACTGAAGATCTGCACCGGCTACACCATCCGCGGCAAAAAGCTCGACTACTTCCGCGCCGATATGGACACGCTGGCCGAGGTCGAACCCGTGTACGAGACCCTGCCGGGTTGGAAGGAAGACATCAGCGGGATTCGCAAGTTCGAAGAACTGCCCGCGGCGTGCCAGGCGTATGTGAAGCGGCTCGAAGACCTCGTCGGCGCGCCGATTAAGATGGTGAGCGTGGGGGCGGAACGCTCCGCCACTTTGATGCGCTGAACAAATGTAGGTTCCGCGTTGGCGGACCGGAATTTCAATTGGTCCGCCAAGGCGGACCCTACATCCTATTCCACGACTCGCGACGGAACGAATTTCGCATCGCCGGCCGCTACTCGTGGCGTGGCGCCGGCGTTGCGAGTCACGAAAAGCACCGCCGCCGTCCAGCTTGGGATGAGGTCGAACCCAGGCAACAATTCCGTCACCAAAGCCGGCAGGAACGCCCAGTGCCACCCGAGCAGACGGACCATCACCACGGCCACGATCAAATCGAGCGCATCGTTCACCGGTGACGCCCCACCTGTTACAAACAGAGGGAAGAGCACCAGCTGAATCGCGTCGGCCAGCATCGCTACGCCGCGGGCGATCCAGACTCGGCTCCGCGTAAGCGTCGGCGGCGTCATGAAGTAATTGAGTACTTTCTCCATGTCCGAATTGTACGCACGGCGGCAACAGTTGACGGCTATAAATTCGCTGCGATCCTAGACACCCGTGACCCAGCCCAATCTTCAAATCCTGCGTTCCGCGTGGCTTGCAACCATGGATTCGCCGCCGATCCGAGACGGCGCGGTGGCCATTGCAGGCGACAAGATCCTGGCCTCCGGCACGCAGGCGGACGTACAACGCGCTTACCCGCAAGGCGTCGTGCAGGATCTTGGTGATGTCGTTCTCCTGCCGGGGCTGGTGAATCCGCACACGCACCTCGAACTCTCCGACCTGAAGCAAGGCGACAAACCCGAAAGCTTCGTCGGCTGGATCATGAACCTCATGGGCCAAACTGCGCGGGCCGGCACCGCCGTGCCGGAGCAGGTGCAGAACGCGGTGAAGGTCGGCGTCGCCCAATGCATGAAGTTCGGCGTCACCAGCGTCGGCGACATCAGCAAGCAGTGCATGCACTCGCGGCCGATCTTGCGCGACGGGCCGCTGCGCGTCGTGAGCTACGGCGAGATTCAGGCGATGGCGCAGCGGCGAGGATTGCTCGACGAGCGATTCGCCGCCGCGTCGGACATTTCGCAGGATTCGGAATTTCTGCGCGTCGGCGTCACGCCGCACGCGCCGTACACGGTGGAGCCCGAAGGGTACGCACGCTGCGTCGCCTTCGCGCGATCGGAGAATCGCCCGCTCGCCACCCACCTGGCCGAGACGCCGGACGAGACGATCTTTCTTGAAAACCAGACTGGCGCGTTCCGCCAGTTGTGGGAGCTGGGCGTGAAGGCGTGGGACGAGCACGTGCCCAAATACACCGGCGGGCCGATCCGCTTCGCACGCGATGTTGACTTGCTCAGCATTCCCACGCTGCTGGCCCACGTGAATTACTGCGACGACGACGAGCTGCAAATCCTTGCCGGCGGCAAGGCGAGCGTCGTCTACTGCCCGCGCACGCACGACTACTTCGGCCACCCGCCGCACCGCTGGCGCGAGATGCTCGCTGCCGGCATTAACGTTGCCGTGGGAACGGATAGCTGCGCGAGTTCGCCGGACCTGAACCTCGTCGACGAGTTGCGCCTGCTGCGAAAACTCGCGCCGGACATTCCCGCGATCGACCTGTGGGCGGCGGCGACCACCCGCGCCGCCAAGGCGATCTGCATGGGAGGCCGCGTCGGCTCGATCGGGCCGGGCAAGTGCGCAGATTTGGTCGCCTTTCCGATTCATCAGAGCGAAACTCCACTGGAAACGATTTTGGATGAGCCGATCCTGCCGACGGGTGTGTGGATCAATGGGAAGCCGTTCGGCGTGCCCGTCTCCGCATAATTCCGAAGAAGTACAACTCCGAAATTTGCGCAAAACACTTTCGTTCGCCCACCTTGCGGCATAACCACAGACGGCCACGGAGGTTGGGCAAAATCGCCCGCGGGCGCAGGCGGTTGTAAACGGTTGCAAACGAGCGCAAACGGGCGCAAACGAGCGCAAAGGTGCAAAAAGGTACAGAAAGGTACGCCGTCGATTCACTCGCATAGCTCCTCCAACAGGTTGCCAACACGCGACTGCCACAACACGCCGCGATGAAGGCGGGCGCAATGTCCGCTTCCATAATCACTGGCACTGCGCCGCCGGCGACGAGGCTGGCGCGCACCGCCGACGCACGAAACCTTCGCCGTGCCTAAATAATCACGTTTTATTTTTCGGATTTCCTATTTTGCGCGTGTCGCCAATGGCACGCCAAAAGCGGTTCAGCGAGTTTACGTTCGCGAAGGCCGCGGCAGGCTGGGCTGGTTGGACGCAAAATTGTGGCGCGCGGCGCGTTTCGATGGAGCGGGTGCCACAGGTCGCGGTACTCCGAGACCTGTGCGCATGGTCGGATAACACAGGTCTCGGAGTACCGCGACCTGTGGCACCCTGCAGAGCCATGACGCCCGCCGCGCTAGATCAACGGCTTGGCGCGCAGCAGCCGGTCCAGATACGGCGTGATCAAACTCCCCACCAGCAACGCGATGAATGGCCCGATCGACACCGACAAATACCGCTGGCCCACCGCCGCCAGGATTCCGATGATGATCGCGTAAACCGCACGTGAGCCCTTGGCCATCGGGCGGACCGACGGATCGGTCGCGAGGAAGATCGCCATGAACAGCACCGGCGAGGCGAGCAGTTCGTAGTGCACGAACGTCATCGCGGTCGGCCAACCGACGCGGGGGTCGCGGATGGCCAGCCACTGCCAGTCAGCACGGTCGGCGATCACCACCGGCACGGGCAGGACGTAGAGCGCGATCATCAGGCTCACCACGATCAGCAACGGAATGCGGTAGTCGATCAGCCCGCGGTAGAGCAGAAACAATCCGCCAGTCACGATCGCGACGACGCTGCCCATGCCGATGGGCGCGGGTTGGCCGGCGAGGATCAAATCCTGGATCGGCGGCATGCGATCTCGCACGAGCGCATCCATCGACACCCAAGACTCTTCGTTGCCGCGCGTGAATGCGTGGAGCTGCTCGCTTGCCGGTGGGATTCGCAGCGCGGCCTGGCCGTGGATGGTGGGCCGGGTGATCCACGGTTCTTTGCTGGCGGCGACAGGCCTGCCGCTGCCGAGGTCGAGGATATCGCCGGCGAAGACGCGATCGCGCTGCAGCACGCTGCCGGGCACAAGGCTCGGGCCGAAGAGTGCGACGATCAGCAAATAGGTTGCCAGCACCGGATGCACGCGACCGACGCCGAGCCCGCCGAGCAGCCAGTTGAGGATGACGAGCATCGCCCCGGCCGCGGGAAGGATCGGCCAAATCTGTGGTTGGTTTTTGTAGTGAACCGCCAGGTGCGCCGGGAGCATGAGGGCAAGCACGATCGACAGCCACAGCATGTGGGCAACGCGAATCTGCCCGCCGCGCAGGCCGATGCGCCGCCAGATGACCGCCATCGACATCGCGGACGCAACGACTAACCCGATCGCCAACATCGCCCGCCAGCCGAAGAGCGCCATGCCGGCCGTCAGCGGGAAAATAGCGCCGCAAGCGTAGGTGATGAACACCGACGGCACGCTCATGCCGCTGTGCAGCAGCACGGTCTCCGGGGCTTCAATCGGCGGCGGATCGGCGGGATGGAGGTGGAGGGGAGTTTCCATGATCTCGGAAGAAAGGATGAAGGATGAATGCAGAATGATGAATGGAGAAGATTGTCTTCATTCATCATTCTGCATTCATCATTCATCCTTCGTTTTCCCTCCTTTCGTTCGCATCCCGCGGATGCCCATCAAAATCGGCAATCGGCTGGGGCACACGTAATCGCACAATCCGCATTCCACACACGCCGCGATGCCGTAATACTCGGCGGCCTCCGGGTCGCGGCGCTGCGCCGAATCGAGCAGGCCGGCCGGGTGGATGTTCGACGGGCACGCCTCGACGCACCAGCCGCAGCGGATGCACGGGTCGGGGTTGACGGATCGCGGGCCGGGTGAAGCGTGCAGCGCGATTTCGCCGCCGCCGATGATCGCTTCGCGGGGGATTCGCCGGTCGCGCAGCACGTCGCCGCCGCGGAAGACGAAGCCGCCGGTGGCGACTTGGCGGGCCTCGAGCAGGTCGTCGAGCGACGAGCCGACGGGCATGAGCGCCAGGTGCGTGGTGTTACGCGAGTGGTTATAGAGGGCGATCGGCGCGGCCAGCATCGGCTGCTGGTCGACCACCACGCGCCCCACCGCCACGGCCGCCACCGCGTCGAGCAGGAGCACGCCCTGATCGCTGGGCAACCGGCCGGGCCGGAGTTTTCGCTTCATCAGCGTGGCGAGCAGGATCGACGGGTCGGCCTGCGGGTAGTCGTTGACGATTTCCAGCGCCGTCATGCCGCCGGCTTTTTTTACGGCCGCCACCACGTCGGGCAGGAGGCGTTGCTGCATGACGACGACGGCCTTGCTCGCCCCGCTCAGCCGCGTGATCAGCCGCACGCCGGCGATGAGCTGTTCGATCTTCTGCGACGCGATGGCCGCCCCGATCGGCATGTTAGGGTCGCCGTCGAGAACGCTGCAGACGACGGTATCGATCGGCCGACGCAGCGATTCGTGCAGTTGCGCCAGCAGGTTGGGGCTCGTCCAGCGGTCGATCCACACGCCCGCGTCGCGCAGGCGATCGATCCAGCCGCCGCGATCGGATTCGGACGGCGCTGTGGGGAGTGGGACGATATCAGTTGAGGTGGTCGGCGTTGGCGGAGGCGAGTCTCCGGATTGCTCCGTCGGCGCGGCGACGACTTCCGACTCGACCTGCACTTCGGTCCCGTCGCTTCGCTCAGGACCGGCTGGCAGCGCGCCGATCGTTGCCAGCTCCACGCCGTGCACCACTCGGCCGCTCGTGAGCGTCACCTGCAACGTCCCGCGAATCTCCGCCGCCACCGGCGCGAGCGGCCAGTGATCGAACTGCGAGACCGATTCAACGAGCCGCTCGCCCGCCAACACTTTCGTGCCAATCGGCCTGATTGGCGGCGGCTCGACACTGCTCCGCAACGTCAGCGGCACGCGAAGAAGCGCGGGGGTGGGGAGCAGATCGAAAGTGGGATGACGTGTCGGTCGCACGAGTCTCCTAAAGACTCAGACGTTTGAACTCGCCAGCGGAACCCCCGCACTTTTGCACACCTTCTTGAGCGCGTCGGCCGCCGTCTTAAACAGCTCGGGGCCGGTCTCGCCGTGACTGTGGCCGGCGACTTTCAGGTGCGGCTCGAGGCTTAGGAATCCGTTGTACCCCGACGCCCACGCGTCTTTCAGGATCGGCTCGATGTGGCCGTCCCCTTCACCGGCGGGGACGACTTTGCCGCTGCCAGAGATCGCGTCCTTGATATGAATGTGCACGGTAAACGGTTTAAGCAGCGGCCAGTTCACCTGCGGGTTGTCGCCGCACTGCACGAAGTTGGCGAAATCAAACGCCGTCCGAAGCTTGGGCGAGTTGACGGCCGTCATCAGCTCCGCGCACCGTCGGCCGATGTCGCCGTAGATGCCCTTTTCGTTCTCGTGCACCAGCACCACGTCCTTGTCTGCGATGTATTCCACCTTCTTCTTAAACCGGGCCACGACCTCGTCGTGCAATCCCTCGACCGGTCCTTTGCCTTCACCGCCGGCCGGGTAGTAGCTGAAAAGGCGGATGAACGGCGCGCCGAAAAACTTCGCCAGGTCGACCGCGGTCTTAAACCGCTGGAAGTGCTCCTCGAACGGCTTGTCGATCGCCACCTTGCCGATGGGCGACCCGATCGCCGCCACGCCTATGCCGGCCGACTCGAGCTTGGCCTTGATCAGGTTCTTCATCTTCTGCTCGAAATCGAGCACATTGATTCCCTCCACGCTGCGGAGTTCGAAATGGGTGACGCCGTTGGCTTTGCAGACGGCGATCTGTTCGTCGAGGTGGGGAGAAATCTCATCAGCAAACGCGGCTAGCTTGAGCATACAGACTCCTTTGGGGTTTTCAGGGAGTGTCGGGCTCAGTGCGACCATCGTCAAGCCGCTTGCGGCTAAGCGGACACGGGTTTACTTTGCTGGACCTTGCCTAAGCGAATCGCCATCCTCGGCTCGACCGGATCCATCGGCACGAGCACGCTCGACGTCATCCGCCATCTCGGCAAGCCCTTTCAAGCGACCGTCCTGACCGCTCACAAGCAACTCGATCTGCTGGCCAGGCAAGTCGCGGAGTTCAAGCCCGCCTGCGTGGTGGTGACGGATGAATCGCTCGACGAGGCAGCCGTGCGGAAGGCGATCGGCGCAGGACCCGACATTCTCATCGGTCCCGCGGGAATGGTGAAGGCTGTACAGCGTGACGACGTCGATCTCGTCGTCGCCGCCGTCGTCGGTGCCGCTGGGTTGCCTGCCGTCTTGGCCGCCGTTGAAGCGGGGAAGACGCTGGCGCTGGCCAACAAAGAGTCGCTCGTCGTCGCGGGGTCGATCCTCATCCCGCTCGCCCGTAAGAATAACGTCGCCATCCTGCCGGTCGATTCCGAGCACTCGGCCGTCTTCCAGTCGATGGCGTGCGGGAAACTTTCCCAAGTCCGGCGCGTGATCCTTACAGCCAGCGGCGGGCCGTTCCGCAAAACGCCGATCGACCAGATGAAGCGGGCCACCCTCGCCGACGCCCTCAAGCACCCGACGTGGCAGATGGGCAGCAAGGTCACCATCGACTCGGCCACCATGTTCAATAAAGGGCTGGAATTTATAGAGGCCTGCTGGCTGTTCGATCTTCCGCCGGAGAAGGTGGAGGTTGTTATCCACCCCGAGTCGATCGTTCATAGCATGGTGGAATACGTGGACGGAAGCGTCATCGCGCAGTTAAGCCCGCCTGACATGAAAACGCCGATCCAGTACGCCCTTACGTATCCCGATCGGGCCGCGGGATGTTCAAAGACTCTGGATATAACGAAGGCGTTCGCCCTGCATTTCGAGCCGCCCGATCCGGAGCGTTTCCCGGCCCTTGGGCTCGCTTATGCCGCAGCTAAAAATGACGGCGATTCGGGTGCCGTACTGAACGCCGCCAATGAAATAGCCGTAGAAGCCTTTATTAACGGGCGCATCGCCTTCGGCGAGATTTCCGAAGTCGTGCAACGTACAATTACCGGACATCGGCTTCAGCCATCACCGAATTTGGACGATTTATTGGCAGCCGACCGAAAAGCACGTAAGGCGGCATCAGCCGTCATCGCGGAACTAGGAAAATTAGCCACGGACACCCGCAGCTAATAAAAGGATTGATCTCGCATGGCCATGTTCGCTCAAGCTCCCGGCATTATTCTCCTCGCACTCGGATTCGGCTTCGTGATTTTCTGGCACGAGCTGGGTCACTTCTTTGCCGCCAAATGGGTGGGCATCAAGGTCGAACAGTTCGCCGTCGGATTCGGGCATGCGCTGGTCGCCTGGCGTAAGGGCATCGGCTTTCGCATCGGCACGACCAAGCCGGAGTACGACAAGCGTGTGGCCACGTGGCTGATCGCCAATCGCGGCATGGCCGAAGTCTCCGAAGAGAAGATCGCACCGGCCGACGAAATCGCCGCGACGAAGGCGCTCGGCCTGGGTGAAACCGAATACCGTCTCAACTGGATCCCGCTCGGCGGCTACGTGAAAATGCTCGGGCAGGACGATCTCGATCCCAACGCCCTTTCGGCCGACCCCCGCTCGTTCAACCGCAAGTCGATCGGTGCCCGCATGCTCGTGGTGTCGGCCGGCGTGATCATGAACATCTTCCTGGCGATGATCGGCTTCGCGATCGTGTTCGGCCTGGGCTTCGACGGCCCGCCCGCGGTCATCGGCAACGTGCTTTACGGCTCACCGGCACAAAAGGCCGGGCTCGAAGCCGGCGATCGCATCGCTTACCTCAACGACTCTTATCAGCACGATTTCACCATGCTCGCCCCGAACGTGGTGAAATCGTGCTGATAAGAGTC
>Ga0268266_10001493_pt1 | contig 27650 bp, 21 predicted proteins | sample KBSS13metaG_FD_190356 | JGI IMG/M metagenome (GOLD analysis project Ga0268266, IMG submission 190356) | Switchgrass rhizosphere microbial communities from Kellogg Biological Station, Michigan, USA - KBS S1-3 metaG (SPAdes) (version 2) | ecosystem: Host-associated > Plants > Roots > Rhizosphere... | reverse complement strand
ATTTCCGTGCGAATAATGACTGTTCCGTGATCGTCTGGTCCTCGATGAGCGAGCGACTGCGTAGCGCGTTCCAATGTTTCGGGAAGAACGCTGCCACCATCCGCGACGATTCCGACGATGCCACACACCAGTCCATCTCCTGCGGGGAATCCAAGTTAACTACCACGAAAGAACACTTATGATTTTTCGATGCCTTAAGCCATTCGAAGGCACGATTTTAGCGATGCGGTAAATAGTCTAAGCTATGTTTCTTCCTCGGGAACCCGTGGTACACCGTTGGGCCTTGGAGGCTCGTTAGCGGTTGTCGGCGATGTAGTGTGCACGGATCCGGATTCACTTCCATTTTTCGAAAGTTCCGCAGCTTCAACGAGCTGTTCCAGTTTCGCAATTCTGCGCTCCATGTCGTTGGCGTTCACGACTTCAATCGCCCTAAGTAGCGTTTTTGAGAGTGTCGCCAGGCCAGCTGCAGTTCTCGGATGTAACTTTTTCGAGTGAAGGTCAGCAATCATTCGAGCCAGAGCGTCCCGAAGGGACAGTGCGTTATCAAGGGGAGGTAAGGGTGCAGAATAATCGTCGACCACTGAGTGTCTGTTTTTCATACCTCCAATGCGGCCAAGCTCCTTGGCCTTGTGCGGATTTGCGTGAAAGTAGCAAAGACCGTCGCTAAATGCTGCGGCGCGACATGGCTTACCTTTTTTGGTAAGGGCCTTGCAGGTCGTTTCATCCTCTGCTGTTTTGGTAGCTCTATTCATTCTTTATGCCAATGGAATAATGAACTCCGCTGCGCGCCGAGTAGCGGAACTAGTCGCGTGCGAGCCTTGTTGTTGATCTAGACCTCAATACAGTAAGTCGATGTCGGTTGATCACGTCTTTCACACGGCGATGTTCCTCCTGGAAAGCTCGCTCACTTTCGTCGGGCGACATCTGGGTACGGGGGTGGGGATGTACCTTTGAAAATTCTGCTTCCTCTGCAGAAGTTGGGCGCGGCCGCTTGCGCTCTAGGAATTCACGCCAAATGTTGGGGGGGCACTTGCAGAATGGTCGGTGCTCGGGAGCTAATGGAAGCCACGTCGTCCGATAGAAGATAGCACCGGGATCCATTACTCCGTGCGTGGGACACGGGATGCTGAAAATAGCCTCTAGTTCACAAGCCGTATGATAGTTCGTCTCTTTTCGGCAAGTGCAGTTTAGGCGACGCCGTTCGGCTAACAGAATCGAGAATCGGCTTTCTAGTTTCCTGAGACGCCTCTCTATATCGAGCGATCTAGTTTGCAAGGCCATCCTCCGTTTTCAGCGTTAACGGCGTGTTTGAAACCGACGCTTGGTGATTTGCTCCGATAGTTGGATCACATCGAACCTACCATATTCTCCTTCTGTTCGCTTACTAATGTTGCAGCTAAAGTGACGTCGATCCCTCAGGGGGATAGGAGGTAGAGCATTTTGAAACCGGTCTCGTAACTTAATAGTAAACAGATTTGAAGGCTGGAATCCGCTGAGCTTACAGGTCAGGGCGGGCAAGATGACACCGGTCGGGCCCGTAAACGCGGGCTGTCGAGACTGACAGTAGACGTGCGGATGCAACAAAGTATATTGAGCGAAAATAAGTATCGTTGGGAGATAGACATCTGCGCGGGAAATAGTAACGCTCTGTCGCGTTCGGATAGATAAAATACCGCCGCCGACCCGGGAAAGGTTGCCTCGCGTGCCTTCAGCCCGCATTCTGGTAGTAGAGGATTACGAAGCGTTTCGGAGGTTCATCACTTCGACGCTGGAAACCAGGCCTGATTTGCAGGTCGTTGGTATCGTGTCGGACGGACTCGCAGCGGTTCAACAAGCTGAGGAACTGCAACCCGACTTGATTCTGCTCGACATCGGACTTCCCAAGATTAATGGCATTGAAGCCGCACGAAGGATCCGCGAGGTCTGTAGGCGGTCGAAAATAATATTTCTTACTCAGGAACCCTCTGCCGATGTAGCGCAAGAAGCTCTCAATTCGGGAGCAAAGGGCTACGTTATTAAAGCTAATGCTGGAAGCGAACTTCTACCAGCTATCGCAACTGTTCTTCAGGGCGGAGAATTTCTGAGCAAGGGATTGTCGGGTCGCTTTTCCACCGACGTTGCGGAGCATCGAGTGCCAGAGCGCCTCGGCTACCGGGCGCATTCGGCACCGCTAGCATCGAGAATAAGGCATTCCCCCCGCGGCCACGCAGTTCAATTTTATGCGGATGATGCAAGCCTTGTAGTTGGCTTTACTTTATTCATCGAAACCGCTCTGGAAACCGGGAATGCTGTGGCCGTTATTGCAACCGAGTCCCACCTGCAGACCATCCTTCAAAGACTGGAAGCAGATGGTGTGGATGTAGTTGGCGCCATTGACGAGCGCCGCTATATTCCTTTGGATGTTGATGAGACGCTTTCGACATTTATGGTGAAGGATAAGCCTGATCCGGTTCGATTTCAGAAAGCCGTAAGCAATCTGTTCTATGCAGCGAAGGGAGAAAAAGGCGAGGATCGGCGCGTCGCAGCTTGTGGTGAAACAGCACCGACGGCATGGGCAGAGGGTAAAGCAGAAGCTGCGGTTCAGATCGAACACCTCTGGGACGAGATGTCCAGGTTACACGATGTGGATACCTTGTGTGGGTATGTTCTGAACGAGTTTCAGCTCGAACAACAGGGTCATATCTACGACAGAATCTGTGCCGAACATTCCACGGTTTTGTAAGCAGTGAACGTACCAGCGAGTCGCGAACAGTAACGGCAGCTCTCAAGTCAGCGCCGGGATTTGATGTGTATCTTCAGCCGACTGCACGCTCGCAGTCAGTTTCCGACCTTCTAGGCACGCGAGCGCGGATCGTAGTGCCAGCCCCGGGTTTGGATTTCACTGAAAGCTCGCCATTCACCAATTGCAGCCTTTCACGCATGCTGATTAAACCCAGACCCTGATGAGTGAAAGCTTTTTGTTCTTCAAAGCCCTGTCCGATGTCTGACACTGTGAGTTCGATCGATTCTTCTGTACCCCGGAGATCCACCGTAAAGCTCCGAACACCGCTGTGTTTCACGGCGTTCTGAAGCGCCTCTTGTAAAACTCGGAACAAACATAGCGAGACTTCCTTCGAGAGGGTGTGTGGTATACCTGCATGTCCGAACACTATCTCAACCCTAGTTTTGTCGGAGAGCTCTGTGCAGAAGCTCTTGGCCGCGGTGGCTAGACCAAGGTAATCGAGTTTCGAAGAATGTAAGCGGTGGGATAGTCCCTGCACATCGTGGGCAATTTCGGTGATACGCGCCTCGGTTTGGCGAACAAGCTCAGTGACTTCATTGGTCGAGGCATCCTGACTCCATCCACCTAGTTCGACCGCTAACAACGCGAGGCGCTGATTGATGTCATCGTGAAGCTCTCTTCCAATCCTGGTACGCTCCTCTTCGTGGGCTTCAATTAACCTGCGTCCGACGTCAGCCAAGGCGTCCTGAGCGGCTTTACGTTCAGTGACGTCTATAAATTTGACCACATTGGAGTCTGCAAAGGAGGCAAAGTGAAATTCGATGTGCCGATACGAACCATCCTTGCAACGAACGCGCGCCTCCATCGGTTCGATTTGCTTTCGTTGATTTAATGCGCTTTCTACTCGACGTCGCCATTCTGATTTAATTTCTTCCCGGTACGCTTCGTCGGGATACGCAAGAGGCCACCATCTGGCCTCGTCTGGCACTTCTTCAATCGTGTAGCCGAAGAGCTCGGTGAACTTATGGTTGACCAGCTCGTTTTTGTGCATCGATCCGCGAGTCACCACCGTGGCCACTGGCGAGCGAAGCACCAGATGTCTGCTGTACTCTTCACTTCTCTTTGTTCTCGCTCGCTGCCGGAGCAGAGCGCCAATCAACAGAGCCTCCAACAGAATGAGAGAGATACCGCCAATGATGTAGACCTTGTAAGACTCCCAGACTGTTGGCTGTCGGTTGATGAGGATACTGCCACGGGGAAGGGCGCTCTCCTTAAGCCCCCAACGCTTGAGGGCTCGCCAATCGAACATGTAGGCGCCCTTGCTCATTTCGATCGGGATGTCGCCTGGTCTTTCGCCGTTGAGTACCCGTACAGCCATTTCCCCGGCGACACGACCGTCGTCAGGCCAATTCACCAAGACGCCACCCACAGTTCCCGCCCTGAGATCGACATTGTCCATGACGAAAACGGGGGCATTCGCGGCGGCTGCCACTAAGGGTACGGACTGAGCTGAATCAATAAATCGCTGTGCAGCCGCGTCTTCTGAGATAGAAGTGTGCATGACAATGGTGTTGTTTGGCAGGTGCCTGAGACGCTCAAGCAGATCAGCCATGGTCAGGTCGGTAAGGTACGAAAACTCGAGTTTCGATTCGTACTTTTGGAAAGCGAGTTTCGCCACCTCTTCCCATTTTTCGTCGAACTTACCCATGCCCCCCACGACCACAACGCGCTTTGTGCCAGGCAACAACTGCAGAGCTGCTTTCAATGTCTCTTCCGGTTGCAGCTTGGCCAAAACACCAGTAACGTGCAGGTCAGACTTCAGCTTGTTCGGAATCTCACCTACAATTGCGCAAAAGATGACAGGCGCTTCTCGGATGAAAGGTTGATGCGATTCGGCGATGAACCTGAGGGATGCGGATCCAACTGCAATGATCAAGTCGGGTTTGCGTTCTGAATATTTGAGTATAAGCGACTCACGAAACGCGCGCTGGGAAGCGTCGTCCGGGAAGAAAATGAGTTGCAAACTCTCATGGTACAGCTCGATCTGATAGGGCGAGTTCTGAAGAACACTGAAGATTGCTTGATCGACTTCAGCAAAGCCGGGCGATGAAACAACTCCAAGGTCATTGATAATCAGCACTCTCCGTGTCTGCCTGAGCTGTGCCCCGGCGCTTGTGACGAGAATCAGCAAGAAGCAAATTAGTGACAGATGCGCCGCTGCCGATGAACAGCAGTTACCGTATTTCATAATCCGCCAGGCCTGAACGCTTAATCGATTTGGGCCGACGAGGGTGCTTTCGCTATTGCGCCAAAATCAATACAAACGAGCAGTCATTTTGATTTGACGCTCAAGACTTCTCACGCTGGTGTCCACGTTTGACATCATCACTACCAACGTGTTCGATACATTTACCGTGGCAAGCCGTGGCTATGATACCGTATATTGGCTATTTTCAGCGTTTTCGCAAAGCTTACTCCAAGAAAGGTAAAGGTAGAAAAGCTACCGCTGGCCTTCTCGGACCTCGAATATCAGTTCCTTTCTGGAGCACCGGGGATGTTCACTGATCCGAACGGTTTCACCCTGGCACATCTTCGGAGCCGTCGCCCGTGCCTTTGCCTCATTGTCGTCAGCTCTGTTTTAGTTGCTTCTGGCCTTGCCCAGACCTCCACAACGGGCGCTGTCAGCGGAATTGTGTTGGACCCCTCGGGAGCCGCAATTCCCAGTGTTTCGGTTCAAGTCGCGAAGGAATCCGGTGGCGTCACGCAGTCTACTACCTCCAACGAGAACGGGTGGTTCGCGATCCAACTCTTGCCACCTGGCACATATCGATTACAGGTGAGCAGGCCTGATTTCAAGACCCTCACACTTTCGGATCTACACATTTATGTCACCGAGACCCTTCGTCTTGAACTTCATCTGCAGCTCCCAGCACATTTCGATCGCTCCCAAGTATCCTCAAACTCGCAAATGCTCCAGACGGACAATGCTGGCCTCGGCCGGGTCGTGAACGAGAGCGCTGTCGGTGGTCTGCCATTGGCAACCAGGAACTTTGCGCAAATTACTGGCCTCTCTCCAGGTGTCAGCGTTGGTGTCTCCAACGCTGGAGAACTCGGACTGGGAGGGATTGCTCTATCGCAGATCGCTTCGTCGAATAACGGAGTTTACGTACACGGAACGCGCTCCTACGACAACAACTACCAACTGGATGGAATCAGCGTTAGCGATGTGCAGGGGAGCGCAGCCGGCAGTGGTGGCATTCCCATTCCGAATCCAGACAGCATTCAGGAGTTCAAGGTTCAAACCGCCCTTTCCGATGCTGCCTTCGGCCGCTATGGGGGCGCCAATGTAAGCCTGCTCACAAAAACTGGCGGCAATGATTTTCACGGAACGGTTTTTGAGTTCCTGCGAAACGACATCCTCAATGCGAATGAGTTCTTCTTGAACCAAATTTTTCAGCCACGCCCAGTGCTTAAACAGAACGAGTTCGGATTTGCGTTTGAGGGGCCAATCCGTAAGGACAAATTTCTCTTCTTCGGATCCTATCAAGGCACGCGCCAGACAAATGGACTCGCCGCGGGTCAGTCTCGGACAGCCTGCACTGCAAGCCTAACCGGGCCCCCTCTGACGAATGATCGATCGGCAACAGCCCTCGGACGGCTCTTTGGCGGTATGAAAGGAACTCATGGTGGCGTAGCTGTGAATCCGGATGGATCAAATATTAACCCAGCGGCTCTGGCACTCCTGAATCTCAATAAACCCGACGGTAATTTTCTGATTCCTACTCCCCAAACTGTGGACCCCTCGAAGCAGTTCTTCAGTCAGGGCTTCTCTGTTTTTTCCGATGCCTGCCATTTTGATGAAAACCAATTCTCAAGTAGTCTTGACTACATCGTTGCCCCGAACATTAGGCTGGCCGCTCGCTTCTTCTTCGCTGACGATAATCAGACAGTCACATTTCCCGGCAATGGGTTGAATCCAGCGGGCAATGTCCCAGGCTTTCCAAGTCCCAGCGATTCCGCATTTAGAGTTTTTTCGCTCGCCCACTCTTACACATTTTCCGCCAATTTGCTGAATGAGGCCCGCGTGGGATATGTCCGTATCCGGACTGGGACGGAAGCTAAGACTGCATTCAGCTGGTCTGATGTTGGTGTGGCGGAAGGCGGAATGAGCGGAAATAACCAACTGCCGAGTTTGGAAATTCTCGGTTCGGTCAGTATCGCGTCGGGATTCCCACGATCAATGACACAGAACAGTTTTATCTTCAGCGACAATCTGAGCCTAGTTCGGAAGCGTCATTCACTTCGCTTTGGGGGTAGCATTACCAGATTGCAAGACAATGTCGATCTCATTGGGTTGGGATCGCTTCTACGATTTCTCAGTTGGCCCGATTTCTTGCTGGGACTCAGCGCAGCCGATAACGGCACAAGCTTCAGCAACGTGTTTGCCTCTTTCGATGATTTCGGCCTGTCCACTCGTGAATACAGAGTCTGGGAGGGCTCGGGCTTTGTACAAGATGACTATCGCGTCCTCAAGTCGCTGACATTAAATGTTGGCCTCCGCTACGAACGTCTCGGTCAATTTGCGGACAATTTTGGTAGAAATGGGAGTTTCGACTTTGCTAAAGCTGATCCCACCCCCCCTTCAAGCGGCAGCGTCGCGGGTTACGTCGTCGCTTCTAACTTTCCAGGCGTCATTCCACCCGGCGTAACGCGCGTCAACAACAGATTTGGCAACTATGCCGTGGGACAAAACACTGTGGCTCCGCGACTGGGCTTTGCTTGGCAGATTTGGCCCACTTCAAGTGCATTGGTTCTTAGAGGCGGGTATGGCCTGTATTATTCCCGGCCCACAGGACAAGCGTTTTACCAAAACATTTTCGGCGCTCCGTTCTCGACGTTTCGCTTGAATGCAGGAACTGCCAACGCCCATGCAACGTTTCAGGAACCCTTCATGCAACCTTTCCCAACGCCGGCATCGTTTCCTTCATTCCCCGCATACTCTGCCGCCACCACGACGACCGTTTACTCGATTGCGCCCGATTTTCAACCGGCAGCTATCCAGCAATTCTCGCTTAACGCTCAGGCTGAATTGAACGAGGGATGGCTTTTGGAAATTGGTTATGTCGGGTCTCGGGGCACGCATCTGGTCCGCCAACGTTCTTTGAATCAGGCATTGTCCGCGTCACCAGAAACCCCAATACGAGGCGTCACGGAAAACCGGGTAGACAACATTACACTGCGAGTTCCCATTCCCGGGATACCAGCGGACTCCCTTCAACTAATGGAATCGGAGGGCAGTTCCTGGTACAACGGCCTAGAAGCCAGCCTGACGAAGCGTCTGCGGCGCGGTCTTCAGGTTCTCGCGTCCTATACTCTCTCCAAGACCTTGGACACTGACGGCGCTGATATCAACTCAACCTCTTCCGGCAATGCCCTCACTCTTGGAGACCAGAACTCGCCCAGACAGCGTTGGGGAAGGGCGAGTTTTGACCGCACCCATCGTTTCGTCCTCAGCACCACTTGGGACCTCCCCGGACCAACACGTGGCATGGCTCGAGCCGTCTTGAGAGACTGGTCCGTGGCCGCTGTGGCCGTGATTCAATCGGGTAGTGCCCTCACGATTGCCAACACTAATTCCACCAATGTATTCGGTATCAGCGAAGACCGGGCGGAACTGAGTGGCGGCTGTTCAAAAAATCAATTGGTCAAGGGAGGAGCGGCGGAGTCAAAATTGGGAGGCTATTTCAATACCACATGCTTTACGACTCCGCCAATCATCGGAGCGGATGGCATCGGAACAGCGTTTGGGAACAGCGGGACGGGGATTGCAAACAGTCCCGGCCAAGCTAATCTGGATCTCGCTTTTTCCAAAACCGTCCTACTAAACTGGCCCGTTGAGAAAAGCAGTATTCAATTTCGTGCCGAGTTTTTCAATGCACTGAACCATACCCAGTTTGCCAACCCTGATACAAACTTCACATCAGCGACGTTCGGTGTTATCAGCAGCACTGCGGTAAATTCTCGCGTTGGGCAGTTGGCGCTGAGGTTTGCCTTTTAGATTGCAGGACAATCCGATCACTCTGTTATTCCATTCGGGTCCGAGGGACGATCCTGAGAGTGACACGCCAGCAAGGACACCCTGCGCCCTCGAATACGACAGCATTTCTGCGCTCATCGCCGCATTCGTTGGTGCTTCCGCCTCTCGACCAACCGGCCCCGCTGCGATGCTGGCATCGGCACCGAGTTTCGCCTTTCCCTTCATCAGCGCGCGTGCCCCTTTGTCGGTAAAGGCACGAGTCGCCAACTGAAAGGATTACCAGTCAATACTTGGGGAAGTAGTTGGTGAAATCGCCTGATTTCGACAATTGGCCTTACGCGCCCGGCCAACGATTAATGTGGCGCCACCGACGCCTGTCTCGGTCGCAACGGAACGTGCGATGACATTGTCTCTTCCCCAAATGGTAGGTACGAGGGAGTATGCCCGCCCCCCTCGGGGAGGGGGTACTGGCAATTGTGACAGAGTGTCGCAATCGGGATGTTTTCATCAGCGTCGTCGTTGGCGAAAATCGCCATTTCACCAACTACTGCGAGGGGAGGCCCTTCGCCGGTTGTCGGTACAAACGCCCGTCAACAAAAAAGAGCCGGTGAGGTGCGATCCTTCGCGCAACGCCGGCGCGATTTCCCCGATGACCACGGGGTCCAGACAGCAAGGTTGGTCTTTCTTCTCAACGTTTTGGCAGGCGGCACGGCATGTGCATTGCTTGCAACATGGCTGCTCCACGACAAGACACCGCAACCCTTCGCGAATTAGAACTCGAGATTAACCAGCTCCTTGAGGAACAAGTAGAGAGTCTCGCTCGGCCCCTCCTCTCGATAACGAACGAGGAAGCGGTACAGTTCGCAGCGGGCCGTAACAAGTTCACTGCGCTCTTGAAGCAGCTCGCGCATTCAAAAGCGTCGAATCCGGCTCACTCCCCCGACGATGACGGCACGCTATCTCTGGCGCATTCCAAGAACGTGATCGGTGGAGATCCAACTTGTTGACGTAAGATCGCCATTTCACTCTTGACCCGTCATCGGGAGGGCACAAGACCCGTTAACGTCGATCCCGGGGGACACACGTCACTTCGTCACGATCAGAGAATGGAGCCGGAAATCAATCAGGACAAGGCGATCAGGACTCACCAAAGATCCAAGCATCGCTAGGGTCTCTTGGCGTCTCAGACAAATGATTCACCTGATGCCACAGCTTTCATTTCTTTCTTCCGGCGAAGATAGCTGTAGCGGCAGTAAATCCTCGTCAGCCACCTCGTGCGACGCTTCCCTTTCCCCTTCCGCTCCGCTTTATACAATTGCAGTATCCCTTTAACGTCTTTGGTTTTTCTTAACTGGTCGTTCAACTCGCGCCAGGTCATTCTTGTCTTTCCTTTCGTTGGGCACCGGTCGCATCTCAGTTCGGATGCTTATTGTCGAGCACGTCGGCGAACATCTGCACGTCGCAGTGCGATGTTTCGGACGTAGAAGTTGGTGAAATCGCCTGTTTTCGACAGTCAAGCTCCGCGCCGCAACACTGGCGCAGCGAAGTCGGTGCCTTCTACCTATCTACTCGCATGAAACTATGACAACTGATACTGCACGCGAGCGTGAATCGTCGTGCCACGCTGGGGTTGTGACACAATCGAAATTGTTCCGTTCACTAGTTTCAACCGCTCCTCCATGCTGATGAGTCCGAGCCCTCTGCGGTTCCTTGCCGCTTCGATTTCGAAGCCTGCACCGGAGTCCTTAACCGTGAGATGAATTTCATCCGGAGTGCCCCACGATCGCACTTCGATTCGCCGGACACCACTGTGCTTGGTGGAATTGCGCACGGCCTCCTGCAGGACTCGGAATAGGCAAAGACTAATGGGTGGCGACAAGGAGCTGGGCAAATCGTGGGTCTCGAAATCAATCTCGACTTTCTGGTGCTCACTAAACTCTGTGCAAAATGCTCTCATGGCGGCACCCATGCCCATGACTTCCAGTTTTGACGAGTGCAGTTCATGAGACAAGGATTGAACATCATCGACGATCTTGAGAGTCTGCTCCCGCAGTTTGTCGATACCACTGCCGGCCCCAGCTGGCAAATCGGGATGAGCGTGCTGGAGCCCCTCCAGTCCGAGACTCAGAAGGACCAGCCGCTGAACGATGTCGTCGTGAAGCTCTCTGGCGATACGGGCACGTTCCTGCTCCTGCGCCTCGATCAGTCGGCGGCTTACGCTGGCTAGGGCTTCTTCCCCCCGCTTACGCTCTGTGATGTCGGCGACCGCGGTAAGGGTATAGGTCTCCCCCTCGATTTCTATTAGCTCTGACGAGAGTAGACCGGTCCGTATCTCTCCCGTTTTCGTACGCAGCTGGAATTCCGCGTTGCGAACCTGGCCTTCCGCCTGCAGCTGTTGAAGTAGTTCGCGGCAGCGGTGCGGATCGGCCCAGATCCCCAATTCCACCGTGGTTCGCCCAATGACTTCCTCGCGGCAGTATCCCGTGATTCGCTCAAAAGCATCGTTAACGTCCAGATAGCGGTGGGTCCTGGTGTTGGTCAGATTGATCAGCGTTGGGCTTGTCCGGAAGATCTTCGACAACTTCTCTTCGGACTTCCTCAGCGCTTCCTCGGCACGCCGGTGCTCGGTGATGTCGATACAAGAACCTATGTAGCCAGCAAAAGAACCGTCCCGGTTGAATCTTGGAACAGCTGTGTCGAGCACCCAGCGATATTCTCGGTCATGGCGCCGCAGCCGATATTCCACCTTGAAAGATTCGCGTCCGTCGAAAGCCTTTGTGTAAGTGTCCCAAGTCCGCTCCAAGTCTTCAGGATGGACCCCTTCCGCCCAACCGTTTCCTAGCTCCAGCTCAATGGGCCTACCGGTAAACTCAATCCAGGGCTGATTGAAGTAGTTGCACAGCTTGTCGGGACCAGACATCCAGATCAGCACAGGAGCGGCATTGGCGACCAGTCGGAAGCGCTCCTCACCCTCCCGCATTGCGCTGGTTAACAATTTCAAGTCTGTCTGCAACAGGTCGCGGCATTGCAGCAGGAACTTGCGGTATGGCTCGGTATAGGCGTTCCTCTTGTCATCGAGAACGCAAACGGTCCCAAATACTTGGCCATCAGGCCAAGCGATCGGGAAGCCCAGGTACGAGATCATTCCCACTTTGACGTCGGGATTCGACTTCCACTCTTCATCCTCTAGAGCATCCGGGACGAGGAGTTGTTGCTGAGACTTGATTACTCTCGCGCAATACAGCCCGGGATCGAAACACGCCACCTCGTCCTTTTCGTAAGGATTCCCACTCGACTCGCTCGACACGAACACCTTAATGTTCGGAGGTTCGAGCTTCATGACCAAAGCGGCGGGAACGTGAATGATTTCGGCTAGTAGGTTGACGATCTCTTGCCACTTGTGGACGATCTCACTAGGCACTTCTATGCGTGGGGACGGCATGCCGGGTAAACCTATACGCCCAAGGCTATTGAGCCCTTTCACAATCCAAGCCGCACGGAGATCTCTCTGTGACACTGGTCACAGATGTTTTTGCGAGCCATGCAAACAGTTGTTTGTAGCAATCGCGAAAGCGTCCGCCTGGTCAAAGTTCAAAGCCGAAGTCTCTAACCGTGGCAGGGCTGAGTTGATAACTTAGAATGACACATTTGAGTACGACGGGTCATTGCGCAAGAGCAATGAGCCGTTCAGTCGCAGGTCCCCGTAAAACGAAGCCGCAGCGTCGCACCTAACAGGCTAAGCTCGCCCGGCTCTCAGCTGACGAAACATCGCCATTTCGTCAGGAGTGGGGCTTCTCGAGTTCTTTCGATTAAGATTTTGGCGCACTCGTCAGGCGGAGAATGATGCCAGTCATTATCGTCTTTCCAAATGGAACCGATTGGTTTAAGGCGCCAGCTCTCTCAGGACGTTTCTAGTCGCGACGGGAAGCTGCCGTATGCCACGCGCTCGAATTGGCTCAGGCATTTGGGTCGCTCGACTTGAAGACGATGGACGAACCACAGCGGAAAGACGTCATGCAAGCAATCAAGGCGGCCGCTGAGGAGACGATAAGCGGCAGAATTGACGGCTGGCGACCCCATCACCAAAACGGAACATGCAATGTATTGCGGGGCACTGTCAGAACTGGCGAAACTCATTGAGCAGCAGCAATCTACGGCGTCTTAGCGGCGACAGTTGTTGAAAAATCACCCACTACCCCAGAACAGACGTGCCCGGCCCAAGTAGTTGGTGAAATCGCCTGATTACAACAGTTACGCCGTCGATTCCAGTCGAGTGGTCGCCGCCATGGCCGCTTGTGCGTACTTGAACTTGGTACGGAGAGGACGAAATGCACAAAACTAGTCGATTTTGGTTACCGGGACTTCCGGCCCGTCGGGATAATAGTAGATATACCCGGTGACGTGACCTCGTTGATCTCGGATGAATGTCCACCATCCATCGTCGTCGCGCTGGAAAAAAGTATCCTTCTCCTTGGCGAGGCACTTCCTCTTTGTTCCCCTCCACTCGCTGAACAAGTGACCATTCTCGATAGTGACCGTTTCTCTGTCATCGATCTTGTGACGCGGCCAATCGTAGTGCCCCACGTAGTCCTTAAGAGTTTTCGGATCGACTTCCACTTCCTTGAAATAGTTTGCGGGAACATCACTCTCGTGGACGACGACGGCAAGCCACTTGTCGTTCGTTTTCTTAAAAACTTCGGTCCGTCGCCGGTTACTGATGACCACAGTCTTACCCCAACCCTTCAGCACAGTAATCAGATAGTTGACAATCGCGGTGTCTCCATCGATATGCACATGAACATCGCGTAAATCGGTACGATCTTCATCCTCTGGCTGGCGCTTCGAAAGCCAATCTACGAGCCACGCTTTCGTTACTCGCTCGCCGGCGTCGGTTGACCCGATCAGGTCATCGGCCATGAAAGAGGCATAGGTTTCAAGATCGCGATGGTTGCGGGCGTCCAACCACTGGCGCGGCCATCCCAACCTGAAGAAGTATCAATGACGCGACCATCATGACGGGTCGGTGACGTGGGAGCATAAGCATCTCTCCTTAAATTGGCGAGATTGCAGGCGTAGCTGGTGAAACACCGTAATTACACCAACCACCACTGACCGAGGTCGGCCTCTTAGCTCCGCGAACACAGAGACCGCCCCGAGGGAGTCTCTGAGTGCTATTCGTTGCGAACTTGGAGCCGACAATCTTCGCACAGTTGATCTTCGAGCCGTTGGCCAATCGCTGGGGTTGAGCCGCAAAGCTTACACACCCATCCGTTCTCCTTGCACAGCTTCACCCAGGCCACTTTCTTTTGCCGGTGTAGGTCGTCGCCTTCTTGTAGTGCCATCGCGACACCGTCTCTTCCCGCCCCCGTTCGGCTACGCAGATTCCCGAGCGCAGATACGATAGATCGCTCTTTAGTATGGCGTCAATCTGCAATCGGGTCAGTGGTCGACACGATTTCTCTTCTCCGATGTGACGTCCTTTGACAAAGAACATCGGTACGCAGCAGCGGTCAGCTACCACCTCTGCGGCGGACGTACGTGTGGTAGCGGCGTGTGTGGGAACAACAATGGGGAATGGAAGACAACCGGCGGTGTTTGCACTACCTGGATTTCCTAATCGTCGAAACAACGCCATTACACCACCTACTGGTGGCCGAAGGGAGCTTTCCCGAGTAGTTGGTGAAATCGCCTGTTTACGTCAACTAGCCCCATATGCGCTTATGAAACCATCTTTCGTTGATGCCAGATTATGTTCCAGGCGCCCCTCTAATTGAGCGCTTGCTGTTTTCCACGGTCATGCGTCATACGAAGACGAAGTCAACAATTCAGATCCACACAATAGCGCGATCGCCGGCAACAGTTGGCTGGCCAAACACCCCTTTGGTACAAAGGCGTCGACCATCTTTAAAGCTTGCTCACGAACATCCACCGCTCCGGAGAGCATGATGATTGGCGCTAGCGGCCTCAGCCGTCTCATCGCGATTGCAAACTCTAGTCCGTTCATCTCGGGCATGTTGTAGTCTACGACTGCGACGTCAAATGAATGGCGGCCAGCTAGTTCGAGTCCTTCGGGGCCACTGGATGCGGTCACGACGGTATACCCAAAGGTTTCGAGAAAAGCCTTTTCGCATTCCAGCACGGCTTGGTCGTCGTCGATACAAAGCACGGCGGCCTTTGGTAGCGATGCTTCGTACATCCGCGCGCCTCCTTCGCCTATCAGGACGGTGTCGGCTAACGCTAAGCATTCGGTCTTAAGTGCACAACTGTTAAGAGAACTAGTATGGTCGTCACAGTTTCTTGAACTGCAGCCCTGTGCTCAGTCATTTTTTGCCTTCTCACTGTAACTTCTGCTAGTAGACCTTCCGCCGTACTGAAATTAACTTCTTCTCACAGCACAACTGGATCTTTAAACGAGGCTGGTTGTGTTCACTCGACTGTGTAATCAAGATCACAGCCATGCGATGTTGTTTTCTCTAACCAGACTTCCTTACGTAATCAAGAACTCGGATTTCGCTAGAGAGCCGAGTGGTGTCCTAAACTGCAAATTCACTACACGATCAAGGAGAAATGTCATGAATCTGAGCACTGAAGAACGCGAACAAGTGGCGACCGAATTGAAGCGTTTCGCTAACGACCTGAACCTCACCGACGATCAAAAGGAAAAGCTTCGCGTCGCTCTTACGGAAGCAAGAGAAAAGATCGCAGATTACATGCAACAGAATCCCAACACGACCAAAGCCGACGTCATCAGCAAGGTGGTTGCAAATCGCGATGCGATTCGTCAGCGGGTCGTCAGCTTCCTTAGTCCCGAGCAGCTGAAGAAGTGGGACGACGAAAAAGCCAAAGCCAAGGAATTCTTGGGCCAGAAGATCGCAGCCTAAGGATTCACCTTGTACTGGGGTTGCTACGCTTGGATGGCCGGCAAAATCGACCACTGCCGGCCACCAAGCCTTTGTTTGCAAGTTGGTTGGTAGGTCCATCAGGAGGAACGATACCTGCAGGGTCCTGTTAGTTATTGGCGTAAAATCGCCATTTTACCAACTACCTCTTCCGGAAGGCCCGTTTCCCAAGTAGTTGGTGTAATCGCCTGATTACAACAACGCCACCACCACCTGTCACTCCTGACAGTTCTCGCTGACTTCATTTCAGACTCTAATTTTTTCGCGTGTTGGTCGCAGGTGGGCGCAATTTTGCGGTGGTCGCGACGACTCCTTGAGTCGGCTTCTATCGGCTCAATCAGTTTGAACACAGCAGGCGAATCAGCTTGCATTCTTTGTGCGAATTCAACAAAGGAGACCAGAATATGAAGTCCAGCAACAGTTGGATGATAAGCGCCTTCGTGCTCGCTATGGGGGTGGTCTGTATTGTTTTTGCTCTGAGTGCCGGAGCACAGGTAGAGACGAAAACGAGCGTACGAGAGGGCCAGAGCAGCCAAGCAGCTCGAGTTGAGGGCGGCGAGATTCTCGCGGTAGAGGGCAATGATTTGCTCGTGAAAATGGAAGATGGCTCCATCCGACATTTTGAGAACATCCCAGAGAGCGCCAAAGCTACCATTGATGGAAGACAGCTGGGAGTTCATGACTTAAAACCAGGCATGAAGCTTCAGCGCACCATAACCACGACAACCACTCCTCAGATCGTTACCACCGTCCAGACGGTGACAGGCAAGGTCTGGCATATCACTCCGCCACTCTCCGTGATCCTGACGTTGGAAAACGGAACGAATCAGTCATTCAAGATCCCGAAGGATCAGAAATTCAGCGTGAATGGACAAATGGTAGACGCCTTTGGTCTCAAGAAAGGAATGGTCGTCACAGCGACAAAAATCGTAGAGGTTCCGGCGTCTGTCATATCACAACAAAAGAGTGTAAGGGGCACAATGCCGACACCTCCTCCGGCTTTGCCAGTTGATACTCCTTTGCTGATTGCCGAGGGAGAGCCCGCGGCTGCTCCAGCGGCTAAGGAAGCGCCCGCAGCTGGTTCAGAAGCGACGGACGCGCCTGCGAAACCGAATTCGACCACCGGTGGTTACCTGCGGTTTTTGGGCTTGGGAATACTCCTGGTGATTATTGTTTTGGTCGCAGCAAGATTCGCTCGCAGGAAGTCCCGAACATAGAGTCTTTCCTCGCGGAAGTTGGGATTGTACCGGGTCGTTCTTCGATGCAGACGGTACAAAAACCAACCATCTCGTCGTCCTTGACGGAGGCAAAAGATCCTTCTAGGGGAGAGGCTCCTCAGCCGGGGCAGCACAAGTCTTATGCACCCGGGAAAAACCTAGATTAGCGGTCCGGGACGGGGCAGCATTCACCCACCAAATATCCCTAACTCAGAATTGTCCTGCGTAGTTGGCGAAAAATCCCCATTTCACCAACTACTCTGCCCGGCCCGGTCTGTTTCCGAGTAGTTGGCGAAATAGCCTGATTTCGTCAGGTATGCTGTCGAGTCACGACTTCATTGGTAGCAGCATAAGCCTGGCCTAGAATCCATATCGACCGATCGCAGTCTTTCACCACACTAGGTAAAGTGCGGACGGCAGTATGCACATTCACAGAGAATGCACGACTGAGTGTTCCTCACAGATTCTGTCGAAGATGTAGCTGCCCACTTCACCCTGAAAGCTACCCAATGGATACCCGCAAAGAACGCTGATACCGTATGATTTGGCTATTTCGTCCCAGAGGTGCTCGAGCTGAATCGCTGCGTCCGCCTTACCTTGGACCCACAGAAGAGGCGCACATTCTCCGCAAGCCGCAACACGCGCATACTCCCCCTTTACGGACTTGGCTGCTTCCACAATCAGATCGCCCGCCACTCTCAGGAATCGTGCCGCATCCGGCAGGCCGCCGGCCATAATCGTCGAGAGTATCTCGGCAGCATCGAGCGAGATATATCTGCCCTGCTCAATCGCGGCCCCAACATCCATGCCATGTGCTTGCAATCGCAGGACTAGGCTATCCCGATGTGGCTCTGTGGCGACAACAATGACTGCATTCCCGGCCTCCAGTGCAGCTCCGACGAAGCTACTAAACCCATCCAGAAAGCTGGCATCGTCAGGATAGAATTGAGCCTCGTGTCTGCGATTGAGATCTTCTTTTTTCGACACAAGCGATGGGTCAGGAACTTGAATGAAATTGTTACTGTGGGCTCGCGGCTGACCTTGTAACATCTCAAAAACCGTTCGTTTGAGTTCGCTGGCGAGTCGGAACTTCGACAAAAATCCATCGCCCCCTGATTTCATGGCAGCTTCTCGGATGTCTGGATCATCGGCCGTGGACATGAAGAGAATCTTCGCCTTGAAACCACGTTGCCTAAGACAATGGCAGGCCTCTATCCCGTTCATCTCAGGCATCATGACGTCCATGATGACGATGTCGGGCTGCAACCTCAGCACTTCCTCGATGGCAAGCGCGCCGTTTGGTGCATTGCCAACGACGGAGCATCCGTGGCCGAGGATTCGTTCGACAGTCCTCAACATACATTCCTGATCGTCTACTAGGAAGACTCGAGGTCTCCGGTCCTTATCGTTTTCCGTGTTCATTTTCTCCGGGGAAACGGCGGCTAGTGAGGAGACGGCGCACCGTCCAGATCCTGCGATAAATACACGTTCTTGCAATCGCTCGGGGAGACTAAACCGCAATCAGCTTTTCGCAATGTTCAAATTAATACAGAATGGACAACCAGTCGTTGCGCTAACGCAATGACGAAGGAAGCGTATATTCCGCTTCCACGACTCGGACCAGAACTCTTCGCAATAGAGATAACGGGCGACTTGGGCACAATGCATTCGGTGTTCCCTTCGTTGCACTGATTACTTTTCTGAATCTTCGCCAATTTAAAGGTTGCTCGACATGCGGCAAAACGATCCACAACGGTATGTGCGAAGGCGGAATACTGCCCGAAGTGTGGCGGGCGAATGGATTAGCAGACTGGAGTCTGCTAACTGGCGAAACATCGCAATTTCACTCATTGACCCGGATTTTGGCGAACAAACGGCGCAAACTGGTGAGAACGCCTGATTATGTCAGCGATTGCGGCGATCGATGGAAAGACAAATGACTGAGGTCTTCTCTTTGGCCCGGTAGCACTTCCCGAAGCGCCCAATCAATTCGATCCACGGCATCTCGAATCTTGTTTACATCTTCCTCCCGGGGCGGGGCGGATGCCGCAAACGAGATAACCTGTAGGGAGTTTCTGACGTGGTGATTCATCATCCCTATCACTTCAAGTTTCCTAATAATGTTCCGCCTCTGCCGTCGCTCATAAAGCAAGACCAAGAGTCCAGCCCCGATTCCGACCAATGCATGGTCAACGATTGCAAGAGACAAACCCTCCGAGTGATACCGCAACCAGACATCGGAGAGACTGCCTAGAAAGAACACGCAAGAGCCAGCGAGGATGCTCCGGAGGGGCGCAAGCCAACGCGCACCTACATCGAGAGGATACATGCAGACCATATTGCGAGCGGTTACGTCGGAAGCGGTCCTTGGCAGCGCAACCCGTCCGACTGGTGCGATGGTATGTGCTTCTGGTGACTGTGGCTTCCATTCGGACGAGTGCTCAGCGAGTGGTAATGCATGTGCTGCCATAGCATTCTCCTTCCGAAAAGTGTGAGTCTAGCGACGCTTCGAGTCACGCAGAACTGTCATGTCCCTCAGTGTGACATTGCAAGAATTGACAGTGGGCTAGGGTCCGAACAGCTAGCTTGTAAGGCTGTCTGGTCATCTCGAGACTCTTGGTCCGAGGATTGTTGGCGTAATATCGCCATTTCACCAACTACCGACTGACTGCCCTTCTCGAGCGTCGGTGCGGCATTTCATCCAGCCTTGCTATCAGGCGACTGACGCTCGAGCTTTTCTACTAGCAACCGCGTTATCTCTTGAACGAGCGTCCGTATTTTTTCGCAATCTTGTTCAACTTTTGCAATCTCGCAGAGTTGACGCAAACGATTGTCGATGTCGTCGGTCATACTGCCTCGCAAATAATCCAGAACCGCTGCATGGAGTGGGGAAGGCAGCTCGGGGCGTTCTGTTCGTAATTGGCGAGCGACTTTAAACCCAACATATGGCGGTTGTCATTGTAGAGCTAACCCCATTTCTGAGCGCTCTGCACGCACTTTCGCGAGTCTTGCGTATTAAATGGTTTCAATGGCTGGTTTTTGGTGCTAAGGTAGCCGACGGCTTGGCTGTCGCACACCCCACTGTTGGCCCATGTCCTCACGCGCGGCACCAAGGCATTCAGCAGGTTCGGGGCGCTTTCATGCGAAGGAGGCGCCCTATCCAACGGGTTAGCCAAGAAAAGCCGCGTCGGCGCTCCCAGCATCAGCGAGGCTTTTTTAACCCAGCCGCCGAGAGAAGGTTCTGCGGCTCGGGTTTCGTTCTTCCTCGTACGTGCGAGCAATGTACCTTCGCCGACGGCTTCTCTGTCACTGTCAATAAATGAAAATTCGCCCCTCCGTGGGAAGCCGAAAGGGGGCGCTCGTGAGGGGCCTGAATCCTGTTGTTAACAGGCGATTTCAACAACTACTGGGAAAAGGGACCCCGGTTCGGCAGTTGTTGGTGAAATGGCGATGTTACGCCAACTAATGAACCGATAGTGAGGCTGTTCCACTCACTCCATTTAGAGATGCACGGATTGTTGTGCTCTTGCTTAGTCCTGTTTCCACCGTGCTGGCTAGGCCTATAGGCGAAATAACTGCGACGGTTGCGTCCGATGAAGCCCACGCCACTTGGGTGGTAAGTGCCAGTGTCGTACCGTCACTGAAGTGGCCGGTAGCGGTGAACTGCACCTTGGCTCCAGCAGCAACGTCGGTCGCGGCGGGAGCCACAATGATGGATGTAAGCGTGGCGTTGCTCACGTGTAAAGTCGACGTGCCAACGAAACCTGCAAAAACCGCGGTTATAGTCGCCTGCCCCGGAGTCAAGCCGGTCGCCACGCCCTGAGTGCCCAAGTCGTTACTGATGCTGGCGATGGAGGAGGGAGTTGAGGTCCAAGTCGCTGCGGACGTCACGTTCTGGGTGGTCAAGTCCTCAAACGTCCCTGTGGCTATGAATGAAACCCTGATACCCCGAGGAACAGAGTTGAGTGCTGGCGCAATCGCAATCGACCTGAGAGGCGACGAGGTCACCAGCAGCGCCGCGGGCGGCGCGCTTACGGGACCGAGTTCTGCTCTGATCTGCGTGTTTCCGGGACGTAGCCCGGTGGCGAAGCCAAAACCAGTAATGGTGGCCACAGTTGTATCGGACGAACCCCAGGTAACTACTGTTGAGAGAATCTGTTTGGTTGTATTCGAGAAAGTTCCGGTGGCTGTAAAAGGCTGGGTCGATGCGGGCGCGATCACCGCGATCGGAGGAGTAATCGCGATGGCGGTCAGAGTTGCGTCGCTTACGCTGAGAGTAGCGGAACCAGTGACGCCCCCGAAGTGGGCAGTGATCCCCGTAGATCCCTTCTCGACACCTGTGGCGACCCCCGTACTCGCTATGGTTGCGGCGTGCGGGTTCGACGAAGACCAGATAGCATCGAGAGTCAAATTCTGGGTTGTAGCGTCGTTGAAGGTCGCTGTCGCGACGAACTGGACGTTCGTCGCGGGTGCAATGGCCGGACTTGCAGGCGTTACGGACATGAACTGAATCCGTGCATTGGTGACATTGAGCATGACCGATCCGCTCACCGCATTGAGCGTCGCCGTGATGGTCGTGGACCCGGGCGCGATCCCTTTCACCACAGGATTGTGGGGAGGCATTGTAGCGACCTCTTGCTCCGATGACGTCCAGGTGACGTTTGTGCTGATGTTCCGGGTGCCGCCATCGTTGAACAATCCAATCGCCGTCAATTGACGACTGGTGTTTTCGGCGATCGTTACGTTTCCATCCACGATGGTGATGGTGGAAAGGCTAGCGGCGTTCACGTTCAGGTCGGTTGTGCCGCTCACACCGTCCAAGACAGCCTGGATTTTGGTGTTGCCCAGATTCCTCGCAGTCGCGATCCCTACCGAAGTAATCGACGCAACTGTGCTTCTCGAGGAGTTCCAGATAACCTTGCTGGAGATGTCCTTGGTCGTTCCATCAGAATAGGTACCAATGGCTGTGAACGGCTGCAAGATGCCGAGCGGGATGGACGAGTCCGCCGGCGTGACCGTAACCGAGGTTAACATCGCGGCGGTCACTGTGAGCGTTGCAGTTCCGGAGACGCTTCCCGAGGTAGCAGTGATAGTGGACTTTCCAACCGCTTCACACTGCACACGTCCACTGTCGCTGATCGTTGCTACTGAAGTAACAGACGATGCCCACTCCACCGATGTAGTCACGTCTTTTTTGCTGCCGTCGTTGTAGGACCCGGTTGCGGTAAATTGCAGCGTACTGCCCACGGCTACCGATGGTGCAGAAGGTGTGACGGCAATGGAAACCAGTACTGGGCCCGTCACGGTTAGGGTCGCGCTCCCTGTGATGCTGCTGGCCGTGGCGACAATGGAGGACGATCCTGCCTCCTTTCCCATGGCCAAACCTCCTGAAGTGATAGTAGCTACTGCGCTATTCAAGGAAGTCCAAGTCACTGAACCCACCAAATCCTTCGAGGCTCCGTCGCTATATCGGCCAGTCGCGGAGAATTGCTGCGCGCCGCCAATGGAGACAGTCGAGCTCGCTGGAGTAACTCGGATCTCAAGGAGGCGTGCGCTAGTGGAATCGGAGCTGCCACACGCAGCCGCCAGGGCTGAAAGGATAAGTGCGAGCCACAGCCACAACCGTGCCATGGAGTGCCCCTCCGCCAAGCAACAGGGAATGGAAATTCCCCCTTCAATCGGGCTCGATCATCGATTTGTTGAAGTGCAGCGGACCAACGCTCCGAGCCGCTGCGAGAGATAAAAGGGCGAGTCACCGCGAAGTGCAAGCCGAACTGTAAGTCCAGTTAAACGTGGCGGGCAACTGTCACTTGTAACAGCGGAGACCCAGCCTGAGGAGCGGGGTCCTGTCCCGTCCGTCACGAATGCGGTTTTGAGTCGGGCGAACTTCGCGGGGAGCAACGACACCGCCGAGATCAAGGTGCATCCGAGTGGCAAATTTCTATTTTGCCTCCAATCGAGGACACGACACGATTGCCCTTTTCTCCATCGACGCCAAAAACTGGTGCTCTAACTCTGGAAGATCAAGTTTCCCGAGGCAACCCCGCGCAATTTCGAAATCGACCCCACTGGCAAGTTCTTGTTCGTAGCCAATCAAGATACGAATATATTGCGGCCTTTTCAGATCGACTCCAGCAACGGCCGATTAACCTTCACGCGCGGCTTTTAAGAACTGCCACCCCAGAGCAGACTAATGACGCGTCAGGCTGGCAAAAAACATCTAAACGTCCTCCGCGTGCAGAGGGAGGTCCTTCTGCAGCCATGGTTCCTTGCCAGGCAGCTAGGATTCAAGATTCATGCCATGTTGCCTCACAACTACCGCTACAAGATGCGATTCTACTTTGATGACTACGGGTGCTTGAAGTGTGAGCGGAAAAATGCGAGCTACGGATTCAATGGTTTCTGTAAGGTTTGCTGCGAGAAAATCATGCATCGAATCTGCTCGGCACTAAAACGTCGACAAATCAGCCCAGCCGTGAAAAAACGTTACATTACTCGTAATCTCCAGCGTGCTGCCGATGCACGCAAGTTACTCCGCGATCTGCGGTGATTCCTCTCTGGTCAATGCAAGGCATACGTTGATACCTGTCGCGGCCGACTATGTCCCAATTCTCTGAATTGACAAACGACCACAACGCTCATTGATTTGCTCACAGAATGGACGCGCCAATGCGCCGTCGAACGTCGAAGGCTTGTTGGGCCCGCTCTGCGTATACCGAAGCAACCCACAATTTTGCACCTTCATGACGCGAAACTGACTGTGGATACCTTGTGCCGCGCCCAGAATCGCTACGATTCAGTTGGTACTCTCTCTAGCGGACTGTAGCTACCAGTCTTAGGCGTGGATTTCGTAGCTGCTGATGTCTCGCAGAGTCCGCGGAGATCGTAAGGAGTCAGGCCGGTTCAGGAGCGAAATCCCCCATCACTTCGCCTTCCCTCCTCCGAGCCTACTCACCCCTCTTTCCTCGAAAACGCTGGAGAAATTTGGAACCCTCCTTCGCGTATTGCTGAGTTCCAATCCTCAAAAGAATTTCACATATCTGAGAGAGACTTCGTGCTTCTCCGCTAGCGATCTTCTGTAGCTCTTGTTTCAGGTCGCCGGGAATCCGGAATGCGAGGGGAGCGTCTTTTCGGACAGACATTGGCGACCACATTCTAAAAAAATCAGGCGCATTTGGCTATTACGGTATTGACAATCGATAATTAGTTATGTATGTATTTGTATGAGGATCGCATACATGACGACGGACAAACAAGTACAGAAACATCTGATACGTGAAAACCTGAGATTCGCTCGCTTACGTTGGGGCACGGCACTAAACTCATTGACCACAAAAACGCTTGAGTTCTATACACGGGAGTTTGGATTCTCTGTTCCGCGCGGTGACTTGCTTCTTCTGGATCGAGGATGGTACGTCACTCATTCGGGGCTCATCGCCCTGGCTAAACGCAAGAAATGTTGTGGGATTCAAGTCGATGCAGTCAGAAACCTTTCGGATAAAACCAAAGCGCGTTTCACTTTTCGGGCCATGGTTTTTCCATCGTCAACCTCCGTAGGGTTTGTCGGCTACGGTGATGCCGATCCGACTAACGTGTCTGCGTTAGTTCACGGGTCGGAGTTGCGTGTTGCGGAGACCCGTGCTGTGAACCGAGCTCTTCGTAAAGCCTATGGCATCGGTTTATGCTCAGTTGAGGAACTCAGCTCGGGCGTCCAAAAAGCTCAACCTCTAAACGAGCTCACGAAACTCCCGCCTCAGCCGTCTGGCGGTTCTGGGCCGCATGGCCGAAGCATTCGCGACCACCTCTGCCAGATTATCCGGCAACATGAGCTTGACCCAAACCTCGTGAAGGCCTACGCGGCTGATTTCTGCGGTGTCAAAACCCTCAAGGATGCCACTCGGGAGCAGGTTGAAACTTTCGTCAATGAGCTCTCCGAATGGGCGGAGAGAGATCGTAATGCCCTGCTCTGCCAGCTCAACAGCTACTTGGGCGGTAAAGAAGGTGCCGCATGAAGCGTCAGATCCCTGGAATCCAGGCCTCAGCTCAGTCGGAATGTGATGTGCCAGATGGTGTATTCCTCGTCCGCGTGGATCGCGTCCAGTACCGATGGCACGCTCAAAAACCCTTCTACCTCCTCCGACTCTCCATACTCGAACCGATCGAATTTGTAGGCCGAACGATTTCCGGACGCCTCTATTGCACCGCCAAGGCTATCTGGAAACTCGGATGGTTCCTTCGTGATTTCGTTTACGATCCGGATCTTCTTGGCCGAGACGAGGTCGACGAGAAAGCTCTGGCCGGACTCCGCGGCGTGGTCAAGATCAGCCACACCACCGTCAACGGCCTCTTCCTGACCAACCTCGATGGGTTCGCGCCCGCAAATCAATGGGAACACCTCGCAACCGCCGTCGCGCCAAAAACTGGCTCCGAGGTAGCAAATTGACTTACAGCTACACACAAATCAGTCAGTATCTTTCCTGCCCACGTCGGTACCGCCATCGCTACCTCGATGGCTGGAAGGAAAAAGATACCCGCGCAACGATGCTCTTCGGCCGAGCTTTCGAACAAGCTTTGGCCGCCTTTTTCCGTCGAGAAGACCCCGCGACTGCCCTCTTTCGCGAGTGGTCTGCCATTAGAGACCTCCCTCTTCAGTATTCGAATGGCGACTCATGGGACCGCATGCTGCAACAAGGTGTTCAGCTCCTCGAACGATTCGCTCAAGACAATCGCATTCGCATCCGCCAACCACGCCGTAACCAGCAAGTGAAACTCTTCAGAAAGATCTCGGACACCAATGATTTTGTTGCTTACGTCGATGCTCTTGGGCAGCTCGACGGAGAGAGTTGTTTACTGGAATGGAAAACCACTTCTAGTCGGTATCCGGAACAACCCGACGGACTGCTCGCCCTCGATCCTCAGCTCGTCTGCTACTCCTGGCTGACGGGCATCTCCGAAGTTGCCCAAGTCGTCTTCGTTCGAAAGCGTTTGGTCGAGATCCAGTATCTCAAGACGACAATCTCGGACGAACAACGGGACGAATTCGGGCAGTTGGTCGAGGATACGATCCGACAGATCGAAGCCGGACATTTTCTGCCTCACAGTGGAATTCGTTTCCCTCAGAACCCGTGCACAACCTGTCCGTACGTGGGCCTCTGTCTTGGAAAGAACGAGCTGATTCAAAACTCGCTGTTGCGGGCCCGTGGAGACAGCCTTGGTTGGGTTGATGAACTTGCGTACTAGGAATCCGCCTGTGAAACCAACGCTGAACCGCAAGCGTGCCCTGCTCGTACTGAGCCGGATCGACGAGATTCTGGCTTGGGACCAACGGACTGAAGCAGAACGCGATACACGTTTTGTTGAGCTAGGAAGATATCTGTGCGAAGTACGGGCTGGACAATATTGGCGCCTGGAGAAGTTGAGCTCATTTGATGATTTTCTGACACGACGGTTCCCGGAATCTAGGCGGAAAGCCTACTACCTGATGTCGATTCACGAGAACCTTCCTCCACAAGCGAGGAAAGAACTGAAGAATGTTGGATGGACGAAGGGATTGGAACTTGCGAAGTTGGCGCGAGCGGAGGGCCAGAGATTCGATTGTGCAACCTGGATGCACAAGGCGCGAGAGATGCCCAAGGAAGAGTTCCGGCGGGAGGTGGAGAAGGAATTGACGGGTCGCGAAACCGAACCCTACGAGATCATCTACTTCAAGCTTTACAAGAGCCAGATTCCGGTCGTCGAGCAGGCAATCGAAACTGCAGGCTTGATGCTCGGCTCAGATAAATCCCGGGGTTACTGCCTCGAAATGATTTGTGCGGATTTTCTGGCGGGCGCCAATCGCGACAACGGGAATCCGGAGGCGCTGATACAGTCGATCTTTCAGTTGTTCAGGTTCCTACCGAGCCAGCACAGGCAAACCTTCCTTGAACAGGTGGTCCAAGAGAAAGCATCGTGAGGCGCTCCTCTCCAAAACAACCTTGTGTGCGGCTCGACTCCATATCGTACAAGCAGCTGCGGCGACGTGTGTTACAGCGTGATGGTTGGAAGTGTCAAGTCTGCGGCTCTAGCCACAGCCTCGAGGTCCATCACCAACGCTTCCGAAGTCAGCAGGGAGACGATGACCAGCAGAACCTCATCACTGTATGTGCGAAATGTCACCACCACGCACACAATGCACACTTGGATGAGTCGGCCATTTAGGTGATGCTAAGAAGGTGCGTTCACGCCACGTGTCGTACTCTTCTCCGGGGAGTACTGACACCTTGCACCTCGAGAGTGGGCCGAGGGTAACCTATGAGGCCAAGGTGGTGACAATGCGCAATTTTCGGGTTGGAAGCACTTGTCGGAATCGGACTCGAATCTTTTGTTTACTGATTCTTTTGATCGTCTGCCAGCCGTGATTGTCCACCGGAAGGCTGCGCACGCTGGCGTGCTAAATTCTTTGGAAGTATGCAACGAATACCCTCCCTCGATGGCTTGCGTGCGATCTCGATTACGCTGGTGATTCTCGGCCATCTGGTGAAGTGGAAGCACATTCCTCTACCAATACTGGGCAACTACGCTGCCCTTGGCGTTCACATTTTTTTTGTTCTATCCGGTTACCTAATCACAAGCCTTCTGCTAAAAGAATATGACCGCACTTCCACCATCAGCCTTCGCGAGTTCTACATTCGACGCGCGTTCCGAATTTTTCCCGCTGCGTCGGTATTTCTCAGCGTCGTCATCATCCTCTACTGGCGAGAGATGCACTGGTACCACATCGCGGCGGCTCTGCTGTA
>Ga0268266_10001492_pt1 | contig 27721 bp, 28 predicted proteins | sample KBSS13metaG_FD_190356 | JGI IMG/M metagenome (GOLD analysis project Ga0268266, IMG submission 190356) | Switchgrass rhizosphere microbial communities from Kellogg Biological Station, Michigan, USA - KBS S1-3 metaG (SPAdes) (version 2) | ecosystem: Host-associated > Plants > Roots > Rhizosphere... | reverse complement strand
AGCCAGTGGACCGGGATCGCGTCCACGAACTCCCGCCATTCATCGGTCGCCGCGGCGTGGCCGGCCATCCACCGCACGAAGGCCCGGCCGCCGTCGGTGTACCGGACCGCCGGGTCGCTGGTGACCATCTTCGACTTCACAAAGCTCGTCACCTCACCACCGGGCAGAAGTTTTTCCTTGGCGGTGAGGAACGGGATGGCCAGCGGAACGTAAAGCTTCACTTCAAACGCGGCGGCCGCGAGCACGAGCGCGCGAACGGGCGGGGCGTAGTCGTGAATCCAAGCGGTCGCGACGACAGCACCGAGGCTCGAGGCGATGACGGCGGTGTTGGGCAGCGACACGCCGTGCTCGGCGACAAGGTGCCTGGCGAAGCGGTCAGCGTCGCGGATGACAGCGGCCAAATCGGGCGCGGCGCCGCGTTTGCCGTCGGATTTTCCGTGCCCACGTTGGTCCCATGCGAAAAGGGTAACGCCGTCGATATTCAACGCGTTCGCGAACGCTTCCCAGCGGCGGGAGTGCTCGTGTCCGCGATGGAAGAGCAGGATCGATCGGCCGTTCGGGTTCGTCGGCTGCCACATGCGGTAGAAAATGTTCGAGCCGTCCCAGGTGGCAAAGGCGTGTTCGGTCATGTGCACAGCAGTTCCTCCACGGCGGTGTGCAGGTCGTCGGCCACCAGCCGGTGCGATTGTCGCGAGCGAGGAAGGGCGCCGTAATGCCGGCTTTGGCCGATCACGACTCTAATCGGGCGCGGCCATGCCCACCGCGTTCCCTTGGGCCACGCCTCAAACGCACCTTGGATCGCGCACGGTACTACGGGCAGCGACGACCCCGCCAGTAACGCGCCCACGCCGGGCCTGAACGCGCCTACGCTGCCGTTGCGGGTTCGCGTGCCCTCGGGGAAGAAGATGAGTGTGGCGTTGTCGTCGTCGAGGAGCGATCGCACCCGCCGCATACCGCCACGCACGCGAACCTGTCGCGAGAACGGCACGGCGTTGGCGAACACGCGGGCCGACGTACGGCGAAGCGGGTTGGCAAGAAAATAGTCTTCGGCCACCGCGGTAAATGCGTCGCTCAGGCGGCGCAACGGGAGGGCGGCGCGGAGACAAAGGGCATCGATATGGCTGGCGTGGTTCGACACGATCACGAACGGCCCGGACGCGGGAAGATTCTGCCGGCCGACGATCTGAAGACGGTGGTAGGTCGCAAGGTAGCCGCGAGCGGCGACGGCGGCGATCAGCCGAACGGCGTTGCCCGCCTTTCTGGATGGCAGGTCGCGATCGATGCAGCTCGCTCCCGCGAAATCGGCGGCCAGCGGCGCGTGAACTTCATCGGGCAGGGCTGAATGCTCGATCATTCGCGACATAGTACCCACTAACTTAATAACTGTCTAGCGCCGGTCCAGCGTGGCCATCGTACGCCGCAACCGAACCCATATCGTCTGCGCGCAGCCGAGCAGAATTACGACGCAGGCCCAATCCAGCGGCGTGCCGAGCGGCCAAAGCATCTCCCGCACGAACACGGCAAAAGTCAGGTACGAGCCGATCAGCAAGACCACCATGCGCCAGGGTTTCGACATCACGCCGCCATACTGCCGTGTGGCGCCAACAGCCTGCGAAAGCGTTCCAACGTAAGCCGTCAGCACCGCGACGATCGCCGTCCAGTACGCGAGCGACGGCGTGCACCATCCGCTCTCGGCCAGCGCGGCGAATACGATCACGTCGGAGAATCGGTCGGGCAGGTCGTTGAGGATTTCGCCGCGCCGGCTCGCCTGCCCGGCGGCGATGGCCACCATCCCGTCGAGCATGTTGAACCACAGTCTCAAGCAGCAAAGCAACGGCCCGACGAGCAGCAACACCGGCCATCGCTTTGATAGGAGAAAGCACCCACCCGCCAGCCCCGATGCCACCAGCGACGCGTACGACACCGCATCTGCATGGATGTGATGACGCACGCATATCCGCACAGCCAGCTGCGCGGTCTTGCGAAACACATCGGCGATAGGCCTGCGAGAGGTGGGCTGATACGGCGTGGTTGGGTCGATGCTGGTCAATCGTCTTCCCGGGCTATGTCGCGAAAAAAAAATAGAAACCGAGCGACGCCGCCGCGCATTTTATCATATCATGTCGGCCGACCCTATCTTAAAAACACGGGAGAACTCGCCATGCGATTTGCCGATCTCGTTACCTTGTACTTCCAACAGTCCAGCGCGCTGCAGACGTTGTGGATCGTGTACATCGTCGTCATCGGCGGGTTGCTCGCGGTGTCGGCGCTGCGGCGCGATCCCGACCGCATCGGCGGCGTGCTCGCGACGGTGCTGTTCCTGATCTTCGCGCACAAGAATCTCGGCTCGATTCAGGACACGGCCACCATCCGCAACGCCACGCTGCAGGGGATTCGTCAGTACGATATTTCGCAGATGCAGGGAGCGGACAACGGCGGCTTCAACGCGTTCAAGAATCAGGTACTGCCGAACCTGTTCATGCAGGATGTGCAGCGCATCGGGCATTTTCATCGAATTTGTGCGGGGATTACGGTGCTAACGCTCTGGGCGCTGCAACTGCGCAGACGCCTGTCCTACCGGCAGCGGATGCGAGAAGCAGCGGCGACGCCATAGCTCTGGCGTCTGTCGATTGACGCAGCTTACGCCTTGGGGCTTTTGCCGAGGTCGAACGCGTCATGCACCACGTTGAGCGCCTTGGCGGCGTCCTGCTTGGCGATGATCACACTGATGCGAATTTCGCTGGTGGTGATGTTCTGGATGTTCACCTTCTCAGCGGCCAGCGCCGTGAACATTTTCTGGGCGACGCCGGTGTGCGCCTTCATGCCTACGCCTACGACACTGACTTTCGCCAAATCGCCGTTGTAGGTCACTTTCGACTTTTCGCCGAGTTCCTTCACGATGCGGTCGACGACGGGCTTGATGTCGGCCAGGTCGCCGTGTTCAACCGTGAAGCTGATGTTGGCGGTGTTGTCGTCCATCACGTTCTGGATGATGTCGTCAACAACGATGTTGGCCGCGGCGATGTCGCCGAAAATTTTGGCGGCCACGCCGGGCTTGTCGGGCACGTTTTTGATGGTGACGCGGCTGATGTCTTTTTTGAGCGCTGCGCCGGATACGACGATGTGTTCCATGTTGGGTGTCTCCGCGACGATCCACGTGCCTTCGTGATCGTTCTGACTGTTTCGCACGTGAAGCTTCACATTGTACTTCTTGGCAAACTCCACCGCGCGGGTCTGCAGGACTGATGCGCCGACGGCCGACAGTTCGAGCATTTCGTCGTAGCTGATGCGGTCGATCTTGCGGGCGTTTTTCACGATGCGCGGGTCGGCCGTGTAGATGCCGTCCACGTCGGTGTAGTTTTCGCACACGTCGGCCTTAAGCACCGCGCCCACGGCGACGAGGGTGGCGTTACTGCCGCCGCGGCCGAGGGTGGTTAAATCGCCGCCGGCGGTGATTCCCTGGAAGCCGGCGATGATGACGATCTTGCCGGCGTTGAGCTGGTCGTGAATGCGCTTCTGGTCGATCGATTGAATACGGGCCTTGCTGAAGGCGGTGTCGGTCACCAGGCCAATCTGTCCGCCGGTAAGGCTGATCGCTTCATGCCCTTGCGCGTGCAGCGCCATGGCCATCAGCGCGATGGTGACTTGCTCGCCGGTGGCCAGCAATTGGTCCATTTCTCGCTTGGGAGGCGTCATTTCGCCGCAGACTGATTTGGCCAGCTCGATCAGGTCGTCGGTGGTGTCGCCCATGGCGCTGACAACGACGACGACCTGGTTGCCGGCTTCCTTGGCGGAAACCGCGCGCCTGGCCGCCTTATGGATGCGCTCGGCGTCTGCGACGCTCGTGCCCCCGAATTTTTGTACGATCAAGCCCATACTTTCTTACTCCGCCGTCTGCGAGGGCGGAATTATAGTGGTACCCCCGCGTAGCACAATGGATGCCCGCTGGTCCAGCGGCACGGCTCATTTCCCCCATTTTCAACCCCGGCATTGTGGTTTTTCACGGCAAAACGGGCGATCGTCATTGCCGCGTAATGCCCATGACTTATATTTGGGGGAATATTCCCGCGGTTTCCGGCAGTTATCGGCTGTACCTGGCTCCAACTACTTGGGTAGGGCTCACGTCGTGTCGATGAGGAGAGTGAGTGCGCTTTTCATTAGTCATGCCAACTTTGAACCGGACCGACGACGTCCGGCGGTTTATGAACGCGCTGCGTCGGCAGACGTTCCGCGACCTTGAGCTGATCGTTGTCGATCAGGCGGCCGTCGATGAGCTTTCGACCGTGCTTGAGCCGTTCCGCGCTGATTTTTCAATCGAACATATTCGCGTCGGCAAACCGATTGGCGCGGCCGCCGCGCGTAATCTTGGCGCCGAGCGTGCACGCGGGGAGATCATCGGTTTTCCGGATGACGACTGTTTCTATGAGCCCGATCAACTCGAGCGCGTCACGCGCCTGCTGAATGAGCACGCCGACTGGGACGGCCTGTCCGGCGGGGCGGTCGGACTCGAACACTACTACGCGCGCCGCGCCGGCCCGATGCGCCGCCACCGCGTGTGGTGGCAGGTCGTTGAATTCAATCTCTTCGTCCGCCGCCCCGTCTTCCAACTCGTCGGCCCGATGGATCCGCAGATCGGACCCGGTGCAAAAACCCCATGGGGCGCCGGCGAAGCGGCCGACTGGGTGCTCACCGCGCTCGAGGGCGGCAAACACCTCTTCTACCTGCCCGATCTCCGCGTCCATCACCCCGGCCCGATCACCAACCCGCGCGACGACCGGGCCGAAGCAAAATGCGTCTTCGGCTACTCCGTCGGCAAGGCCCACGTGCTGCGCAAGCACGGTTTCAGCTTTCCGTTCGCGGTTTACCTGGCGATTCGCCCGCTGTGGCGGTTGACGCTCAATCTCCTGCGAGGACGAGTCAGCAAGGCGAAAATCTCATGGGCTGTTTCGAGCGGGATTATGCACGGATGGTTTCTGTCGGCCGCGCTGGAACAGGCGGCTCGCGAATTAATCGCTCAGTCGGTGTGATTGAACGGTGTGATCGAAAACTACTTGCCGCGGTATTCGCACGTCGACGTGCACGTCTCAAACACCACGATCGCATCCAGCATCGGCAGCGACGGCTTGAGCTTGTCGTAGATCCACTTCGCCAGCACTTCGCTCGTCGGATTGCTCAATCCTTCGATTTCATTCAGGTAGTAATGATCGAGCTGCTTCACGATCGGCTCGGCCACCTGCTTAATGTCGCCGTAGTCGATCAGGTAGCCCTTGGCGGGGTCCACCTCGCCGGCCACGATCACGTGGAATCGGAACGAATGCCCGTGTAACCTTCGGCACTTATGACCCGGCGGAAACGTCGGCAGGTCGTGGGCGGCCTCGAAGTGAAATTCTTTGGTCAATCGGACGAACATAGGGTCGAACAGTGTAACCGAAGCGGGTGAACTTGTGGACTCATCGCAAACGCGAATTCTAACGGCCGTCGTCGACCGCATTATCCCGGCCGACGATTTCCCTTCCGCCAGCGAGGCGGGGGTGATGAATTTCCTCGACCGTCTCCTGAGCGGCGATGCCCACGAACTGGCCGAACCGATCAGCAAGGGGCTGGCGGAGCTCGAGGCGGCCGCCGTGCATCGGTTTAACCAGCCGTTCGTTGATCTCACGCCGGAGCAGCAGGATGCGTTGCTGGAAGCGGTCGAACGGAAATACTTCTTCCAGCAACTCGTGCAGCTCACCGGCGAAGGCTTTTACGCCGACGCCGGCAATGGCGGCAACCTGGGCGAAATTTCCTGGAAGATGATCGGCTATCAGCCCCGCCTGAAGGGGAACATGCAATGAGCGACACCTACGACGCAGTCGTGATCGGCGGCGGGGCGGGCGGCGGCATCGTTGCGTGCGTGCTGGCCGAGGCGGGGCAGCGGGTGCTGTTGCTCGAACGCGGAAAAAAAATGTCGTACGCCGACGTAACGCAGGATCACCTGCGCAATCACCGGCTTGGCAAGTATGGACACAACACCGGGCCGGAGCTGGCGGGCAATCCGCGCGTGTACATCGATCCGGCCGGCAAGCGGTACGTCAGCACGCCGATCGGACCGGGCTACAACAACAACGCGATGGTGCTTGGTGGCGGCACGCTCGTCTACGGCGCGCAGGCGTGGCGATTTATGCCGCAGGATTTTCAGATGGCCAGCATCTACGGCACGCCAGCCGGCAGCTCGCTGGCGGATTGGCCGATCGGATACGAAGACTTGGCGCCGTACTACGAGCGGGCCGAGTGGGAAATCGGCGTGGCCGGCGATGGCGGTCTGGCGGGCAAGCACTGGAATCGCCGCAAGGGATTCCCGCTCCCACCGCTGCCCGATACGCCGACACGACTGCTGCTCCGTCGGGCGGCTGACAGCCTCGGCTGGTCGTCGATGCCGCTGCCGCTGCTCATCAACTCGCAGCCGTACAACGGCCGCGCTCCGTGCGTGCAGTGTGGCAATTGCGTGGGCGTGGCTTGTCCATCGGACGGCAAGAACGGCACGCAGAACACGGTGATCCCACGAGCGCTGGCGACCGGCCTGTGCGATCTGCTGACCGAAACACAGGCCGAGCGCGTCGACACCGATGCACAGGGCAAAGTCATCGGCGTAACATTCGTTTCAATCCGCGACGGCAAAGTCGAGCGCCGGAGCGTGCGATGCAAGCGGGTGATCCTCTCGGCCGGTGCGATCGAATCGACCCGGCTGCTGCTCAATTCGGCGAGCGCAATCCATCGGCGCGGCCTCGGCAACGAGAGCGACCATGTCGGCCGGCACTTGCAGGGGCACGTGTACGTCGGTGCCCACGGCGTCATGGACGAGTCGGTCTATACCGGCCGTGGACCTGGCGCGTCGATCGTCACCACCCAATTCAACCACGGCAACGCCGGCATCATCGGCGGCGGGTTGATCGCGGACGAATTCATCAAGACGCCGGTCATTTTCTTCAACGGCTGCTTCCCGCCCGGCGCGCGGCGGTGGGGTTTGTCGGCCAAGAAATTCATGCGCGACAACTACACGCGCAATGTGCATGTGCAGGGGCCGGTGCAGGAGATTCCAAGTCCCGACTCGCGCGTCGAAATCGACGGCACGGTGAAAGACCGTTTCGGCATTCCCGTCGTCAAACTCAGCGGCACGATCCACCCCGAGACGCTGGTCGTCGGCCACTTCATGCGCGAGCGCGCCGAGCAATGGCTGACCGCCGCCGGCGCGAAAGGCGTGTGGGGCTGGAGCCCCGACGGCCTCGGCCTGAGCGCCGGGCAGCACCAGGCCGGCACCGCCCGCATGGGCAACGACCCGAAGGAATCCGTCACCGACGCCTGGGGCCGCGTGCACGGGCACGACAATCTGTACGTCGCCGACGGCTCGCTCCACGTCACCAACGGCGGGTTCAACCCGGTGCTGACGATCATGGCGCTGGCGTATCGCGTGGCGGATGGGATTGTGAAAGGGTGACGCTCGATCTCACGGGCCGGCCGAGTCGCGTCGCAGGGTCAGCGTTTCTTTTGAGAAGGCGGCCCGTGTCCACGTTGCCGTGTCGCCGTCCAGCGTGAGCACGCCGTCGGCCTGGTTCATCGGAAGTGACACTGTTACGTACATCAGCACCCGGTTGCGTCCGTCTTTCTTCCACGCGCCGCCGATCACGTCCTTATCCGTCCAGTGCGACCAGTAGCCGTCAAAGTCAGACATCGCATCCGTCGACTGCGTAAATCGAATTGTCTCGCCGCCGTGGCCGACAATCACCCAGCGCCCCACGGGCGACGGCCAACGAATGGCCACCACGGTCGCGGCGGTTGCGCACGCGACCAGCACGAGCAATGCGATCATGAGCCGTCTGGACGATCGGCGCACGTTAGGTTCCCCGTTTGTTCCCGTACAACGCCACGTGCAGGCGCGGGCAGTAGCGATAGCCCGTGCGTTTACAGATTTCCGCAATCCACCCGGCCCGTGCGGCGAGCGTCGGTTGGTCGATTCCCTCCGGCATCAGCAGCACATCGCTTGACTGCCATCCTTTGAGGCGATGCAAAATCTCGTCGATCTCGATCAGATCCGAATCCGATGACACCACAAACTTAAGCTGAAACGTCGGCGCGTGATCGATGAACTGCTGGATGACGTGAAAGTTCAGTCGCTGCTTGTCGTGCATCACCGCGAAGCGGCCACCCTCGCGGTCGTGCGGCGTGGAGTTGCTCAGCTTGGGCGACAGCGATGCCAAATCGATCGGCATCGGCTTGTACACGGTTGCGGCAGTTTCAACGGTGATGTGCAAGCCGAGTTCATGCAGCGCGTAGCAAAGTTCTTCCACGTCCGGCATGATCATCGGCTCGCCGCCGGTGACGACGACATGCTTGCATCGATACGATCGTACCTTGGCCACGATATCAGCGACCGAGAGCTCCTCACCTTCCGGATTCCAGCTCGCGTACGGCGTGTCGCACCACGTGCAGCGCAGGTTGCATCCGCTGGCGCGCACGAACACCGATGGCACGCCGACCAGCTTGCCTTCGCCCTGGATCGAATGAAAAATCTCGGACGTTTTCATCAACACCGATTATCGGAATGTAACCGGAAACGGGAAGACGTTCTTGATCGGTTCGCCGGCGTCGTTTTTGTACGGCTCGAACCACCAGTTGTAGGCTTCGAGGGCAACGGGGTTGTCGATCTCGTTGCTGCCGCTGGAGCGAAGGATATCGGCGCGAATTACTTTTCCGGTGCTGTCGAGCGTGAGGCGGAGCACGACGGTCGATCGGCCCATCGCCACGCCGTCCCAGAATCCGACCAGCGGAATGCGCGGCCGGGTAAGCCTAGCCTTGCGGCCGCCGCGGACGATCGTTTTGCCGGCGCGAAAATCGGCCGACGGTTGCTGGGTGAAGACGTCGATTTCGGAGTCGCTCATCGGCGCTGGATCGGCTGATGCCATCGGCAGGCCGGGGTGCTGGGCGGCGGAAGCGGCGGCGGGGCGGGCCTCAGCAGGTTTCGTGGCTTCGCTCGGCGGATCGACGGCCGGCTGAGCGGGCGGTGCTAATTCCGGTTTCGCTGTCGGGTCCTTTTCCGGCGGTGGCGTGACCGGCGACGGAACGGCGGGATGGTCCTGCTCGGCTGACTTCTTGACGACGGGCTTGTCGATAGCGATCGCGATCGCCGATTTATCGATTGGTTTAGCTACCGCCTCAGCGGGCGGTGCATCGGTCGGCGTTGCTGCGACCGGCGCTTCGGGCGCGGCGGCCTTCCGCGGTTTGGCGATTTCGCGCGGAGAATCGAGCACCGGACCGGGCCGCAGCGCGGGTTGGGCTTCGGCTGACGGTTGGATCATCGCGCTCGCCAACGGGCCGTCGCCGGTGGGGCCGGTGTATTTCGAAGGTGCGTCGCCGATGTGGCCCATGCCGACCGGGTCGCGGCTCAGTAGCGGCTGTTCGTCCTCGTCGTCGACCGTCATCGGGCCAGAGGCCATTCGGTCGCCGCTCGATGCCGCGATGGCCGTTCCCTTGCCGTCGGCTTCGCCGAGGTGGTCTTCGTCGGTCTCGATCTTCTTTCCGTCTTCATCGAGCGCAGTCAGCAGCCACGCCTGGCTCGCAACGCCGCGCGCCAACTCACCCTGCAGCCGCATGATTTGATCGCGCAGAATCCACCCCACCAGCGCGACGTGCAGCAGCACGGCCATCACGATGGCGATCGACCAATCAAACTGAACCCAACGCGGACGCATATTGCAGTATCGGCGGACACCCGGAATTCAATTATACGGAAGTCGGAGGGAAAGTTTGTTTTGCCCGAGATTTCTGACAAAAACGTGCAGGAATAGGCGAAAAGGCGGGGTGTAAATCGATTGCGACCGGCTGGCAGCCTTTACGGCTCGCCGAAAATACTCGGACCGTCGCCGAACGATTTGACCGGCGCGGCCTTAGGGGTGGACTGGACGGGTTGCTTCTTATCGTCGTAGCAGACACCGCCGGTGGCGTGGGAGAGCTTGTAGAGTTTCACCTGTCGATCGGTCTTGCCGCCGGTGGCGCTGAGCGAGGTGTTGATCTTCACCTTGCCCGCGACGGCCGCCGTGATCATGGCCGCAGCCGCTTTGCCGTCGGTGTCTTCGGCCCAGTCGCCATCGGTCACGAGGACGATGACATCTGGCTTGAACTTGGTGGCCATCAATACGTCGGCCTTCAGGCGTGCCTCGCCCTTGGGCTTGCAGTTGGGCGCGTTCAGCACGCGCTCGGCGGCCTTCTTTGATTCGGCATTCGCCGGGGCGAAGCCGAATTGCGGGTACTGCCGGATGTTGGAGTCGGAATCGACGAGTAATAAAAACGACTGATCGGCTGGAAGATCTTTAATCGCGGCAATTAATTCATCGCGCGTTGAGGTAAAGGAGCCTTGCATGCTGGCCGAAGCGTCGAGCACGAACGCAATTTTCGTCGGCTGCGTAGTCGGCCGAGTCGCGGGCTTGTCCTCGGCAACGCCAACGCGGGCGAACGACAGCAGGGCGGCAATCAGTACGGCGAATCTCATCACGTCGCAGACACCTTTCAAAACGAGAACCTAATGCTAGCCGCCACACCGGTCGCAGGCGCAGATTTGCACCCGTTTAGCGCAGAAAAAAACCCCGAAATCCTGTGGAAATGGTTAAACTTCCACGCTCTTCGGGGCTATTGCGGCCGACTGGAGTCGAACCAGCACGAGTTGCCTCACTAGAACCTGAATCTAGCGCGTCTGCCAATTCCGCCACGGCCGCGGCGAACGGGGAAAGATACCCGACTCCCGGCCAGCGTCAAGTGGCGGTTGCAACCGCATTCGGTCGATCTATGATCGGGTACGGATGCCGAAGGATAAAGACAACTTCGCCCCGCGGATCACCAACCGCAGGGCCATGCACGATTACTTCATCGAAGGAAAAATCGAGTGCGGCATTGCGCTTCAGGGGAGCGAAGTGAAGTCACTGCGACTGGGGAACGCGCAGCTCACCGAATCGTTCGCCCGCATCGAGGGCGGCATTCTTATTCTGCACGGTGCGCACATCGATCCGTACAAGCACTCCGGCCTGTACAACCACGAGCCCAAGCGCGAGCGGAAACTCCTCGTCCACAAGAGCGAACTGCGGAAGCTGGAAGGCGAACTGTCGGTTCGCGGCACCACGCTCATCCCGCTGGCGATCTACTTCAAAGACGGCCGAGCGAAATTGGAACTCGGCGTGGCCCGCGGCAAGCAGCAGCACGACAAACGCGAAACGATCAAACGCAAAGAGCAGGACCGCGAACTCCGCCGCGCGACGATGCAGCGAAGATGACCGGGGCCTCTCTTTCGAAAACCCGCCAATAGTTTTGTACACTCAGGAACACCATGGATAACAGCAAGCCAGAAACACCAGCCCCCTCCGATTTCATTCGCGACATCATCGCCCAGCACACGCAGGAGGGTAAGTACGGCGGCGTCGTCATCACCCGATTCCCGCCGGAGCCGAACGGCTATCTGCACATCGGCCACGCCAAGAGCATCTGCCTGAACTTCGGCGCGGCCATGGAGTTCGGCGGGCGCACGCACCTGCGCATGGACGACACCAACCCCGTGAAGGAAGAGCAGGAGTACATCGACGCCATCAAGGCCGACGTGCACTGGCTCGGGTTCGACTGGGGCGTGCACATGTACCACTGCTCGGATTATTTCGAACAGATCTACGCGATGGCGCAAGTGCTCATCAAGGCCGGCAAGGCTTACGTGTGCGATCTCACCGGCGACCAGATCAGCGCCACCCGCGGCACGCCGACCATCCCCGGCAAAGACAGCCCCAACCGCAATCGCAGCGTCGAAGAAAACCTCGACCTGTTCGACCGCATGCGCAAAGGCGAATTCCCCGACGGCGGCAAGACGCTGCGGGCCAAGATCGATATGGGCTCGCCCAACTTCAACATGCGCGACCCAGTGCTCTACCGCATCCTGCACGCCACGCACCCGCACGTGGGCGACAAGTGGTGCATCTACCCGATGTACGACTGGGCCCACGGCCAGAGCGACTGGATCGAAGGCGTCACGCACTCCATCTGCACGCTGGAATTTGAAAATCACAAGCCGCTGTACGACTGGTTCATCGAAAGCCTGAAGTCGGCCGGCTTCACGCCGCACGGCAGCGCGAACGGCGGCGCGCCTGTCACCTACCGGCCCACACAGTACGAGTTCGCCCGGTTGAACCTCACCTACACGATGCTCAGCAAGCGCAAGCTGCTGGAACTGGTGAAGGGCGGCATCGTGAACGGCTGGGACGACCCGCGCATGCCCACGATCATCGGCTTCCGCCGCAAGGGGTACACGCCCGCGGCTATCCGCGCGTTCGCGCGCGAAGTCGGCGTCACCAAATTCGACAGCGTGATCGATGTCGCGCGACTGGAAAACGCTCTCCGTGCCGACCTGAACAAAACCGCCGGCCGCCGGCTTGCGGTGCTCAATCCGCTCAAGCTTGTCATCGATAATTACCCGGAAGGCCAGACCGAAGAACTCGACGCCATCAACAACCCCGAGGACGAGTCGGCCGGCACGCGCAAGCTGCCGTTCGGCAAGGTGCTGTACATCGAGCAGGACGATTTCAAGGAAGTCCCGCCGCCCAAATATTTCCGCCTCTTCCCCGGCCAGGAGGTCCGCCTCCGCTACGCGTACTTCGTCAAGTGCACGAGCGTGGTGAAGAACGACAAGGGCGAGGTGACTGAAGTCCACTGCACCTACGACCCGGCGACGAGAGGCGGCGACAGCCCCGACGGCCGCAAGGTCAAGGGCACTATCCACTGGGTCAGCGCCCAGCACGCCGTGGACGCCGAGGTGCGGCTGTACGATCACCTGTTCACCACGCCCGATCCCGAGGATGTTCCCGAGGGCCAGGACTGGAAGGCCAACATCAATCCCAACAGTCTGCAGGTGGTGACCAACGCCAAGCTCGAACCGTCACTGGGCCAAGCCAATCTGGGCGACAAGTTCCAGTTCGAACGGCTCGGCTATTTCGCGGTAGATGCGGACGCGAAGCCGGGCAAGGTGGTGTTCAACCGGGCGGTGTCGCTGAAGGATGCTTGGGCGAAGGTTGAGAAGAAGAAGTAGGTCCGGCTGTGCCGAAATCTCGAAGACCTGTTGATCTTCCTTCCATACGGAAGGAACATTAAACGAACGTTTCAGCGACTGCTATCTTACGCGGGCACGAATTATTAGCAGGTTAGGCCGCGTTCAATACGATCGAACAATACAATGGCTTCACGCTCTACTAGTCCGCGATACCAACTCTTCAAGGTCGATTCATGGACGCAGTACCGCGACCTTGTGGACAGCGACGAGATGCGAAGTTGGGGATACCGCGGCCAATCAGATGCATCGTGGAAACTTTACAGCAGTCTCTCCAGATCACTCCAACAGCGGCGCGTCCATCAGAGTGCTTGGCAGGGACAAGAGGCGAGGATTCTTCGATTATTTAAGGCGAAATCACATCTCTATCTGGACCATGTTCCACCGGATAAAGATGCCTATCAGTGGCTCGCGTTGATGCAACATCACGGCGCGCCGACTCGTCTGCTCGATATTACGTGGTCGCCTTACGTCGCGCTTTTCTTCGCACTTGAGCGCGCCACCAGGCCAGCGGCTGTTTGGGCGTTTTTAGAGCCTGCGATCAGCGATCGCAATACCGTGAAAATCCGCGGTGGCCGAAAAATTCGACCCAATGACATCGCGATTTGGCGAGCAGGTAATTATGAGAGACATTATCTGCCCGGAAGTACGCCCTTCGTGACAATCGGAAAGCCAAAGGTCATGAATCAGAGACTGATCGCTCAGAGTGGTTCATTCATTGTCCCTGGTGTGCTTGACGAGCCAATAGAAGACATTCTTAGTGGGTATCCGAATCCTAAGAAGTGTCTCGTAAAAATCGTCATCGACACGGAAAAGGTCAGGAAGGAGTCAATGCATCGCCTTTACAGCATGAACATTACAAATGCGTCTCTGTTCCCGGACCTCGATGGATTGTCACGATCGCTAGCATTCGAACTTGAATATCACTGGGGTTTCGACACGGAAACTATGTCTCCAAGGTTTGGTTTCCCGGCACCGAAAAAACTCCTGTCTTGGTCTACCACTCCAAATTCCATCTATCCGCACTCCAAAACGGGACGGCGACGGAAATCGGACAATCCCTGAAGCCTAACCACGGGCGGCAGTAAGGCAGTGGAGACTTCGGCGTTTTCGAGTCAAACCCATGTTCCAACGACTCCGCGATTGGTGGACCCTTCACTCAGCTTCGGCGCATTCGCCGGAGTATGACCAGGCGATGGAACGGCGGATGCCGGGCTTCCTGGCGATTCAGGCGGCACAGCGTCGGGATGCAGAAGACCGCCGGCGTCGCGAGGAAGCGTGGTGGCAAAGCGTCGTGGCGATGCAGGCGGCGGGGCGCATGGACGAGGCCGTGCGGGAGACGCAGGCGAATATTGATGATCTCAGCCGGTTCGTGCTCGATCCGTTCGAGCGAATCGCCATGCTGTACGCCCGCGAGGTCGACCGGCTGCTCGCGTTGCACGACCGCCCAGCCGCCGAGGCCGCGGCGCGGGAGGCCGTCCGCTGGATGAGCATCTGGGCGTCCGGCTCCACCTCCGGCGGCGAGGGCACCGCCCGCTCGCGGGCGATGGCTGAGATGGATGCCGAACTACAGAAGAAGCTCACAGCCATGTAGGGTGCGATTCATGGCACCATCGCGTTTCGCGAAGAACGGTGCCATGAATGGCACCCTACGTCGCTGCCCTTCAGCAACTCGTCGTATTCGTAGCAATACGGTAGGCTGAATCCGTGCGACCCCGTCTATTCACTTTGTCATGCTTGGTTTCATCGCTGCTGCTGATCGTCTTTGGCGTAATGTGGACGGGAAGAGGGGCGGTCTTGCTGCGGAAGACGACGACTTCGTTCACGACGGTGGGGTGGGAACACGGCGTGTTATTTTTCGAGCATTTCCACTTTTCCATCCCGCATCTGCCGTTGAACGTCGTGTATGACGTCGGCGGTAGGCCCAGCGCGGGCCGCGTGTTCTCATCCGTAGGCTTGTACGACGACGGCCAGTGGGGCGCGCACCGTAGTGCACGAGCGCTGGACCGTGAATCAGACGGATGGGGCACGGCGGGTATCGGCGACGCCCTCTGGTTTCCGCTGTGGCTTCCGATGCTGGTGAGCGCCGTCTTGCCGGCCTTTTGGTTGATCGGAATGGTTCGTCGTCGAAAACGCGTCGCCGAAGGCTGCTGTTCAATCTGTGGCTACGATTTACGAGCGACGCCGGATCGTTGCCCTGAATGCGGTCGCGAGCCGGTAGACTAAGTAGGGCTGGCGGTCGCCTGACCTACAGCCAAGTAGGGCAGGCTGTTGCCTGCCGTTTAATTGCACCGGCAGGCAATAGCCTGCCCTACGACTGCTCGACGTATGCATTTCGCCGCCCCCGACGCCTTTGCTAAACTGTCACCAGTAACTCCCCGGCCACGTTATCGATCGTGTCGATCGGCTTGCGGCCAAAGTACCAATCCTGGCCCAGGCCGCCGGTGATCACGTCGGCGTCGCCGTCGTCGAAGATCGTCGTCGTGTTGAAGACATTGGCGCCGTTCTTGCCGCCGGAAAGGGTGCCGGCGATGTGGCCGGTGCGGCGGGCATACGTTTGGTTCGTGAGCCATTCGTCTTGGATGAAACAGAGCGACTGGAAGTTGGCGGTGGTGGCCGCGTCGTAGCTGGTGATTCCGCCAATGAGGATGTCCTCGCCTTTGCCGCCGTTGAGGTTGTCCTGGCCGTCGCCGCCGAGCAGGAGATCGGCGCCGCCGTCAGAGATCAACTGGTCGTTACCGTCGCCGCCGACGAGGATTGCCGCGCCGCTACCGCCGTTAAGCGAGTCGTTCCCGGCCTCGCCGTAGAGCATGACGGGGACCGAGATTTGGCCGGTGGCGGAGATCGTATCTTGGCCGCTCCCGCCGAGCACGATCACGCGGCCGGTGGGTTTGAAGCTGCCGATCGAGTTGCCGTTCAACGTCACGGTGACCTTGCCGTTCGCTCCATCGACGACGATGACGTCATCGAGCGTGCTTCCGCTGACAAGCAGGGCCGTCTTGCCGGCCAGTTGCGGATCGGCGATGAGCACCGCGCCGGAAACGGAGATCGACTTGGTGGCCGCCATGCTGGCCGCGCCGTTGTCGTCGGTGACGATCAGCGAGACGCTGTAGACGCCGGTGCTGGTGGGCGTGAAGCTGAAGTTCTGCGTTGAGCCGCTGGTGAATGCCTGGCCGTCACGCAGCACCGTCCACGCCCAACTGCTGATCGTGTCGAGCGGGCTGGGGTCGGTAAAGCTGCCGGTGAGGTTGATCGGAACGTTGACCGATGACGTGGCCGGTGCGCCGTTAATGATGGCGGCGGGCGCGGCATTGCTCACGTTCACGCTGGCCGTTGCGGTGGAGGATTCCCCGGAGGTGTTGGTGACGCGCAGGCCAACCGTTCTCACCGTGGGGCCGTCGAGTAGCGCCGCGGAGAAGCTGGGGTTGATGCCGGTGGCGTCGTCGTATTGAGTGTCGCCATCAAAATCCCACTCGTAGGTGAGGGTGTTGGCGGCCTGTTCCGGATCGGAACTGCCCGAGCCGTCGAGCGTCACGCTGCTGCCTTCGGCGACGTTGTACGGCCCGCCGGCGTTGGCGGTGGGCACGGGGTTTTGCACTTCAAACGCGCCGACATCAACGACGCCGACCTTGCGATCAAAGCCTACGCCGCGCTGGTCGTACAGCACACTTCCGGGGATGAGCGCGGAGTTGCCGGCATTGCGGGCCGCGCTGCTGCTGCCCAATGCGAAGGTGAAGGTCGGGCCTCCGTTGTTCTGCAGTATTCCGAGGACCGGATCGCCGGTTACCGCGTTGGTGAAGCTGGCCGGTACGCTGGCGTCGGTTACCAGGTTGTATGAGCCGCTGGACGTGCCGCCGAGCAGCAGATTGGTCCCACCGCCGGTGGTGTTGGCGAAGATGCAGTTGTTGTAGGTCGACGTGCTGGAGCTCTGGCCGAGGACCGCGTTATCCGAGCTGGCGTTATTGGCGATCGTGAGGTTCAAGCCCGTGAGCGTGCCGCGGTTGAAGATGGCCGAGCCGCTTCCGCCGCTGTTTTCGGAGAAGGTGCAGTTGGTGAGCGTAAGCGTGCCGGCGTCGTTGTTCCACAGCCCGCCGCCTGCCGCGAGGTTGTTGGAAATGGTGGAGTCTGAGATCGACCCCGAGCCGTCATTTCTGATTCCGCCGCCAAGGCCTGCGTTGGTTGTGTTGTGGGAAATCGTACTGCCGGTGATGGTCAGAACACCGACTGATGAGGAAGCGACGCCGGCGCCCGCACCGCTGCTGGTGTTGGTCAGATCGTTATAGCTGATGTCGCACGTGATGACGTTGAGCGTTCCGACGTTGTAAATCCCGCCGCCGCGATTGACACCGGCGTTTTGGGTGATGGTGCAGTCGGTGACCGTGAGCGTACCGGCATTGCGGATGCCGGCGCCCTCCGTCGCCACGCCGTTGCTGATGGTCAGATTATCGATCGAGACGGTCGTAGAGGCGGCGACGGAGAAGATGCGGAAGTCGGCCGTCCCGCTGAGGGAACTGCGGACCACGCTCACTCCGGCGGCCGGTCCGGTGATCGCCACGTCTGCTGTGATCGCGAGTTCGCCGCTGGTCAGCTCGATGGTTCCGCCGCTCAGGCCGGCGGCAAAGTTGATCGTGTCGGCGTCGGCATTAGCGTTGGCGAGGGTAATGGCCTCACGCAGCGTGCCGGTTCCGCTGTCGAGCGCGGAACTGACGGTAAAGGCCGACAACAGCCGGCGTTCCTCCAGCACCTCGATGGCGGCCGCGCGAACCGCACGTCGCGCAAGAGGCGTTCCGAAACGATGCGCATCACGAGCACGCGGCGTCGATTGATTCTGCTTCATGTTGTTCTCCTCTACCTGTTCCCCTGGCACTGGATGTGGGCCGCGCGCGGAGTTGCGGCGGTCGCGGAAAATTCAGTTAACGGCAAGATTGCGAAAAACGAACGACGTGGCCGATTCCGTTCCCATGAAAGCACCTCGTGTTGCTAGCGACGAATCAGGTGCGACGAAAATCGAAAATCCGAGATTACAGCAAGATGTTAATAATCGAGAAAGAGGCTTGTCAACGCAGAAATGTTTTTTCTAAACGCATGACAAATCGTTAGGTGGAAGCGATACAGCGCGCGACGCGTGCCAGCGTCTTGTCTTTCCCCAGCAGTTCCAGACTCTCGAAAATCGGCGGACTGACCGTGCCGCCGCTGACGGCGACTCTGATGGGCTGCGCTACTTTGCCGAGGCCCAGCTTCGTCTGCTCGACGTAGGCGTTGACGGCGGCCTCGATGTTCGCGGCTTTCCAATCGGTAATGGCGGTGAGCAGGGGGAGAAGGTCTTTCAGAACTTGCAGGCCCTGGGCGTCGTTCTTTTTCAGGACTTTTTCGACGGCATCGGGCTCGTAGACGATCTGGTCGTCGGGTTGGAACAGGAAGCGGCTGGCCTCATCGACCTGTCGCAACGTGCGAAACCCCTTTTTCATGTCGAGCACCTTGAGCAGATCGGAATCGGATCCGCGGCCGAGCGGGGAGTCGGGATTCACCGACAGGTAATCGCGCAGGCCGGCCAGCAGTCGCTCCGGCGACGCGGCGGCGGCGAACTCGGTGTTGAAGTTCTGCAGCTTCTCCCGGTTGAACTTGGGGTTGCTGGGGTTGATCCGATCGAGGCTGAACAGCTCGATCATCTTCTCCATGCTCATCGTCTCCAGGTCGCCGCCGGGGCTCCAGCCTTGCAACGCGAGGAAGTTCAGCAGCACTTCGGGGAAGTAGCCGTTCTTGCGGAAGTCGTGGATCATGATTTCCGGCAGGTCCGCTTCCTTTAGGCCGACGATTTTCATTATCGCCGGCTGCTCGGCGAGATCGAGCTGCATCGTGTCGGTCTTGATCCAGTCGGCAAGCCGCGCGGCATCCAACCCGCTGGCGGCGGCGAGATCGTCCGGCGTCTTTTTCTGATTGCGCATCCACTCCAGCGACTTCTTACGGATCCGGCGATCGCGATCGCGCTTGCTGAGCTTCTCGCCGGTCTCTGGATTGAGCATGACCGACAGGTGCGCGTACGTCGGCCGCGGGTAGCCGAGCGCTTCCTGCAGCGCGATGTGGTTGACGGAATTGAGCAGGTGCTCCAGCCCGCGGAGGATGTGCGTCACGCCCATCTCGGCGTCGTCGACCACGACGGCGAAGTGGTACGTCGGCATGCCATCACCTTTGCGGATGACGAAATCCTGCACCTCGTACGGCGTCTGCACGATCTCCTTGTCGAGCGTGGCATCGTGAAAGCGATACTCCTTCACCGGCATCGCAAACCGCACCACGGGTTTGCGGCCTTCGGCTTTAAACTTCGCGATGTCCTCATCGCTGTAGTTCCGCCGCTTGTAGATGTACGGCTTTTTCGAGTTGGCGGCGGTGGCGCGAAGGGCGTCGAGCTCTTCGCTGCTCTCCCACGCCTCGTATGCCTTGCCTTGCGCGATCAGGCCGTCGATTAGCTTGTTGTAAACGGGCAGTCGTTTGGATTGATAGACGAGTTCTGCGTTGTCCCAGTTCAGGCCGAGCCACTTGAGGTCCTCGAGCAGTTGTGTGACGGCGTCTTCGGTGCTGCGGGCGAGGTCGGTGTCTTCGATGCGGAGCAGGAATTTCCCGCCGGTGTGCTTGGCGAGCAGCCAGTTAAACAATGCGGTGCGGGCCCCTCCGACGTGCAGATATCCGGTGGGCGAAGGGGCAAAACGGGTGACGATCGTTGGGCTGGCCATAGAGCCCAGCGATTATGTCGAGGCCGGCGGCGTTGGCAAGTCGGTAGGAGAAGCGGCCGGGGTCATCTTCGGCACGAACGGCTTGTTCCGCGTGCGCGGGTACAGCCACAATCCAAGCCCCCAGAACGAATACACCAGCATGCCGATTCCCAGCACGTAGCGATGGTTCCACACCGCCAGCAGCACCACGATCAGCACGAAGATCAGCCGGCCCATCGATCGCCGCCCGCGCAAGTACCGGTTCACCACGTGCGGATAGCGGATGTTGCTGACCATCAGCAGCCCGGTCATCAGCACGATCAGCGGCAGCAGCACCGTGCAGGTGTTGGCCAGGAACATCACGTGATGCTTCAGGTCCTGCTGCATGAGGATGAACGCCGCCACCGCGCCGCCGGCCCCGGGGCTGGGGAGCCCTAAAAAGCTGAAGTGGGCCTGCTCGCCGTGTTCGTTGGAGACGTTGAACCGCGCCAGGCGGATGGCCGCGCAGCTCATGTAGAGCGCACCGATCGCCCAGATCAATCGCGACACGCCGAACGGCATCGCGTAGTCCTGGAATTCGGCCTTGAAGACCTGCAGCGCCAGAAACGCCGGCGCGCAGCCGAAGCTGATCACGTCCGCCAGGCTGTCGAGCTGTCCGCCGAAGTCAGTCGTGTGGCGGGCAAAGCGCGCCAGACGACCGTCAAGCGCGTCGAACACCATCGCTAAAAAGATCAGATACGCAGCCGCCACGAACTGGTGCTGGAAGAAAAAGCTGGTGATCTTGTCCGGCGACTTCTCGCTCAGCGACGCCACGTACATCGCCCCGAACCCGCAGATGGCGTTGCCGAGCGTGGCCATGCTCGGCAGGAAGTAGACCGACCGGATGTACGCCCGGCGACCCTGCCGGCGAATGCGGCGCCGCCGGTGCTCGCGCAGCTCGCTAATGTCCTCGTCTTCCGGATCTTGCCGAAGAATTTTCATGCGGTCGCCCCGGCTGCCGTCGTGCCCATCGCGCTGTTCGTCGTGGCCGGCGATAACGTGGCGATGATGTCCATCGCCCCGCGCACCTTCTGGCCGACTTTCACTTCACTCCGCGGCCCCAGCCGCATGGGGATGTACAGCTCCGTGCGGCTGCCGAATTTGATCATGCCGAACCGGTCGCCGCGGGCGTACTGCGTGCCGATGTTCGCGTCACAGATAATCCGGCGGGCGATCAGCCCCACGATCTGCTTCACCACCGCCACCGGCTGCCCGTTATGGTCGCTGATGACGATCGTATTGCTCTCATTATCGCTCGATGCGGCACTGTGGCTCATCGCGTTAATGAACTTGCCTTTTTTGTAGATCAGTTGCGTCACGGTGCCCGCGCACGGCACGCGGTTCACGTGCACGTTAAAGACGTTGAGGAAAATCCCGATCCGCAGGCACGGCCCGCCGAGCAACTCGTTGTCCGCCACCTGCTCCACGTCAGAGACCACGCCGTCCGCCGGGCTGACCATCAAGTCAGGCCCGTCGGGCACCTGGCGTTCGGGATCGCGGAAGAAAGCAAACAGCCAGACCAGAACGGGCAGAACCAGCAACCAAAGCGGCGGCCAAATCCCGCCCAGCAGAGCGCCCAAGGCAATCAGCACAATCGTGCCAATGACCATTTCGCGCGTGCCGTGACGAGTGAGAGGGATCATTTCGTCAAAGCTAGATCATGGGCGGGGGAGTGTCAACGAGGTTTTACGACGCTAGAGGTCTTTCGAGTCCCCTGCATCCGCTCGAAAGTCGCGGAACTTTGGTGTACTCATTAGGCTCTTCCATCCGACATCATTTCGCCTGCATTTCCGAGTCCTATGGTGGCTCACGGAAACTATCGTTACAATCGGGATTAAAGGGGCGGCATAAATCTTAATCTCGCGCACTACCGCGAAGGCGTGATGTTAAAGCCTAATAAGTTGCCTACATTGCTTGCTTCGACGACTAGATTATGCGGGAGGATTGAATGGCAGACGACAGGCTATGGGATGAATATTCGCTCCTCCAAGACAAACTCGACAAAATTGGAGACTTTTGCTTCCGGGTAAAAACTTGGGTAACTGGTATCGTCGGTGCCTTACTGATTGGTGGAGTGGCCGCAAAGTTACCTCCTCTGACCTACCTCATCTTACTCTTGCCATTACTTTCCTTTTATCTTTATGAGGCATATCAACGGTCTTGGCAATCTGCGTTCCGGGCTAGGCTTAGAGAAATTGAGTCCGATCTACGTCGGCAGGCGATGGCAGCTGACCCGCAGGTTGCAAAACGTTGGCGTGAGGGCACTCGTCCGCAGAGTATAGAACACGCCATCAGGCTTCAAACAACGCAACTGAAAAAAACGACCTTTGGAAAATACTTTATCTTGCGGGCGCATGAGTGGTTTTATGCGAGCACAATTGCGGTTGTCTTCTTGGTGACATTGGTCTCGCTTTTTCGGGATTCTCCAAATACATCAATTTCTGTCGCAACAACGCGACCGTTCGAAGTTAAGCTCTCGGACGTCAGGCTCAGCGGTCTTCCTGAAATCAGCACGCGCGTATTGTCGCCGCTTGTATTAGCGACGACTCAGCCAATCTCCGCATCTACTTCGGGTAGAGTAGACGCGGCATTGTCTGGCTTTGTCGGGTCACAGAATAGTGGGACTATAACGTTAGACAGGAGTGAGATTCGCATTGTGACAACACAACCCATCGAAATTAGAGCTACAACAACGCCTACGACAAAGGCCGTTCGATAGAATCGGGGTAATATGGCTAAAAATTGGATACGCCACGCCAAGGAAGCGCTGGGCGAACTGGAAGTGGAGTTCGATACAAATTGGCGAGGGCGAGATGCTCGAATTGAGCTGGATGCGCTCGCTTCAGCGTTGGTAAATCTGTTCAAGGACAAGTTCAATGACGACGCTCCATCACTCAACGACGTACTGTCCCAACTCGCGGACGACGAGCTTGATGTATCCGCCAGTGCAGAGGCTGCCGACAAGCTACTAGAATATTGTGCAGAAATGGAGTACGGATTGGACTATTCGCACTTGTTGGAAGAGGACGAGGATGAGTCGACGGATGAAGCGCGGAGGCGGCTTTTGCGAGAAATGAATCAGCTTCGCGGTACAATTCATAGTGAAGTTTCAAGGTTAGTTGATGGAATCAAGTAAGAACAGATTCGTTAAACGGCTATTGCGTCGCGACCCTCAAATGCTTGCGGCGTCCTTGCCTTGGGACCCCGTTACATCGAGGCAAATATTCGACGTCGCTCAGCAGGTCATTGTTTTCGGATCTTGGGCAGTCGGAGCTAACACATCGGATAGTGATTTGGATATTCTTTGCGTGGGGGAGGGAAAGACACATTTGTCGAAAGAACTCGACGTCGTGTGGCTGCCCGAATCCGTAATATTTGCAAAGTCATTTCTGGGTTCCGAACTTGCGAATCATGTTGCCGTGTTTGGCGTGTGGCTCAAGGGCTCCGACGAATGGCGGCATCGAGTATTTGTGTCTCACAACGCAATTATGCGCAAATGTGACGCGATCGTTCGACATGTTGCCAGTTACGTAAGAATTCAACAATGCTTTTCTCCTTCATACGTCATCAAGCATCGAACGTTGCTTAGGCGAAATTTGCAGCGGCTTTCGATGTTGGCTAACGGTGAAGCCGTGCCGCCAAGCAAGTTCTTAGACGAACTGGCCGCAGACGAATCGAGTATCGCATCCGCCATTCGGCGTCTTCCTGCGTCATCAGTTCACGACTTCAAGATTGCATTTCCAGAACTAAGATAGCGAAAAACGGTCAGGATATTCGTAACAAATAATCGGGTCAGAGCACCGGGAAAAGGGGCATCCCAGAATATCAGTCGACATTTAGGACGGGCTTGTCGCTGAGCGATTGGGACGCTGGAAAATTTCTGCGGCGCCGTTCTGAATCAGTTCAAGCGCACGCACGGTGCGATTGATTTGGTCGGCCGGCAGTGGCTTTCGCCGGAGTGGATCAGGTGCCAGACGTTCGATTATGTCCCATTGGTGAACCAGCCAAACTTTCCCGTCGCAGGCGTCGCCGTCAGTGAAACCGATGGGAACAGCGAGGACAGGTTGCACGAATGGCACGTCGTTGCCTAAAATCGCTTCCAGTCGTTTGCGCACGTCCATCGCCATCCAGAGTGCCTTAGTCGCAAAGTCGCACGGATTGCCGTTATGTAAAAGGCCGTCGGCGGTGCCGACGAAGTGACCGCGATTAGCCTTCGTGGAGATGCAGTAGACGCCGGCGGGGCCCACGAGAACGTGGTCAATATCGCTCTCGCGTTCCAGTTTGATGCCGTTGAAGATGTGCCAATGGTCGTCCAAATCTTCCAAGACCCACGCCACAACAGCTTCCAGTTGAGCGCCTTTGAGGTGGTAAATCCGCTCCTTGGCGATTTTTTCAAGATGTGGATCAATCCAACGTGTCGCGTAGAGAACTATGAACAAGACCGGGACAGCCGCTACAAAAGCGGCTACTGCGCCATAAAGCTTCCATGCGTAGCCAGTGGCAAATCCGAGGGTTGTGAATGCTATTGCGGCAAACGTCAGCAGGAGTAAGAAGTAACGCGAAAAATGCCTTGCGGCCTGATTCTTGCCGTATTGCCCTGCTTTGCCATGTCGAACTGCCATGAATGGGTATCCCGTGAAGCATCAATGGTAACCTTTCCGGAGGTCTGTGCTATTTCGCCGGCGTATTTTACGTGGCAGAACAGTTTTGCGCTCCCTGAATTAATCTGCCAACAAACCAGTAGACCCGAACGAACGCCGAACAATAAGATGCGGGCATCATGCAGACCTACGCCCACACCATTCGTGCCGAGCAGCAGGATGTGAAGAAATTCCCGACTCGGTTTGCGGCGATCGATTCGCTCTTTTCGGTTGTCACGGCGGCGGGAGTGGTGATCGAGCGGGCGGCGATTCCGGGGGATTCGGGGCTGGATGCGATGATGATCTTCGCCGAGGCCGGGAGCGAGGACGCGTTTTTGATTTCGCGGATCAATGACAACACGTTCATGATCCTGCGTCGGCCGCGGGTCGTGGGGTGAGGGATGTTGATTTGCACGCCGGTCGCTGTGCGGACGGATGATCCGGCCGCACAGCGACCGGCGTGAGAGGACGAGGCAAAACGCGGATGGCGTTCAGGCGATCGTCACCGGGCGGGGCCGGCGAGGCGGGCGATTTCTGCGAGCAGTTCCAGCCAGTCGAGCGAGCCTTTGCCGACGTAGCTGTCGGCCCCGCGCAGTAACGCTTTCTGTTTCAGGTCTTCGTCGGCCTGGCTGAACATGATGACCGGCGTGGCGCGGGTCTTCTGCTCGGAGCGGATTTTGGCCAGCGTTTCAAAACTGTCGGGCATGCCGCAATCGATGACCACGACCTTTGGTGATTGGAACTGCATGCGCTTGTGCACTTCGTCGCCGCACTCAATGTACGCGACGGGATAGCCCTTGGCGGCGATCAAGGGAACCAGCGACTCGTTGGTGGCCTGGTGGTCTGTTACTACCCAAATCATCGAATCCTCATGGCAGGGCCGATTCTAACGCCGCATTCAGACAATGTCTTTCGAGCGCGGGTCGGGCGTGGGCGGCAGCCGGGTGGAGGAGGCGGGCGGGCCGACGTGGCGAGCGATTTCGCGAAGGAGGTGGGCCCAGTCGAGCGATGCTTTCATGACGTAGCCGTTGACGCCGGCCTTGAGGGCTTGTTCTCGGATGACGTCGCCGCTGGCGCTGAACATGATGACGGGAATGCCAGCGAGCCGTGCATCTTTTTTCATGTCGGCGAAGACGTCGAGGCCGTTGCAATCGGGCATGTTGTAATCGAGCACGACGAGGGTGGGTGTGTAGCGACTCATGTAAGCGGTGGCCTCGCCGCCGCAGGACACGGCGACGGCTTCGTAACCGTCAAATTGGAGCAATCGAACCATCGCACGCCGGGTATCGGCATGGTCGTCTACGATGAGGATCACGAATTTCTCCCGGCCAGCACTCACTCCACACTTCGCCGCACCTGCCCAGTGAGCGGTATCATTTCAGGATCGCCAATCTTTTGCATCGGTAAAACCCCGATGATTTCACGAGTTCATATCCAGCATTGACCATTTAAGGCGTGCGGATCGGGTTGCGGTTAGGGCCGAAAATCGGCCGATTTTTGCGGATTTTGGCCGACTTCCCGCATCGGCGGCGGTAGGATTGCTCGGTCGTTTTCGCGGCGAGCGGGAGGGCTCTGGATCGTGTCCCAGAGGGAGAGGGGCCGGAGAAATGGGACGGACGTAACCGTCCCTAAACCGTCCCTAATCGTCCCTAACCTTACGTAACCGTACTTAGACGGACGTGCGTGTTTCGGGCCAAACGTCGGCCGGGCCGAGGGTTAGCGATATAGGAGGCGCGGCGAGGAGAAAAAATCGGTCGATCGAATGTTTAGCCGCCCCGCGTGCGGGGCGAGCGCCTCGCACGCGAGGCGGCTAAACGGGAATCGCCGTTCGAGCGCTTTCAATTCGCGACGGCGCTGCTTGGCTGCGGCGCGATCGGGACGAACCACTTGAGCGTTTTGGCCTTTTGGGCGAGCGCGGTTTGCGGGCAGCGGGTGAGCAGGGCTTTGTAGAACCGGTCGGCGGATTGGGGATCGCTGTTCTTCAGCCACGTGCCGGCGGTGTTGAGGATCTGGGCGAGGTCGTTGGAGTTGTCGGGCATCAACTGGGCGGCGGCCCAGGCGTGGTCGGCGGCGATGTAGCGGTAGTGGTACCGCTTCTCAAGCTGCTCCGGCGGGCGTTTGAGTCGCGCGGCTTCATCGGCGCTGGGCGCGACGAGCGCGAACTTGACGGCGAGGCGCTCATCGACGCCGTTGTCCCAGGTGCTCGAGCCGTCGATGATTTTCCCGTCAGGGCCGAGCTCCGTGCCGAGCAGTTCCATGCCTTGCTCGCGCGAGGTTTTGGCGGCGACCCACAGCGATGCGGCGCGATCGGGCGCAGGACGTTTGGCGTCGTGGCCGGAGCGGATGGCGCTGATGTACTGATCGAGCACCGGTTGAAGCTCGGCAGGAAAGTACGGCCGGGCGTCTTTCCATCGGCCCAGCCGCAACAGCCGGCGGGCGAGCAGGTAGCGAAGCCGGTCTGGCTTTTTCGGATCGGCCGGCGGCGGAACGTGCGCGTCGACGTATGCGATCAGCTCGTCGGCGGTGAGCACGCGCTCGCTGATGTACGCGGCGTCCTGCCAGTAGTTGCCGAGCAGGAGCTGGTTGAGCGACTCGACGTACTCCCCGCGGGCCAGCCGAAGGGCGCCGATCTCGCCCTTCACCCAGTCGGCCCGCGGTACGACGCCCATCTGCTCGTAGTCGTCGGCGAGCATGGGTTCGGGCGGGAAGGACTTGGACGCGAGCGCGAGTTGCTTGAGGGCCGCGTCGACTTTGCCGTCGCGCAGGAGCAGCTTGGCGGAGAGCCACTGCATCATCGGATCGTTCGCGTCGGCGCGGGCGAGCCATCGGGCGGCCAAGTCGTAGTAGCCGTACTGGTATGCCGACCACGCGAGCTGATCGGCGCCGTTCACGCGTTTGACATCGACCGCCTCCACGGCGTCGAGCCACACGCGAACGAGTTCCGCCTTGGGAGGCTGCCGCCACGGGCCGCCCATCGCGACGACGTACACCGTGAGCACGGCCCGCGCGCCGTCGTGCTTCGCGAGGCGCTTGAGCGCGTCCGGCCCATCCGCAAACGCGCGGGCGGCCACGGTCTGCAGCGAGGTGTAGTATTCCTGCAGCATGTACAGCTCGATCGCCCGCTCGTAGTGCTTCTGATCAAGCTCGGCCCGCGCTTCCCAGCCGTAGCTGGCGAACGCAAGGCCCAGCGAGTCCTTCGCTCCGTTCTGCACGAGAAAGCGAGT